>SXGT01429664.1_pt1 | contig 18830 bp, 20 predicted proteins | sample 3176221 | NCBI WGS metagenome assembly SXGT01 (sample SAMN11356862, study PRJNA531348) | freshwater metagenome | isolation source: freshwater sample F1-120 | place: China: Fuxian Lake, Yuxi | collected 2017-12-25
GCGCTGGGCAGGGCCGCGGGCGGCGGCGCCGCCCCCGCGGCCGCCTGGCGGGCGCTGGGGGCCGCCGGGGCGGGACTGGTCATGGGCGCCGAGCCCTCCAACAGCGCCACGGCACGGCGGTGCAGCTCGACCGCGAGGGTGTGTTTGCACAGCTCCGTGCGGTGCTTGGCATCGCCGCACGTGCACTCCGGGGACAGCGTGTAGATTTGCGTGCCGCTGGCGACGCGGGCGCTGCCGTCCGCGTGGAGGGTCACCGCGTCGGCGCGCACACACTCAAGCGCCTTGCGCATACGCTCTGGAAGAACCTCGACGCGCAGTGTCGTGCGGAGCTGCTCTTCGAGCTGTGTGACGGCTTGGTGCCAGGCCTGGCGGGCTGGGGTGCCGAAGTCCGGCGAGGAAATGTCTTCCCAGGAAAACTCTTTCACTGCTACCATGATACGACCTCCACTCAGACTGGACGGTTGTTGGACCTGGCCGTTGGGGAGGTGCAATCTCCTCAGCGGCCGTGTGTGTGTGTGACCAACATGACTCTGTGCTCTGTTGGGCTCGCCCTGTCGCGGTCTTGCCTGCTGCCTCTCAGTGCTGTCTCCCGCGTGTTCTCTTGCCCAGCGCCATCGTCATGTTGTGCCTAGAGTATATTCTCATCTGAGAAAATATACCAGGAAAAATTACACACTTGAGAAAATGATGTACTGTGCTATCCTTATCATTCAAGGAGGGAATCCGTATGGCTGACCTCGTTCGAGAACGCTTGCAGCGGTTGCGACAGCAGCGAGGACTGACGTTGCAAGGCCTGGCAGACCTCGCCCAGGTGTCGCCGTCCCAGATCTGGAATATCGAAAGCGGGCTACGGCAAGGGGATCGGCTCTCGCTGGCGGTTGCGAAACGCTTAGCTGTGGCACTGGGCGTCTCGCTCGACTATCTCGCGGCCATGGATGCCACGCTCGAAGCCGTCCCCCAGCCCACACCACCGCAGTCCAGGCGCCCGCGGGCGCGCAAGCCGGCTCCTGTGGCCTAGCGCCTGCCTCGTCCGGCTTGTGCAGGTCTGCCGCGCGCTGCTGCGCTGGCAGGGCGCCCCGCCGCAACCAACGGGAGCGCCAGGGCCGGCCACCAGCAGGCTTCCCTGGCATGCCTCTGGTGAGACAGGAGCGTTCCGACAGGCCTCCGGAGCCGACACCCCCAGACCAGCACCGCCGCGAGCGCGGTCAAGGCCGCGCAGCGCCGAGCGTGCGAGGGCAGCCTTGACCGGAGAAGCGAGCAGCGGTGCGACGCTCCCCGTCGGCTCCGGGGGTTTTCCCCTGGCTCTGGGGCGCCCCTGGGGGCAGCGGGAGCGCGGGCGCCGCGCGCAGCAGCCTTCAGCCGCGCGGGGTTTGCGGCTGAAGGCGAGCACGGCGACGGCGCGGGGTGGGCGGGGAAGCAGATGCCCCAACAGGGCGCCCGCCGCAGCGAGCGGCAGCCGCACCGGCTGAAGCGCGAGGCGGGCGACCCACCTTACGCGCAGCGCTCCCTAGCGGGGGTGTTGGGGGCTCGGCCCCTGACGCTCCCCAGCAGTGCCTGGCCGCCCCGCAGAGGCGGAGCGGCAGCCCGGCGCGCCACCGCCGCCCACGGCAGCCAGCAGCGCCTCACCGCGCCGCGCTGACACGCAGCTGAGAGCGGCGCCGACAGGCGTACCGCTGCTCGGGCAGGCCGATCCGCAGACCAAGGCGTGCTATGCCCATCTGGTGGAGCGCCTGCGGCAGAATCCGCTCTAGCCATGCCGGGGGAGGTGTGAGGCCGGCGAGCTGGCCCGGCGCCTACTGCCGCGGCGGTAGCCGACCAAATCAGGAGGGACAAGCCCTGGAGAGGCGAGCTATGACGATCTTTGAACTGGTGAAGATTGCTTTGGACGAGCTGTACGCGCAAGGCCAACAGCAATACGGACAGCAACTCGATCAGGTCATTCAGGAGAGAATCGTCTATCTTTCAGACAGCTATAGAGAACTCAACAACAAGCATCGGCAGCCGGTGGACTACCAGGATCCGGCCACCAGATTCGCCTAGGTATACAAAGACGTTGCGGCCCACGGCGACTACGTTGTTCAAGTGATGGAGCGTCTGCGCAGCGGCCTAGACGGGAACATCTTTGCGGGCAAGAACGCGCGCATCTCCTGCGTAGGGGGCGGTCCTGGGAGCGACATTATTGCGGTGCTCAAGTACTTGGACGAATACCGACAGTGCGAACCGGTCGAGAAAATCACCTGCTACCTGCTGGATAAGGAGCAAGCGTGGGCAGACACGTGGACTGAGCTTGACGACTCCTTTGATCTAGGCGTGCAATTAAATGCCAACTTTCAGCCTCTGGATGTGACGCGTCCCGATTCGTGGCAGTTTCAGCAGAAGTTCTTGCAGGCCGATCTTTTTACGATGAGCTATTTTGTTTCCGAGGTACATGCCCTGGATGCGAACGGGGTGGTGTCCAGCTTTTGGCAGAAGCTCTTTGCAGGGGCAAAGCCAGGGGCTCTTTTTTTGTACGACGACAATGGCCATGAGGACTTCAATACGTATTTTGACGCGCAGTGCAACGCGGCAGGGTTACACGGCTTGCTTGCGGAGGACAACGTGCGCTGGAGGCCTCGATACTCGGAGCAAGCGTCAGAGCTTGGTGAGTACCTGCAGAAGTTCGGGCAACAGCCCAAATTGCAAGCCTATCTCAGCTACCGAGTGCTGAGGAAGGAGTACACGTGACCAGTGATCTTTTTCCGGCAACGGAAGGGCTTGAACACCTTCCGCTAGAAGATGCAGAGGTGTACTCCTTGCGCCACCTCCTCTTGGCGGAGCCCGCCGGGGCGATGACGCAGCACCTGCTTCGTGAGACTCCGTGGCGGGCCGAGCATGTCGTTGTGTGGGGTAAGACGTTCCCGCAACCACGGCTGATAGCGTGGTACGGTGACGTGGGGCATCGCGATACCTACTCGGGCATTCATCTCAACCCGTTGCCCTGGACACCCGCTCTGCTCGAGATCAAAACAAGGATCGAGGCGGTCGCTGGCGAGACCTTCAATAGCGTCCTCCTGAACTACTACCGTGACCACAGAGACAGTATGGGGTTCCACAGCGACGACGAGCGGGAACTCGGTGAGCGCCCAATCATTGCGTCCTTGAGCTTGGGCGAGGAACGGACCTTCATCCTGAAACATAAAACGAGACCAGAGTTAAAGTCGGTCCGGCTGAAGCTGGCGTCTGGAAGCCTGCTCTTGATGAAAGGTGAGACACAGCGCCACTGGAAGCATGGGATCAACAAAGCAACGCGCCCATGTGGGCCACGAATCAACTTAACGTTTCGGCGTATCTATCTATAACTCTCCCAGTTATCTGGGTTACCTGCATCGCTGCACCGTGTCCACAAAAAGGACGACCGAAGGCAGCAGATACCGCCGGCCCGCCGCCGCGCCGGCGGGCCACGGAGAAGCGGCCAGGGACGGGCCGCCGCGCCAGCGCGCCAGCGGCAGACGCCACGCAAACCACCGAGGAGGCCGTCCGCTCCAGCGCCAGCTGAGCGGCGGCGGACGGCAGGGCGACCGACACGCGCACGGACCCACAGGCGCAGACGGAGGACTTCAAGATGGCACAGACGCTTGACCTCGCCACCCAGGGGCTGGCGACGATTCTCGATCCGGTCGTGGCCTGCTTTACCCGCGAGGTGGCGCAACGGGTGGTCAGCCTACGGGCGGCCCCGGAGGTGCAGGCCCGCCTGGATCTCTTAGCGGAAAAATGTAACGAGGGGCTCCTGACGGCGGACGAAACCGCCGAGTACGCCGCCTATCTCCAGGCCATGGATGTGCTCGCCGTGCTGCAACAGCAAGCCCGCGCCCTACTGGCGCCGCCCGCCCCGGCGTAGATGGAGACGGCGACTAGGGCGGCGGTCCGCTGTATGGACTGCCGCCTCCAGAGCAGACCACGGGGGCATACGACTGCTGCCGCCGGCCGCTCCAGCGCAGGCTGAGCGGCGGCGCAGCCGCGCCCGGGCAGCCTGCGGGGCTTGGCGCAGGCCAGCCTGGGGGGCGCCCAGGAGGAGAGAAGGAGACGTGGCCTGGCGCCAGGCCCATTCGAGCAAGTCATCGCAGACGTGCAGGCCCTCACGCCTGAAGCACAACACCAATTACGCGCCTGGCTCGAGCAGCGTCTCACGGCGTCCCGGCCCCAAGGCGACGCCGAGCGGCCCTTCGTCCCAATCGGCTTTGGCATGTGGGCGGACCGACCGGAGATGCAGGATGCCGCCCACTGGGTGGCCACGCTCCGCGGGCAAGACACCGCGCCGGCCTCGGAGCTCACGACGCTCCAAACGGTCTACGACCACCTGGGTCTGCAGTACACCATAGAACCGTACGTTGCCGAGACGTCCTTGCTGGATGTCCGTGCTCCTACAGCGTCACAGCAGGCGCAGTGGTGTCTCGCGTGTGGACAAAATTATCTCTATTTCGATCGTCAGGGCCGCTTTCTGGGCACACTTGGGGATGAGAATGGCGTCTGGGAACCGCGTCTCCCCGCAGGGCGTGCCGCACAGGACAACACACGTGGAGCCTAAGCGCCGCGCTGAGACACGCTCCGCGTCCCGTATGCCTACCGCATCATGGAGATATTCTGCTGGAAAAATGCTATCATTCTGCTACGCTTTCGCACATGTCATGCTCTCTAAGTGCAGTATGTCCACTTGAAGAACGATAGCACAACGATGGCGTTCTTGGCGAAGAATCCCTGCGTAAGGATAGCCGGATGATTGTGGTGGTTGGTGGCATTAAAGGCGGCTCTGGGAAAACCACAGTGGCGACCCATCTCACCATCCTCGCGGCCCACGCGGGGTGGGATGTCGTGCTCATTGATGCGGATGACCAGGAAACCGCCACCGATTTCACCGTCTTGCGCCATGCGCGACGGCCTGAAGGCGCGGGCTATACGAGCCTCAAGCTCACCGGCCCGGCGGTCCGCACCGACTCGCAGCGCCTGGCGACGAAGTACCAGCATCTCATCATTGACACCGGCGGGCGTGATACGACGAGCCAACGCGCCGCGCTTACCGTCGCGGATGTGCTCTTAGTGCCGTTTTTGCCGCGTTCCTTTGATGTCTGGACCCTGGAAAAAGCCGCCACCCTGGTGGAAGAGATGCGGCTCGCCAATCCTGGGCTCCGGGCCTATGCTTTTCTCAACCGTACGGATCCGCGCGGGCAGGATAACCACGAAGCCGCTGCAGTCCTCCAGGACACCCCGGCGCTGGCTTTCCTCGACACACCACTCGGAGCCCGCAAAGCGTTTAGTAACGCCGCCGCCCAAGGCCTGGCCGTGACCGAGCTCACGCCGCAAGACCGCAAAGCCAGTGCAGAGATTCTGGCAGTGTTCCGCTATCTTTTTGAGAGGAAAAACCCATCAACCTGCTAGTACAGAAGGGTGAGAGTATGGCTGTGACGCGGAAACCGCATGGGGTCCCCGAACGCGACATCGAGGCGCTGATTGCCAAAGGCGGGAGCGTGGCGACTCCCGAGCCGCCTCCGGCGCCCGTCCTGCCTGGTGTCAAGATGGTGCCTGTGCGGATTGACGCCTTGCTGTTAGCCCGCATGGATCGGGCCGTCCAGGCCCAGCCGATCAAAATTCCGCGCAATACCTGGGTGCTGCAGGCCATCCTGGAGAAACTCGCCCGGGATGGTTTTTAACGAGAAGGAGCCCCTATGGCGACCATGCCAGTCCTCACTCCCCTCGACACGGTGGCCTCGAGCCTATCCGACGAGCGGCAAGCCCTCAACATCTTTTGGCAGCAGCATCCTGTGGTGCACCAACTGCTCGTGGAAGCCGAGGCACCCCTCCGTACAGCCTTTGGTGAGGGGGTCACGTTGGCCTTGACCGTGGAGACGGATCCAGAGACTCCTGGCTGGACCTATCTTGTCGCGAGTATTCAGACCCCCATGCCTATTGAGCGCGCGCAAGCCTGCCTGGCTGAGTTTGACACGGCGTGGTGGCTCGCCCAGACGCCGCGTGCCGAGGAGGCCTTACTGTTTGATCTGGCGTCGCTATGAGTTTTGCCTGGGTGGAGTATCTCGCGGTCGCCGAAGGGCTTCTCCAGCAGCGGGGCACCCTGGCGGACGCGGAGGCCTGCTGCCGCGCCGCCATCAGTCGTGCCTATTATGCCGCCTTCTGTGCCGCGCGGAACCACGCACGCGACGTCGAAGGGCTCCGTCTCACCCAGACCGGGGAAGATCATCGCGAGGTGCTGCGACACTACCGACGTCCCACCCAGGCGGGGCATCAGGAGGTCGGTGCGCTGCTGTTCCGCTTGCGCCGTCACCGGACGCAGGCGGACTATGCGGACACCATGCCGGGTGTCGTGTCACGGGCCTATACCGCCTGCCAGCGTGCCCGGCGGGTCTTGCGGCTTTTAGAAACGCTGCAGCCCTAAGGGACGATCTGACACAGGGCCTTCGAGTAAAAGTGTGTTTACTCGAACCCCTCAGGGGACAGGAGACCGCGAGGATGCCGACGACGGACCGCACGCCACGCCTGCCCGCCGTACTGCTCGACGCGCTCTTTCCCACGCCGCAGCTCCTGGCGGGACGGCTGGCGGCCTCGACGGTGGCGATGTATACACGCGATTGTGCGGCCTATGTGACGTTTTGTGGCTACGACGGGACGAAGGCGGTGCAGGCCGAGACGCTGCGCCGTTGGCGGACGCATTTGGTGGAAGATACGGCGTTGTCGCCGCATACGATCAACCGGATGCTGGCGGCGGTGAAACGGGTGCTCAAGGAGGCGGGGGTGCAGGGGATGGTGCCGCGGGAGCAAGCGGGCGCGTGTGCGGAGGTGGAAGGCGTCAGTATGGTGGCGTTGCGGCATCGCCTCAAGGCGACAGCGCGCGTACGCATCACGCCGGCGCAGATGCGCGCGCTCTGCGACGCGCCCGACCCGGCGACGCTGCTGGGGCTACGGGATCGCGCGCTCCTCGCCACGCTGGCGGGGTCGGGGTGCCGCCTCTCGGAGGTAGTGGCGCTGACCGCCTTGCAGCTCAGCGCCCGCGATGGCGGCTCTGTGCTCCAGGTGCTCGGCAAGGGGCAGGCGCAGCCGCGTGAGGCGCCCTTGAGTCAGGAAGCCTATGCCCGGATCCAGGCCTGGTTGGTGCAGCGCACGGCGGCAGGGATCGAGACGCCGGTCCTCTTTACGGCGTTCGCCGGACCACGGCTCACCACGCGCCCGGTGACGGCCGGTGCGGCCTGGTGTACAGTGCGCAAGTATGCCCGGCAGTGTGGGCTGGCAGCCGTCAAACCGCACGATTTTCGGCGCTTTGTCGGCACCCAGCTCGCCAGGCGGGATATCCGCCAGGCGCAAAAAGCCCTCGGCCATAAGCGCCTGGAGACCACGGCCCAACATTATGTGCTCGATGAGCTGCAGGTCGGGCTCACCGATGGGCTCTATTGAGGGGGTGGGCTTTGAGGAGACGAGGGGTGGGCTTCTTCGTACAGCCTGCAAGCGTGCCGTGTGGGGAGACGCAGGCGTGCCGTTGGGCTCTATGGAACGACGAGCCGGTGGGGTGGCAGGCCACGGCAGCCCGACACGTGCCGTCTGGACCACAGCGGGCCTGGGGCCGTGGGCCGTTGCCCCCCACCTGGGCACCACACGAGCAAGGAGGCCAAGCGATGCCCGAGACCCCAGTCTCTCCCGCCGACCTTTTCGAGGACGCCACGGCGCCACACCCTGCCGCGCCCGCCCCCGTGCCGGCGAGGGCAGAAGCGCGACGCCTGGAGGACCTAGCCGTGTGGCAGCCCTGGTTGCTGGCCATCCGCCAGGAACGGCGCATCGCCCAGGAACTGGCGCCGGCCCTGACGGCGCGGCTGTTGACGGCGTACATCGACCGCTACGAGCGCACCAAGGAGGCGCCCAGTCGCGCCAGCTTGGACTCGGCCCTGGGCGCCCAGCGACCCGACCTCATCCGCCATCTCAGCGCTTGGATGCGCCGCCGCCCCAGCCCAACGTTGCAAGACGCCCTCTGGCAGGGCCTCTCCCAGTGGCTGCTCCCACGCCTCCACGCCTGGGTCGTCCAGGACCTCGGCGCGGACGCCGGGGCGCCCACGGTCGAGGCCTATGTGCAGCAGACTCCCTGCCCCCTGGAAGCGGTGCTCGCCATGCTGCGGCAGGACACCCCCGACCTGCTCGACACCCTCAGCCAGGCCCTCGACGTGCCCCAGCGCACCCATGAGGAGCTGCAAAAGCTCCTGCGCTTGCGCCAGATTCGCCAACGGGAAGGCCGCCCACCCCCGGAGCATCCCCTGTTTGTGCACCAGGCGATCACCCCCGTGGCCACCGGCAGCCCCATGCTGAGCAGCGCCCAGGCCCTGTTGCGCCCCGATCTGTGGCAGCCGGTCGGCGACAATGTCCCCACCTTTCGCCGCGACTTTAGCCAGGGGCGGGGGATCGAACATTACATTACCACCAGCGATCCCAAGAGCCGCACCGTCGAGGCCCTGGCCGGCGACGCGGCCTGGCAGATCGTGCAGCAGTTTGGCCTGCCCACCGCCTTCTTGCACCTGGTCTTTGCCGCCTATGCCACGGCGCAGGCCGAGCCCTGGCGGGGGATCTTTGTGCTGCAGGGCAGCGATCTGTTATACACCCTGGGGCTCGACAAACGGACCGAAGTGCCGCGCGCCGACAAACTGCGGGAGGTGGTGCGGCAGGCGCGCTTGCTCGATAGCCTGGGGGTGTGGGTGGTATGGCACGCGCGCCATAACGACCTCGGGGTGCAGATGAGTCGGATGTGGGATGTGGCCGTGGAGATCATCGGCCCGCAAGGGCAAGGTGGGCAGGTCACCCCGACCGAGGTCGTCCTCACCGTGCGCCCAGGGCTGTGGACGGCCAAGTTTTTAAACGGGTCCGGGGCGCAGGCCGGCACGGCGCTGCGGCAGTTTGGCTATCTGGCGCAGCAGACCCTGCGTCTTGATCCCTATCACCAGGAGCTGGCCGCCAAGCTGGCGGTCTATCTCACCTTGATGAGTCGGCTGCGCCAGGTCTTTCAGGTGCAGCACCTGCTCGAGGCCGTCGAACCGGCCGCGGTGTTACAGGCGGCGGCCACCGACCGGCACTACCGCTACAAGTTCAAGCAACGCTTGGATGAGGCCTTGCTCACCCTGCACGAGCAGGGCTGGCAGTTCCTCTTTGACGACACCACCTCCCCCCTTGCCCTTCGTCCCGCCTGGGCCCTGCCGGCCGACATGCCGGCGCAGATGCGCCAGCTGCCGGTCGACTACTGGCGGCTGTTGCTGGCGGCAACCCTCACCTGTCTTCCCCCAGAGCCTATTCCCAGCCTCTTAGCCGCGGTAGGGGAGGAGGGGCGGCCGTCCACCCGTCCACACCCCTCCCCTTCCCCCTGTGTCCTGCCCCCTCGTCCTCCACGGCTCACCGGCAGTGAGGTACGCCAGGGGCGGCTCGCCAAAGGCTGGAGTCAACAGGAACTGGCACGGCAGGTGGGCAAGAGTCAATCCTGGGTCGCCCTGGTCGAACAGGACAAGCGCACCATACCACCCCAGGAACAGGCCACCCTCCGCACCCTTCTGGAGTTGGCCGTGGAGTCGTCGGGGGGCTAGGAAGCACACCTCGTGGACCAGTAGGCGCCTTGGCACAGAAACTTCCCAGGAAACTCCAGGCCTGTCGTTGGCAGATCGGCTATGACAAGGGCTGACAATTATGACAAAAACACTGGGATGTGGTGACGCTGTCCCTGAGAGCCCCGGAAAAAAATGTTCTCCCAGCACACGCGGCCGGTTCCGGGGCTCCGGACGTGTCATAAATTATGACAACCAGTAAAATCAAGGCCTCTTGTTGTAACATACTCTATTAAAAGGGCTAACAATTATTACAAAAATTCTGGAATGTGGTGACGCTTTCTCTGGAATGTGGTGACGCTTTCTCTGGGATCTAGGGACGCTATTTTTTTTCTCCAGGAATGGCGCCGTATTTTGCTTATGACAAGCGCTTAAGGAGTTTTGAGCAGATCTAAACTCTCCACCATCTTACGACGGTGGAGGTTTAGGCTGCATCTGCCGCGCGCCATGTCTGGCGCCTGGGAGGGGACAACGCCATGCAACCCTATCATCTTCAAGACGAATTCTGTGATGTCGAAGCGGAGCGCCACCTGTTAGCGGCGCTTGCCCACCACCCGACGCTGTATTTTACGCTGTTAGACACCTTGCCGACCGGGGTCTTCACCGCGACCCACGAGGTCTGGCAGCACCTGGCGATGGCCATCGAGACCGGGCAACCGCCGACCGTTCCCAGTGCCTGGGAACCGGCAGGGGATCCCCACACGACGGCCCAGCATCTCGCCGAGCTCCACCAGCGTCGCCTGCTCGCCGCCGCCCAGGAACGGCTCGCCGCCGCCCTGTTTGATCCCAGTATTCCCGCCGCCACGTTAGCCACCCTGCTGGAAGAAGAAGCCATCCGCGTCCAGAGTGCCCTGCGCGAGACCACGGCTGGACGCTTGCAATGGGCCAGCGACCTGGTCCCCGAGGTGCTGGCGCACGCCGCGCTCCGGCGCCAGCAGCGCGAGGAGACGGGCAAGGCCCTGCTGGGCGTGGCCACAGGGTTCGCCAGCTTAGATGACGCCCTGGGTGGGTTGACGGAAGGTCTTTACCTGCTGGGTGGCCCCCCGGGCATGGGGAAGACGACGGTGGCGCTCCAGCTCGCGGCGCAGGCGACACGGGAGGTGCCGGTGGTCTTCGTCACCTTTGAAAACGCCCCAGCGATGCTCACCCTCAAAGCGCTGTGTGCGGCGGCGGGACTCAATCCCCAGGACGTCTCCCGCGGGCAGGCCGATCTGGCGCGCTTGCGCGCGGCCGCTCAGGCCTGGCAGCCGGTGGCGGCGCGGCTGGCGCTGCTCGACGGCAGCAGTCGCCTCACCGTGGCGCAGGTGCGGGCCCAGGCGCTGCGTGCCATGCAGCAGCATGGCACCTCCCAGTGTCTGATCATTGTGGACTATCTGCAGTTATGGGCCAAGGTGGCGGCCGAGCTGCGCGAGGGGCTGGCGGTGCGCGAACGCGTCGACCTGTTGGGCAGTGCCTTGCGCGAGCTGGCGGCGCGGTTGCACAGCCCGGTGCTGGCGCTGTCGTCGCAGAACCGGGCGCAGGGCCACTATGGCAATGGTAAAGGCGTGGCCGCGCTCGATTCCCTCAAAGAGAGTGGGGATTTAGAGTATATGGCCGATGTGGTGCTGTTTCTCACCGAGGCGAGCGAACGCCAGGCGCGCCCCCCAGCGCGGGCCGTCGATCTCACGATCGCCAAAAATCGGCATGGCGACATTGGCAAGGTGGGGCTCATCTTTCGTCCCGATCTGGGCACGCTCCGCGAGGAGGCCCAGGCATGAGTATGGACACGATGACAAGCCGGGACAATCTCACGCTGTCGGATGCGGACCTCGCCGCCTGTAAGCCGGTCGCGGGCGCAGGCGGCCACGTGCTGCGGGCGCGGTGCCCATTCCACGGCTCCGACCGCCAGCGTAGTCTGCGCGTGACCCTGACCAGCGGCCGCTTCGTGTGCTTTGCCTGCGGCGCCTGGGGCTACCTCGCCGAGGCCCGCGAGCGCTGGCAGGAGGAGCGGCAGCGGCAGGCGGCCTTCCAGAGGCCTGTGGCCCGCCCGCAGCCAGCACCACGGTCGCGCCTCCCAGCGGCAGCCGTGAAGCCGCCCGCCCCGCGCCTCCCAGCGCCGCGTGAGCCGGCCCCCGCGCGAGCAGACCTTGCCGAGCAGCTCGCCGCCTTCCAGGCCGCCCTGCCGGGCAGCCGTGGGGCCGCGTACCTGGCGCAGCGGGGCATTCCCCTGGCGCTGGCGCAGCCGCTGGGCGTGGGCTATGCGGCGCCGGGCACCTGGCCGCATGCAGCGCGCGACTGGCGCGGGGGGCGCGTGGTCGTGCCACACACGACGCCGGACGGGCGTCTGGTGAATCTGTATGGCCGTGCGGTGGGCACTGCAGAGCGGGTGCCGAAAGCCAAGCGGCACGATCATCTCCCCGGCGCGAAAGACTACTTCAACGCCATCGCGCTGCAGGCCAGCTCAGAACCGCTGTGGGTCTGCGAAGGCACCTTTGATGCGTTGGCCTTGCTGGCCGCGGGCGTGCCGCGCGTGGTGGCGCTCTTCGGCGTGCAGGGCTGGCGCTGGGACTGGGTCAGAGCCGTCCGGGAGCTGGTGTTTGCGCTCGACGCCGATGCCGCCGGGCAGCAGCAGTGGCGGGCACTGGCCCGCGAGGCGGCGCTGCGGGGGAAGCGGGTGGCGGGGCTGCCGGCGGCGGCGTATGGAGGGGCGAAAGATGCGAGCGAGGCGTGGGGAGCGGGGACGCTGGCGCTGGGCAGCGGGCCGGCTGCTGCGGGCATGGGGGGTGCGGCCGCGCCGGCGCTCCCCGAGGAGCTCCAGGAGCTGTGGCAGGAACGGGCGGCGATCATCGCGGCGGCTGGCCACGTGCCGCCTGCCGAGGCCGAGCGCCTGGCGTGGGCGTGGCTCTTCCCGCACGACGCCGGCGCGGGGCGGGCGGGTGGCGGGCCGAGTGTCTGACAAAACTCTAGGCCAAGCGGCAGGGCGCGTGTGGCTCCCCCTAGTGCACCCCAGAGGCCCGGTTGAAGTGGCGTGCAATCTTTCTCACATGCGCCTGGGGGGTTTTAATGCGGAGATTGTGCAAGCTGTAGACCTCTCCACCATCTTGCAGCTCGTGTGCATGATCCAGCTCGTACTTGACGCGCCCCCCCCGCTGTTGTGCCGGCCCCGTAGAGGGCGCCTTGCCAGCGCGCATCACCTTGAGGTTCTCGGGTGTAAAGCTTCGGCTCAGTACGGGGTCGTGGGCGATGTCGCGCCATACGGCGCTGCGGAGTGCGTCGAAATTCCTGAAGTGCCGTCCGGCGAGGCGTTCCGCAATCTGACCGGGTACAAAAGCCGTGTTGTGCTCGCGCAGCCAGTGGGGATCGTTGACGGGCGGCAACTGGCCGTTGGAGGTGGCGACGCCAGGTTGGCGACGTAACCGGTTGGTGGTGCCAGGGGGGACAGCCTTGTGGAGCGCCGGGCTTTGTGCGACCTGACGTCCGGCCAGCTCCTGACTATCGACCAGCCTGGCCTCAGCGAGACGTAGCGTGGCCGCTTGGCGCGGCGTGGCCGGTGTGGTCTCCGCTCCCCGCTTCTCTACGCGCGTGGTGTGCGGCGCGTGCGGCGCCTCGCGGTGCTGGGGCGCCCTTTGTGCCTGAGCTGGGTGCTGGGTGTGCCGCGGTCGCTCGTGGACGACGGCTTTGCTCCGCTGTGTCTGTGCGTGCCAGTGCGCGTGAGCAAGCTGTCGCTGGTGCTGGGTGTGCGCGGTCGCCGCGGTCTCTTCCGCGCTGCGGATGGCCCCACCCAGTTCGCGCTGGACCCGGGGGGGCAAGGTAGCCGTGTGCGCGTGCTTGAGGCGTTGCGCGCTGGCCAGCGCTGGGCCCGGATCGGCCGTCGCCACGCTCGTGGACGGAGAAACCGTCGTCTGCGGCACTGCTTTCGCCTGCTGCTGCCCGGCGCGCTGCATGCTCGCTTGCGCGTCACGCTGGGTGCGCTCAGCGACGGCCTGCCCGGCCCGTTCTGCCGCGTCGCGCTGCGCTCGTGGCGCAGCTTGTTGGGCCGCCCGCACCATGTCGGCCGGCTGCCGCGTCGTGGGGCGCCGTACCGTGGCCGCCGTGGCCACGCCCGCGTGCTCTAGCGCTTGCCCACTACCCCGCCCCACCGTGCGGGAGGCGACCTCATCGACCCGGCGCCCGGGGCTGGTGGCGAAGGCCTCCCCGACGTTGCAGGCGAGGCGGCCCGGCACGCTGCCGTTGGTGCACGTGGCATGCACCGTAGAGGCGCAAAGCAGTGCTGCCGTCGTGAGTGCTGTGACGTACAGCGTGTACACTCGTCTCATGGGCCTCTCCTCCTCACGCTACTTGGCCTTGTACCGCAACGCCGCGGTGGTGACAAATCCCGCCGCTGCACCCCAGGGCGCGAGCTGGGCGGCCTCACCGAGGCGCGCGGCGAGCGGGGTACCGGGCGCCGCCGTTCCAATGCTCCACAGCGCCGTCTCTGCAGCTTCCAGCACGCCGTTTGTGAGGGCCCGGCTCAGAGCATTCTTGCCCACACTCTGCGCCACCTTCGCGCCGACGAGCTTACTCCCCACCACGCGGACACCGGATGGGGTGAACAGTGCGAACCACTGCGAGTTCTCGTAAATATCCGCAGCTTTTTGCCGTGCGAACGCGCGGCTTTGGGTCTTTTGCCATTGGCATTCCGCCGCATCAATGTATGCAACCTGCATTTCGTTCGAGGCGTTGTACGGGCGTTGCTCCCATCGGCTTGAGGCCCACTCGAAGACTCGACTGACGACCCTGCCGGTCGCGATGCCCAGGTTCTCGCCGTTGCACATGACCCACGGCGTTTGGCCAAACGTGATGCCGTCCCCGAGCCCGTACCAGAACGCCACCCCCTCCTGGTTGGGGTCTGCCTGCCGGTAGCGCTCGTTGAAGAAGTACGTTGTGGCCACTTCATAGGGGTGGTCGCCTCGCAAAATGGTGTAACGCACCCGGGTCTCGATACCAGCCTGCCGGGAGACACCGTGGTCGATGAGCTTCTGGTGCAGATCCCGCGCACCGAGTACCGCAGCGCCGTTGACTTTCAAGATCACATCGCCGTTCTCCAGGGGCATCGGCTGGCCGAAAATCGTCGTGCGCGCTACGTCCGTCACCCACACTCCCAGCGCCAGCGGGCCGTTCAGATCCACGAGCGTGCCGCCCACCGAGAACGGGGCCACGGGCCATTTTCTTTCGTTCAAGCGTTGGGTCATCACAGAGGTACGGAGCTGCCTGGCTCCGGCCAGCGCCTGCTCCAAGGCGGCCTCGAACGTCCCGTCTGCTGGCATCAGCGGGAGGTTTGGATGGGACCAGAGAAAATACCACCGCGATGACTTGGCAGGCGAGAAGGCCGGCATCACGCGCGCTTCGTACGCGCCCGCCGGGCAATCAGCCGTGAGTTGCAACGCCCGGGAAGGCACGGCTTGCTCATTCTCCGCACAGATCGTTACTTCGCCGAACCACCGCGCTTCATGCCCCTTCAACTTGGTGATGTTGGCGTCGTTCGAGGGGTCGTCGTCGTTTAGGAGCTGCGCGTCAACAATGTCGTTCACCCAGCGCAACACCTCATGCTCCTCAGGCGGTATTTGGGTGTGGACATAAAACGTGGGGTCGGTCTGCCAGAATCGCTTTGCTTGCGTCGTGCATGCGCCTGGTGCCAGCCTGAACCACCCGCCGAGTGCCTCATAACCGTGGTCTTTGGCGGCGACGACCACGTGTTTGGTAGGGTACGGCGCGGCGTTGCACACGCGGATCTCGGCATAGCCGGAGAGGATCGAAACGAGCGCCACACCGACCACGAGGGCGCCGAGCCCTCCGGCGACAACTTGCGCACGGGTTTTCCCCGTGAAAACGTACCATGGGGTTTGGGCCGAGAGCCTCCTGACGCTCATGACTGTCTCCCTCTGTCTCTGGCGCTCCACCGCTGCGGGAAGCCGCAGCGCGGAACGCATGTCGGCTGCATGCCAGCGGCTGCAGCGCGTTGTTCGGCATGAGCTCCTTTTAGCCCTTCGGATAGCACGGATTGCAGCCATGCGGAGCGCACGGGGTACAACTCTGCGTCGAAGGACAACACGAGGAGTAAGGCGCACAGGTCTTGGGGGTGCAGATGGCGTGAGGCCCTAACGGTGTCCTGTGCTTGACGCTCTCACTAATCTGGCGTCGAATGGCTGCTAACTCTGGAGAGCCCACGATGTCTGTCAGAGTGCGGGACAACACGGAGCCCACGGCCCAATACTTGGACAGGTTGCATGGTGCAATCACGCCATCCGGGCCAATGGAGAGGATAGGTCCCGCACAGCTACCGCACAGTTCCCCCATGGCACAGGCTTGCGACGCATCGGCGCGTCCAATACCTCGCACACGGTCTGTGCCGATATTGGCAACGCCGAGCGCTTCCAGAAACTCCCAGGTCTCGGCAACGCCTGCGTGATTCTGCTCCATCACAATAATCCCCGCCCGCAGGCGCAGGCCAGCCGCCAACACGCGTTGCATGTTGATCACGGTACGATCAAAGCTGCCAAGGTGAGTCGTAATCGCATCATGGATGCGCGGATCATGCGAATAGAATGACGTGGCGACCGCGACGTTGAACTCGACGAAAGTTTGGAGTAGGGCCTCTGGTAACTGGATCAGGTTGGTGAAGACCTCGATAAATGGAAAGCCCTGCGCTGCAGCCTCTTGAATGAGGCGCGGCAAACTACGGTTCAGTGTTGGCTCGCCTCCAATAAATTGGATATTCGGACAGCCCAGGCTACGCACCTCTCTAATCAAGCGCAGATAGTCTGCCTCGGTGAGTACGTCCCGCGCACCGGAATAGGGGCTCGATTCTGCGTAACAATGGACGCAGTGGAGATTGCATCGATTCGTGAGTTCCATCCAAACGAAGTCCAACGCCGGCGCTTGACTTTCTTCTGCAACGACTGCATTCATTGGTCTTTCTCCTTCAAATCCTTGGACGGGAGGGGTGTTTGGCAGCACCGGCAGAGGCGCGGACCAGCGGGACCGCGTGTGGAACCTTCCGTAGCGTCGTGATACCCATAGGCCATGATGCTTCTCTCCGCCACCCGCGATGGGCTCGTGCGAGCGACATTGCTACCGGACTAAGATGGGTATGAGCCTACCACCATCCCCAGCCATGGCAGAGCCAGTCTGCGCAGCCAACCATGGCGTGCTTTCCGCGCGGCGGAGCAGGTAGAGTGAGCCAGTCTGAGGCCTGAATCTCGCCCATGGTGATTTTCCGGCCACGTCAGGTCACTTTGGGGCCGCAAAGGTGTCACAGGCTAGGAGTTGGGGAGCCCAGCACACGCTCCTAGAGTCCCCAACCTGGGCGAGCTCCCACCTTACGGTTGGTTTGCCCAATAGCCCTGCATGCGCGTGTCATAGGAAATGGCTGACTCGGTGCTTTGCTGTGGCGAAGGCGTGTAGCCTTGCTGGGCTTCCCATGTCCCGGCATTCCACGAGCTCGTGTACGTCCACTCAGTGGTCTTGAAGGCATCAAGATGCGCATTGTCCGCCATGAGGCGTCTCCTGAAGGTAGGAGGGATATCGCAGAGATGGCGCCCCGTGCGCCACTGTCCGAGCGCTGGCCTACCACGGCCTGCCGGAGTAGACAGCCCGCGCTGTGTGCAAGTCTAGAGGAAGGTTCCTCCCGAGTCATCCAAAAACGCATTTTTTAAAAAAATAATATTTATCATAGAAAAATATCTTGGTATCATTCAGGAGACCTCCGCTCTTGCGGAGGTGGAGTACCGCAAGAGCGAAAAGCCACGGAGAGTATCAGCAGCCTACCCGTCATACTACCCATCGCGGTAAAAAGCGCCCCGGCGCGGCGGGGAGGGGGAGCACGCTCTATCTACTGCAACGCGGGGAAGAGAGACATAGTGATGAAAAAGACCGCACCATCTGAAGAAGAGTTAAAGCGGATCACCGCGATCGCCGCTCTCTATTACGACCCGAAGAAGCCCTGGAAGCAAGAGGCCATTGCTAGCCAATACGACATTCCTCAGGGCAAGGTCTCTGTGTACCTCAAGATGGCACAAGAGTACGGCATCATACGCACTACGGTTGATGCGTACTATACGAGAGATTTGGTGACGGAGTTAAAGCAAAAATTCGACCATATAAAGGAGGTCATCATACGCCCCACATTCATGGCGCCCAAAGGTGGCGGGGACGCAGCCCTGCTGGAAATGCTGGGGAAAGCCTGCGCGGACTATTTCCTCGATCAGGTACACCATGGGGCGAAGCTCGGTGTTTCCTGTGGGGTAGCCGTGGACGCGTTCGTCCGTGCGTTGGGCCATGAGGCGGCCCAGGGAAAGACGATGCCCGTCAACTGTACGCTCTATTCCTTAGTTACTTTACTAGTGGAGACCATGGAGGGAATCACCCCTGCATCGGTGGTGGCGTATTTGACCCGCTGGCTGCCGGATGTGACGGGGCACGCGTTCCATCTGCCTTACGATAAGTCCCAAGGGATCGATGCCTATGCTGAGAATGCCTCGCTTCAACGCCTCAAGGAGGCCCTCCCGAGCCTCGATTATTACATTTTTGGCATAGGCTATATCCCCCAACAGCACGTTCGGTCACGCATAGGACGCCCTCATCAGCGGGTCTCTTATGAATTTAACGCCCTCATTGATCGACTACAACAAACCGAAGTGCTCCAGCAGCTTGGTGCCGTAGGTGAGGCCATGTATCAACCGTTTAATCAGCAAGGAGAACTGCTCATCGATGTTCCAGCGCTGACCTTCTTGAGAGAGAGGATGATTTATCACCCCTTATGTGAGCTGCAACGACAGGTCGACACCGATGCCAGCATTATCGCCATCGCCGGAGGACCGCTTAAACATGAAGCGGTCCGTGCAGCACTTAAAGGTAGATTTTTCAACATCTTAGTAACAGACTCGGAGACTATCGAGTCTGCCTTATGTCCGGACGCGTAAGCCGCGGGCAGGTGCAGTGTTGGTGCTACCCACCGGCGGGCGGTGGCCCACACATCCGCCGCTGGGGGCTCGGCGCCCCCAAGCCCCGGCCAGGTCGCTGCGCTCCAGCGGTACGCCCGGCCCCGTGCTCGGGCTTCAGCCCCAAAGGCCCGCGACTTGCGCTCCCGGCGCGTGGCGCTGCCCCCTGCTGGCCGGGCAGCGGCCGGGCAGCCGGCCCGGCTGGGGGTGCAGGCCTCAGCCGGGCGTGGCCTGCGCCTGCTGCGGCGCCTGCCGTGCC
>SXGT01631969.1_pt1 | contig 18830 bp, 13 predicted proteins | sample 3176221 | NCBI WGS metagenome assembly SXGT01 (sample SAMN11356862, study PRJNA531348) | freshwater metagenome | isolation source: freshwater sample F1-120 | place: China: Fuxian Lake, Yuxi | collected 2017-12-25
ACGGTCAGCCGCGTGTAGGTTTGCAGCGCGTCGCTGAAGGTCATCCCGCGCATCGCTACGCCGATGATAAACCCGCCGATGATGTTCACCAGCGTGATGATGATTCCGGCCACGGCGTCGCCGCGCACGAACTTCGTCGCGCCGTCCATGGCCCCGTAGAAATCCGCCTCGCGCTCGATCTTCGATCGCCTCGCGCGCGCCTGCGCCTCGGTGATGAGGCCGGCGTTCAGGTCCGCGTCCACGCCCATCTGCTTGCCGGGCATCGCGTCCAGAGTGAAGCGCGCTGCCACTTCCGAAATGCGCCCCGCGCCGCGCGTGATCACGACAAACTGGATGATGATCAAAATCGCGAAAATGATAAACCCGACCACGGGACTCCCCGCGGTCACAAATCCGCCAAAGGAATCGATCACCGCGCCGGCATCCGCGTTCGCCAGGATCAGGCGCGTCGCCGCCACATTCAAACTCAGGCGGAACAAGGTCAGCATCAACAGCAGCGAGGGAAACACCGCAAATTCCACCGCACTGCGCAGATAGATCGTCGAGAGCAAGACCACGATCGAAATCGAGATATTCAGCGACAGCAGGACGTCCAGCAGCCACGTCGGGATCGGGACCACCAGCACCATCAGGATCGCGACCACAGACACCGCAAGCGCCACGTCCTGATTTCGCATCAGCACGCGCGGTTGCGCCGGCATTTCGCTCGCCGGTATCGCCATCCTCTTACTACTCCTTATTTAGCCACGGATAAACACAGATGACCGCGGAATCCTTTACCAATAAATATTGCGCCGCAGTATTTTATATTGTCATTCATTAAGGTTTTTGGTCCTTGACCTTATCGGTGTTTATCCGTGTTCATCTGTGGCAAATGGTTCACGCTGTCTTCCGGCGTTCCTCAATCTTCTCCGCGCGCCGGTCAATCTGATACACATACGCCAGCACCTCGGCCACCGTGCGGAATAACTCTTCCGGAACAAACGCGCCGATCTCCGCCTGCCGGAACAGCGCCCGCGCCAGTTCCGGCCGCTCGACGATAGGCACTTCGTTTTCCTGCGCCACGTCACGGATGCGCTCAGCCACCAGCCGCATGCCCTTAGCCACCACCCGCGGGGCTTGCATGCGATTCGCTTCGTAGCGCAGCGCCACCGCAAACGTCGTCGGGTTCGTGATGACGACGTCCGCCGTCGGCACGTCCGCCATCATCCGCTTCATCGCCATCTGCCGCTGAATCTGCCGGATGCGCTGCTTGATGCGCGGATCGCCTTCGAGTTGCCGTAGCTCTTCCATCGCTTCCTGCCGTGTCATTCGCTGGTCTTGCAGATACTGCCAGCGCTGAAACGCGAAGTCCAGAACCCCAATCGCCACCATCGTCAACCCAATGCGCCACCACACCGCCCACACCAGGTCCCACGTGCCGATCGCCGCGCCCCACACGCCCGACTGCATCAACGCGAAGATGGCCGGCAAGCGATCGCCCACGCCCACCCACACAACGACGCTGATCGCTGCGAATTTCACGATCGCCTTGATCAACTCCACGAAGGACCGCAGGCTGAACAGCCGCTGAAATCCCTTGATCGGATTCATCCGCTCAAATTTCGGTTGCAGCGCTTGTCCTGAAAACACGAAACCAAACTGCGACACATTCAGCAGCACGCCAATACTCATAAGCACAAACATCAGCGGCAGCGCCGCGGGCGCCATCAGCAGCAATGCCTTGATCGTCATCGGTTGCAAGTCGTCCGTCGTCAGTATCCGCGGGTCGAGTTCGCTGAAGTAATGCCCCGTCATCGCGAGCATCTGTGCGAACGCCGCCGGCCCGAGAACCGTCAGCGCCAGTCCCGCCGCGAGCATCAGCGCGCCTGAGGTCAGGTCGCCGCTCCGCGCCACGTTACCGCGCTCGCGCGCTGTTTGCAGCTTACGCGCAGACGCCGGCAGCGATTTTTCACCCGCGGGTTGGTCGGCCATCGGCGCTTATCCCAGCCTGTCGATCAAGCCGTCCACCTGCCGAAACATCGAGGTGAACATCTGATCGAGCAATTCGCGGTAGTAGTTGATCGACAGCGCCGCCACAAACAGCGAAGCGGCAATCGTCAGCGGAAATCCGATAACGAACAGGTTCAACTGCGGCACCACGCGCCCCATGATCCCCATCGTCACATACGCCAGCATCATCGCGCCCGCCACCGGCGCTGCCAGCAGCACCGCGTCGTGAAACATCAGCCCGCCCCACGCTGCGACTTGCCCCATGGCGCTCGTCTCCGGCGCGAACCCACCCACGGGGATACGCTCAAACGTCGACACCAGCGCCTGAATCATCAGATGGTGCCCCGAAATCGTCAACAGGTACAGCACTGCAAGAATGAAAAACACAAAACCGAACAGCGGCACCTGTGTCTCGAAAGCCGGATTGAACACGTTGATCAATCCAAACCCCGACTGCATGTCCATCACCTGGCCCGCGATCTGGATCGCCGCGAACATGATCTGCATCACCAATCCAATCACCATTCCGATCAGCAGCTCACTCGCACCAATCAGCGCAAAGGGCAGCGGGTCCGCCGGCAGGGGCGTGGGGAGCACGGGCAACGTCGGCGTCACGACATAAGCCGCCAACCCGACCAGCCCGATCTTTCCCATGATCGGAAAATTGTTCGAGCTCAGGATCGGCGCCGTCACAATGAGCCCCGTGAAGCGCACCATCACCAGCACAAACAATTTCAGGATTTCGATCTCGGCAATCATCCGCTACCGCGCAAAGGTGTGCGCGTTCTCCAGCAGCGGGATCACGAAACCCAGCAGCGTGTCGCTCATCCACGGCAGAAAAATCACGAACGACGCAAACACCACCATGATTTTCGGCACGAAGGTCAGCGTGATTTCCTGGATCTGCGTCACCGACTGGAACATGCTGATCAGCAGACCCACCACCAGTCCCGACACCAGCATCGGCGCCGAAACCAGCAGGGTTACCAGCATCGCGTCCCGGCCCAAAAACAGAACGTCGTCGATGGTCATGGCGGCCCTCCGCCGAGGAGTCAGCCCCTGTCCCCGGACGAACTCACAGTATCAAAAACCGCTGTGATCAATGTCAACTAATATATTGTCATTTAATACGAATAAAGATAATTTTTGTAATCTATGCAAGACATTTCCTCTGCAACATCAGGCGGTGTGAAACTCCTTAGACTGCGTTAGTCCCGCCATAGCGGGACCACCTTACCGAAGCCAGCAAAACTGGCGGCAAATCTCTAGAACATTCGTTTTTCGTATGCCAGCGTTTTCCATTTCAACTACCGCTGTCTCGCAACCCGCGCAACTTCGGGAAGAAAAGCTACGGCGGCGCGGGTCATCGCCCGCGCCGCCGTCCAATCCCTTGCCCCAGATATTTCGTCCCTCAACCCCGAAGGGGTGAAAGACCTTAGCCCACCGCTTTAGGTCAATTTATTTCCGAACCCGAGTCCCGTAGGGACGAAAGAACCGTCCCGTCGCCATCATGCCCAGGATCGCCATAGCGGCAATTGCTATCGCCACCAATCCGGGCGCTGCCACGAACCACCGGCTTACGGTGACCACCGGCGCCAGCACGATGCGCACGCCCTGCTTCATCGCGCTGCTCTGCGCAACCACATCCGCCACCGGCGGGCTGATCCGGTAATACGCATCCACAAATGCCGCCCCGATCGCGCTGCTCACCAGGTACCCATCGCGTACGTCGCGCAGCGACTGAATCTCCGCCGCCATCGGCGTACCGTACGCCGCCGTCGCGATAAAGCAGAAGCTGCTCCCGTCGCTATCGCTCGATCCACCCGCGCGCGGAGTCACGTTCGATCCGAATATCGCCGAGCCGATCGTAAACGTCGCGCGCACTGTGTCGTCCCCATCGTCGGCCTGATCGATCCGTGCGTCCGCATCGTCATCGGCGCTATCTTCGTTGTTGACGGACAGCGTTTCTACTTCGGCCCACGCTTCTGTCTGTGCGTCGTTACCGGCTTCCGCAATGATGTCTTCACCGTCCTGGGTCAGCGTGACGCCATAGGTATAGGCACCCACATCCGTCCCATTCTCCAGCGCCGCAGCCACACCCGGACCGCTAAGCGTGCCCACGAATTCCAAACCTCCCGGCAATTCATCCACAAAGGTCCAGTCAATGCTGCTGGTGCCGCGGACCTTAATGGACGCCACGGCGATCGCCGTGCGCACGAACACGTTGCGCGGCGCCGGCAGCGGATCCGTCCCGTCTACCAGATCGAATTCCAGCTCGGGATTCGCGGTAAAGGGCTCGTCTACGAGATCTTCGGAGTCTCCCGAGATCGATGTGATGAGCCGCGCCGTGTTGAAATCGTCAAAGAAATCGTCCGCAAGCTGCAAGGCGTCCAGCGTCGGCGCGACCACCGTCACCTGCACAGGCCCTGCGGCCGTGTCGTAGGAATGGGTCACTTCGACTTCAGACTCGCCACGGCCGATCAATATATTGAGCACTGTCACCAGTGTGATCGTCCCGTCTTCACCAATCAGGACGAAATCCTCGTCGTCTGCGAGCGAGGCCGCATCGGGAATTCCGTTCCCGTCACCATCGATGCCGCCTGCATCGGCGATGGTCACTTCCACATTGATCGAATCGCCCTCGACAATGCCAGCCACATCGCGTGAGGAATAGTACCCGCTCGCGATCGCCACCGTGCGAATCACGTCCGATGCAAACTTGTCGCTTCCGCGGATCGCCGTCCCGAAGTCCAGATCCGCAAGGTCGACCACGGCGACATAGTTGGACACATCGCCCTCCTCGTTCACCAGCGTCGCGTCGTCCGAATCGAGTTCGCCCGTGATCTCCCCGGTGTCCCCGTTCAATTCCCCGCCCAACACCGTTTCCACCGACGTGATGTCATCAACACCCAAGTCGCCGCGAGTTATCTCCGGCCGCACTTCGGAAAACACGCCAATCGGCAATGTCCCCGGAATGTTCGCGCCCGGCGAATACACGATTAACTCAATTCCTTCCGGATCTTCAATCTCAACGTGAATCGCGTCCGACAGATCAAGTTCGGCCAGCACGCCCGTACGCCACAGCCCCAACACCGCCGCAAGCGCCGCCACCGCCGTACCTGCAAACACCCCCGCCCTGAATCGTCTCTTCGAATTCATACGCAGCCCCTGTCTGCAAGCGCACCGATGCGCCGCCGCGCGGACCCCACACAGCCCGAACTCCGCGGACAGCCCCCGTCGCCTGCGTTGTTGTTATGGTCGAGTATAGGCCTCGGCCGGATTTCTGTAAAGAAAAATCTGCGAGAAATTCAGAATCGCGATTCGACGTTTTCGCAGTGTTTGTCAGAGATTAGGCGCGATCCCACAGGCGTAGCGCTTCTGCCTGCGCTTCCTGCTCTCGTGCCGCTGCCGATTGTTCCCGCGCCCGCGCCATTTCCGCATGCACAGCACCCGCGCGCAGCAGCGCATCCCGCATCGCATCGGAATAACCCATTGCGCCCGCGAAGCTTACCGCGCCGCGTTCCGACGCGATGAGCATCCAGTCGTTTCCAGGTCCGATGTCGTCAAACCCATGCCGGATCAGTATCCGCCCGATGTGCCCCGCCATCTTCCGCAGCGCCTGCATAATTTCCGTGCGCGGCTGATCCTGCTCGGCGTTGTAATACGGATTCGCGCCCGGCACCTGCGCCGTCATTCCGCGCAAATCGATCTCCGCCGCCGCCATCTCGCGGAAGCGGCCGCGCAATTCCGTCCAGTCCCGCTTCATCGCGCGCAGGCCCTCGGCCCCCTTCGCGCGCGCCAGCGCATGCCGCTCCGACAGCGATCGGCGGATGCGTTCCTCGCCCCAATTATCCAAAAACACCGCCGTCGACATAATGAACTCGCGCTGCACCGCCGCGAATTCATCGGAAATCTCGCGCACAGGTTCGGCGCGCCGTGGTTCGAGTTCCACCGCCTCCATCGCCATCGGCGCCGGGCGGCGCATTGCTTCCACGGGAATCATCGCGCGGTGCGCATTCGCTTCCAGTTCCTCAAGCGTCGCGATTGCATCCGTCACGGAATCGGGCGCACCATCGAGCCCCAGCATCCGTGCGGTGCGCTCGGGAAGGTCCTGCTCGAATTTCAGTCCCGCAAATCGCAGCTTCGCCTTCGACGAAAACCGCGTGTACACAATCCGCCCCTGGATCGCCGCGTTCGAATCGGGTGCAGCGCCCGTCGACATCTCAAACGGCATCAGCAACACTGCCGCGCCCGCCGGTGGAAAATGGTCCTGCCGCGTCACCAGCAACATGCCGCCGCGGCTCACATTCGCCGTCACCGTTTGCAGCGCCGGCTCCGCCTCCACATTCCGCGGCACAAACGCCACCGGCCGCACCTTGCGCATGCGCGCCGCGCGCCGATGCTCTTCCGTTCCGGCGCGCACAGCCGCCCGCGTCTCGATCAGTGTGCTCGGCTCCATCTGTGTCCCCAAAGGCGCCTCCGCCAACGAATACACCCTAAGACGCATCCGCCCGATTGTCAATGGTCCGTACCTGTCCTATTTTGTTGGATCGGCGCGCGAGTGTTACGATTCCCAAGGGCGATTGGCAGTTCCTTGGGGCGGGTGCTCGGCGATGATCCATGTCGTTTGCGGAAGTTGCGGGCTGCGCGTCATCGTGCCCGACACCGTCCAGGGCCGCCCCGGCGTCTGTTTCGGATGCGGCGCGCCCGTCCGCGTCCCCACCTCCGAGCAACGCCCCGCCGAGCAAGCGCTGAACTTCGAACCCGGCACCCGCATCGCCGATCGCTACGTTCTTGAGGCCAAAATCGGCAAAGGCGGCATGGGCGTGGTGTACAAGGCCCACGACGCCCTCGTCGACGAGGAAGTCGCCCTCAAGTTCATGCATCCCCGCGCCCTCGCCACGCTCCGCGGCCAGCAGCTCTTCATCAAGGAAGCCCAGATCGCCCGCCGCCTGCGCCCCGCAAACATCGTCTCCGTCCACGACGTCAGCACCACGCCCGACGGCATCCTCTACCTCACCATGGAGCTGCTCAAGGGCGCCTCGCTCCGCGCCTATCTCAAGAAGCACCGCGCCGAACGCCGCCTGATGGACGCGCACCTCGCCATCGACATCACGCTGCAGTCTCTCGCCGCGCTCGACTACGCCCACCGCATGGTCGTCCACCGCGACCTCAAACCCGAAAACATCATGCTGCTCCCCGGCGACCGCGCAAAGGTTCTCGACTTCGGTCTCGCCGTCGCCGTCGAGGAAGAGCAGGAAGTCCCGCAACCCGGCCAGCCCAAACCCAAGCGCATCGTGGGCACCGCCGTCTACGCCTCGCCCGAGCAACACCGCCACCAGCCCATCGACTTCCGCTCCGACATCTACAGCATGGGCCTCATCCTCCACGAACTGCTCACGCTGCGCACGCCCATCGACGAACCCGTCACTGTCCTCGAAGTCCGGCAGGACGTCTCGCCCTCCATCGTCGAAGTGCTCGACAAAGCCGTGAAGAAAGAAAAAGAGCGCCGCTGGCAATCCGCGAAGGAATTCCGCGAGGCCCTCGGCGCCGCTTTCAAAAAGTCATACCAGGCCCGCGAAGGCGTCAGCGTCCGCACCGAATCCGGCAAACAAATCTCCACCAAAGACATGATCTACATGCCCGGCGGCAGCTTCTTCATGGGCTGCAACGACTCCCGCGAAGAGGCCCCCGAATTCGAGACCCGCGTCGATCCCTTCTATATAGACAAGTACCCCGTCACCAACGAGCAATACGGCGAATTCATCAAAGCCGCCAGCCACCCCGAACCCAAGTTCTGGCGCGACCCCGAAATCAACGGCCCGCGCCAGCCCGTCGTCGGCGTCACTTTCGACGACGCCCTGGCCTATGCCGCCTGGGCCGGCAAGGAAGTCCCCAGCGAGAAGCAGTGGGAGTTCGCCGCCCGCGGCAAGGAAAACCGCAAATACCCCTGGGGTTCCCTCGAACCGCAAACCGCCGTCTGCAACTTCGCCGACTACCTCGGCATGCCGTCCATCGTCTCCATGCACGACGGCGGCGCCACCCCCGACGGTGTGTACGACCTCGCCGGCAACGTCTTCGAATGGACCCTCGGCGCCTACGTCCCCTACGACCCCGCCAACGGCGGCGACACCACCAAGCTCGATGAACCCCGCCACGTAGTCCGCGGCGGCTCCTGGCACTCCACCCCCGTAGAACTCCGCTGCTCCGCCAGAAAAGGCCTCTTCCGCGAAGCCCAACTCACCACCGTAGGCTTCCGCTGCGTCCTACCCGCAAACAAGGCAGGCAACGGAAAGTAGGGTGGGCTTCAGCCCACCACCGGGAGGGCGAGCGTCCTCGCGAGCCAATTAATCCCGCAGCATCATCATTTTCGAGAACGCATTTCGTTTCGAGCATCCTATTTGTCATTGCGAGGAGCGCGGTTGCGACGAAGCAATCTCTACCGGCGATTTTCTCAAACCAGATAAGTCCGATTTCTTGCTGACCGGAGTACTCTGATAGTCCCTACTTGTTATGACGTCCTGTTGCACTGTTGAGGGATCGAAACAATAGGCAAATTCTTTTCAGGCAAATTACATGTTGTCGTTTTAGTTGCGCGTGAGTACTTTTAAGCGACTCATTTCCTATTGTGGTGATTCATTGAATAATCTGTAGTATTTATATATTCATTGGAAACTAAGTTATTGAGAACGGACGGGTGCTTCAGGTCCTTAAACAAAAAATAGCGTAACTGTAGTGCAGTGTATGAAAAGAGCACATGAGCACGAGAGCACATGAGCACCGTGAGCACGCAAACCTTCAATATTTTCTAATAAAAACATAAAGTTTAGCGCGAAAATTCGCATATATGAGACAAGTAAAAGACGCGGTAAATTATCACAACCAATTGTGCCGCAATCACTTGCGCGCGATCTCGAAAAATGTGATACAAGCTAACTAATTGGCCAGAATATTCTTGCAGAAATATGCTAGGATAAATGCCGTTGCTTGGAAATGTGTCACCCGCGCAGACCCCAAGCGATGAAAACGCGAAGAGTCGCCCGGATGCCCCGGCGCAAGAACCTCACTTCCAATGAGGAGTTCTGCCAGGGAACGGGACATCCGGGCTGACTCTCGTCAATAGGATGCCACAATGGCCGCACGACAGCAATCTCAAAAAAGCCGACGAATCGAAGCAAAGTCTCTTGCGTTGCGGCAAGAGCTCTGGCCCGCCTTGTCCAAGGATCAGGTTTGGTCGCGCAAGACCTTCAACGGCTGGACAACGGTTCCGCGAGTTCTGCCGCTTACGATGCATCTTATTGGTTTGCTGCATAAAGGAGGTACCGGCGATGGGGCAAAAGGTAATCCTTCACGTGTGTATTTAGACCTTTGGCTCCGACTCAATGATGAATCGTATCTCGAAGTAACAGACGAGTCTGAGTATGCGTACTCGGCAGGATATACCGGTACGCGAGCGACTCGAACATGGCGCGAACACGTTCTCAAGCTCCGTGAGCTTGGATTTATTCTTATTGCCCCGCGAGGTAACCGAGACATCGGTTATATTTTTATTGTGAATCCATATTTTGTTGCGGAGCAGAAGAAGAAAGCAAATGAATTACCCGATAGTTGGTGGACAGCATTTGTCGCCCGAGTGCAAAAGACCGGGGCGCACTTCCCGTCCGACCAACAACAGAGCGATGGTAACGCCATCGATTTTTTTGCGACCTCTTAAGTTATTCAGTGCCTGAAATTTTTTTCTTCCCCTAGACGTCGCTCGCATAGATTCATTACTTCCTGCCAATCCCAGTGCAACAAGCCTCCCCTTTCTATAGGGAGACTTACGCACCATGGACACAGCCACCGCGCCAACCGCCACCGCCCTCGGCACGCCTGTGTCGCCAAAGTGGGAAGCGGCATGGATTGCCGAGGTCGATCGAGTCGAATCCGAACTCGGCCGCCGTATCTGCGGCGCGCACACGCCGGCGTGGACGCCGTGCAAGCTCGCGTCGACGCATCCGAACGGCCGGTGCCGGTTTCACGGCGGCGCTCCGGGCATTGGCGCGCCGGACGGCAACCGCAACGCGTGGGTCCACGGCCTCTACTCGCGCCGCCTGCAACAGTGCAGCGACCATTGTCCGCTCTGGCAACACTGCCCTATGGCCGGCAAGGATGTGCTCGCGATCGCTCCATCGGAGCGACCGCATTGCGTCTATGAACAGCACGAATACGACACGATGATATCCACCTTTTCTTTAGAGAAAGGTCCTGCCGGACGGTTTAGCGAGGTGGAGTCAAAAGAAATCAATGTTGAATTAGAATTAGATCGTGGCACGGGCGTCTCGCCCGTGTGGCCGGGCCGTCCCGGCTCGGCCAGCGCGCACCCAAAGCCTACCGATGCGGGCGCGACGCCCGCATCACACGGCCGAGACGGCCGTGCCACAAGTTCTGATTCTGATCTCAGTCTCCGCGACTCAGTTCCTCCGCGTGAGCCGGGCTTAGTCGAGCGCAACGTCGCCCTCTTCCAGGTGCTGCTGTCCCGCGCGCAGGCCGCGCTCGGCGTTGCCCGCCTCACCGACGACACCCGTGCGCGCACGCTCAACTACCAGATGCACTCCACCAAGATCGCGGCCCTCGTCCAGGCCCAGCTCCATATCGCGCGCGAACTCCGCCAATGGCTGAAACTCCTGCCCAACTTCGACACGTGGCGCGGGCCTCGCTCAGCAAAAAACCGTGGTTCCAGTGCCCCAACACCACCGTCCGCCAAGCCCGAATCCGGAGGCCTTCCCATGCGAATGCTCAAGATGCTCGAAGAATCCGAAGGCGTCCTTGAAGAGGTCCTTGGCGTCGGCCCCGGCGAAGCCTCACCCTTTACGCCCCGCCTTTCCAAACGCCCACCGCCCACCCCCGCATGAGCCACGTCACTCTTTGGACTGCGGCAGCTCGCTGCCGCTTTCCCTAAGCCAGCGAAGCTGGCGGCAAATTTCCCGGACCGTCGTTTCGATTCCGCAACATACGCTCTGCCTGATTCATATGCCGCTTCTCATGCTCGACGACGATCAACAGTGCATCCCGCAGGCTATACGGAATGAAGCGCGCGACCGGCGACGTGACGATCGTCTTGTCCACGTCCACCCCTTTGAGCGAAGCGAAGGTTTCGACGAGTCGTTGCTGTTGCGCGCAAAACGTATCGAGCATTTCGAGTGGCACATTCCCAACCGTCGGCCGGAAGATCCCCGGCGCTTTGGACTTCTTTGCGGTTTCGGGCCGCACGGTATTCAGCACGGCGGTCCCGAACATCTTCGGCAGAAACGGCACTCGTTCCCAAAATGTGGTCTGCTTCGTGCCCTTCGCGACGCTGCTGAAAATTGCGAAATACGGTTCATTCGCGATCACGAGATGCTCAAGACACTTCCCGACGCTCCAACGATCCGGCTGCGAACTCCAGTTGAATCGTTCATAGTTCAACCCACCGAACAGCTCCCGCGCGCGCCGTTCAATCGCCGAAACGTCCGCCGTCAGCCGACCCAGGAATTCGTCGCTCATCCCGCACTCTCCGCGTCTATTTGCGCCCCTGTGATAAAGGCCCGTTCATTGTTTCTCCAAGCAATTCCCAGTGCAACAACCGCTAATCGTTACAGGAGGGTTTAGGCATCCCAGGGACCTCTACCTTGGCAGTTCGTCCGCAAAGCAACAACGGTTTCTTTTGGCCCTACCTTTTCTTTTCCCAAAGAAAAGGTAGGTTGAATGTGATCCGCTCCATTCCTATACTGGACGCACCTGTTCTCATGCCCTGCTAACGGCCCGCCGTTAGTATGCATGCGGACAGGGGGCACGGGCCGCACGCGTGGCGCGCGCGGCGTTTTGGTATAGGTGTCCGATGAACGTCGAAGGACAAGTACTCGTCCTGAACCGCTCGTGGGTGGCCGTGAACGTTGCGTCCGTCCGCCGCGCCGTCGCGCTGCTCTACCAGGACCTCGCCCGCGCCGTCGACCCGGCAGACTACCGCCAATACGACTTTACCGACTGGTGCGAAATTTCGCAGGCACGCGACGAGGGCCGCTTCATTCACACGCCCACGATGCGCGTGCGCGTGCCGGAGATCATCATCCTCAACGCGTTCAACGGATTCTTCCACAAGGAAGTGCGCTTCTCGCGCCGCAGCATCTTTGAGCGCGACAAGAGTACCTGCCAATATTGCGGGAAGAAACTCGCCAAGTCCGAGTTGACCATCGACCACGTTCTGCCGCGTTCGCGCGGCGGACGCGACACGTGGGACAACCTCGTGCTCGCCTGCGTGCAGTGCAACGTGCGCAAGGGCGACCGCACGCCGAACGAGGCCGCGATGCCGCTCGTGCGCCGGCCGATCAAGCCGGCCTGGTTGCCCACCCTCGGCACGCGCCTGCCCGCGGGCCGCGCCTCGAGCTGGCAGCGCTTTCTCGATACGGCCTACTGGGACGCCGAACTGCGGGAGTAAGCCATGCCGGGGCGCCGCTTCGCGCAGGTGGCCCTGCCGCTGCCCGTCGATCATCCCTTCACGTATTCCGTGCCCGATGCGTTCCTGGATCGCGTCGCGATCGGCATGCGCGCGCTTGTGCCCATGCAGCGCCGGCTCGAGACGGGATTCATCGTCGGCCTCGCGGATGAAAGCGAGGTCGAAAAAGTCCGCGACCTCGCCGACTTGCCGGACGATTCGCCCGCGCTCTCGGCGGAGATCATCAAGCTGTGCACATGGATCTCCGACTATTACTGCTGCTCCCTCGGCGAGGTGCTGCCCTGCGCCGTGCCGCCGGGCATCAACCAGCGCACCAAGAAGCACTATCGTCTCGCGCCGTCACTGCCCGACGGCCGCTACACCGATCGCCAGCGTGAGGTGATTGCAGCGCTCCACGCGCGCGGCTCGCTCGCCGAGGCCGAACTTAGCACGATGCTCGGCGAGGAGGATCTCGCCACGGCGCTCACCGCCCTCGAACGCCGCGGCGCGCTGCTCCGCGAGAATGTCGCACAGCGCGCCGCCGTCTCCGAGCGCACCGAGGCTTGGGCGGTCCTCATCGAGGACGCCGAATTGCCGGTCGAGGAGCAGATCGCACTGCAACGCCGCGCTCCTAAGCAGGCGGCGGTGTACTTGGACCTCCTCCGGAACGACCCGGAGCAGCCGGTGGCTCAGCTTTGCGCGCGGCACGACGCCAATGCCACTGTGCTCAAATCGCTTGAAGATAAAGGCCTAATCCGCCGCGAGGCGCGAGAGGTATACCGCACGCCGCTGCTCCATGCAGACGCCGCCTCGCGCGAAAAACTGCCGCTAAACGAGGAGCAGCAAGCGGCCTATGAGGCGATTGCGGCCACGCTCGACGCGGGGAAGTTCCAGGCTTTCCTGATGCACGGAATCACGGGTTCCGGAAAGACCGAAGTTTACTTGCAGGTTATCGAGCGTGCGCTGAGTCTTGGTAAGAGTGCGATCGTGCTCGTGCCGGAGATTTCCCTGACGCCACAGACGGTCGGGCGGTTCTTGGCGCGCTTCCAGACGGAGATCGCCGTGCTGCACAGCGGCCTCGGCGCGGGTGAGCGCTACGACGAGTGGCGGCGCGCTCAGCGTGGCGAGGTGCGCATCGTCGTCGGCGCGCGCTCCGCCGTCTTTGCGCCGCTGCAACAACTCGGCATCATCATAGTGGACGAGGAGCACGACTCCTCCTACAAGCAGGGCGAGGTCCCGCGTTATCACGCGCGCGACGCCGCCATCATGCGCGCGCAAATGGCCGGCGCGGCCTGTGTGCTCGGCTCGGCCACGCCCAGCATCGAGTCCTACTTGAACAGCGAGACCGGGAAATCTCTCCGGCTCGAGCTCAAGCGACGCGCCACACGCTCGGCTTTGCCCACGGTTCGCCTTGTGGACATGCGCGGCGAAGTGCGCGAACAGGCCGGCGAAGTTGTGCTCGCGCGTGAGCTTGAAGAGGCGATTGGCGGGCGTTTGGCCGAGCGCGAACAGGTGATTCTGCTGCTCAATCGCCGGGGTCATTCGCCGTATCTGGTGTGCCCGGCCTGCGGTTCGTGCACGGCCTGCACGGATTGCCACGTGACGATGACCTACCACGCGCGCGGGCAATACCTCGCGTGCCACTACTGCAACCTGCGCCGCCGCGTGCCGCTCGCCTGCGACGATTGTGGCTTCACGCCGCTCACGTACCTCGGCCAAGGCACGCAGAAGCTTGAGGACTATCTGCTGCGCGGATACCCGAACGCGCGCATCGAGCGCATGGATCGCGACACGACCTCGACCAAGCATGGTCACGCGAAGATCCTGCAACGCTTCGCCAAGCGCGAGATTGATGTCCTCGTCGGCACGCAGATGATCGCCAAGGGCCACGATTATCCCGGAGTCACGCTCGTCGGCGTGCTCAACGCCGACGCCGGTCTTGCGCTGCCTGACTTCCGCGCCGCGGAGAATGTCTTCCAGTTGTTAACCCAAGTCGCAGGCCGTGCAGGCCGCGGCGATACGCCCGGCGAAGTCCTCATCCAGACTTGCAGGCCCAACCACTTCGCCATCCAGGCCGCCAAGACCCACGACTACGCTGCATTCTACAAACGCGAGATCGCTGACCGCGAACGCTCCGGCTACCCGCCTTTCCGCCGCATGGTCCAGTTCACGATCGAGAGTGAAGACGAGCACGCCGCCGAACGCGCCGCCATGCGACTAATCGCCTGGGCCCGCGAAGCCATCGAGACCCAGGAACTCCGCAGCGTCGAACTCCTCGGTCCCGCCACCGCCACCATCTACCGCGTAAAAAATAAATACCGCTGGAACCTGGGCGCCTTCTGCCGCTCCGCCAAAACCCTGAATTCACTAGCCCGCACCCTACGAAATTCTTTCCAGGAACACGCACCGAAATCAGTTTCCCTCAGGGCTGACCTCGATCCCTATGGGTTGTTCTGAACACCGGTTCGTAGCGCCGCCGTCCCGGCGGCAAACCAACGATTCTGTTTCGGAGAAGAGATTCGGTACCGGCCAATGTCTGTCGCCTCTCGTGAAGGGTCGTCCGCCTTTGCCGCCGGGACGGCGGCGCTACGAATGCCAAATTTGTAAGGGCGGCCCCGAGGGGCCGCCCTACGCCGGGCAGCCACGGGGAACTACCCCGACGAGGTGCTCTCTATAATATCTATTGGTGGTTTGTTGCCATTGGTGATTAGGGTCTAGGAACTGTCTGAGGAAACAATGGGTCGGTGCAGAAAATGGGAAAATCCCCCTTGTCTGGCAACTGCGTATTGCTGCTGACGCTTCGCCGAAGTGTCACAGCGTTCGGCGGGGAGTGCAAGAGCTCGCGCACAGGTATAGAGGAAGAGTGCGATGGCCCCGCGTGGATCGGCTATCATGGCGGTATGGATGTCTTGAGCAGTATCCGAATCTCTGCGCTGACCGCCCTTCTATTCGGCACATTCGTTGGGGCGTGGGGACAAGTCCAGCCGCCCGCGCCTGCTGGCGACGCGCGTGCGGTTTCCTTTGCGAAAGATGTGCACGCTATCCTCGCTGAGCGGTGCTTCAAGTGTCACGGCGGGGAGGAGAAGCGGGGCGGGCTGAGCATGGTTTCGCGGGAGGCCTTGCTGGCGGGGGGTGAGTTTGGGCCGGCTGTGAAGGTGGGGGACGCGGCGAACAGTCTGCTGATTGAACTGGTGACGAGCGAGGACCCTGAGGAGCGGATGCCGAACAAAGGCGATCCGCTTAGGCCGGAACAGATCGCGATCCTTCGCGCGTGGATTGACGAGGGGTTGAACTGGGACCTCACGGGTCCGCTCGTGCAGGCGTGGACCCCGCCGCTCGCGCCGCGCACGGTCGCCGTGCCGGACGTGAAGGGCATTCACGGTTCGAAGGAAGCCATTGACCGGCTCATCGCGGTGTACTTCGCTGATCATAAAATTGAGACGCCTGCGCTGGTGGATGATCGGACCTTCGCCCGGCGCGCGTACCTCGATCTCATCGGGCTGCTGCCGACGGAGCAGGAACTCGCCGACTTCGAGTCCTCGCGCAAGAGGGACAAGCGCGAGCAGTTGGTGAATAGCCTGCTCGCCGATCGCCGCAGTTACACCGAGCACTGGATGACTTTCTGGAACGACACGTTGCGCAACGATTTCCAGGGCACGGGGTACATCGACGGCGGTCGCGAGCAGATCACCGGCTGGCTGTACTCCTCGTTGCACGACAACAAGCCCTATGACGTTTTTACACGCGAACTCGTTAGCGGCACGGGCGGTTCCGCCGGTTTCATCAAGGGCATCGTGTGGCGCGGCGCGGCTACAGCCAATCAGAGTGCGCCGATGCAGGCCGCGCGTAACGTCTCGCAGGTATTCATGGGTGTCAACCTTAAGTGCGCGTCATGCCACGACAGTTTCGTCAGCGAGTGGAAGCTTGCGGATGCTTACGGTCTGGCGAGCGCCTTTTCCGATGCGCCGCTCGAACTGGTTCGCTGCGATGTGCCGCAAGGCAAGACGGCTGAGCTGCGTTTCCTCTTCCCCGAGCTTGGCACGATCGACGCCGCGGCGCCGCTTCCTGATCGACAGGCACGTGTCGCGGAACTGGTCATCGCACGGGAGAATGGGCGCTTCGCGCGCATGGCCGTGAACCGCGTATGGGGTGCGCTCATGGGCCGTGGACTGAGCGAGCCGACGGACGTGCTGGAAAATCCGCCGTGGTCCGACGATTTGCTGGACTGGCTTGCGTCGGACTTTGCCGAGAATGGATACGATTTGCAGAGACTGTTGGCGCAGATTGCAACGTCTGCCGCGTATCAGCTGACGAGCAATACCTCCATCGAGGGCGAAGGAGGATACTTTTTCCGCGGACCGGCCGTGCGCCGGATCAGCGCGGAGCAGTTTTATGATGCGATGTCCCGCGTCACCGGCGTATGGCAGGCCGGGCCGAAATACGAACCCGCGCCGGAGGAAGGCTCGTTTTCGGAGGGTACCGTTCGTGCATGGCGCGTCCCGGCGGACGACCTTGCGCTGGTGCTTGGCCGGCCGAACCGCGAAATGGTGACGCTGCGCCGTCCGCTGGAGTATTCGCGTCTGCAAGCGATCGAACTAACCAACGGCGAGACCTTGGCCAAGTTTCTGGCCAAAGGCGCGGCGAACCTTGAATCATCTCTGCCGGAGGATCCGATCCGTGCGCTCTATATTCGCGCGCTTCAGCGCGAGCCCTCCGCAGCCGAGCGGCAGCTGGTAGCGGATGCAGGGCTGGATCCGGCGAAACCTGAGGATTTGCAGGACTTTTTGTGGAGCCTGTTCATGCATCCGGAATTTCAGTTGATATACTAGGGAGCGGTGGGCTGAAGCCCGCCCTACGGGTAGGAATGAGACTTATGAAGCGCCGGGATTTCCTGAAATATTCGACCGCTGCCACGCTGGGCGCGCTCGCGTCCGGCGCGCCGGTCGTTGGCCGCGCGGACGAGCAGGAGCTCGTCCCTCCCGCGACGGCGGACACGCTCATCATTTTGTGGATGGGGGGCGGCATGGCGCATACGGAGACCTTCGACCCGAAGCGGTTCCGCGAATTCGAAGTCGGCCTGTCGTCTTCAGAAGTATTGAGCACGTTCCGGCCAGTGCCCACGGTTGTGGACGGCATCGAGTTCAGCGAAGGCCTAGAGCATATCGGCCGGGTTATGGATCGCGGCACGCTCATTCGCACCTATACCGCCGGCGATCTCGGCGCGATTCTGCATTCGCGCCACCAGTACCAGTGGCACACCGGTTATGCGCCACCGCTCACCGTCGCCGCGCCGCACATCGGGGCGGTCATCGCCAAGACGCTCGGGCCGAAGCATCCGGACGTGCCGGCCTTCATCGACATCGGCCAGAAGCTCAGCGTGGGGGAAGGCGAGGAACTCAAAGCCTTCCACACGGCGGGATTCTTAGGTTCCGAGTTTGGACCCTTCTGGGTGCCCGATCCTTCCGCGGCCCAGGCGACGGTCCGCCCGCCGGCGGGTATGACGGGTGCGCGCTATGCCCGCCGTCGCGAGTTGTACAAGAAGCTGGTCGATGCAAGTCCGGTTGCCCAATTTGGCAGCGAGTACCACCGCGATTCACTGATCAACTCGCTCGACGGCGCCGACCGCTTGTTGTCGAGCCCCGCGGCGAAGGCTTTCGATCTAACGGACGAGCGACCCGAAGTGCTCGAAGCCTACGGTACAAGCCGCTTCGGCCAGGGTTGTCTGCTCGCGCGGCGCCTGTGTGAGTTCGGCGCGCGTTTCATCGAAGTGACGACGGAGTACGTGCCCTTCGAGCATTGGGACACGCACGAAAACGGCCACACGCGGTTGATCGAATTGAAGCAGCGTATCGATCGTCCTATTGCGCAACTCGTGCTCGACCTGGAAGAGCGCGGTCTGCTCGACCGCACCCTCATTGTGCTCGCCAGTGAGTTCAGCCGCGACATGCTCACCGAAGGAAAGCCGGACAACAAAGTGAAAGACCAGGTCGAAGTGCCGGATGTGATGACTGAATTGAAGCACTACGGCATGCACCGGCATTTTACGGACGCCGGGTGTGTGTTGATGTTCGGCGGCGGCACGCGCAAGGCTTACCTTCACGGCAAGACTGCGGACGAGCGCCCGTGCAAGACCCTCGAGAAGCGCGTCGTCATCGAAGATTTGCACGCCACCATTTACCGCGCGATGGGCATCAGCCCGAAGCACAACTACGTGATCGAGAAGCGCCCTTTTTACGTCACACGCGACGGATTGGGCCAGCCGATCCGGGACATTATCGCGTAACCGGATTAGCGCGCGGGTTTTTTCTGGGACGCGCGCTTGGCGGCTTCGACAGTGTTTTTCAGGAGCATCACGCGCGTCATCGGGCCGACGCCGCCGGGCACC
>SXGT01128704.1_pt1 | contig 18828 bp, 14 predicted proteins | sample 3176221 | NCBI WGS metagenome assembly SXGT01 (sample SAMN11356862, study PRJNA531348) | freshwater metagenome | isolation source: freshwater sample F1-120 | place: China: Fuxian Lake, Yuxi | collected 2017-12-25
CGCGTCCTCAACGACATGAACCCCGTCGAAGCCATGGAACTCCTCACCAACCGCATGCGACGCACGAAGACGAACGAAGAGTTCCTGTTGACGATGAACCTCTCGTAGGGTCCGCTGTGCGGACCGTCTCTTCCTTCGTAAAAAACGAGCGTCCCTAACGACTCTCCGGCGTTTCCTGTTCTGCCAAGCCCTAAGCCCCACTCCCTAAGCCCTCACCCATGTCCCACTCCGCTCCGCCTCCCGTCCAACTGAAGGTCACTCCCGGCGACAAGTACGCCATCGTTGTGGCCCGCGGGAATCATGAAATCACCGGCGTTCTCAAGGACGGCGCGGTGACGACTCTGGCAGAGCATGGGGCCCAGTCAAGAGTGGTCTATGTGCCCGGCTCGTATGAACTGCCACAGATGGCTCATCGCATTGCGTCGACGGGCGACTATGTGTCAGTGATCTGCCTGGGGGTCGTCGTCAAAGGGGATACCCGACACGATGAATACATCAACCACGCAGTCGCCCAGGGGATCACCCAGGCCGGTATCTCGACAGGCGTTCCGATCCTCTTTGGCGTTCTCACCGTCGAAAACCAGCAACAGGCCATCGACCGCGCCGGAGGAAAGTACGGAAACAAAGGGAGCGAAGCCGCACTCGCCGCAATTGAGATGGTTCAGGCGATGCGAGAGTTCCCGCTCGACAAATCAACGCTATAATGCCCGCTTCTCAAAAATCGCTCTCTGTGCATCGTTTGCCCGTGCGATAGAATATGTTTGCTGGCGTCCCTCCGGCGAATTACGAATTTCGAACGACGAATTACGATCTCCATGGCCAACCGACGCAAAGCTCGCGAACTCGCTCTTCAAATGCTGTATCAGGTCGACGTGAACCCTGATGTCAGCCCGGCTGATGTACGTGTCATGATTCGTGAGTACATGACTGACGATCACGATCTGCAACGATTCGCCTGGCAGCTGTTCGTCGGCACGCAGGAAATGCGTCAGCAGCTCGATACCAAGATCGAAGAGATTGCAGCGAACTGGAAGCTGTCGCGCATGGCGGTCACGGACCGCAATATCCTCCGCATGGCCTGTTACGAGATGATGCAGGTCAAAACACCTCCAAAGGTCGTGGTTGACGAGGCGATCGAACTGGCCCGTACTTTCGGGGGCGAAAACTCGCCCGCGTTCGTCAACGGCATCCTCGACCGCATGATGCCCCCCGCCACGACATAATTGGACAGTGTGCCACGGCCGTCTCGGCCGTGGGATTTAAGCGTGGTTGCATACCAATGACGGCAGAGAGAATCATGCCCCGCTCGCTGTATTTTCCGACGACATCCGGTCTGCTAAGATCGTCGACATGAAACATGAACTGGATCTTCCTCGCGCAGCTCGTCAGGTCCTGCGTGACCTTGCGCTCGCAGGATTGTCCGAGATTGCTGTGACAATCCCATCACAGGAGTCGATTGCTGCTCTGACAATCGAGCTTTCGTCACTGCCAGTTCCTCAAACGACAACAGCAATCGCTCCGCTGCCCGTTACATCGACAGCAGAGGCTTCACAGAAGCCCGTCGCACAGCCTTCTGTCACGCGACCTGCGTCACCGGTCCCGGCAGTCGCAGCAGCTCCGCTAGCTTCGAAACCACCAACTCCCGCGCTCACATTCGCTCTGCCTGATGAGGCAAGGACGCCCATGCCCAAAGTCAAACGTGATCCCAAGACCATCAGCCTCGAACTGGCCAAGTGGGCCAAGACGGTCTCGACCTGCCAGCGATGCCAGGAACTTGCTGCCACTCGAACTCAAACCGTCTTCGGCGTCGGCAATCCGACGGCCCGCGTGATGTTCATTGGTGAAGCCCCCGGGGCGGATGAGGATGAAAAGGGCGAGCCATTTGTCGGGCGGGCCGGTCAACTTCTCAACAAGATCATCGCCGCCTGCGGGTGGGAACGCAGTGACCTTTACATCTGCAACATCCTTCGCTGCCGACCTCCAGGAAACCGCAATCCACTCCCAAGCGAAGCTGCGAATTGTCGCGAATACCTTGATGCTCAGATCGCTCTCGTCCAACCAGAATACATCGTCTGCTGGGGCACGATCGCTGCACAGAACCTGCTCGGACTGACTGATCCGATCAGTCGCATGCGTAAAAAGTTCTTCGAATACAAGAACTCCCGCGTGCTCTGTACGTACCACCCGAGCTACCTGCTGCGAAATCCGAGTGCAAAAAAAGACGTCTGGGAAGACCTGCAGATTCTGCTTGTTGAGATGGGCATTGACCTGAATACGCTCCCCAAGCCCGCGAAGTAACGCGGCAGATCGAACCCGCGTGCGGCATGGCCGTGGTCAGGGTTTGAAGATCTGATGGACTCCGGCACGGCTGACACAGCCGTGGCACACACGAAGGAACATCGACCTTAAATAGCACGACGGCATTGGAGGATGACCTCGGGCGGAGTAGAATTCCTATTGCGATAATGCGATCTATCAGGAATGAGCATGGAAGCCAGCGAGGCGTTGTCAGTCGAAGCAGTTTTAGGCGATGGGGGTCTCATTGCGCATCGACTGAAATCTTACGAAGCCCGCCCCGAACAACTCGAAATGGCGATGGCCGTCGAGAATGCGATCGCCAACGGACATCACCTGATCGTCGAAGCAGGCACCGGTGTTGGCAAAAGTTTCGCGTATCTGGTCCCTGCGATTCTCGCTGCGGCCCGTCGCAATGAGAAAGCTGAGAAGAACGTCGCGAAGAAAGATCGCAAGAAGATCATCATCTCGACACACACGATCAATCTTCAGGAACAGATCGTCTTCAAGGATCTGCCGTTTCTCAACGCGATCATTCCCGAAGAGTTCACGTTCGTGCTCGTGAAAGGTCGCTCGAACTATGTCAGCCTGCGTCGCATGAAAGGAGCGATCGACAAGTCGTCGAGCCTGTTCGCGATGAACGAGGAGATGCGCGAACTCGAACAGATCGCTACCTGGACACGCAATTCCAAAGATGGCAGCCTCGCCGATCTTGAGTTTTCGCCTCAGCGGGAAATCTGGGATGAGATCAAAAGCGAACACGGCAATTGTCTGGGACGCAAATGCCCGACCTATGAAGAATGTTTTTACTACCGCGCCCGACGACGGATCTGGAATGCCGACGTCCTGATCGTCAATCATGCTCTCTTCTTTTCTGACCTGGCGTTGCGCCGGGAAGGAGCATCGGTCCTGCCCGAATACGATACCGTCATCTTCGATGAGGCTCATACTCTGGAAGCGGTCGCCGGGGATCACATGGGCCTGTCGATCTCTGGCTATCAGCTGAGCTACCTGTTCAACAAGCTCTACAATGATCGCAGCCAGAAGGGGCTGCTGGTTCACCACAACCATGTCGCGGGGCAGAAGCAGGTGACGAAACTGCGTTACCTGTCCGATCAGTTTTTTGATGAGGTGGGGGTGTGGAAGGATCGCTTTGCCAGAGAAAATGGTCGCGTTCGAGAGCCAGCAGGCATTGATAACACGATCTCCAATGAGCTGCGTGCGCTGGCAAGGTCACTCGATCTGTACTCAGATGGATTCGAGAAGGAAGAAGAACGCATCGAGTTCCGCTCAGCCAGCGAATCTCTCAAAGGGCATGCGATCACGATTGAAAGCTGGCTCGAGCAGCGGATGGATGATGCGGTTTACTATGTCGAAGAATCAGGACAGAAGCGCCGCAATATCAAGCTGGTCTCAACGCCCGTCGAGATCGGGCCGATCCTGCGCGAGGAGCTGTTCCAGAAAGTCCCCACGGCGATTCTGACCAGCGCCACGTTGACCGTCGGCAAGCAGAGTTTTGACTTTGTCCGAAAACGACTCGGTGTCTCAGGGGGCGAAGAACTCAAACTCGGCAGCCCGTTCAATTATGCCCAGCAAGCCAAACTCGTTCTGTACGACGGCATGCCCGATCCGAGCGCGATGCCACACGTCTTCGAAGACCGCATCATCGAGGAGATCAAGAAACAGATTGAAGTGACCCAGGGGCGGGCCTTCGTTCTGTTCACGAGTTACTCGTCGCTTCGCAACTGTGTGGCGAGGCTGCAATCGTGGCTGAACAGGGAAGGCTATACGCTGCTCAGTCAGGGTGAGAACACGACGCGCGGACTCTTACTCGAGCGATTCCGAATTTCCCCGAAAGCGGTTCTGTTTGGGACGGACAGCTTCTGGCAGGGAGTTGATGTCCCCGGCGATGCGCTGGTGAACGTCATCATCACACGACTGCCGTTCAGCGTTCCGGATCAGCCTCTCCTCGAAGCCCGTCTGGAACGGATCAAGGAGCAAGGGGGGATGCCGTTTATGGATTATCAGGTCCCGGAAGCGGTCATCAAACTCAAACAGGGATTTGGTCGCTTGATCCGCAGCAAGTCGGACTGGGGTCAGGTAGTGATCCTTGATCCACGCGTGAAAACCAAACGATACGGGCGAATGTTTTTAGACAGCCTGCCGCGATGCAAAGTGGAATGGGTCCGCGTGTGACCGCAGGGGCCAACGGTTTGCGCGACGAATCATTTTCAGACGCACCGTTTGGGAAAATCCGTATATCCCTGGCATGCCCTGGTCGTATAAAATGGATTGGTTTCTGAGTGTTGAATACGAGGACCGATCAGGTGCACGTGATCAGTCCGAGCGGCGATGGAGAACCGATTTCATGGTGTGGCCAAAGCTAAGATCTTCGCTGATCTGTCTGTGCGTCATTATGCTCAGCGGATGGGCAGTCACACCGGCTCAATCGCAATTTCCTTTTTTCCCGCAGAAAGCTGAGCAAACAGAAAAAGAGTTCACGCGAGACTGGTTTCTTGCTCCGGGTCGAAACATCGAGCGGATGATCGAGCAGTCCGAGTCACTCATCGAAGACGGACGTTATCGCGAAGGCGTTTTGCTGCTTCAACAGATTCTCGATAAGCACGAAGATTTTTTTCTCGCCCCCAATTCTACGATGACTCTGCGACGACGTATCGAGCAGATCCTGCTGACGCTACCTCCTGCTGGGCGCGAGATTTACGAACTCGAATACGGCAAGGAAGCCGAGTATCAGCTCAAGCTTTACGAAGAGACGCGAGATGCCTCTCATCTGTCAGACATCATGCGTCAGTATCGGGCGACAATCGCCGGGCAGAGCGCATCGCTGATCGTTCTTTCAAGAACATTCGATCGTGGTGACTATCTGGCCGCTGCGACTCTGGGAACGGATCTGCTAGAGCGTCAGACGCTGACGCGCGACCAGCGAATTTCGGTCATGTGGCAGACGGCTTTCAGCTGGAATACCTGTCACCAGGACGCTCGGGCGAAAGTGCTGCTGGACCAACTGAGAACATTGACGACGAATGATGAGTTCGTGCGCAAGTCGCAGTTTCTCTCGATCCCTGTTCCGACGCAGCTTGGTCCGTCTGAAGAGTCTGCCAGTGAAGGGACGCTTCAGGCTGGCAAATCGACGGTTGATGTCCATCCCGTCAATGAATGGAGAATGCCGCGGGGGACGGTGGATCGGAATCCGGCTGTCGGAGCCTTAAACAGCATTATGATCGATCGCAAGATCACCGCGCTGCGTCGAACAAGTCAGCCGGAGTTTCAGACGGAAGTCGACTACCTTCTTGAACAGATGAAAAATGTCCCTCCGAAGGATCCTGCTGCGCGACAGTTGATGGCGACCAACCCGATTCTGACGAAGGATCTCATGGTGACACGCACGCTGTCGGGACTGTCTGCATTTGAGCTGCCGAGTGGAAAGAAGGTCTGGGAGACGGCGTTTAATGACCTCGAATTCGAGTTCATCGCCAAGAACAGTCTGTATGCACCGAGCATTTCGGAAGATGACTACCCGGAGACCTTGAAGCGTTACCTGATCCAGAAATCGCTGATGAATGATGTGATCTCGTCGACGATCAGCAGTGATGGGAGTCGTGTGTATGTCATTCAAAACGGGGGCGTGCTGGGAGTTCGCCAGTCGCCTCAACTTTCTGATCACCCGATTTTGACGAAGTCGTTCAATAAGCTTTCTGCCTACGACATGAAGACAGGAAAGATCAGCTGGCAGGTCGGAGGATCGCATTCAGCGACGAAGCTGCCGCTGGCGGGCCTTTACTTTCTTGGACCGCCTGTCGAGTGGAATGGGGTTGCCTATGTTCTCGGAGAACTGAACCAGGAGATCAGGCTGTACGCGCTCGATCCCGTCAAAGGGGAACCGCTGTGGTCTCAGCCTCTGGCGCTGACGGTCAGTCCCCCCGAAATGGATCTGGAGCGCCGGATTCAGGGACTCACGGTCAGTGTGATCGATGGCATCCTGATCTGCCCGACGGGAGTCGGGGTTGTCTCTGCTTTCAACCCGACAACGCGTCAGTTGTTGTGGAACACTTATCTGTTCGACACCAACAATCCGGATTCGCAGTTCAGCCAGGGCAACCTGAGGAACGTGAATGCAGCTAACAATCCTTACCTGCAGTACCAGACAAAACTCAAGCAGTTGATCGAACCTGACTGGATGGATTATCCGGTGATTTGCACATCGCAGGAGATCCTCGTCGTCTCGCCGGAAGATGATTCGCTGTTCTGCCTGAATGTTGACGGGACGATCCGTTGGAAGATTCCTCGCAATAACAATCTATGTGTGGCGGGGATTTATCAGGGAACGGTCCTGGTCTACAGCGACCAGCAATTCAGCGCGATTGATGCCGCCAGCGGTAAACCGACATGGGCACAGCCGATCCAGATTCCACAGCCGACCGGGCAAGGTCTGCGAGCGGGGTCACATTATTATCTGCCTGTGGAAGGTCATCGGATCTGGACGATCGATCTCGAGAGAGGTCGTCTTCTGGTCGAAACGGCCCTTCCGGAGGAGATTTCGATTGGCCATCTGATGATTCATCAGGATCAACTGGCCCTTTACACGCCGGATGAACTTTGGCTGTTTCGCTCGGTTGCGGACGTCAAGAAGACGTTGAGCATGGAGATTGCTGCGAACCCGAATGATGGAATGCTCTGGTTACGAAAGGGGCAGCTGGAACTGCAGCAGCACAATGATGAAGCAGGAATTGCAGCTCTCAAGCGGGCGTATGAATTGAACCCTGCGGGACCTGCCCGGGAAGTTCTCGCCCTTTCGCTGCTCGAGAATTTGCGGACGGATTTTCAGAAGACGCAGAAAGATCTGGAACTGCTGAAAGTCCTGATCACCGATCCTCAGATGAAAGCAAGACTGCTGGTCTGGACGGTCAACGGACTGATTCAGCATGGTCAGCTAAAGGAAGCTTATAACACGCTTATCGAGCAAATCGATGCGACTGGCTTTGCGGACGTTTTGATCACAACCGAGAACAATCATGCTGTCCGAATTGATCGGTGGATCGATAAGCGTCTGCAACTGATTGCTGTTGATCCGAAGAACGACTTCCAAGACCAGATGACACGTGAACTGACAGAATGGGTCCGTAAACGGATCAGCAAAGGGGACTCGATCGAGGCTGCGTTTCGAAATCTGCCTGTGCCTGAAGAGACTCTGGCGGGCTGGACGAAATCGGTTCTGAAAGATCCTCAGCTAGACTCAGCTGCGCTTGAATGCCATTTGATCTGGCTGCGTCAAACCGGAACTCCGGAACAGGCCGGATGGGCGAGCGAACACTATGCCGATCTGATCGCAGGCTGGAAGCTCGCTGGCTGGGAATCTCGACTGTTGAAAATTGTCGGTGAACTGGGAGAGCGATTCGCCGCGATCACGATCGATGAAGATCTGACAGGAGAAGGGGCCGTTGCGCAGTGGAAGAAGAAGTCCCCTGCTCTGTTTGCTTTTCTTGATGAGAATCCTGTGCGGTTACCGAATGTTGAACAAGTCGCACCGGACCAGAATGATGCCAGTTATCGGGCTCAGATGGTGAGTCGTTATCCGATGCGTGTTCTGCATGGAGAAGATTCTGCATTTCTGGGATGGGATTTTTCGATCAATCAGGCTCGGAATGCGATCCTGATTCGTGATGGTCTGCATCAGTTGCAGTACCAGATTCGCATTCCCCATAACATCCAGTTTCAAGATCCCCGCAATAATTATGCACAAACCCAGGGGCACCTTGCGACCGTCGTCGCAGGGCAGACCATTACGACGTTCAACCTGATGAGCCTGGCCAATCGACCTGGTGAGGCGATGTGGTCCGTCAGCCTGGAGCCAACGGCGACGAGTGTTGCGGATGTGAATCGGATCTTTCAGGAACCAACGTCGATTGTCAGTTCGATTTCAAAAGCGGTTGTCTGCACGCTGACTAATCAGCATCTGACGTGTCTGGATGTGCTGTCTGGAAAGACGCTGTGGCGTCATCATCATCTGGCCCAGGGGCTGTATTATCCGCGACTCTTCACGACGAGCAATCACGTCATCGTCTGTGGGCTGTCAGCGGAAGAGAAGAAAGTGGCCGGGTTCGTTCTGGATGTCATCGATGGCAGCATCGTCAGAACCATGAGCGAAGACGATGCAGAGCTTGTCATGAACAGTCTGCAATATGGTGATGACTTTTGGCGTTTCATTCCGCGAAACAATGCGCGACTTGTCGTCTGGAATTTCAATGCGGATGGCAGCTTCAATCGCGTGCTCGAGCAGGGAGTCTCCTCGAAATCCATTTTCAAACAGAGTTATCAGGGGAATCATGCGCTGCTGGTTGACCGAGAGGGAGCAGTCCGGGTTTATGACATGCAGACGCGTCGACTCGTTGTGGATGATGGTCTTGCAGGGCGTTTCGATCCGGCTCTGATTGAGCAGTTCGAGATTCATGAAGATCTCAGGAACATCTATCTGATGCTACCGAAGAGCGATCTGGATGAATTATACGTCCATGCAATGGTCACCTTGAACAGTCACAAGTTTGCCGGAGAACTGGCGGCGTATGACATTCGCACGGGACGCCCTGCCTGGACGCAAGAATTCCCAGAGGGGCAGGCGCTCGATCAGGATCAGCCGAGAGAATGGCCGTTTCTTGTGCTCGCATCGAATGTTGCCAAGCAGGACCCGCAGCGCCCGAATCAGAATCAGAACTTTCGTCGTGTGTCTCTGATTGATAAACGGACCGGAGAGATTCTTCAGCCCGAGAAAAACGAGCTGGGCTCGCACGAGACACTGCGTCTGTATGCTTATCGCCCGGACGCGAAAGTCTTCGAGATCTACTTCAGCCGGAATCAGTCATTGAGAGTGACGTATCCGGGGAAGTAGATGAAGATTGAAGGACGAGTCGAGACAGTTATTCGACGAGGCGGCTGCCGGGGTATTTGATGATGTCTTTGAAGATGTCGGTGAGAGTTTGTTCGTAGACTTTTGGGTTGCCGGAGCCGCGGGGGCCTTTGCCACTGTCGTCCGTGGCGGCGGTTCTTGAGAGCTTGTCCATGAAGGTGTAATCGGCTCCCATGCCCATGCCGACCGGATAGAGGCTCCCTTTTTTCTGCTGAAACTTCGCGGCCTGCATAATGGCGGAGTTGTACCAGATGTAGTCGGAGTCGTAGTACTCGTCGCTGGGGTTTTCGGAGATGAAGGTCTCGACTTCGGAGGCAGGTGTTTCCCAGACGTTGGGGACGCCGTCAGTGAGGAGGACCATGACTTTGTCCGCGAACTTGCGTCCCTGACCGCCGTCGGTTGTGTCTTTGAGAAGCTCACGGGCCATGCTCATGCCGATTTCCGTCGCGGTGCTGTTGCCGACGTCGCTGGTGGCCTGGAGGGTCGTGCATTTGACCATGGCGGCGCGATAGTCGGAGGTCAACGGGACGAGGATCTCGGGTTCGTGGTAGGCATCTTTAGCGTCGAAGGTGATGATCGCGATGCGGTCTCCAAAGCCAGGGGTAATCGACTTATTCATGTCATCGACGACATCGAGGGCTGCGATCAGCGAACGACGGACGGCGTGCATCGGTTGCTCACGAGGCGGGAAGTCGAAGTTCCCTGCAGGAGTTGCTTCTTTGTGATATGGGCAATCTGGGCTGTGCACAGACAGAGGCGTCTTGTCTGGCAGTGAAAGGTTTGCATTGGTGCCGTTGGCGTAGGTCGGGCTGCGATCGCGCCCCCAGTCCATCATGTATTGGACGTAGGTGATATAGCCAATTTTGTTTCGCCAGCCGTTGGCGTTGCCTGCGGATGGATAGATCGACTTATTGGGGTTGTTGAAGCCGGTGATACGTTCGCCATCCTGAGATGGTGGGACTGTGACCTTGAGTGTCGAGCCGTTGCGCGGCAGACCTGGGCTGGATGACTGTGAAGGTGTCGAGAGAAGCATAGTTGCCGTCGATGACGATGACGTCAAAAAGGCAGGAGCAGCGATGCGCGAGCCGGAGCGAGGTGAGTCAAGCGTCAGACGGAACGGGTTCTCTGGAAGGTCGTTCGGCAGATACATGCCGGATGGTGGCTTGGGTGGAGTTGGTGTGGTTCCGCCGCCACCGCCGCCGCTCCCCCCACTTCCCCCACCCCCGCCGCTGCTGGGGGGAGATGGTGGATTACTGCCGACGCTGCGGCTTTCGATGATGTAATCGAGGTATTTTTCCCAGTAAGAGTAGTTCGACTGCGAGTTGGGAGCGGGCTTGGCTTTTGGCATCTGGACGGCGATCTGCTTATCGATGATCCAGCGGTAGGCTTTGGTTTTGCGGGTCGCTTCGCTGTCGTTGTTGGCGATGCGGTAGAGAGAGTTGATGGACGAGCCGGTGAGAGGGCCATTGTCTTTGGTGAGTTCTGCGTAGGCGTAGTTGTTGGCTGTGATGCCGACCGGACTGCCGATGTACTGGGTTGAGCCGGGATAGGAGCCGTAGCCGAAGTCCGTGAACAGGTCTTTCATCAAGTCTGCCCCGGCACTTGGGAAGCCTTGCGACTTGAAGGTGCTGTCGATGGTTGAACTCGCCCAGCAGGGTTCGGTGTCGTCGTTCATCGAACCCGACAGGTCGACGACGAAGACGATGTCGCGTGGAGCGAGCATCGCGACGGCTTTAGCCTGCGAGGTGAATTTCTTATGGCCGATGACTCCGGCGATGAAGGTCGGTTGATCGACCGCGCGGGCGGTGATGCGAACAGCATTGGCTTCTGCGGGGTTGACGACGAATGACTTGCTGGCAAGGTCATACTTACCTAACTCGATGTGCTCGTTGTTGAGAGTCACTTTCTTGCCGGCAGCGGGATTGAGTTCGGCCAGCTGACGAGCGACCTTCTTGACTTCCGCTTCGCCGTTGGGGATTTCTGAAACACTCCCCATCGCAGCGGCGTCGGCAGTCAACTGCAACTCGGCTTTGACGTTCGTCATGTAGCCGACATCGACGGTGAAGGCACAGAAGGCGAAGATCATGATCATGCAGACGGCGGCGAGCACGATGATCGCGCCACGCCGATTGGAAGTGTCATGTTGAGAGTGACTGGAAAGGCGGAGCATCAGTGACCCCATCAAGTAGAGCGAATGAAGAGAAATAGTGAATCGTTAAAAATGGCTTATTCGCGTCGCATGGTAGCGATGCCGACGAGGCGCTTCCCTTTGAGGAAGGTGCCCGGGATGAAGGCGACTTTATCGAAGGCGACACTCACGTTGACAGTGATCATGTCCCCCTGACTGGATTTGGCGACCTGGTTGGCGGGGTCTTCGTTTTCCGGGTCGGGGGTGATGGTGGTTTTGATAGTGACGTCGGAGTTGGTCACGTTGCACGACTGTTGCAGGAAGGTGCGGACGGTCGAGTCGACGGCGGCGTTGGTGGAGCCTTCGAGGATCGCCTGCCGTGCACCGATGCGAGCGGCGTTGGTGACCAGTTGAGAGACCATCATGGCCCGGCCGAACTCGACGATTGTGAAAATGACGAGCAGGAACAACGGCAGGACGATGGCCATTTCCACCATGGCCGCTCCGCGTCGGTTGTCGGTGAAAGGAAACTTGGGCATATTCACAATCGATTTCCTGAACAGGGAAAGGGCGTTGGAGGTTCCAGCGAGGTTGGCGATACTCAACCTTAGGGTGAATTTTGCACATGAGTGAAAGTCGCAGGCAAAATGCAGGAAAAAGGGATTGAGATCCTTTTTTGTAGGTCAGACTGGTCTGATCAGGTGAGTTTTGGCAACATGGAAAGTAGCTTGGGATCAGGAAACACAGATGCATGAGAATGGGCAACAATGAACATACATTAACACTCATTCACCTACCTCTGATTGCCGTGACAACAATTCGCAAGACAAGCATCAATGGATTATCAGAAGAAAAATCAAGCGGCATATAACCAGTTGGTGCGAGAGGGAAGTCCGTTTGCGAAAGTCGCGACGGATCAGGAGTGTGTCTCGCCGCTGGATACGCTCGACTCGCGTGGCTGGATTCCGAGGCCCGTGCATGGCCTCAAGGTTCTCTGTTTAGCAGCTGGGGGCGGGTGGCAGTCGATTTTGTATGCATGCGCTGGGGCCGACGTTGCGGTCCTCGATATTTCCGAAGAGATGTTGGCCTTGGATGCGCGCGAAGCGGAACGACGTCATCTGACGATGCAGATCGTGCAGGGATCGATGGATGATCTTTCGATGTTTGCCGACAGGCATTTTGACATCGTGCATCAGCCGGTGAGCAGTTGTTACATCCCGGACATCATGGCGATGTATCGCGAGATCTCGCGGGTATTGAAAGTCGGCGGGATCTATATCTCACAGCACAAGCAGCCGACGAGTCTGCAGTTGACGCATCGAACGCATCAGGAGCAGTACGTTCTCGGAATCGAGTATTACCATGACGGGGCGTTGCCGGTGGTGCCCGATAAGAAGTATCGTGAGATCGGCACGTCGGAGTATCTGCATCGCTGGCAGGATCTGGTGGGTGGGTTGTGTCGCGCGGGATTTGTGCTGGAAGATCTGGTCGAGCCGAAGCGGGCGGGCCCGGATGGAACGCCGGGGGGGACACAGCATCGCGGGCGGTTCATTCCGCCGTATGTGAGGATGAAAGCGAGACGGGTCGAGACGAAGATTTTGTATAACGAGCAGGAGTTGTGGCTGCCGAAGTGATGGTCAGCGGGAGCAATTGGGGTATTCGGCGTTTGGGTTAACGTGAAAGCGCATGGCGCTGCTTCTTGTGACTTCGTCACCCAGCCATGAACGGCTGGGCCACCCTGGAAAACGAGAGGCTCGACTTCGATCATCAGATGACATACGGTTATGAGGACGAATTCAAGTACGAAAGGAATAGTTATGCGCGGTCATCTTATTCGAATTGTTTGTGTTGCTGTTGTTGGCTTCTTGACGACTTCCCTATCGGCTGCGGAATGGACGAAGGAGTCACTCGCGGACGTCAAGAAGGCGGTTGAGGATGGCAAAGCGGTGTTGCTTGATGTGCGGGAGAAATCGGAGTGGGATGCAGGGCATATCGAGGGAGCGATCTGGTTGCCGATCAGCCAGTTGAATGATGGCATCAGTGAGGCGGAACTCGCTCGTCTGCCCAAAGATAAAGTGATCTACGTGCATTGCATGGTGGGGAAGCGGTCGCTGCAGGCGACGGAGTTGTTGAAGCCCAAGATGGTTCTCGTACGAGCGCTGAAGCCAGGGTATAAGGAGCTGTTGGAAGCAGGGTTTCCGAAGGCGGAGTAGAGTAGATTGTGAGATGAGAAAAGCCCGCTGTCCGAGATGTCGGACAGCGGGCTTTTTGTGTGTTGGCTATTGGGAGGGCGAACTTCCATGTGAGCCGCTTCTTTGCGAAATCTAAGCCGTGAACAGCGCAATGATGGCCTCGTGCTCTTCGTCCTGAAGGGACGATTTCTACCAGCCCAGGATGAAATCACGGGTTAAGGAGAATGTTGAAAGAGCATTGCCCTGAAGGGGTGGGTTCATCGTGGGATTCATGGTGAGCCGTCCCTGCAGGACGGAAGAGATTTCTTGACCATCGCTAACCCAGGATTTCATCCTGGGATGACGGATGACGGCTCTTCAGGCCTGAGAAAAGATTTGGAAATCTAATCGAGTCTTTAACAAAGGATGCAACGCAGGACAGCGGCTCGGACGGAGCCTCGCCCTCCCGCCTGAGCAACGGTCATTACTCTTTGTCGAGGATCATGACTTCGACTTTGCGGAATTCAGCTCGGCTGCTTTCGGCCTGGAGGGAGATGTAGCCGCTGTCGATGAGTTCGCCGTCGTTGGTTTGGGGCTTCTCATATTCGAGGACGACCTGGCCGTTGACGTAATGGATGATGCGACCTGAGCCGTGGACTTCGGCTTCTGCTGTGACCCAGGTATCGCCTTCGAAGGTCGGAGAGGAGGAACTGGTGCAGTGAGTGGTGTGGAGTTTGCCTTTATAGACGACGTGGGTATCGGGCGTGCAGAGGTTCATGGTCGGGCGTGGCTTGTCGTCGATCTTGGCGAGGAACTGGGCTTCGATGCTGCGAGGGAAATCCTGGTCGAGCTTCATCGTCGCAGGATCCTGGCAGTGGAGCATGACGCCACTGTTGAGCTTGGCCCAGCCTGGGCCGCCGGTCAGTTGCGGACCGGGGATGCGGTACTCGATGCGGACGCGGTAGTGAGAAAACGGGCTCTTGTAGAAGAGGTGGCCGAAGTTTTCTTTCCAGGCAGGGACGTTCTCGTAACTCGCAGTGATGGCTCCGTCTTCGACGCGGAAGATCTTATCGGCGTCTTCGCCAAACTTCTGGCCGAGGATTTTGGGTTTCCAGCCAGTCAGGTCTTTGCCGTTGAAGAGGGAGATCCACTCTCCTTTGGGCATGTCTTCGGCGAAGGAAACGGACGATGAAACACAGACGATGGCGGCAAACGCGAGCAGGAGTCGAATCATGAGTGAGCCTTCAAAGGAATGTGCAGATGGACCAATTTATGATACTCCGATCAGGGCCTGAATTGTAAGCCGCGAAACGAAAAACGGCTCCCGGTTTTCCGGGAGCCGTTCGTTATGGTCGATCAAATGTTCTCAGTTTGAACTACTTCGCACAGCAGGCGTCGGTGCAGGTTGCTTTGACGGCCGCAGTTTCGGTGACTGTGGTTGTGCAAGTGCAGGTACATGTTTCGCAGGTGCAATCGCCGCCGACGCAGCAGTTGCAGCCTTCTTCGCAGGCGCAGGTGCAGTTTTCACAGGACTCGCAGCCCACGCAACAGCTGCAGCTGCTGGCGGAAGTGAGTGAACTGACTGCGGTTGGAACGGCAAAGCCAGCGGCCATTAAGGCGATGGATGTCAGGATATTGAACATGAGATAACTTTCTGTGAATTGGCTGTGGAATTTCGAACGAGACATTTCGTTCGAGTTATTAATGAAATGACAAACAGCAACGCAGGTGTTCCCGCTCAGTGAGAGGGACGAGCTGTGGTCATCATTTCAGCCAGACACAGTGAAGTTGCAGCAGCGCGCACGGCGAGCGCGAGGTAATGAGACTCCGCTCAAGACGGGAGTCGGGCTGAGAAGCGAGATCCGTAATGTCAGTGAGCGATGTCAACGCCAAGGGAAGAACAGGCGCGTTGTCGATGCTGTCAGAAAGATGTTCAGTTTGGCTGGAAGGCGGGGTCACAGCAGCGGTCTGGGCATCGTTGCAGCAGCAGATGGCAGTAGTACTGCCATCGAGACAAGGCAGGAGGAGCGAGCCGCGTTCGAAGGAAGGCAGTGTCGGCTCGTCGTGCGAGGTTGAGCAACAGCTGCCGGAACAACAGGGCGCGGCCTGGGCGACCGTCTCGACTTCTGTTGTGCAGCAGGCGTCTGTTTTGAGTTCAACACCAAGGCAGCAGGCACATGGGACCATCAGCGCGCTGTTCATCACCAGTGCGAGGAAAGCCAGGAAGTGTGCTGCGGTCGTTGCCATAATGTCTATTATGCAACGAAGGGCGCGGAGAAGGAAGAGCGATTTTGCTGAAGATGGTTTCTCTACAATGTCGACGTTTTTGGAGCGTCGATGTCTATCGCGCGGATGAGCGTGTTTCTTGCGGCTGCGCCGTCGGGGTTGGGACAACCCGACGGCCCGGTTTTATGAGAGACCAGAATTCTAAGCGTCAGTTGCAGATGGCGATTTCGGCGCGGGCGTGGTCGATGTAGTTGGTGAGCATTTTGCGTTCGTCTTTGGGACTTTTATTCAGGCAGTCAGAGAGGAGTTCTGCACATAAGCCGGGGCGTCCGACTTTGAGAGCGATAAAGCCGAGGTCTCTGCGTTCTTCGTACGAAGTCGGGTTGAGCCGGGAGAGTCGAAGCTGGACCTGCCAGCTGGAGGACCAGTTTTCCTGCTGGATGAACAGGGACTTGAGGTTGTTGAGCATGCGGACGACGATGGCTCGCGGGGCAGCTGGTCGGAGGCAGTGGTCGATGAGATTGGAGTCGATGCCGATGAGATCGGACAGCCAGGCGAGGCATTGTTTCTGGGTCATGATGCGGCCGCGGTAGGCGTCTATGAAAAGGGGTTCGCCCAGGCCGGAATCGTGTTTGAGAATGAAATGCATCGGCGTCGAGACGCCGGTCAGAGGAATACCCGCTTTATTGCCGACGGCCATGTAGACCAGCGAGAGAGTAATCGGCAGGCCCATGCGTGTTTCGACGACTTTGTTGAGAAAGCTGCTTTCAGGTCGTTTGAAGCATTCGTGATTGCCGTGGAATCCGTCGTTGGTCGCGAGTTCGCTGACGAGGACCTGAAGCGCTTCGCGGGAATCGTTTTGTTTGAGCAGTTTGTTGGCCAGTTCCTGGGCACGCAGATCGATCCAGGCGAGGGTCTCTTCGAAGCGGAGCTGAGGATCAAAATCGCGGGCCAGTTCGAGGGCGGCGACAGGGAGGTTGACGTTGCGTTGACGTCGAATCAGTTTTTGGAATTCGCGGTCTTCGGTAAATTGCACGTGAGAGTCTTCAGGCGAAAAATCGTGAATCGACATGAAACGCAGCCTTAAAAAATCGATGATCGGACAGCTGATGATACGAAAATCATGAAGCAGACGAGATCAGGTCGAAACGGGAGACATGCGTGAGTAAGTATGGCAGGACGGATGGTCCGATCATCATGACACAGCCCGGAGGAAAAGTGATCATGTGAAAAAAGACGTTCTGGATCAGAAATGCCAATCGATGCGAGAAACGCCAGGATAGGGGAGGTGCGGCAGTATTGCCCCACAGCAGTCATTGTGGACTGACCAGCCCTTTGGGGCAATCCCTGAATTCAAAAAACAGGTGCAGAACGTCTAATCCGACGGCAGGACTGGATGTAACTGTTGCAGATTTGATAGGCTGCAAATGGATTACGTTGGCTCATCGAGCACAACACATGGAACGGAGACAGGATAGTGAACAATTCAACAGATTCATCATCGAACACCGAGTCCTTTGTGGCGCCCAAGCTCAACAAGCTTCAGCGTCGACTTTTGGGGACGCTGATCGAGAAAGGCTGTACGACGCCCGAATATTATCCGATGACACTGAAAGCCTTGACGGCTGGCTGCAACCAGAAGAACAACCGCGATCCGGTCACCAATTATCAGGAAGACGATGTCGAAACCGGCATGGAACAACTCCAGAAAACTGGATTGACGGCGATCGTCCATACCTCGGGCGGGCGGACGGAGCGTTATCGTCACCTCATGCGTCAGGTCATGACCATGAGCGAAGCGCAGCTGGCGATTCTGGGGGAACTTCTCCTCAGGGGAAGACAACAGCTCGGCGAATTGCGTTCGCGCGCCAGCCGAATGCGTCCGATTGAAACCCAGGAACAGTTGAAGAGCGAACTCGAAGCCTTGATGGCGCTTGGACTCGTCGCCAGTGATGGTGATCTCTCGCGACGTGGTGCCCTGGTCGATCACCTGCTTTATCCAGAGCAGGAAGCCAAGCCCATGCCTGCGAGGGTTTCGATGGGGTACGAGGGAGATGATGAGACGACACCGTCCTCGCCGAGTGTTTCGTCACAATCGAATACCATCACGTCAACATCCAGTCCAGGCAGCAGCGAGCTTCTTCAACTCAAAGAAGAGAATGAAGAACTTCGGTCGCAGCTTGATCGACTGGAGCGAAAAGTCGACTCGCTGGAAGAACAGTTCGAGCGGCTCAAGCGGGATCTCGGGGTTTGAGGACGGTTGTTGGATTACTTGGAAACAACCGATAGCAGGTCCTGCAAGGTCTCGATGAGCCGTGATCGCTGGATGGGCTTTGTCGCATACGCATCACAGCCCGCGTCGAGGCATTTCTGTTCGTCGCCACTCATGGCATGCGCCGTGAGGGCGAGAATCGGGAGTTCGATGCCCAGGACTCGTAACTTCGTTGCGGCCTGATAACCATCGAGGACCGGCATCTGCATATCGAGGATAATCAAGTCGAATGCGACAGGATCCGCCGTCACAGCATCGACGGCTTCCTGGCCGTTGGAGACGATCCTGACATCGGCCCCTTCTTTTCGCAGGACGTAGCTGATGAGTCGCTGGTTGTCCAAGCCGTCTTCGGCGAGGAGGATGTGATAGCCCGTCAGTGACTTCTCGATGATCTCCAAATCGTCGACGCACTTCGGACTTGATGCTTGAGCAGGAACTGAGGGAGAAGCTGGAGCAGTGACTGAGGCTGGTTTGAATTGATGACGTCCGGACACGCCCGATTCAGAGGCATGCTGAACGGCAAGCTCGATCCGGAACGTACTTCCCTGGCCGATGGTGCTTTCGACATGAATGGAACCGCCCAGGATTTCCGTCAGACTCTTGGAAATGCAGAGTCCCAGCCCTGTCCCGCCGTATTTGCGTGTCATGGAACTATCGGCCTGGGTGAACGGCTTGAAGAGTCGGCTGATCTGTTCGGAGGTCATGCCAATCCCGGAATCAGAGATCGTCAACTGAAGCACCGGATGAGTGGTATGAGGTTTCAGGGACGCTTTAAGACGGACGTGTCCTTTGCTGGTGAACTTGATCGCGTTGC
>SXGT01912383.1_pt1 | contig 18828 bp, 19 predicted proteins | sample 3176221 | NCBI WGS metagenome assembly SXGT01 (sample SAMN11356862, study PRJNA531348) | freshwater metagenome | isolation source: freshwater sample F1-120 | place: China: Fuxian Lake, Yuxi | collected 2017-12-25
GTGATCGCTCGCATGGGCCGGCCGGCCTTTGTGCTAGAGCCCAACAAGACGCTGGCGGCGCAGTAGTACAGTGAGTTCCGCGAGTTTTTTCCTGACAATGCAGTCGAGTATTTCGTCAGCTAGTAAGACTAATACCAGCCCGAGGCTTATGTCCCGGCCCGCGACCTGTTTATCGAAAAAGACAGCGCGATCAATGAACACATCGAGCAGATGCGCTTATCGGCGACCCAGGCGCGGCTGGAGCGGCGTGATTGTGTGATCGTGGCGACGGTGTCGGCCATCTACGGCATTGGCGATCCGTCCGACTATCACGGCATGATTTTGCACTTGCGCCAAGGGGAGCGCATGGAACAGCGGGCGATCCTGAAGCGTTTGACCGAGATGCAGTACACCCGCAACGAGGCGGATTTTTCGCGCGGGACTTTTCGCGTGCGTGGCGACAGCATCGACATTTTTCCGGCCGAGAACGCCGAGACGGCGGTGCGCATCGCGCTGTTCGACGACGAGATCGAAGCGCTGGCCTTGTTCGATCCGCTGACCGGCGAGGTGTTGGGCAAGCCAACCCGGTTCACCATTTACCCTTCCAGCCACTATGTCACGCCGCGCGCCACGGTGTTGCGTGCCGTGGATACGATCAAGCTTGAGCTGGCCGCGCGGCTGGATTGGTTCAACCGCGAGGGCAAACTGGTCGAAGCCCAGCGTATTGAGCAACGCACCCGTTTTGATCTGGAGTTATTGGCGGAAATTGGCTTTTGTAAGGGCATTGAAAACTACTCTCGGCATCTCTCTGGCCGCCAACCGGACGAGCCGCCGCCCACCCTGATTGACTATCTTCCAGCGGACGCGCTGATGTTCTTTGACGAATCGCATGTCGCCGTGCCGCAGGTGGGGGCAATGTATAAGGGTGACCGGGCCCGCAAGGAAAATTTGGTCGATTATGGCTTCCGTTTACCCTCGGCGCTGGATAACCGGCCACTGCGCTTTGAGGAGTTCGAGGCCATGATGCGACCGACGGTGTTCGTTTCGGCGACCCCGGGTCCCTACGAAGCGGCGCATCAGCAACAGGTGGTTGAGCAGGTGGTGCGACCGACCGGGCTGGTCGATCCAGAGGTCATCCTTCGTCCTGCGGGCACTCAGGTTGATGATCTGATGAGCGAGATCACCCGGCGCGTGGCCCAGAACGAACGCGTGCTGGTGACCACTCTGACCAAGCGCATGGCCGAGCAACTGACTGACTATTACACCGATCACGGCATAAAGGTGCGCTACCTGCACTCGGACAGCGACACGGTGGAGCGGGTGGAAATTCTGCGCGACCTGCGGCTGGGCGAGTTCGATGTGCTGGTGGGCATCAACCTGTTACGGGAAGGCATTGATCTGCCAGAAGTCTCTTTGGTGGCCATTCTGGATGCCGACAAGGAGGGTTTCTTGCGCAGCGAACGCAGCCTGATTCAGACCATCGGTCGTGCTGCGCGCCACCTCAATGGCACGGCGATCCTCTATGCCGACAAAATCACCGGCTCCATGCGGCGTGCCATGGACGAAACCGAGCGGCGTCGCGCCAGACAGATGGCATTCAACCAAGCGAATGGTATTACCCCGCGCGGCGTGGTTAAACGCATTAAGGACATCATCGACGGCGTGTACGATGCCGATGCCGCGCAGAAGGAACGCAAAGTGGCCGAGACGGCGGCGACCTACGCGGCGATGGACGAAAAGACCTTGGTGCGTGAGATCAAACGGCTGGAGAAAGAGATGCAAACGGCGGCCCGCGATCTGCAGTTTGAACGCGCGGCCGAACTACGCGACCGCTTGTTTGGGCTCAAGAAACAGATCTTCGGGGTGGAAGTACCGGATCTGACCTAAGTGCGGTGAGCTGTGTCCCGGGCCGCGATGGGACCTGCAGCGCGGCTTGGCCCGGGGTTACATCATCTCCACCACCCATTTGGTAACCGTGGCTGTAGCGTGAGCGCATTTGTGGCCGCGGGCGGTATTGAAGGCCGCATATTCCTCCGGATTCCACATGTCGTAAGTGCGGCCAGTGAACTGGTGTTGCAGGTCTTCGCAGGTAATGCCGCCGAACTCGGCCTCAAAGCGAGCGACCAGTTCATCCCCTTTTTTGAAATTGTTGATGAATCGGCCCCGATCCAGCTTGTCCCGGTCACGCCCGCGCTTGGCGGAGAGGGCCATCAGCCCGCCCGTGAGCGCGCCACACGCGCCCTTGCCCGACAATCCGCCGCCTCCTGAAAGACCGTGGCTGGCTTTGATCACATTGTCGTCGATCACTCCAATAGTTTCCTGAACGGCGGCCAGCACACATTGCGGACAACAGCCGTAATCCAGCTCATATTTCATCGCCTTTTCGTAGGCCTGGAGCGCGAGTTCAAGCTTGTCCGACATGCTGCACCTCATAAATTAGGATATGTTTATATTCTATGCCTGATCTCACATCTCCGCTATGTGAAAGGCATCGATCGATGAAAAACCGGGCCACATTTTTGTTAGCCGTTACCGGTATGATTCTGGACCATGACGCAACGCACCATTCTGATTACGGGCTGTTCTTCCGGCATTGGCTACACGGTGGCGCACGGCTTGCGCGAACGGGGTTGGCGGGTGTTTGCCACAGCGCGCCAGGCGGTGGATGTGGCGCGATTGCAGGCGGAGGGGTTGGCGGCGTTTATGCTGGACCTGGACGATTCAGCATCGATCGAGATGGCGGTGGAAGCGGTGCTGGCGGCGAGCGGCGGTCAAGTCGACGCCGTCTTCAATAACGGCGGATTTGGCCAGGTCGGTGCGGTGGAGGATTTGACCCGTGAGGCCTTGCGGGCACAGTTCGAGACCAATCTGTTTGGCTGGATCGAGCTGACTAATCGGCTGATCCCGGTGCTGCGGCGACAGGGAGCGGGACGCATCGTGTTCAACAGTTCGGTGCTGGGTTATGCGGCGTTCGCTTATCGCGGCGCCTATGTAGGGGCGAAGTTCGCCTTGGAGGGCATGGCGGATACCTTGCGCCAAGAGCTTGCCGGCACGGGCATTCATGTGAGCCTGGTCGAACCCGGGCCGATTACCTCGCGCTTCCGGGATAACTGTGTGCCGCACTTTTTGCGCCATATCGATTGGCAGGCGAGCGTGCATCGCCGCGAATACGAAGGCCAGATGGCACGCCTGCAAAAATCCGGCCCTGCCGCGCCGTTCACCCTGCCACCGGAGGCGGTGTTGGCCAAGGTGATTCACGCGCTGGAAAGCCCGCGGCCGCGAGCGCGTTATCCGGTGACGGTACCTTCGCACCTGTTTGCGTGGCTGCGCCGCTTGCTCTCGTCGCGGGCCCTGGATGCCGTGTTGTTACGCGCCTCGGGCGGTGGCAAGCGATGATGGGAAAAATCACTCGCCTGTGTCTGGTGCGGCATGGCCAGACCGATTGGAATGTCGAGCGGCGAATCCAAGGCCAAACTGATGTGCCGCTGAATGCCACAGGTGTGGCGCAGGCGGAGGCCTTGGCGTCCGTGTTGGCCCAGGGCTATCCCCGTCCGCAGGTGGTGTACAGCAGCGATTTGCAGCGGGCCCGGGCCACGGCCGAGAGGCTGGCCGCAGCGTTGGACTTGCCGGTGCAAACCTTGCCAGCCCTGCGCGAGCGGCATTTTGGATTCTTTGAGGGCCTGACTGGCGCGGAGGCCAAAGCGCGCTATCCCGAGGCGCACGCCCGTTACAGCGCCCGCGAGATGGATTTCGACTTGCAGGGCGGCGAAACCTTGCATCGTTTTGCCGCGCGCGTCATGACGGGCTTGCGACCAACCTTGCTGCAACATGCCAGTGCGACGGTCTTGGCGGTCAGCCACGGTGGTGTGCTGGATTTGCTGTATCGCGTTGCCACGGGTCGGGCGCTGGCGGCGCCGCGCGATTTTACTATTCCCAATTGCGCGCCCAATTGGTTTCGTTTTGCCCGCGCCGGCGAGGCGGAGCGCTGGATCCTGGACGGCTGGGGTGATTTTCCCGATGCCGAACGGCTGGACGAAAACCTGGCTTGAGCGGGCGCGGGGCGCAAGGAATTCTCTGGCATAAGGGCTTGCCATGCTGCCGCGCGACGCCAAACCCCGTAAAATCGTCCCGTTTGTTTCAGATGTGTTTGATGATGCGTAAGGTCTTGTTCGTTTGTCTGGGGAATATTTGTCGCTCGCCCACAGCGGAAGGTGTGTTCCGCGCTCAGGTAGCGGCCGCAGGTTTGAGTGATGTCATTAGCATCGATTCAGCCGGCACCGCCGCTTGGCATATTGGCAAGGCGCCGGATCAACGCGCCCAGGCCGCGGCCAGTCGGCGCGGTTATGACTTGAGCGAGTTGCGCGGTCGGCAAGTAGCCGTCGCCGATTTTGGCGAATTCGATTTCATTCTAGCCATGGATCGCAGCAATTTGGCCGATTTGCAGGCGCAATGTCCGGCCGAGCATCGCCACAAGGTGCGCTTGTTCCTGAGTTTTTCCAGCCAATGGCAGGATCACGAGGTGCCGGATCCCTACTACGGCGGGGCGGAGGGCTTCGACCATGTGCTGAATATGGTCGAAGACGCCGGAATCGGTTTGCTGGAGGTGATTCGGGCGAGGATCGGTCAGGAGATCAGACCGAAGGCGTGAGTGTGACCAGATCCGGGTCGTTTCCGTTTTCGACCAGGATACGGCGCACGCGATCTTGCCAAGCTTCACCAAAGGCTCGGCGCTGTTCGGCACTGGCTGTCCCAGACTTGATGGCGCCCATGAGCTCGGCCATTTCCGGTTGGGCCGGGACGCGCTCTGGGCGGTAATCCAATTCAACCCCAACACCGGTATCGCGGCGCAGGATACGGAACTGCCCTTGCATCGCCACTTCGAACCGTAGGAGTCCGCACCGCGCGTGACTGCCGGCGAGACCTTTGAAGCCGCCATCGCCGGCGGCGCCGGTGATCCAGCTAACCACCGCAGCGACCACGCCTGTGGTACCGGCCTTTTGGGCGTCCCGAAAATCAACGCTTAGATTGCCGCGTTCCGGCAGACCCTCCGGGTAAAGATGGACCAGTGCCCGCGTGGTCATTAGCCAAGCCCCCGCGACCGTGGGGCAGGAGTGACCGGCGAGGGCTACCGCACCTGCATAGGTATATTCGATGCGCCCATCGGGGGATGCACCGAGGAGTTCCGCCAGGGCATCATGTAGAACGATGGGTTGGACGGTCGCGAAAAAGGCCGGTTGAGTTGGTGGATTTGCCATGATATGAGCCGTGCAATAGAACGCGGCCAGTATCACGGGCGTCTACCCATCCTGTCATTGAGCAGGGTCAAAGCGCACAGCCAAGGCTGTAGCCTTCCTTTACAATAGGCGCCCAATTGAACAAGGATTTTCCGCTCGGCAATGAAGATCACGGTTGCAGAACTGCTTTTCCGCTACATGGAGCGGTTGGGGATTGATACGGTGTTTGGTATCCCCGGTGCGCATATTCTGCCGGTCTATGACCAACTGTTTGGTTCAACGATCCGCACCGTACTGGCCAAGCACGAGCAAGGCGCGGCCTTTATGGCAGGGGGTTACGCGCGTGCTTCAGGGCGTATCGGCGCCTGTATTACCACGGCAGGACCCGGTGCGACGAATTTGGTGACCGGGATCGCCAACGCCTACGCAGACAGTTTGCCAATCCTAGTTATTACCGGCGAAACGGCGACGCGCTTTTTCGGCAAAGGGGGTTTGCAGGAGAGCTCCGGCGAGGGGGGAAGCATCGATCAGGTGGCCTTGTTTGCCGGTATTACGCGCTACCACAAACTGATCGAACGCACGGATTACCTGCCGACCGTGCTGCAACAGGCGGCCAAGCAGCTGCGTTCGGAACGGCCCGGTCCGGTCGTCTTGAGCATTCCCTTCAATATCCAGAAGGAAGAGGTGGATGACGCTCTTCTGGAGCAGGTGGCTCTGGGCGCTACCGGCTGCGAGTACGGGGTTAGCGCACAAGCCATCGCCAAAAGCGTGGCTCTGATCCAGGCCGCGCAGCGTCCACTTATGGTGGCGGGCCACGGTTGCCTGCGCGCCGGCGCTCAGGAATCGCTGGCCGACATCAGCCAACGACTCCATATTCCGGTCACCAGTAGCCTCAAGGCTAAGGGGGTCTTCGACGAGCGTTCCCCCCTAGCGCTGGGCAGTCTGGGTGTCACATCCAGTGGATACGCCATGCGCTATTTGGAGCAGGAAGCCGATTTGGTGCTGGTGCTCGGGGCCGGCTTTAACGAGCGCACCAGTTATGCCTGGGACGGCAGCTTGTTGGCGGGAAAACAGCGTATCCAGGTTGATAACAGCAGCCAGCAACTGGAAAAGGTCTTTCGTGCTGATCTCGTCGTGCAGGCAGACCTGGGGGTCTATCTAGCGGCCCTGAATGAGGCCTTGGTGAAAGAAAATCTACCTCCCAAAGCGGCGGTGGATATTGCGGCTTTCATCACTAACTTTCAGGCCACGGCCGAGGCCTCCGGCACGACCATCTTTAATCATCAGTTTGACCATGTGCGCGCCTTCTACCGGTGGTTGGAGGGACGCTTTCCCGATGGTTTGGCGATGTTTGATGACAACATCGTCTTTGCGCAGAATTTTTACCGGGTTTCTTCCCGGGATCACTTTTTCCCGAATACCGGTATTTCCTCGCTGGGCCATGCGGTTCCAGCGGCGATTGGGGCCGGCTGTACGCTCAGGCAACCGCTGTTTGCCGTCCTTGGCGACGGCGGCTTCCAGATGTGCGCCATGGAGATCATGACGGCGGTGAATTATGGCATTCCGCTGACGATCGTCCTCTTCAACAACAGTACCATGGGCCTCATCCGCAAGAACCAGCACTACCTTTACAGCGGCCGTTTCATTGACTGCGATTTCATTAATCCGGACTACGCCTTGCTGGCCCAATCCTTTGGCATTGCGCATCGGCGTTTGGCGCGCGGGACCGATTTGGCGCAACTGGAGACGCTTGACTTCATGCGCGGCGTTAACCTTATCGAGATCATGCTGGATCAGGACGCCTACCCGAACTATTCCGCACGCCGCTAGATGCCCATGACCGGATCTCTGGACTCGTGCGCAATGGCCGTAACGACACCGTGAGCACGCCCAACCCTCTGACGCAATGCCTTGCACAATGGCCGTTTGCTAGTCCCGGTTTGGCCGACCTCGAAGCCCAGTTACAGGCGCTGGCCGCGGCCGCTGACCCGCTGTCCCTTAGGACGCGCATTGATCTCTATGAGCGCTGCTTCCCTTTGCTGGAACAGGCCATGTGGTCAGCCAAGGCGGACTTTCATTCCCTCCTGGCTACCTATCAGGCCTTGTTTCGGGAGCAGGAGGCCTGTATCCGGCAGCAGGAGCAAGGACAGGAACAGGGCCAGGGTGAAGCTAGGCGCCATCGCTTCATTCTGGGGATTCCGGTTGCGGACCGCCCCCCTCACCTGCGGGCGTGTCTGGAAAGTATTTATCAGATCTGTGCGGCGTTTGATTATGGGGGCCGAACCGATGGGGTTTGGACCTGGATCCAGATTGTAGTGGCCGAGGACAGTCGTAGCGAGTTGAATATTCGCCGTCACCAAGCCTTGGTGGAGGAATATTGTGGCCGTGGTTTGCAGGTCATTTATCTGGGACTGGCCGAACAATTTGCCTTGCTACAGGCTATTCCGGCCGAAAAGCGGACGCATCTTGGCAACCTTCTTACCACCCAAGGCGAAGACAACTTCCAGCGCAAGGGTCAAGCCGCTAACCGTAATCTCTGCTACCTGAAGTTCCTGCAGTTGACTAAGGACAAGGAGCGGACGCTGTACTACCTGGTCGATAGTGATCAACATTTTTGTGTGAACCGGCGCACTGAATTGGGCGAAGAAGCGGTGTATGCGCTCAACTATTTCCACGCTATCGACTGGATCTTCCGTCACACTGACACGCTCATGCTCACCGGTAAGCTGGTGGGCGACCCCCCCGTCTCGCCTTCAGTGATGACGGCCAATTTTCTGGCCGATGTCACGGCTTTTTTTGAGCGCCTTGCCGCCTTGGCCGGTACTCAGGCCTGCCAGTTTCACGGCTGGCAGGGGCCGCCTGCCGGAGAGGCCGCCTACCATGACCTCGCCGGTCTGTTTGGCTTTGCGCAGAAGGCGGAGGCCTTCCCTTATCCCTGCCCGTTACCGGGCGCACATGACCATACCGCCTGCCTACAGGGTTTCGCGTCTCGCCTTAAGGCTTTTTTCTTCGGTGAACACCTGACGCGCAAGACCTGGTTTTCCTACGGCGCGGGCTTTACCCAGCTCCACCCAGCGAGAACGGTGTATCCCGGCAATTACACGGTCAACTATGCAGGACTGAAATACCTTATCCCCTTCGGGCATTTGCGCTTGCGCATGTCCGGCCCCACGGCGGGGCGCCTGATTGCGGCCGAGATCGGGCCGCGCTTCGCCACTTGTAATCTGCCCAATCTGCACCGGCGTACGACGGAAGCCGGGCTGGAAGACGATTTCCGCCCCGGCGTAGAACTGGACCAGGATCTGTGCGGCGTTGATTTGGCCGACGAATTCGAGCGGCAGTTCTTTGGTGACCTGATGCTGTTTACGACCGAAGAACTGGTTCAGCAGAGCGATGTGCGGCAGCCCTTTGCCGAGGCGGAGATCGAGGCTGTCATTGCCCGCAAGGAGGCTGATCTGTTGGCGCTGTACCGGCAAAAACATGACGCCATCGTCAGCGCGAACCGACAGTTGCATAGCATGGTGTTTGGGGCCGGAGCCTGGTGGCTGCGGGCCCCCGAACTCACGGACGCTTTGCAGCAGGTGCAGGCGTTTATTAATAACATCGAGCGCAATTTCGGCGCATCTGCGCCGGCTTGGCAGCAGGTTCAGTCGGAGGTGCATCGGGCTCGGCGTAAACGGCAGATCGTCGCCGCTTTGCGGGCGTATCGGACCGAACGAGCGGTCTGGGACAGCCTGTTCTAAGTGAGGGTGAGGGCATCCGCAGCCCGGTTAAGAAGGTCGCGCCGACAGCGCTCATACACTGTTCTGGCCTCGCCGAGTAACGATTCCGGTAGCGCAATATGCGGATAGGTCACGGGTGTCCTGTCGATCTTGCCGCTGTGAATGTGTACGGAGGAGTCGCCTTTGCGGGGTTTTCCGGTCTGGCTGAAGATTTGGTAGTGTTCACTCAGGGGCGAGTCCAGTTCCAACCAGTCCGCCAATTTGGGCAGCAGTCTTTCCGGTCCATGCTGAAAGAGCTCGGCATCGAAGTACTGATAGGGCGAGTGGGCGGTGCGGCAGAAGTCGGCAAGGGCCTGGATTCGCTTGCGGTAGTAGTTCGCCGCCCCCGCGGGCGAGGCGTATGGATCATCCGCCGCTTTTTGCGCGAACAGGTCAACGATGCTCTTGATGGTCTGTTCCGGCTCCAGCAGCGAGACCAGGGTCTTCGGGTTTGTGAGGTGAAGCCGCTCTAGCTTCAGCGCGTAGTCGTTGTGGAGGAGTTTATCGAACAGATAACGACTGTTGGGTTTGAGAATATCGTTTTCTTGAAAGACTGTGATTTGGCGGTCCAGTGCCGCCGCATCCGCATAGCTGATGTGCATCTCATAATAGCCGTTGATCTGCGGGTGCGAGCCAAGAATATGTCCCGCCAGACTGGTGAAGGCGCGCATATGGCTTAAAAGGAAGATGCGTTGCATGGGTCGTAAATTGGACTCAAGGAAGGCCAAGGTAGGGCCAGCCGCCGGCCGTGCTGAGGGTGGATTTCATCCCGGGATAGCGGGGTTACTGTAGTGGCGGGCGAGGCGGGCGACCTCGGTGCGGACGCGCGCAACCAGTTCAGGGGGGCTGATTACGCTGCAATCGGCACCGTATTTGAGGATATCCATGAGCAGCTCGCGGTCGTCGGCATAGGGTAGGGTCAGTTCATAGCGCCCGTCGCTCAGGTTGCGGCCTTTTTGTTGTGGGTGCCAGCGTTCGTTGCGGACCCAGCGGGCGCGTTCGGCGCTGAAGACGAGGATAGCTTGGTGAGCAGCCTTGTTACGGAAGATGCCGTAGCTGGAGCCGAGTTGCTCATCGAGGGTGCGCGGCCCGACTTCCTTGGCCTTTTTTTCGAGGATTTCGACGCGCAAGATGGCATCGACCGAGAAGGCACGCAGGCCGTCGCGCAGGTGGCACCAAGCGTCGAGATACCAGTTGTCGCGGTAGTGCACCAGTCGTTGGGGAGAGATTTCGCGCCGCGTGACGCTGTTGTTGCCCCGGGCGTGATAGTCGATCAGCAGGCGCTTGCGGCGGAGCAGGGCGGAACCAACGGCCTGGAAGTGTCCCAGTTGGTACTCGCGGGCGCCGACCGTCTCGATGCGGATGCGGCGGGCAACATCGAGTGCGGTGTCGTCGGCCGAACCCAGAAGGGCGGCAAGACGGGCCTGCAGGGGCTGGATGTGGCCGCCCAGCAGACCGCCGCGATCGAGTTGGGCAAGCAGGTGCTGCATGGTGAGGAGGGCGTGGATTTCTTGGGCCGAAAACCACAGGCCGGGCAATTCGTATTGGCCGCCGGTCTTGGGGGCCGAGCGGTCAAAACGGTAACCACCCAATTCCCGGTCGAAGATGAGGGGGGCATTGAGGCGATCGCGCATATAGGCCAGGTCGCGGGTCAGGGTGGCACGCGAGACTTCGAGCCGTCCCTGCAAATCGGAAAAGGATACCGAGCGGCTTTCGCTCAGGTATTGATCGATCTTGTAAAAGCGCTCGGTGCGATCCATGCGCAGATTCTACACAAAATCGTGTATCAGGCTCATCGGGTGAGACTGAGGGTCGCTACCGTGTGGGGGTCTTTATTGCGGGAGTGAGTGATGTCTGTGACGGCGTTTATGATTATGTACCTGACCTTGGGTCTGGCCTGGGCCTGGCATCGCACCGGAGTGCGGCAGTCGGTGTGTGAAGCCGATATGGCTTTGCCGCTGCTGCGGGTTTTTCGCGTGATTGCCTGGCCCGTGGATGCGTTGTGTGATTGGGCGAGCCTGGGGTTAAGCACGGGACGGGATGGTTGCTCCGGTCCTGATCGGGAGCCGGTGTGATTAGCGACGCTTGTAGGTCTTTTGTTGCGGAGACCGTGGTGCAGCGTTGGCGTCTTTGTGGCGAAAGTGAATCCGGCCTTTGGTAAGGTCGTACGGAGACATCTGCACAGTGACGCGGTCACCCTGAATAATCTTGATGCGGTGCATCTTCATCTTGCCGGCGACATAGGCAATGATCGTAACGCCATTTTCCAGGGTCACGACATAGCGTGTATCGGGGAGAACCTCGGTTACAACGCCTTCAAATTCAATAAGCTCTTCTTTGGCCACGGATTCTTTCAGAGGGGAGAGATGGGGTGGGGTGGCGATAGAGGACTTGTCGCAAAACCCGGCTTGCGCCGGATTTTGAGTAAGCCTTCGTGCCGATTAAAGCGCTTGAATGTTGGAGGCTTGCTGGCCTTTTTGGCCCTGAGTCACATCGAAGCTGACGCGCTGATTTTCTTTCAGGGTCTTGAAACCGTTGCCCTGAATAGCAGAGAAGTGCGCGAAGAGATCCTCACCACCTGCATCCGGAGTGATGAAGCCGAAACCTTTGGTCTCATTGAACCATTTGACGATACCTGTTGCCATTCTATATTTTCCTAAAGAGTTGAATTTCGGTGAGATCTCACCGTGTCGCAGCACAGAAGGGTCTGTGTTCAAGTTGAACCCCGACCGTTAGGCGCTACGCCCGCCATTATCACACAGAATCAAGGCGCGAAAGCGGTTTTCACACGGTGAAAAATGGCTTTGCCCTTGAAATTTAGCCTTTCTCCCCCATCCACACCAGACTGCACACTCATTTCCTCCTCACAAACCATGACTGACACCCTTCCGCCTGACGCTATGATCGATCTCAAATCCCTAGATGACGACGCCCTGGAAGGTGAGATTTTCACCACGGCGCCCGCTCCCGGCACCCCTAATCTGCCAGCCCAGACCTTGCCGGCCACGCTTCATGTTCTGCCGTTGACGGAGAAACCCTTCTTTCCGGCGCAGAGTCTGCCCTTGGTTATGAACGAGGGGCCATGGATGGAAACGGTCCAAAAAATTGGCGAAACGCCCCATCACTTGGCCGGGTTGCTTCTGGTGCACGGTGATTCTTCGGATGAGGCGCGTCCGGATGATTTTTATGCGACCGGGACTTTGGTCCGCATGCATCACCCGATGCGCGCCGATGGCAAGATTCAGTTTATCGCCGAGGGTATGACGCGTTTCAAGGTGGTGGAGTGGATCTCTGGCAAGGCACCTTATTTCGCCCGGGTGGAATACCTGCCCGAGACCCAGCACGATACCGAAAGCGAAGAAATCAAGGCCTATGCCTTGGCGATTCTGGGTTCCGTCAAGGAGTTGCTGCCGCTTAATCCTCTCTATTCGGAAGAGTTGAAGTTCTTTCTTAACCGTTTCTCGCCCAATCAGCCCGCCTTGTTGGCCGATTTGGCCGCCAGCTTGACGACGGCCCCCAAGGAGGCCTTGCAGGAAGTCTTGGAATCCTTTGATCTGCGCAAACGCATGCAAAAGGTGCTGGTGCTGGTCAAAAAAGAGCTGGAGGTGGCGCGTCTGCAGAACCAGATCCAGGAAAAGGTCGAAGAAAAGATGACCGAGCAGCAGCGCGAATTTTTCTTGCGTGAGCAGTTACGGACCATTCAAAAAGAATTGGGGATTGCCAAGGATGACCGCACCGCCGATCTGGACTTGTTTCAGGGACGCATCAAAAAGCTCACCCTGTCGGCTCAGGCGAGCAAAAAGATCGCCGAGGAGTTGGGTAAGCTCGCCGTGCTGGAACACGGTTCGCCCGAATACATGGTGACGCGCAATTATCTGGATTGGCTGACCAACCTACCTTGGGGAAAGTACACCAAGGACAAGCTGGACCTTGTCCGCGCGCGCAAGATCCTGGATCAGGATCATGATGGCCTCGACGATGTGAAGGAACGGATCATCGAATTCCTCGCTGTCGGTGCCATGAAGGGTGAGGTGGCTGGTTCCATCATTCTGTTGGTTGGGCCACCGGGCGTGGGCAAGACCTCGATCGGTCGCTCGGTGGCGCGCACGCTGGGGCGCAAGTTTTATCGTTTTTCGGTGGGCGGAATGCGTGACGAGGCCGAGATCAAGGGTCATCGCCGCACTTATGTGGGGGCCATGCCGGGCAAATTCATTCAGGCCATTAAAGAGGCAGAATCGCAAAATCCGGTGATCATGCTCGACGAGGTGGACAAGATTGGCGCGTCGTATCATGGCGATCCGGCCAGCGCGCTTCTGGAGGTGCTGGACCCCGAGCAGAATGTTGAGTTCCTCGACCATTATCTGGATACGCGTTTTGACCTGTCGAAAACGCTGTTCATTTGCACGGCCAATCAACTTGACTCGATTCCGCCGGCGCTGCTGGATCGCATGGAGATCATTCGTCTGTCCGGCTACCTGACCGAAGAAAAGATGGCGATTGCCCGCCATCATCTGTGGCCCCGGCAATTGAAAAAGGCCGGCTTGAAACGCGGCCAGATTACCCTGGCGGTGTCAGCCTTACGCAAATTGATCGAAGGCTATGCGCGTGAGGCCGGGGTGCGTCAACTGGAGATGAACCTTGGCAAGATCGTGCGCAAGGGCGTGGTCAAGCTGTTGCGCAAGGAGGGTAGCCATATTCAGGTTAACGCCGGCGATCTGGAGCGCTATTTGGAGCAACCCGTATTCCAGCCCGAAAAAGTGCAGGCGGGCGTAGGCATTGTCACCGGGCTGGCGTGGACAGCCATGGGCGGCGCGACCCTGACTATCGAGGCGGCCCGGGTGAATACTCTCAATCGTGGCTTCAAGTTGACCGGCCAGTTGGGTGATGTGATGAAGGAATCGGCGGAAATCGCCTATTCGTATATCTCCAGCCACCTCAAGACATACAAAGGCGACCCGCAGTTTTTTGATGCAGCCTTTGTGCATCTGCATGTGCCGGAAGGCGCCACGCCGAAGGATGGTCCGTCGGCAGGGGTGACTATGGCCACCGCGTTGCTGTCGCTGGCGCGAGACGAAAAAATCGCCCGCCCGCTGGCCATGACTGGCGAGCTGACGCTGACCGGGCAGGTCTTGCCGGTGGGCGGCATTCGCGAAAAGTGTATTGCCGCCAAACGCATTCAGGTCACTGAGCTGATCCTGCCAGAAGACAACCGTCGCGATTTCGAACGCTTGCCCGATTATGTGAAGGCCGGGTTGACGGTGCATTTTGCGCGCCACTACCGCGAGGTCGCCAAAATCTGCTTTGGGCGGTAAAGTCGGGGCATGATTGCCACCTCCCATCCCGAAATTGAGTTTCCGGAGCCTGCCGTTGCCCCAGCGCTTGCCCGGGTGTTGGGAGAGCCGTGGCTGGACCTGCCTCAGGATCTGTATATTCCGCCCGAGGCGATGGAAGTTTTGCTGGATGCCTTTGAGGGACCGTTGGACCTGTTGTGGTGGCTGATTCGCCGCAATGACATCGATATCCTCGATATCCCCATGGCGGCGCTGACCCGCCAATACATGGACTATGTCGAGACCATGCGGGCTCGTCGCCTCGACCTAGCGGCGGAATATCTGGTGATGGCGGCCATGCTGTTGGAGATCAAATCACGCTCGCTGCTGCCGCGCCCAGTCAAGGCCGATACCTCGGATGAGGCGGCCGATCCACGCAATGAACTGGTGCGGCGCTTGTTGGAATACGAACGCATCCGCCAAGGCGCGCGGGAACTGGAGGCCCTGCCACAGAACGGGCGTGATTTTCAGACGATCTCGGTGTGGGTGGAGCGCATGACCATGCAGCATCTGCCCGAGGTCAGCGTGGAGGATCTGCGCCTCGCCTGGGAGGGCATCCTGAAGCGGACCCAGAGGAATCGTCACCATCGCATCGCCCGCCAGGAACTCTCGGTGCGTGAACACATGAGCCGTATTCTCAAGCGCCTGACGGGTGGGGCGCACGCCCTGTTCGAGGACTTATTCTCGGCCGAAGGGGGGCGCGCTGAATTGGTCGTAACTTTTCTGGCCATCTTGGAGTTGGCGCGCGAGCGTTTGGTTGAGCTGACCCAGGTCGAACCCTTTGCGCCCATCCATGTGAGGTTGCATGTCTGACGCGCCAATGACCCCGCTGGAAATCAAGCGCCTGCTTGAGGCCGCTTTGCTGGCCAGCGCAGAGGCCCTGTCGGTTGCGCGTCTGCGGCAGATGTTTGGCGAAGCCTATGGAACCGACCTGCTACGGCGTTGTCTGGAGGAATTGCAGGCAGATTGGCGCGGGCGGGGCGTACAACTGCTTCAGGTCGCTGAGGGTTGGCGCTTTCAAACGGCGACTGAGATGCAGCCGTGGCTTGAACGCCTGAATCCAGTGACGGCGCCGCGCTATTCGCGGGCGGTTCTGGAAACCTTGACGATCATCGCCTATCGCCAGCCGGTGACGCGTGGCGATGTGGAAGAAATTCGGGGTGTGGCCGTGAGCACCCCCGTTATTCGTACCTTAGAAGAGCGCGGCTGGATTGAGGTGATTGGCCATCGTGAGGTACCCGGTCGCCCCGCCTTGTACGCAACGACGCGCCGTTTTTTGAGTGACTTGGGGCTGCGCTCGCTGGCTGAGTTACCCCCTTTGGCGGCGATTGGCTCTACGCCGATCACCCTCCCATTACTGGATGCAGAGAATGAAGAACCGGACGCAGTACACTGAAAATGAACACATAGTTTCGCAGGAATCTTCCGCCAAGCCGGCCGCTATGGCGGGCGAACGGCTGCACAAAAAACTGGCCGAGGCCGGGGTCGGTTCGCGTCGTGAGATGGAGACCTTAATCGCCGAGGGGCAAGTCAGCATTAATGGCAAGAAGGCTGAAGTGGGTGATCGTTGTCAGCGCGGTGATCGGGTTCGGGTCCAAGGCCGCGAGGTGCGACTTAACTGGGATGTGAAACGGCAAATGGCGCGGGTCCTGCTGTATCACAAGCCGGAGGGTGAGATTGTGTCGCGCGATGATCCCGGGGGTCGCGTCAGCGTTTTCGATCAGTTGCCGCGGTTGCGCGGCCAGCGTTGGGTGGCCATCGGTCGCCTCGATGTGAATACCGAGGGGCTGCTGATTTTTACTACCAGTGGTGAATTGGCTAATCACATGATGCATCCGCGTTACGGGATGGATCGTGAATATGCCGTGCGGGTACTGGGCGGTTTGACCCCAGAGCAGATTCAGCAGTTGATCACGGGTGTCGAACTGGAGGATGGCTTGGCTCGGGCCTCCAGCGTGGTTTTGGCGGGAGGCGACGAAGAGGCGGCTAACCAGTGGTATCGCCTGACCTTGTCAGAAGGTCGCAATCGCGAGGTTCGCCGCTTGATTGAAGCCTTGGGCCTGACGGTCAGTCGCCTTATCCGGGTTCGTTTCGGGCCGGTCACCCTGCCGCCCCGATTGCGGCGCGGGCAATATGTCGAATTGGCCGAACGCGAGGCGGCTCAGTTGGTCGAGGCCTGTGGTTTGGCGATGAGCGGGGCACCGCGGCCGATGCGTCGCTCCAGAGCTCAGGCGCGTCGACCGGGCTGATTCGCCTGGCCTCGCGGGGCCACAATTTGTCGGTGTTCGCACAGAGGGCAGCAAAAACTCTACAAAACAGATAACGATATGCTAATATTTGTATGTGCGCATATACAGACGGTTTTGTGCGTCATGGTTGATCCGGCTGTTTTGTAAAAAAACTTTGCAAGGAGAGTGACATGTTAAAAATAGTTGGCGGTTTTATTGCGGGCGTCGTGGTTCTGGTACTGGTTGGCATACAGATGATGCCGAAAATGATGTTTAACGAGATCGAAAGCCCGTATGGCTTGGAAGAGACCGTGGCGCGCATCCAGTACAACATCGAGAATAATCCGACCCTGAAGACCAATGGCTGGTCGCTCTCCGGTCTCCGCAACCCGGCCAAGGCTGTCCAAACGGATGGCGGCAATGTTCTGCCGGTTCTGATGATTGAGGTCTGCAGCACCAAGTATTCAGGTCCGGTGCTCAAGGACGATGATGTGCGCTTCCTGTCCATTCTGATGCCGTGCAAGGTCTCTGTTTACAAGAAACAAGACGGTAAAACCTACATTGGCACCATGAACGCCGGCCTGATGGGGCGGATGTTTGGTCCGATGGTGGGTGAGATCATGGGGCATGTGGCAGATGATCAGAAACTGTTCCTGATCTTTGATCCTAAGATGCCGGCTCCGCAGATGGTGTTGCCCAAGGCAGCTCCTGCTGGTGGCGCGGGCGGTGGTGGCGGCGGCTGCTAATGGATCCCCGGGAGAAGATGATGAAAACTCTGCACAGGATAGTGAGTTTGGCCGCTGCGGCGTGGTTTGGCCTCGCCATGGCCAGCGAGGCTCCGCAACCGGTAGCGGCAGCGCCAGCGGCGGTACCCGGCAAGGCGGCGACCCACTCAACGACTGATCACTCCAAGCTGAAGGAGTTGCAGGGGCCTTTTGCGAGCGGCCCCGAAGTGACCAAGGCCTGCCTCAAGTGTCACACCGAGGCAGCCAATCAGGTAATGCATACTCCGCACTGGACTTGGGAATACAACAACCCAAAGACCCAGCAAAAACTGGGCAAGCGCCGGATTATCAACAATTTCTGTACCTCCATTGAGTCGAATCAGGCCTTCTGTACGGCCTGCCATGTCGGTTATGGCTGGAAGGATCAGAATTTTGATTTTACCAAGCAGGAAAGCGTGGATTGTCTAGTCTGTCACGACACGACCGGTACCTACCGCAAGTTGCCGGGCATGGCGGGCCATCCCCCGTACAAGGAAACGGAGTTTCCGCCCAAGTCCGGGAAAATGGTCCCCGCCACGGATCTAAAAAATGTCGCCAAGAATGTTGGCAAGACCAGCCGTTCCAACTGTGGTGCTTGTCATTTCTATGGCGGCGGCGGCGATGCCGTGAAACATGGTGATCTGGATAGCTCGCTCAAGCAGCCGGGAAAATACCTGGATATTCACATGGCCAAGGACGGACTCAATTTCTCCTGCTCTGAGTGTCACAAGACCAGCGGTCATAAAGTGGCGGGTAGCCGCTATGCGACGGTAGCCAAAGACACGGAAAAACATATCCGGGGCAAGGCTGACTCCAACGCGGCAACCTGCGAGGCCTGTCATAGCACTGCGCCGCATAAAGACAATGCCCGTTTGAACTCGCATGCTAACAAGATTGCCTGCCAGACCTGTCACATTCCAGAGTTTGCGCGCGCCCAGCCGACCAAGATGTCATGGGACTGGTCGACGGCCGGCAAGCACACGCCAGACGGTAAACCGGTGAAGATCAAAGACGCGGGTGGTCACCATGATGCGTATGATGGTCGCAAGGGTAATTTCACCTACGAATCCAATGTGATCCCCACTTATCAGTGGTACAACGGCACGGTCAACTTCACCCTGCGTGAGACCAAGCTGGATCCGAGTCAGGTAACCAAGATCAATACCTACGAAGGTTCAGCCGCTGACGGTAAATCGAAGATCTGGCCATTCAAGGTCTTCACCGGCAAGCAACCCTATGATGTGGGCAACAACCAACTGGTGGTCTTCCAGACCTATGGGACAGCCGACAACAAGGATGCCTTCTGGGTCAATTTTGACTGGGATCGTGCTCTTGAACGCGGCATGAAGGAAATCGGTGCGCAGTACAGCGGCAAATATGCCTTTGTCAGCACGGAGATGTCCTGGCCGATTACGCACATGGTTGCGCCCAAGAAAGACGCGCTCAGTTGTGCGCAATGTCACCAACCGCAGAGCGGCGTGGGGCGACTGGACAAAGTGGAAGGCATCTACATGCCGGGCCGCCGGCCTAAC
>SXGT01107954.1_pt1 | contig 18826 bp, 19 predicted proteins | sample 3176221 | NCBI WGS metagenome assembly SXGT01 (sample SAMN11356862, study PRJNA531348) | freshwater metagenome | isolation source: freshwater sample F1-120 | place: China: Fuxian Lake, Yuxi | collected 2017-12-25
TCAGAATCGGCAGGTTTTATGCGTGACGCATTTACCGCAGGTAGCATCGCAAGCGCATCAGCATTTGTTTGTGGCCAAAAATCAAAATGCCGCAGTCACCTCGTCAACGGTCAGGCGTCTGAGCGATGAAGAACGGGTAGCTGAAGTTGCGCGCATGTTGGGCGGTGTCACCATTACTGAAAATACTTTGGCACATGCCCGGGAAATGCTAGCTATTCACAAAGTGGAGAGTCCCTAACTGTTGACTATTTTGTCACAGACAATCCTAGTGCCTTGGCATAAGCAGATTAAGGCCAACAAACATAACTGGAGCCGGTAGAATAATAGCTATTCGAAACCAAATGCCGTAACCGGCTACCCGGAGTATTCAATGTTCAGATTAAGCCAGTATATGCGTGAGGTCATTCAGCCTTCGCCTTTGACCGAACCACGCAAACCATCCGGACCGGTGGTGATCTGGAATTTAATCCGTCGCTGCAACCTGACCTGCAAACATTGCTACACCACATCGGCAGATATCAATTTTCCCGGTGAACTCAGTACCCCGGAAATTTTTCAGGTCATGGACGATTTAAAAGCTTTTAAGGTGCCGGTATTGATCTTGTCTGGCGGCGAACCTTTATTGCACCCCGATATTTTTCCGATTTCGCAACGAGCTCGAGACATGGGGTTTTACGTGGCATTGTCCAGCAACGGCACGTTGATCGATCGGAATAATATCGAGCAAATTGCCGCGATTGATTATCAATATATTGGTGTCAGTCTGGACGGCATGCGCGATGCGCATGATAAATTTCGGCAGAAGCAGGGTTCGTTCGATGCTTCACTCGCTGGCATACGTCTTTGTCGTCAGCATGGTATCAAAGCAGGTATACGATTTACGCTGACTCAGGATAATGCGCATGATTTCCAGGCCATGCTGCAATTGATGGATGATGAAGATATCGACAAATTCTATTTGTCGCATCTGAATTACGGCGGACGCGGCAATAAAAATCGTAAAGATGATGCAACGTACGGTCTGACACGACAGGTGATGGATGCCTTGTTTGAAAAGTGTCTGGAATGGGAGCAACAAGGCCTGCATCGGGAAGTTGTCACAGGCAATAATGATGCAGATGCGGTGTATTTTTTACATTGGGTACAACGGCATTTTCCTGAGCGGACTGCGCATGTACAGGCCAAGTTGCAACAGTGGGGCGGGAATGCTTCCGGCGTGAATGTTGCCAATATCGATAATCTGGGCAATGTCCACCCGGATAGTTTCTGGTGGCACTACAGCCTGGGCAATGTGCGCAAGCGGCCTTTTTCGGCGATTTGGGCTGATGTGTCCGACCCTTTGATGGCAGGCTTGAAGCAAACCCCAAGGCCCTTGAAAGGTCGTTGTGCTGATTGTGACTATCAAGCCATTTGTAACGGGAATACCCGGGTGAGAGCTCAGCAATTGACCGGTGATTTCTGGGCTGAAGATCCGGGCTGCTATTTGTACGATGAAGAAATCCGGCTTTAGCTATCCGGCTAAAATGGCAACGCGTTTTTCTTAACTTTACGGCATTGGTTAAAATAGGCTTCAGCAAATCCGCAAAACTCGAACCTCAGGTCTTTAGCGCCTTATGAAATATGCCATTCAGATTAACGCCAGTCCTTATGCCAATCAGGCCGGCTGGACAGCTTATCGATTCATTCAAGCCGCTTTAAAAGCGAATCATCAAATTCTACAAGTATTTTTTTACCAGGAAGGTGTGTATCACGCGTTCAGATATCAATTACCACCTGATGATGAAGTTAACCTGATGCAGTTATGGTCGGGCTTGGCGCGTGAACAAGCTGTGGATTTATTGGTTTGCATTTCAGCGGCACAGCGCCGCGGCTTGCTACACACCGATGAAGCGCGTCGGCAGGGCGCTCAGGATGATGATTTGGCGGATGGTTTTCGTATCGGTGGCCTGGGGCAATGGCTGGAGGCCAGTTTGCTTGCCGACCGCTGTCTGGTTTTTGCTTGAATGTCATGAAGCGTTATTTATTTGTGATGCGGCAGCTGCCGCACAATAGCAGCCGAGTCCAGGAAACCCTGGATCAACTGTTAACCACAGCGGCTTTCGATCAGTCTGTGTCGTTGTTGTTTATGGATGATGGTGTTTTTCAATTGAAGTCGGGTCAAAACTCTGAATTCATGACCATGAGAAATACCGCAGCCATGTTCCTGTCTTTGGAGTTGTATGGCATCACCCAGGTTTATGTCGAAATCGAGTCTCTAACCACCAGAGGCTTGGCGCAGGATGATTTGATTATGCCGGTGCAAGCGCTATCACGGAGCGTTGTTCATGACTTGATTCAACAACATGACATTGTCATACCGGATTGACGGTGTAATTTTTCGTGGTTTTTTGAGCGAATCGACTAGAATTCCCCGCTAATACTATTTTTTCAGGATGCAAAGCATGGCAGAGGAAATTACAGAAAAAAGACGCTATTTTCGTGTAAGCGACACCATCAATTTACTGCATCGGGTCATCGATGCCAATAAGATTAAAACCGGCAGTCATGTGTCCAATGATGTGCTGGGCAGTTGCAGTTTAACGGTAGCTCTGGATGTACTGAACCAGGAAGCCGGATCATTAGCACCGCGCCTGGAACGTCGCGATCCGGAGATGTTTGAGTATCTGAAAATTATCGACAGCAAACTCAATCTGATTGCGCAAGCCCTGAGTACTGATCAAGGCACTGAGTTTTCCGAACATGACAAGCGCGATGTCAGTTTGAGCGCCGCTGGTGTGGCTTTTAACAATGATGCGCCGATTCCGGTTGGGACTTTATTGGAACTGCGCATGTTGCTGACTTCCTGTCTGGCGGTGATTGTGGTGTATGCCCGGGTGGTGCAAACCAAGGATGAAACCGAACTTAATCCTGAACATCCTTATGCGATTTGCGCTGAATACATCAACATCAATGATGAAGATCGAGAATTATTAATCAAGCATGTCATCAAAAAACAAATGCAACAATTGCGTGACAAGCACATTGGTTAATCGGGTTTTAGCTTTATGGGCTATTCTCAACCCGGCTGAATGATGTCCAATACCCGCAAACAGCTTTTGGCCTTGCTGGCTGATGGTGAGTTTCATTCCGGAACCACTTTAGCCCATTTACTGGCAGTTAGCCGTTCCGCCGTCTGGAAACAATTGCAATGTCTGGAAGCCTGGGGTATCGAAATCGTCGCCGTCACCGGTAAAGGCTACAAACTGCAGCGGCCTTTGCAATTACTGGATCAAGCACAAATCGAGTCGGCATTGTTACCCGCAGTTGCCGCGTTGATTCAGCGCCTGGAAGTTCATGATGAATTAGCCTCAACCAACAGTTATTTGTTGGATATAGCCCAGCAACAACCAGCAAGCGCCTGGGTTTGTCTGGCGGAATATCAAACCGCCGGTAAAGGCAGGCGAGGGCGGACCTGGGTTTCACCGTTCGGGCATAACATTTATGTGTCATTGCTCTGGCGATTTCAAGATGGGCCAGCTGCGATTGCCGGGTTAAGCCTGGCCATTGGCGTTGCTGTAATTCGAGCTTTGCGTCAGGCCGGCATTACTGAGGCAGGTTTGAAATGGCCGAACGATATTTATTGGCGTGGCCGCAAACTGGCGGGCATTTTGATCGAAGTGTCCGGGGAAAGCAGTGGCCCATGTCATGCGGTGATCGGTTTGGGTTTGAATCTGTATTTGCCCCCCGTTCAGGCTGAAGCTATCGAGCAGGCCTGGGTGGATTTGCAGCAGATTGTGGGGGAGCCATTCACGTTACAGCGCAATCGCTGGGTGGCTTTATTGTTGAATGAAATCTTGCCTGTGGTGGCCGATTATCCAACCCGGAATTTGTCGGATTACGTCAGCGAATGGCGAAACTACGACTGTATGTCAGGGCAGGCGGTTAATATTTTTATGGGCGAACAGGTATTTGCCGGAATCGTTAGAGGTGTTGATGATCAGGGGTTGTTGCTCCTGGAAGATGATGCTGGCAACTTGCGGACTTTTGCATCGGGTGAAGTCAGTTTTAGAGCCTCATGAAACTGTTGGTGGATTTAGGCAATACGCGTTTGAAATGGGCTACGGAGACTCAGGCGCAACTCAGTTCGGTCACAGCGATGGATTATCGTCAGCCCGACTTTCTTCAAAATTTAATTCAACTTTGGCAGACTCTGCCACCACCTGAAATAGTGGCGATTGCTACCGTTGCCAATCGGCAGTTACTGCAGGATTTATTGCAATTGTGTCAGCAGCTTTGGCCTCAGGCTCAATATGTCTTACCCGAATCGACGGACTCTGCTTTTGGGGTTAGCAATGCTTATCACCAACCTGAAAAACTGGGGATCGACCGCTGGTTAGCCTTGATTGCTGCGCATCATATTTATCCTGGATTTACCTGTGTGGTGGATTGCGGTACGGCTATTACCATTGATGTTTTAAATGTTGATGGTGTACATCGGGGGGGTGTCATCGTACCGGGCTTGCGTCTGATGCAGCAGGCTTTGGCGACAAATACGGCTGATTTGGGATTTAATCGGCAAGCACATCAAATTGCTTTAGCGCAGCATACCGATGCCGGAATCGCTAATGGCGTATTGGCTGCGGCAGTGGGAGCAATCGAAACTATCTGCCAACAGCTGGATGGCGAGTTTCAATTGCTGATCACGGGAGGCGATGCAGACGTGATTGCCAGCGCGCTATCGATACCGTCAAACATTGATGTTGAGCTGGTTTTAAAAGGTTTGTCTATCTATTGTCAGGCAGCTTGGTGATGATGAAACGGCTTTGTTATCTGCTGTGCTTACTCAATGTTGGCTATTTCTTCTGGCAGTTCCATAGTGGCAGGATTAACCCCATTGCACCAGCAGATCCACAGGCTTCTGCCATTTTGTTGGTTAGCGAATACTTGAGGGCGAATCGAGGTGCGTTGATATCCAGTGTGCTGGATCAATCGATTCATGTTGAAAGACAGACAGAACTGGAAAGGATGCTAGCCGATTTAAAACCACAGCATGATTTTTCCAAACTACTCGCTTTATCGACTCATCCCCAGCAAGTTAAAACGCAGACAGAGCCTGTCAAAGTTCGGGATGTGGTACCTACTGAACCAGAATCGGCCAAGCAATGTTACCAAATAGGTTCTTTTGCTAGCGAAGCGCAACTCAGGCAATGGCTAAACAAGCATGGATTGAATTATCAAAAACTGTGGCAGGAAGGCGGAGTGCCTGCCAAGGATTTTCAGGTCTATTATCCAGCCGCAAAAACCCCGGAGCAGTCACGGATCGATAAAATGTTGTTGACTGCCAAAGGCCAGCAAGGCATATGGAAAATCGCCAGTGGTGATTTGCAGGGAGGGTATTCATTGGGAGTATTCAGTGACAGACAACGGGCCACTGTATTTAAAAATCAATTGGCTGAACAAGGGATTCGCGCCGAGATTTACGCACGTGGAGAAATGCAGCCAAAATGGCTGGCTGCAGTGATGTTAACAAACCAGCAATCGCAACGCCTCAAATCTTTGCCTGTTGATTTGAGTGCATGCCCGAATCATTAGTCTCCCCTGATTTTTGTTCATGCTGATGACTAAAGCATATCGCCGATAATCACCAATTCACCGGTTTGCAGGTGTTCAACAATATCGCTGTCCGCCACATCAAAACCGACACGGCCTTTGATGGTGGGTATAAATTTTGATGGCAGTGAGATCATCAATTGATTAGCAAATAAAACAATTGGCAATTGGCGTTTTCCGCAGCTCTGAAATGTATGTTTTAACAAAAACCTTTGGGACACAATTGTCAAGTCTATAAAGCCATAGACTTCACAATTATGTAACACTTATCCGATAAAGTTGAGATTTCCATCTAATTCCAGAACATCTCAAGGTACCCGATATGCGTTTAAAATCCACCTTATTCTTCGCTGGCTTATTGCTGACTGATACCGCTTTGGCAACCCCTACCTTCGTCAATGGCTTGACTATCCCGGGCGATACGCCTGATCAATTTGGTTCAGAAGTCAACAATGGGCGCGTCGGCTTTTTTTCGGATATTTATTACGACCCCAATCGCAACCAATGGTGGGGCTTGTCGGATCGCGGTCCAGGCGGCGGCACACTGAACTACGAAACACGGATACAAAGATTCACCCTGGACATCGACAGCGTTTCAGGTCAGATTTCCAATTTCCAAATTGCCCAAACCTTGAAGTTTAATCAGGGCGGTTCCGCCCTGAATGGTATCGCGCCGACTCCGAACAACAGCCTTGGTAATGCTTTCGATCCGGAAGGTATCGTAGTGAATCCTAAAAACGGCAATTTGTTGGTTTCCGATGAATACGGCCCGTCTTTGTACGAAATTGATCGCATTACCGGCGCAGTAGTCAAAACCTACACAACACCATCGAATCTGGTTCCGCGGAATGCGGCAACTGGCGTGGCTAACTATGCCAGCGACGCAGGTAATACTGCCGGCAAAAGAACCAACCGTGGTTTTGAAGGTCTTGCCATCAGTCCGGACGGTCAATTTGCTTATGCCATGCTGCAAAGCGCGACGCTGGATGAGGGGGGTGGTAACGGTTCAGTCAGCCGAATCGTCAAATTCGATACAACTAGTGGTGATGCGGTGGCGCAGTATGCTTACCAAATGAAACGTTCTGGTCAGGGTCAGGGCACATCGGCATTGGTTGCAATCAACGATCATGAATTTTTCGTGCTAGAGCGTAATAATCGTGGCGTCGGAGTCGGTGCTGAATTGGCTACTGCCGACAAGGAAGTGTATAAAATTGATCTGAGCGGTGCCACCGATGTCAGTAATATTGATCTTGACGCTGCGGGCGCGACTTATACCAAAGTTACAAAATCCGCGCAGTTCCTTGATCTTGATGCTGATACTTTGGTGGCTCTGGGTAACAAATCCCCTGAAAAATGGGAAGGTCTGGCCATCGGCCCGAAACTAGCCGATGGTAGCTATCTGCTGCTTACCGGTACCGATAATGATTACAGTGTCACTCAAAACGGCAGTAATATCCAGCTGGACGTCTATTTCAACTTTGATGCAGCCGATCCATATCTCGCTTCGATTCAATGTCCACTGGGTCAAACCAGCGGCTGTGTCACAACCAAAGATGGAGTGAGCGCCACATTAACGAGTGATTACAGCTTGCTGCCTGGGGTACTGCACGCTTACAAAGCCTCTGCAGCAGACTTGTCCGGCTACGTGGCGCCCGTTCCTGTGCCAGCTGCCATATGGTTGTTTGGGAGCGGTTTGATTGGTGCATTGAGCTTGGGCAAAAAGCGCCGCAACTAATACCAGCCCGGTTCGTTTTGGCGTTCGCTTTCTTTAGCGGACGTCAAGGTTGTCTGGTTTCCAAACACCTGTTTAGGAGGGGGGCAAGCATTAGCTTCAAGTGCATAAAGGGAGCATGGAATACCAGCCTGCACCTATCCATTTCACTGAGTTAAGGTGGGTTGGATACAATGGCACCAAAGGATTTGTCATTGCCAAAATGCGGATTTCGCAGACTATTATTCAGTCGAATATTGAACTTGTCGTAGTTGATGTTGTGCACAAACACGTTCATCGTCTTGGGCTGTTGCGTAATTCTTATCATCATCAGGCATCTTTGCGTCACTAATGCTGTCGTCTACTTTCCATGTGGCTGCTAAAGTTTTACTGATAAAAGGTAAAGCGACATATTGATTGAAATCCCAGCTGTCGACTGCGCCGCGTACCTCATTGGCGATTTACCTGATTTGGCGGAGCAGTGCGGCACGTTGTTGGGTACAGGTTATTCCGGGGCTCCTTGTTTAAATACCTTTTGAATCCTCATCAGCTCATAAGCAACTTGGCGTTTTAACGAACGCGATTAGATACGCCTAATAACATGAATCGACGTTTAATAGTCACCGCACTTCAAGTTTCGGTTTTTAATCATTCATCCGGTCTTCCCGCAGGGCGAGGGGGTGGATGTGCTGAAATTTTATGTGCGAAAGTTATATTGGATTCGAATGGGTATTATTGACGGGTCATGTTGGAGAATCTCAACGTTTTGCCAGCTCGAGTGGCGAGTCGCTAAGAAACAGCTTTTGTTTCGCACAAGAATCTCGTCGAGTAGGTCACTGATTCTTGTTGTACGGTTTTAAGTGTCAGCTATCGTTTGTATCCACCAGATCCTACTGAATTACCTAAACCCAAGTTTGAGCTGTTGGGCCTTGGCGTCAAAATGATCCAGATCGCGAATAAATGAACAGGTTGCGGGTAGCGAGGTTTGTTGTCTAAACCAGATTTGCGCTCCAGCACCAGCCAGCCAAATTCTCGCCTGATCGGCTTCGGCAAATTTCAAAATTTCTTGTAATTGCTCCAGCGTTTGTGGTTCGGGTGGCGACTTTACAATGCCAATCACAATCACATTAGGCTTCAGATGTTTGCAGGCTTCGATAATGTCAAAGCCTGGCAAATCCGGGCCGACATAATAACAAGTGTATTGCTGTGCAGCGGCTACCAGGCTACCGAGCAAAATACCAAATTCGTGGGGTTCTCCGCTTGGGGTGGCAAACAGCATGGAAGGATTGTGTATTGAGGGTTGATGCAGATTATTCACCATACTCAAGATAATCCGTTTAACACAACTGGAAAACATGTGTTCCTGGGCAATATTAATTTGCTCATCATGCCAAAGCTGACCCATTTGCTGCAAAGCCGGCAGCAAAATGTCACGGGCATATTCCAGCGGTTCGTGGGCTAATAAGGCTTTTTTCAATAATTGTTCGCAGCGCTCGATGCGATATTCAAATAACGCTTCAGTCAACTGGTTGAACAATGCAACTTGCTGATTGTCATTGCTCTGCTGAGTTTGGTTCTGGAATTGGCGCAATTGTTCGCAATCCAGGTTGGCAATTTTGCTGATGGCGTGACCGTTTCGGGTCAAATTCACCAATAGTTTTAACTTTTCCAGGTCATCTTGGGAATAAGAACGTCGACCCGTGTCATTGCGTTCGGGGCTAATACAGTCGTATCGACGCTCCCATGCCCGCAAAGTCTCTGCGGTCAGTCCTGTTAAGGATGTAATTGCTTTGATTGAGTACATTGTTTATGTTTTGTACAAGAAAATGTTTGACAAAAATTATACGGCATTGTATCGTTTATTCCAACTTAATATTCAATCTGGTGAAATCCTATGTCAGCACTTCCAGAAGTTGTTACCCAAACTAGTTTGACAACCCTAGACTCAGAGCCGGTTTTGTTGGCTTTAAAGGTAGAAGAGGCCAGGCAAAATCTTGTTACTCTGTTGTTATCTCATCGGCAAGTCGCCCTGCTGATTGCTCAGCAGCTCCTGGATGATATGTACAAGGGTACCGACTTTTCGGAAATTATCCTGATCAAAAATAACGAAACGTACAAGGCCGGATTGCAGCGATTTATCGCAGAATGTGCGTGGCCTGATTTCACAGACATTATGTCATCTGGAAGTGATCAAGTTGTACAAGAATTAAATTTTGTACAACCTGAATCGATTATTGGGGCTAAAATCGATAAACTCTCGGAAACGGCTTATCAACTACTACAAAACTTGCATTTTTTACCGGTTTATTTGTTGGAGGTCAGCAATAGCCTGAAGCAAGAGTTATTTGGTAATAGTGATTTGGAAAAATTTTATCTAAAGCAGATTAGTCGTTCCAGAGCGGAGTTGAAGGAGTTGCGGCAGGAAATGATAGCCTGCAATACCGGTTTAGTGGCATTTGTGGCGCGTAAATATAAAGTCCGGTCCTTAAGTTTTGACGATTTGATGCAGGAAGGGCTGGTTGGTTTGATCAAAGCCGTGGATCGTTTTGATCCTGATCGTGGCAATTGTTTTTCCACCTATGCGATTTTCTGGATTAAACAGGCGATATCCCGGCTCATTGTCAAACAAGATAAGGTGGTGCCTTTACCGGTAGCCTTGGCTGAAAAATCCTCGCCGGTGTTTGAAAAGATGCGGCAGTGTTATTTGCAACACGAACGCTGGCCGAGTTTAGCTGAACTAAAAGCCTGTTGTGATTTGTCTGAGCAGGATATCAAAATCATCAGCAGTTATTATCAATCTACTTATGTGATGGATCTGGTTTCGGAGGAGGATGATGATGGTATGTCTGTGATGGAAAAGATGCAGCAACAACAGTTTACTCAGCCGTTGGACGATGTGATTGATTCGGATTTGGTTAACTATATGGATAGAGCCATGGCGACGCTACCGGAAAAACAGGCCACTATTTTATCCATGCGTTTCGGTTTGAAAAATCACACGGAAATGACTTTGCAAGCGGTCGCAGATCAGTTACAAGTGACCCGTGAGCGAGTTAGACAGATACAAAATGAAGCATTGGGGAAATTAAAACAACAATTTGGATTTGACCTCATACTGTTCTTGGAACCAAACGATACTTAAATACTCTGTGTTTTGGTTGGTTTCTTTTTAACCGCCGCAAAACTGCGGTTTTGACTGAAAAAATAACAACGAAAGCCCAGGTCAGGCTTAACACCAATAGAAAGAGGAGTGATTATGTCATCAGAAAACCATAACGCCGATAAACAAACGCCGCCACCGGTTTGGAAAATGGAGATCGATAAACAATGGAAAGCCATTTCGGAAAAGACGGTTGATTTTTACCAGGAACATAAAAATCAATTTTCCCTTTCCAGGGTAGCCGGTTACCTGGGTGGTTCATTAGTACTGGTTTGGCTGGCCAGCGGTATCTATATCATCGACCAAGGTAATCGGGGTGTAGTCACTCGCTTTGGAGCTTATACCGAATCAACAATGCCTGGGCCACACTGGCACATACCCATGCCTATCGAAGCCGTCAGTGTGGTGAATGTTGAACAGCAACGATTTATAGAAGTGGGATACAACGATGCTTCCCGCGTCAGCAAATCCTCTGTGGCTCCTCAAGAATCCCTAATGTTGACCAGTGATGAAAATATCATTGCGGTACGTTTGGCGGTGCAATACCAGATCAATAGTGCTCGAGATTATTTATTTAATGTCAAAAACAGTGAGGCTACGCTGAAACAACTCACTGAAAGTGTGCTGCGTGGCGTGATTGGTCGAAACAATATGGATTTTGTGTTAACCGAAGGACGCAGCCAAATCGTGGCGGAAATCAAACAGGAAATTCAACAAGTCATGGACGATTATCATGCCGGTATCGTCGTTGCCAGCGTGAACCTGCAAGATGCGCAGCCGCCTGAAGAAGTGCAGGGCGCATTTGAAGACGCCATTCGGGCCAGAGAAGACAAGCAACGGTTGATTAATGAAGCTGAGGCTTACAGCAACGAGATCATTCCTAAATCCAGAGGTGCAGCTTCACGAATATTACAAGAAGCTGAAGCATATGCCGCTGAAAAAGTGGCTAAGGCTCGAGGTGAAACCGAACGTTTTGATCAGTTACTGGTTGAATACGAAAAAAATCCTGCTATCACACGCAAGCGGTTATATCTGGAGGCCAAAGAAAAACTCTACGCATCCACCAATAAAATTGTCATGGATACGGATCAACCACCTGCCATTTACATGCCTATGCAACAAACAGCAGCGCCTCAAGCCCAACCCGGCATGACTCGTGAGCAGCCCGAGCAAACGGTTGAGCCGCATGCTGCTGCAAAAGCCAACAATGTCAGAGTTGCTAACCCAGAATTACGCCCAAGCAGGAGTAAATAATGAATACCACAGCCAAAATTGCTTTTCCGGTTGGTTTGACCGCTTTGGTGTTGACCTCCATGTCGGTTTTCCATGTCAACGAGCATGAGAAAGCCATTCTGTTTCGTCTAGGGGAAATCGTTAGATCCGATCTGGCCCCGGGACTCCATTTTAAGACCCCCATCATCAATAATGTCAGTACGTTTGATGCGCGCGTGCTGACCTTGGATGCTAAATCCGAGCGTTTTCTTACCTCCGAAAAGAAGAACGTTATTGTTGACTCGTTCGTCAAGTGGCGAATCGGTGATGTGGGTCTTTTTTATACCACGGTGGGAGGGGATGAGTTTCAAGCCAACCTCCGCCTAGATCAAATCATGAAAGATGCCATGCGCAGTGAATTTGGTGTTCGCACCATCAAGCAATTGATTTCGGAAGACAGAACCGAATTGCGCGACACTTTGCTGCAAAAGCTTTCTCCGGCTGCGAATAAGTTTGGTATTGAGTTGATTGATATACGAATCAAACGCATAGATTTGCCTCAGGAAGTCAGTAGTTCGGTTTTTCAACGCATGCGAGCTGAACGGGAACGTGTAGCCCGGGAGTTTAGATCGCAAGGTGCTGAAAGTGCCGAGTTAATCAGCGCTGAAGCCGATAAACAGAAACAGGTGATTCTGGCTAATGCCCAGCGGGAAGCAGAAAATGTGCGTGGTAGAGGAGATGCAGAGTCGGCTGATATCTATGCTAAAAGCTTTGGTAAAAATCCCGAATTCTATGCGTTTCACCGCAGTTTACAGGCTTATCAATCATCATTTGAAAAAACTCAGGATACTTTGGTGTTGAAACCGGATTCGGATTTTTTCAAGTATTTCTCCAGCGAAAAATGAGTTAGGAGAATTTAATCATGAAAAAATTTTTGTATGTACTTCTTATAGTGGTAGCCATAGGTATTGCCGTATCGTCAATACTGAATCGTACCAGCCCTCAATACGATCCACATTATGAAATTTCATATTCGGATTTCATTGAAGACGTTAGAAACAATATCGTCAGTGAGGTGGTTATCGAAGGCAATTATGTCGATGGCAAACGTAGCAACGGTACTTTGTTCTCGACCTACAATCCTAACGATTCTCGCATGATAGACGAGTTGTTAGAGTATGGCGTCAAAATCAAGGTTGAAAAACCGCAGCAGCCATCCACATTCATGCAGATTTTCATCTCATGGGCTCCCACTTTGTTGCTGATCGCTGTGCTGGTGTATTTCATGCGCAAGCAGCAGATGAACATGAATGGTCGAGATGGCTCTATGGGCTTTGGTAAAAGCCGGGCTAAATTGATGGAAGAGGATCAAGTCAAGGTTCGTTTCAAAGACGTGGCGGGCGTGGAAGAAGCCAAACAAGACGTGGTGGAAATGGTTGATTTCCTCAAAGACCCCGGCAAATATGAAGCATTAGGCGGCAAAATACCACGAGGTGTGTTGATGGAAGGACCGCCGGGAACAGGTAAAACTTTGCTGGCCCGCGCCATTGCAGGGGAAGCTGGGGTGCCATTTTTCTCCATCTCAGGTTCGGATTTCGTGGAAATGTTCGTAGGTGTGGGTGCCTCCAGGGTTCGGGACATGTTTGAACAAGCCAAAAAACGCGCGCCCTGCATCATATTTATCGATGAGATCGATGCAGTAGGTCGGCAACGTGGTTCCGGCAATATGGGCAACGATGAACGCGAGCAGACCTTGAACCAATTATTGGTTGAAATGGATGGCTTCAGCGGTAACGAAGGCATCATCGTGATTGCAGCCACCAACCGTTCCGATGTGCTGGATAAAGCTTTATTACGTCCAGGTCGGTTTGATAGGCAGGTGCAAGTCGGGTTGCCAGATATCAAAGGTCGTGAGCAAATTCTCAAAGTGCATGGTGATCGGGTACCCTTGGCTGAGGATGTCAATATCACCGATTTGGCACGCGGTACTCCGGGTTTTTCCGGAGCGGAGTTGGCGAACTTAATTAACGAAGGTGCCTTGTTTGCAGCACGTAATAACAAGCGTCAAGTCAGTATGAGCGATCTGGATAAAGCTCGGGACAAAATGATCATGGGTGCGGAAAAACGCACCATGGTAATGAGTCGCGATGATTTGTTAATGACTGCTTATCACGAAGCAGGACATGCCATTGTGGGACGTATGGTCCCCGAGCATGACCCAGTCTATAAAGTCAGTATCATGCCGCGTGGCGGAGCTTTGGGGATCACCATGTTCTTGCCAGAGCGAGATGCATACAGTGCCAGTAAGGACAAGTTGGAAAGTCAAATCGCCAGTCTATTTGGGGGGCGAGTCGCTGAAGCTTTGATTTATGGCAAAAATAAAGTCACCACAGGGGCATCCAATGACATCATGCGTGCTACTCAATTAGCCCGGAACATGGTCACCAAATGGGGTTTGTCCGATCGTTTGGGGCCTATGGACTACGGTGATAACGAAGGTGGCTATATGGGTAAACAAGCTAAGCCAATGTCCGAAAAAATGGCTGAAACCATTGATGAAGAAATTCGTGCAGTGATTGACAGCAATTACAACCGGGCTGAAGCCATTTTGAAAGAACACATTGAAATCTTGCACAACATGGCGCATGCGTTACTAGATTGGGAAACCATTGATAAATTTCAAATTGATGAATTGATGCAGGGTAAAACCCTTGCTCCACCGGAACCAGAACCTGAACCCGAGGTTGTCGTGACGGAAATCGAACTAAATGACGATCAATCTCAGCCGATCTCTCAACCTGTTATGACGTCATAACCGTCCTCCTCTATGTGCCCTCCCAACGCAGTACTCCGGGAGGGTATTTTTTTATTAATAAGAGGTATACTTGATGAATACCCAGTCTATTTCCAATAAGTCCTTAAATGTTTTACAGCTTTTATTGCAAATCAACTTTAATGCTTCAGTTATTTTTGTACTGATCGTTAGTATTTTATCGATCACCGGAAGTGAAATGTTCTTTGAGAACAGTACTGATTTGTATGGTCCGTTAGCTAATAATCTCCGCGTGGTATTGCTTTATATCTGCATGATGCAGTTAGCCGTTTATGGGTTTTATCAAATGAGTAATAATTATGCTGGTGTGTTTATATTGGGTGCTTTTTTATTGATCTTGATTATTGCCTTGAAGTTTTATGCGGTAATCAATCAAATTGAGGTTGATGAAAGTTACCATCAAGTTTTTTTATATGCTGGTTTATCGCATTTATTATATGGTGCTATGTGTTTTTGGCGTAAAACTACTAATTGATTTGTATACATAAAATTAATATTTTTATCTAGTTTATTGCATAGAAATTTTCCGGTAAAGCTGCGTATTTTTTGATAGGGTTACTAATTATTTTTATTGAAATTTTTGGGAACGTTTAAAGAAGATAATTGTCAAAGACATATTTTATAATCTGGTTCAATTGAGCTGGTGAACATGTAGTTTAATCTTGGGGGATGGCATGCACTTAAAGTTTCCGTTTAACGATACAAAGCCCATAGTAGGTGAAGCGAGTGTCGACATTGATAAGCCTTTATCTGAAGTATTTGGTTTTGTAGGTGAGCGATTTTTTGAAAACTATCCTAAATGGGCTACTGAAGTCGTCGAGTTCGAACCTTTAGACGGGAAGGAAGTGGTTGTTGGAGCTAAAGCTCGCCAAGTGCGCAAAGACAACGATTCTGAAATAGAGTCTGTTTTTACCATTATTGATTTTGAGCGTTGTTCAAAGCTGATTTTTCAAGGGTTAAACGAGCCTTATAAGCACAGTTATTTGTTAGATAATGCAGAACCCAAAAAAATGACGCGACTGACATTTCGGTTTGAACTCCTGGAATTGGAAGTTTTTATGCGGCCTTTTGAGAAATTGATACGTTACGCAATTGAGGATGGAGCTGAAACTACGGTTGAAAACATAAAAGAATTGCTTGTCGTTGAAAGCAACTAAATAATAATTATATTGGCAGAGGTCTAAAAAAATGCTTTTTACAGTTGACAAAGAATCCGGTCTTATTCCACAAGTACTATCCGCAATTTTGGATGAGTGTGTCAATGGGGTTACCTTAGCCGACCCTGATATTCAGGACGCGCCGATTATTTATGCAAATAAAGCTTTTGAACGTTTGACGGGATATACGCAAGAAGAAATTATTGGTCATAACTGTCGATTTTTGCAGGGAGAGGATAGGGAACAAGATGCTCGTTATCAAATTGCATCGGCTATGAGAAATCACGAGTCTGTAGAAGTGACATTACGAAATTATAAAAAAGATGGCACCTTATTCCATAATCATCTAAAAATTATTCCATTGTTCGACAAGAAGAAGCGAGTCATTTACTACTTGGGTGTTCAATATGATATTACCGAGCAAGTCAATGCCAATCAGGAAATCAATAACCTAACCAACTTATTGAACGCTATTCAAAAATAATTGTTTTTGTTGAGGTGAGATCATGAATGCAGTAGAAAGCACCCTAAATAGCGATATGGCTTTTAATGAAATGCTTTTCGGCTTGGCTATATTGGCCTTTGCGTTATTGCTGGTGATCGAGAAAAAAAAACCCTATCGTGAATTTACAGCCAAAGTATATAAAGAATCTATAGTAACTAATACTACTGCCTTTTTAGTTAATAATGTTATTTTAACCGTTCTAAGAGCCTCATCATTATTTTTAGTAGCTCAGCAGTTTTCTTCATTTGGTTTGCTTGGCGGACTGGAAAACGGCCCGTTGAAATGGCTATTGGCTTTTGCATTTTTTGATCTGGCTATTTATATCTGGCATGTGGCCAGTCATAAATATGAATGGTTATGGCGATTTCATAAGGTTCATCATAGCGATAAAAGTTTTAATGTTTCAACGGGTTTTCGATTTCATGTTTTTGATTTGTTGTTGGAAATAATTTACAAATGCGTTTTTGTGGTAGTGATTGGTGTGGACGCCTATTTGGTGTTGTCCATTGAAATTATTGAATTGTTTTTTATATTTTTTCACCATGCCAATATTGCTGTTAAAAATGAAAAATTATTATCTAAATTCATTATTACCCCCAGTTTGCATCGCACCCATCATTCAACCTTACGCCACGAGCACGATAGTAATTACGGCATAGTACTTTCGCTTTGGGATAATATTTTTGGAACACGTAAGGAATTGGTGCCTGAACATATAGGTCTGGATTTGATCGAAGCAGAGAACTTTGTTCAGTTATTTTCGTTGGCATTTATTACCGAACGTAAGATCAGGCAGTTATTAAGCATTATTCCAAAAGGGAAAAAATAGATCCAATTGTTTGTTGGTATGGATTGTTTTGCAGGAGATTGCGAATGTTGATAAAAACTAAAAAAGAAATACCTGCAAGCGAAATTACAGATCAAACTGTTTTTAAACAGCGGCGTCAATTAATTAAGGCCATGGCGGCTAGTTTGATTATACCCTCAGCATTTGGAGCGGTTTCAGCGAATGCCAAACAAACACGCTGGCCCAATTTGAATTCAAATCAATTGCTTAGCCATATCGATCCAGTAACACCCTCCATATTACCCAAGCAATATACCAATTATTACGAATTTTCATTTAATAAGGAAGATTCCACCCAATTGGCCCAAAACCTGAATACGAATCAATGGACAGTGGAGATTTCTGGCGAAATAGAAAAGCCTGGTAAGCTTTTTCTGGAAGATATTCTGAATCAGCAGGATTTACAAGAATATGTCTATCGATTTCGTTGTGTCGAAGCTTGGTCTATGGTGGTGCCTTGGGTTGGGTTTCGCTTAGCAGATTTGATTAAATCCGTAAATCCCTTGTCTTCTGCAAAGTTTGTCAAATTTACCACCTTGTTTGAGCCTGAAGTGATGCCCAAACAGCGGATTAACGCCATGCTTGATTGGCCCTATGTCGAAGCCTTGCGTATGGATGAAGCCATGCACCCATTGACTATATTGGCGGTAGGGATGTACGGCGATATTTTGCCCAATCAAAATGGTGCGCCGTTAAGATTAGTGGTGCCCTGGAAATATGGGTTCAAGAGTATCAAGGCTATCAATAAAATTGAGTTCATAAATCGTGCACCGCTGACGAGTTGGAATCAATTTGCCCCTGCGGAATATGGTTTCTATGCCAATGTTAATCCATCAGTTCCTCATCCTCGTTGGAGTCAATTTAGCGAGCGTCAATTAGGCAGTAATTTTTTTACACCTCGGCGCCAGACAGAGTTATTTAACGGGTATGGTGATCAAGTGGCTTCTTTGTATAGCGGCATGAACTTACGGCATTTTTTCTAATGTGGTTTCGAATTCAAAATCTCTGGATGGTGCTTTCTTTTGTGAGCTTATTGCCATTGCTTTGGCTGTTATTCGATATTCTCTTCGATCATTTAGGCGCAAATCCGGTTGAAGCCGTGCATATTCGTTTGGGTGACTGGTCTTTACGGTTCTTATGCTTGACGCTAGCCATTACACCGCTTCAGAACCTGACAAAATGGCGTGGGATGGCTGACTATAGGCAAATGTTGGGTCTTTATGCCTTTTTTTATGCCACGTTACATGTGTTGGCGTATTTGTTTATGGACCATGCTGGAATGTGGCGGGTGGTTGTAGTTGATATTATCGAAAGTACTTATATCTGGTTTGGCTTGTTGGCCTACATCATAATTTTGTTGCTGGCAATGACTACTCGAAACTATGCCAAGAAACGCTTGGGCAAAAACTGGAAAAAACTGCATCGTTTTATTTACTATGCGGCGGCGGCGGCCATAGTTCATTATTTTTGGCAACTAAAAGGGAATTTGTTTCAACCCTTATTCTATTTGACCATTATTGCGTTTCTATTGGGATTTAGAGTGGTAGTCTGGTTTAAGAATCGTCAACTCAATAGATTGATGTTGCCCAAAGGGCGTGGTTTGTCTCAGGAAGAACTCGATCGTTCCTGATGCAGGTTGTAATATTTATTCTGAATGGGTGGCATTATGTCAAACAAACCTATTTTAATTACTGGTGGGACGGGTTTTTTGGGTAGTGCACTGGCTTTTGATTTGTTAAGCAGTCAACAGTCAGTAGTGGTTTTTTCTCGTCAAGCGGACACTGTTGCGCGAGCTTTTGGTGATAAAGTTCA
>SXGT01537491.1_pt1 | contig 18821 bp, 12 predicted proteins | sample 3176221 | NCBI WGS metagenome assembly SXGT01 (sample SAMN11356862, study PRJNA531348) | freshwater metagenome | isolation source: freshwater sample F1-120 | place: China: Fuxian Lake, Yuxi | collected 2017-12-25
CGAAGGCGTGTTCATGGTGAGCAATGTCGTCGACGCCCCGCCCGACGGAATCGAAATCGGCGCGCGGGTCACGATCGAGTGCGTCGCGGTCGACGAAGGTCTGGTGCTTCCCCAGTTCCGCCTCGCCCTCCCCAGCTGAGGTGCGTCGACAGCGACGCGTGGCGCGTCGACCGTGACAACGGCTGGTCGGGAGGCACCTGGCGTAGCGTCCAGCGGCGATGCTCGCGGCAACCCTTCTCGCGCTCGCGGCTGCCGCACTGCATGCCGGGTGGAACCTGATCGTCAAGACGAGCGGCGACCGCGAGCTGGCGGCGTGGGGCCAGTTCGTGGCCGGCGGGATCATCTTCATGCCGTTCGTCGTAGTGGTCGGACTTCCGCCCGGCCCCGCATGGCCGTACCTCGTCGGCTCTGCGCTCGTGCACCTCGTCTACGTCGAAGGTCTGGTGCGCGCGTACCACCACGGCGACTTCTCGTTCGCCTATCCGATCGCTCGCGGTGGGGGTGCGCTGGCCGCGGCGCTGCTCGGCGCGATGGTGCTCGACGACACCCTCTCGATCGCGGCCTGGGTCGCCCTCGCCGTCGTCGCCGGCGGCCTCATCTCGTTGGTCCGCCCTGGGGCAGCGCGAGCGTCGGTCGGCTGGGCGCTGCTCACCGCGGCGGTCATCGGCGGCTACACGGTGATCGACGCCGCCGGCGCCCGCCACGCGGGGTCGCAGGTCTCCCAACGTTTCGCGTACGGGGTCACGCTCACGATCACGACCGCGGTCGCGTTGTGCATCGTGGGCCTCGCCAAGCGACGCGGCGGCGCGTTCGTTCGCATGGTCGTACAGCAGTGGCCGCTCGTGCTGCTCGCCGGGTTCTGCCTCACGAGCGCGTACTCGCTCGTGCTCGTCGCGGTCTCGATCGACGGCATCGACGTTGGTTACGTGGCCACCCTGCGCGAATCGTCGGTCGTGATCGGAGCGCTCGCGGGATGGTTGTTCTTGCACGAACAGCTCGGTCGGGAGCGGCTGCTGGCGTCGGTCGTGGTACTCGCGGGGATGATCGGTCTCGTCACGATCGGTGGCTGAAGCGCTCAGAACAGGGTGAGGTCGTCGACGTCGCCGCGCAACCGAGCGAGATCGATCTCGACGCATTCGATCCCGCGGCTCTCGGCGAAGACGCGGGCCTGTGGTTTGAAGCGCTGCGCGACGAACATCCCGATCGTCGGGGCGAATCGCGAGTCGCGATCGAGCCGTTCCTGGTAACGGATGAGTTGTTCGACGCCGGCGATCTCGCCGACTCGCTTGATCTCGACGACGATCGTCCGGCCCTCGCCGTCGGTACAGAGGAGGTCGATCGGCCCGATGTCGGTCGGGTATTCGCGCTTGACGAGGACCAGGTCGCCGCGGAGCGCGTTCACCTGCGCGGCGAGCAGCTTCTGTAGCTCGGACTCGTCGCCGTCCTTCTCGAGCCCCGGGTCGTTGCCGAGTACGTGGTCGACGTCGGCGAAGACCTCGTGGAGCTCGATGACGAGTGTCTCACCCTTCGGTGTCGAGGCCGTGATGAGGTCGTTCGTGTGCACGATCGTGCACGGAGGGTTCATCCAGTTCAGCGGTTTGTACGCCTTCGCGTCGCTGTGTACCGCGATCGATCCGTCGGCCTTGAGGAGCACGAGGCGCACGGCCGGCGCGAGTCGGGCACCCAACCGGCCCTGGTACTCGACGGAACACCGCGCGACGATCAAACGCATGGTCGGAGTCTCGCGCGGCGTCGCGCTGCGGGGCCTAGCGTCGTGCCGTGGGCCGACCTCTCGACCGACGAATCGGCGCGGCGGCCTGGGTGATCTGCGCCGTGGCGATCGTGGCCGTTGCCGCGCTGAGCGAGGTGCCGCCGCCCGATCCCGACGACGCGGAGCTGCGGGTCGCCGAGGAGTTGATCCGCCTCGCGCGGTCGGGTGACGCCGGTGCCTACGACGTCGAGTATCGGTTCACGCGGACCCGCGGCGATGAACGGTTGACGTTCGGGATCCGTCTCGCGCGCACCTCGGAGGCACGGGTCGAGATCGGTGAGGGCGCAACGCGGATCCAGATCGGTGACCGAGGATGGGACTGTGTGCCCGTCGACGGCCTCCCGGCGTGTCTCGAACGCGAGCCGGGCGGCGCGACCGCGGGATCGGCAGCGCCGTACCTCGTCGCGGTGTTGTCCGGGCGGTATCGCATCGCCGACGCCGGCGACCGGGAGATCGCGGGCGAGGCCGTCCGGTGCTTCTCCCTGCGGCTCGCCGGCGCGGTGCCGGTGTCGGGGCTCGGGACGGCGCTCGACGTGTGCCTCGATGCCGGCGGCGTCCCGCTGCTCACGCGGTTCGTCGGTCCGGGCACGGTCGACGAGCGCCGGGCAGAGGCGGTCCGGCCGATCGATCGCGCCGAGCTCGCCGTGTTGATCGCGACGGCGTCGGGCGGCGCGGTTGTTCTCGATCCATGAGGCGCCGATACCCTCGGGTTGCGATGGACTTCTACGGCGATGTGCTCCGCAACCTGATCCTTGCGCTCGGGGGCGCGCTGTTCGTCGGCAACGTCGCCGCGTTGGTGCACCGCGAGCGCGACGCAGACCGCGTCGTCCGTCGCACGGTCGCGTCGGCTCGACCAGGCAGCCCGGTGCGTGGGTACCGCCGCGACGAGTCGAAGACGGATCTCCCCCAGGCGCCGATCGTGCGCTCAGTGCTCTACGCGGCGATCGGGCTCGTGATGGTGCTGTGGTGGGTCGGCACCCTGTTCGCCGGCTGAACCACGCGAGCGTCGAGACCGCGCGGGACCGACCGCCGCCAGGATCGCCGGGGCGGCGAGCACCGCGAGCAGCGGCACGAGGGGCTCTTTGAAGCGCGGTTCTCCGTGGAGTTGCAGGGGGACGGTCGCGAGGAGCGCGGCAGCGGCGATGATCAGCGCTGGTGCGAAGTCGCGACGAGCGAGCCGCCAGATGCCGATCGCGCCGAACGCGAGCAACACGAACCACCACGCGTCGGCAGCAGCGACGGCGATCGACGCCTCGTGGTCGCCGAGACGCGCCGCGTCGACCGCGTCGTGGTCTTCGCGGAAGGCCCAGTACGTACGCCAGAACCACTGCTCCACCTCGCGAGCGGGATGGCTCCGCACCCACGACATCGCCTGATCGTTGTTCGCCCGGTACTGCGCGACCTCGAAGGCCTCGGGAGTCGTCGTCGCCGGATCGATCCGGCAGTACGCCGTGTTCTTGTAGCGACCGTCGGCATCGGGATTTCGGCTCATGCACAGCGCGTCGGCCATCCCCGTGGAGATGGGCACGAAGGTGTCGAGTTGCACCGCGTTGCGGATCGTCCACGGCGCGATCGCGAGCAGCGCGCAGACGCCCAGCACGGTGGTGGCCCGCACGAGGTGACGCAACGGAGTGCCGACGACGACCAACGCGACGACCACCGCGACGACGACGAGCAGGCTCGTCGGGCGGACCAGCGCGCCGGCACCGGCGAGGACCCCGATGCCGGCCAGTGCCCGCGTCGACGGGCGCGCATCGTGTCGGAGGTCGGCGCGATCGAGCGTTCGCATCGCGACGAGGAGCAGCGTGAGCAGGATCGCCGTCGCGAGTGGTTCGACGTGCAGGTTCGTCGATTGCGCGACGAGGTTCGGCGACAGCGCAATCGCGAGCGCGCCGATCGCCGCGGCGCGCGCACCCGAGAGTCGCTCGCCGATGCGGAACGTGAGGAACACGACGAGGGTCCCCAACGCGACGTTGAGCAGTCGCGCTGCGTCGGTGAGGCTCCGATCGTCGTCGGGGAGCGGTGAATGCTCCAAGGTCGCGAACAGGACACCGAGCACAGCCGGGTACCCGACGGGGAAGAACGCGCTCGCGGGAACCTCGACCGTCGGGAGACCGTGGGCTTCCTGGTCGAGGTTGTACAGACCGACGGCAGCGCTCGGGTAGCCATCGCCGGCCGCGAGGTCGCGGCCGATCGTGTAGTAGCTGAGCGGGTCGCCGCGCAACGGGTCGCCGAACTGCAAGCCGGCGAACCCGAGGCGTACGACGAACGCGATCGCGAGGATCGCGAAGAGGGTTCGTCGCGATCTCGGGAGCGGCACGAGCGGATCCTACGGGCGGTCCTGGTGAGGCGCGGAGTACGGTCGGGATCGCGGCGCGGCGGCGCCCACGTGCTCGAGGGGGCATCCGTGAACGTGGATCTCGACCCCGCCGATCCCGCCGCCGTGGGTGCCGCGCTGATCGCGGTCGCCGAACGCCGCGACGGCCGCAATGTCGCCGTCACGACGTGCGAGCGCGCGAGTGGCGGGATGGACAACTTCGTCTGGTTCGTCGCGCTCAGTGGTGAGGCGCTCCCGGCGGGGTGGGACGTGCCGCTCGTGCTGCGGATCCGACCGACCCCCGATCGACTCGACGACGCGATGCGCGAGAGCGCGGTGCAGTCGTGGGCCGTCGCTCGCGGCGTGGCGACGCCGGTCGTGCTCTGGCAGGGTGGCTGCGAGGAGCCGTTCGGGCTCCCGGTGCAGATCGCCGTCCGGGCACCGGGCCGCCCGCTGATCGAACTGTTGGGCACGCAGCCATGGCGCGCGTGGAGCCGGGTGCGCGCCATGGCGGGAGTCCACGCTCGTCTGCACGACCTGCCGACCGATGGTTGGCCCGGATTGGTCGACGGGTTGGCACCGACTCGGCTCGCGCGCGTGCGTGACGAAGTCGCGGCGTTCCCCGATCCCGCGCTCATGCGCGCGCTGGAACGGGTCGAACGGCTCGACCTGTCGGTCGCGTCGCACGGGCGCGTCGTCTGCCATGGCGACTTCCATCCGTTGAACATCGTCTCCGACGGGGAGAGCGACACCGTGGTCGACTGGACCGACGCGTCGCTCGACGACCCGATGGGCGATGTCGCGCGTACGAGCCTCTTGTTCCACATCGCGGCGATCGCGGCGAGCTCGCCCGCCGAACGGGTGTTGTTGCGTCTCCTCGGCCCGCGACTCGGGCAGGCGTACCTGCGCGCGTACGGGCGACTCCGGCCGGTCGATCACGAGCGACTCCGGGCGTGGGAGGCCGTGCACCTCATCAACGGGTGGGCCCAGATCGTCGGTCTCCGGACCGGCACGATCGCATCGTCGGCGACACCGCCCCCCGACTCGGTGGGCGATTTCGTCCGCGCACGACTCGATCGCTGCCTCGCCGACCTCGGCGTGTGACCGCCCGAGCGCCTCGCGGCCCGCGCGGTCACGCCGGCTTGCGGTGGCGCCCCTCAGGTGGGACGGCCGGATCGGAATCCGAGGCGGGCGCCGACGGCGAGCTGTCGGACGAGAGGCGAATCCCGAGTGGATCGAGCGCGGCGAATGCGCGCCGGGCGTCGTCGAAGTCGTCGGCCTCGATGCACGACTCGACCAGTAGGCGGTGAGAGGACTCCGACCACGGGTCGATCGAGGCGGGGTCGGCGCACCGGGGCCGGCGCTGCTACCTCACGGGCCGACATGTGACGGAATGTACAAGGCGTGCCGGCGCCGAGACCCGGGCGCCGTCCGAGGGGTCGTCATCCCGCTGCGAGATGGACGCCGGCCGCTGCGACATGGACGCTGGCTGGACGCCGCCGCAGGATCCTGCGGCGGTGCGGCGAGTTCGTCGCGGCCCGCGCTCCGTCCGATCGCTCGGAGGGAGGTGGCCGCCTTCGCCGGATCCGATCGGCGTGGCGGGGGAGAACACCAGATGAGCGAACGCGTTCATGGCGGGTTAACGCCTGTTCCGTGCGGTGCCACCCGGGCAGTGGGAGCGGCGCGGCGGGAGCGGGCAATGGGTGGGAATCGACGGAACGCGTTCATCGCCTTAACGGTGGTCGCGGCGCTCGTCGGCACCGACCTCGTCGGGATGGGCGGCTCGGCGAGCGCCGCGTTCGGGGTCACGGGCACGCGGCCATCGCGCGCGTACGTACCGGAACTCGCGGCCACGCAGCGGCTGAGCGGTCGGCTCGACACGTCGCCGCTCGAACGCGCCGCGGTCGAACCGGTGGGGGCGACCGCGGCTTTGCCGTCGCCGATCTCGTTCGCCGTTCCCGAGAACACCCCGGCCGACGCGGCCGACTTCCCCGGCGGCGACGCCAACAACGAGATCTCGTTCCCGATGGTCGCGACGGGCGACCTGAACGGCGACGACATCGCCGACCTGGTCGCAGCGTTCTTCCCCAACTGTTGCGGCGCGAACGGCGGGGTCGCGGTGATGTTGGGGTTGGGCGACGGCACGTTCGGTGAGCCGGCCCCGTTCTCGATCGGTGGGACCGGCGCCAACCGAGTGATGGGCGTCGGTCTCGGTGACTTCGACGAAGACGGCGACCTCGACGTCTTCGGCACGGTGCCGCAACGGTCGGAATACGACGTCTGGCTGAACGACGGATCGGGCACCCTCGGCGCGCCGGTCTTCACCCCGTTGACCACCAAGCCCGGTGACGACCTGAAGGTCGCCGACCTCGACGGCGACGGTCACCTCGATGTCGTCGCGGGCGGCTCGCAAGATGGTTCGATCACGACCTTCTACGGCCGGGGTGACGGTACGTTCGCCGACGTGGTGCTCGCGACCGCGCAGAGCACGATCTTCTCGCTCGTCGTCGGCGACTTCGACGGGACGGGCGCGCTCGACATCGCCTGGGGCGGATATCTCACGCAGAACATCACGATCGCCAAGGCGACCGGTCCGCGGACCTACGAGACGAACACGGTCACGATTCCGTTCCAGGCAGCCTCGCACTTGTTTGCCGCAGACCTCGACGGCGACGGCGATACCGACCTCGGGATGGGCGGCTTCCAGGTGACCCAGAACCCGCTGGGTTCGCAGTGCTACTCGTGCATCACGACGGTGAGGGGCAACGGCGACGGCACGTTCGCCGTTCCGGCGGCGACCGACCTTGCCGCGTACACGACGGCACCCGACAACCTGTACAGCGACAATACGAACCAGGGCTGGGGGCCGTATTCGCCCGATCCGGTCGATGTCGACGGCGACTCCGACATCGATCTGGTGTTCGCGTATCCCGACACCAACGGTCTCGTGTTCGTGGCCCGCAACGATGGCGCCGGCAAGTTCGATCTCGACACGTACGTCGGGATCGCCGATAATTCCGCCGCGCGCGTGGGCTCGTATCAGATCAACGCCGACTTGACCAATGGAACCGGGCAGTTCGTGCGCGGTGTCGCGATCGACGACTTCGACGACGACGGCGCGATCGATCTCGCGGTCGCCGGCGAAGAGGGCGGTGCCTTCACGGCAAACCGCGGTGCGGTCGCGATCGTGCGCGGCGACCCGGACGAGCCCGGCGATTTCCTCGTGCCCAAGGTGTCGGCCGTTCCTGGCAGGTATGCCATGGTGCGCGGCGGCTTCGCCTTCGCCGATTGGGACGACGACGGTGACGACGACGTGATCGCGATGCGCTACGACAATCGCGCGCTCCTGTTCGAGAACCTCGGTGCCGGCGACTTCGCCGACGCGGTCGACATCCAGTCGAGTCTGCGCGGCACGTTCGCGTGCAATCGAACCGCGTCCGAGCAGTGGCTCGAGTCGGGCGACTTCGACGGCGATGGCAACGACGACATCTTGTGCCGCGGCGCGGATGCTGCAGGCCAGTACACGGTCAACGCCTGGTTCGGCGATGGAGCGAACGGCGCCGACCTCGTGACGATCGCGACGTACACCGGCGCGTTCTCGATGCCGTGGTTCCACGTCGCCGACATCGACGGCGACGGCGATGACGACATCTTGGACTCGCGCATCACGGGGTGCGGGCCGTGCCAGATGACGACCGTGCCGTTCCGGAACAACGGCGACCGTACCTTCGACGAGTTGCCGACGATCGCGCACGGCGCGGTCGACCAGTTCCAGACGCCGGTCGTTCCCGTCGATGTCGACAGCGACGATGACCTCGATCTGGTCGCCCGCCCGGGCACGGGAGCGAACCCGCCGCTGAAGGTGTACCGCAACGACGGCGCGGGTGCCTTCGCCGATCCGACGAGCTCGCAACCGGTGGTTCTCGGCAATCGCAACCTCGCGGTCCACACGCTCCTCGCGGGCGACCTCGACACGGACGGCAACCAGGATCTCGTGATCCAGAAGTCGTGGGACTACCAATCGAACATCGGGGTGATCCATCCCGGCGGTCTGTTCGTGATGCTCGGCAACGGCGACGGGACCTTCGACGATCCCGTGCAGTACACGTGGGGCGGCGGCGGCGGAACGTACGACGGGCTCGTCGACCTCGACGTCGACGGCAACCTCGACCTGCCGGTCAACCCGACCCACTGGGGTGTCGAGGTGATGCGCGGCGCGGGCGACGGCACCTTCGACCCCGTGCAACGGTTCTGGACGGGATCGTTGTGGGGCTACGCGGCGCGCGCCCACGACGTCGACGGCGACCGTCTCCCCGACATCGTCAAGTTCCGTCACGACTCCTTCGCCCTGTCGGTGTTGCGCAACACGTCGACCGGTGCGGTCGCAGGTCCGGACCTCGGCGTCACGAACGTCGACGCGCCCGACTCGGCGACGCCCGGCGACACCGCGACCGTCCGCGCCACGATCGCGAACACCGGGTCGCGAGCGACCGGTCGTTGGACCGACCAGGTGTGGCTCTCGGCCGACGAGACGCTCGACGCCAACGACCGGCTCCTCGGCGCGGTCGAGCACTCCGGAGCCGCTGCCGGCGGGGAGTACACGGTGGAGGTGACGGCGCCGCTCGCGCCGCTCGTCAACGGCCTGCATCACGTGATCGTTCGCGCCGACGCACGCGGCAACCTGGCAGAGAGCGACGAGGGCAACAACCGGCTGAGCGATTCCTCGGGGACCGAGCTGGTGATTCCCGCGCTCACCGATCTCGCGCCGCTCGACCTCGCGCTCGCGAACGGCCCCGCGTATGCGCGGGTCACCGTCGCCGCCGGCGACCAGGTCGTGGTGCGCGCGAACGCCGACGTGACGATCGACGCGGTGAACGGCAAAGTACCGGTACCGGCACGAGACCTGATCGCGCGCGACGCGCCGTTGGTGATCCCCGCTCGCGACGAGGACGCGACCTGGTACCTGCGCGTCGCTCCAGGCGACGGCGTGACCGAGGTGCAGCTCACGCGCGCCCCGCTCGACTTCGGCATCGTCGACGTGAGCCCCGCCGTCATCGGGAACACGGGAACCAGCACGGTCACGATCAGCGGCGACGGATTCACCGACGACGCTGCCGTGACGATCGTCCACGACGCGACCGAGGTCGAGGCCACCGAGGTCACGCTGCTCGACGAGCGCCACCTCCTCGCTCGATTCGCGATCGGAAGGACTGCGATCACGACCGGCCGATACGACCTCCGTGTCGACCAGGGTGCCGACACGGCGACGCTCCCTGCTGCGATCAACGTCGTCGACGACGACACCGCAGGCGAGTTGGAGTTCGACGTGTCGATGCCCGGCACCGTGCGGGCGCTGGGCTTGGAGCGCGGCGTACCGATCACGATCACGTTCCGGAACAACGGCGTGAACGACATCCCGGCCGCCTACCTGTTCGCGTCGTCGCCCGACGTGCAGTTCGACGACCCGCTCGTCGAAGGACTCGACTTCTCGGGCACCAACATGGGAGTCGTCACGGAGTTGGCCGACGGTCCGGACGGTGTGCTCCCACCCGGTGCGGCGCGACGCGTCGAGATTCGTTATCTGCCGGGGAGTGGGGTCTGGAACGTCGAGGTCGGCGTGCTCGAGGCCGGCGACGGCACCGTCCAGACCGGGATCGCCGAGGAACTCGATCCCTACCTCAGCCCGGTGTTCGCGGATCCTGGCGGTTCGCCGGTGTTCGCGCGCCTCCTCGACGACCTGAACGCGAGTTCGGGGACCGACTGTCCGTGCGTCAAGACGGGCGACTACGTCAAGGCGCTCAATGCCGCCGCCCGCGAGGCGCAGGCATTCGGTGTTCGATTGCGGTCATCGGACGATCGTTTCGAGTACCTCGTCGAGCGCGCGTTCGCGACGACCGACGGAGCAGTCATCGGTGGACGCGTCCACACGCCTGACGATGCGGGCGTCGACCGTGTCGACGTGATCGCGACGAACTCCGAGGGCGCCGCGGAGGTCGCGACCACCTGGTACGACGGCGAATTCCGCATCTGGCGGTTCCCGAACTCGCTCGCGTCGTTGCGGGTCGACGGCCACCGGCCGAATCCGGCGATCTCGGCGACTGCCGGGTCGGCGCCGGCCCGACAGCTCGACATCGAGGTCGAGCGCGGGTCCTCGATCAACGGTGTGATCACCCGAGACGCGGGCGGGGCTCCGGTCGGCGGCGCCACGGTCGAGGTGTACCACGGTGGCTCCGAGCACTCGGTTGCGTACTCGTCGACCGATGGCGACTTCGCGCTCACGGGCCTGGCGTCGGGTCCGGCCATCGTCGTGGTGTCGGCACCGGGGCTCGAGCCCGCACGTTCGACGATCACGCTCGCGGACGACGCACCGACGCAGCACGACGCGGCACTCCGCGCGGGGACGACGGTGCGCGGCGTTGTCAGCGACGCCGGCGGCGATCCGGTCGCCGGTGCGACGGTCGCCATCGCGACCGATCCGACATTGCCGGCGCCGACCGAAGCAGTGACCGGGGCAGACGGCTCCTACGCGGTCTCCGGGATCTCCGCGGGCGACTGGGAGGCCGAGGTCGGTGCCGACGGCTTCGCGTCGGTCCGGCAAGCGTTCTCGGCGTCGGGCAGCGGCATCGTCGAGGTCGACGTGGAACTGCCGATCGGCGGGACGATCGAGGGGACGGTTCGTCGCGTGTCGACGGGCGCACCGATCGCCGACGCCACCATCACCGTCTTCCCCGCCGACGGCCCCCCGGTCCAGGCGACGACCGACCTGGTCGGCCGGTATTCGATCGCGGACCTCGCTCCTGGTGAGGCGACGGTGAATGCCGCGGCGACCGAAAGCGAACTCGTTCCCGGCGAGACCGCAGTTGCCGTCGTCGGCGGGGCCGTCGCGAACGGCGACATCGAGTTGGGGCTCGCGTCGAACGTCGTTGGCAGGGTGACCGACGATGCCGGAGCACCCGTGCCCGGGTTGCTCGTGCATCGCATCGTCGCCGGTGCCCCGGTCCCGGCGATCACCGACGCAGAGGGTCGGTACTCGCTTCCGGGCGTGCCGCCGGGCGAACACGAGATCAGCTTCGGTGGGGGAGCGATCTCCCGGCAGGTCACCGTCGACGGTGAGGGCACCGACGTCGACCTCGATGTCGTGATCGACGGCGCGACCGTGACTGGTCGCGTCGTGGACCGCGACGGTTCGCCGGTCGGCGATCTCCCCGTCGGTCTCTTCGTGGGCGACGATCTGGTGACGGTGGCGAGCACCGATCCCGCCGGGGCCTTCCGCGTCGTCGTGCTCGAAGGCGGTACCTACGCCGTTCGTGTCGCGGGCGACGCGTTCGGGTCGACGGAGACCTCGCTGGTCTCCGATGGCGACGCCGACGTCGACCTCGGGGACCTTGCACCCGGGGGATCGTCGCTCGCGGTCGACATCACGGTCGGCGGCGTCTCGGTCGACGCCGTCGAGGCGGTGCTCAGCCATCGCGGTTCGTCGGTGGGGATCACGGCGGTGGGAACCTCGGGTCGCGCGCAGTTCGAGAACGTCGAGCCCGGCGAGTATCTGCTGGTCGCCGCGGCTGCGGGCGGCGCGAGCCGCCAGGTCGAGGTCACCGTGGCTGCGGGCGGGAGCACCCGCTCGGTCGACCTCTCGGTCGCGACGACGGTGGTCGGTCGCGTGACCCGAGATGGCGAGCCGGTGGAACTGGCGACCGTCGTCGCGGCCGGCACCACCAACGGTTCGGGATCGCTCGCGATCACCGACGCCGATGGTGGTTACGAACTCGAGGGCCTGGCCCCCGGCGCGGTCCGCATCACTGCATACGACACCGCGTCGAGCGACCTCGCGTTCGCCGAGGCCGACATCGCCGCGGGAGGCGGAGTCGTCGATCTGGCGATCACCGAGGTCGACGCGCTGTCGGTGCACGTCGAAGCCGATGGTGTCCCCGAGCCGGCAGCCTCGGCGATCGCGCTTGCCGGTGATGCGCTCCCGGGAGCCGCGGCGGTGACCGACGCCGCGGGCGATGTGATGGTGCCGCTGGCGAGCGCCGGCGCGGTCACGGTGGCGGTCGCCGCGGTCGGTCGAACCGTCGCGGAGCGCACCGTTGCCGATTCCGCGACTGCCGGCGTCGTCGTGATCGATGTCGGGCCGGTGTTGGCGCTGGGCCTGTCGGGCGATATTCCGGCCCCGCGGGCGAAGCCCGGACCGCGCTCGCGCGCGGTGCCGTCGACTCGCGATCTCGCCGACACCGGCCTCGGCGAAGCGGGAGCTTGGTTGGCGCGCCACCTCAGCCCGGTCGCGTGGGTCGGCTACTTCGTCTACGACAGCAGCCTGGAACCAGAGCGACAGGTCGACACCGAAGACAAGATCAGGTCCAACCTCCAGGTGCTCCAGCACATCACCCAACAACCGGACCGCGAGTTCTGCCCCGGCTTCACCGAGTCGCTTCGCAAGATCGAGAGTCTTCGGCCGATCGTGGAGCTCGCCTACTCCGGTTGGCAGAGCGCACAGAAGGCCTACAACATCGGCTGGGACGACGCGGTCGTGCGGTTGCCGCTCGGCCTGGCCAAGATCGTGGCCTCGCTGGCGCTGATGGTTCCGGCCGTCGGCACACTCAGCGGAGCGACGTTCTTCACCGCCGGGATCGTCGGCGGCGCGGCCATCGCGCTCGGGTTGCTCGATGCCTTCGTCTCGATCCTCACCGGCGGTCTCGACGCGCTCCCCGGCGCGTTCCAATCGGTCGACGGGATGCTCCAGGCGTTCAACAACATCAAGGACGCCATCGCCACCGGCGCGACGCAGGTCGGTGCCGGCCTGACGGTGTGGGTCGAGGGTCTGAAGGCCGTGGCCAAGAACCCGACCGGCGCGAATCTCATCAAGTTCGCCCAGCTCGCCAAGGAACTCGACCTCAACCCGCAGGGTGTGACCAAGTTGGGCAAGTGGGTATCGCGCAATCTCCTCTGGCTGAACGACAAGTTGCCGGTCGCGGAGATGTCGGCGAAGGTGATCGGATTCATCGGAGCGACCCTCGACTTCATCACCTTCAGTCAGGGCGTGAGCGAGAACATCGCGCTCCTGACCGCGGCCAACGATGCCCGCAAGGTCGGAAAGCGCAATTACGGCGAGGCGTTGCAACGTCTGCTCGCCGAGACGAATCGGGCGATCGATCTCAGCCGCAAGGACTGCAAGAAGGAGCCGAAGTTCAAGCTCGGTCGGGCCTACAACCTGACGGGCGCGATCTACGTGCCGATGGATCCGAACGACATCGTCGGGCCGACGGGTCCGGGGGCGGCGCACTGGTTGGCCGAGGACCCGAAGGGGCTCGGCTACGAGCTGCACTTCGAGAACCTCGGCCCGGGTTCCCTCGTGATCCCGCCGGGTCGGCAGCCGGCGTCGATCCCGGCCGCGCTCGTCGACGTGACGTTGCCGGTCGATCCCGATCTCGACATCGATACCTTCGAGCTCGGCGACTTCGGCTGGGCCGACCAGACCGTCGATGTCCCTGCGGGTGTGCAGGCGTGGTCGGAGCGGCTCGGCCCGTTCGAGGAGTACGGCGACGTGTTCGTCGACGTCTCGGCCGAGGTCGATCGTTCGGCGCGCACGGTGCACTGGCTGATCAAGGCGATCGACCCCGAGACGGGTGACACACCGATCGACGAGCGTGGCTTCCTCGTGCCCGAAGACGGCGCGGGCAACGGTCAGGGATGGGCGCGGTTCGTGGTCGACGCGAACGACGGCCTCGTCAACCGCACGAAGCTGACGGCGCAGGCGTCGATCGTGTTCGATACCGAAGCGCCGTTGCTCACCAACGTGTGGTCCAACAGCATCGACACCGGTGCGCCGAGCGCGGTCGTGTCACGGCTGCCGCGAACGATCCAGCCGGGTCGTTTCGCGGTGACGTGGAGCGGTCTCGACGGCGGGTCGGGCGTCGCGTCGTACGACGTGTACGTGTCGGTCGACGGCGGACCGCTGAAGGTGTGGCGACGCGCGACCAACCAGACCTCCGCGAACTACACGGGAGCGCAGGGACACAGTTACGGCTTCGCCGTGCGGGCGACCGACGCTGTCGGGCATCGTTCGGCGGTGCCGACGAGCGCGACGACAACGACGCGGGTACTCGTGACGAACACCACCGGGACCTCGACGACGACCTTGCCGGGCTTCGTCGGGCTCGACGCCAACCGCGCGGTGTACGCCGTCGGCGGTGCGTCGTTCCACGGCGCGCCGGCATCGGCTCCGATCGCGTCGACGGTCGCAGCGATCGGCAGGACTCCGTCGGGGAAGGGCTACATCGTCGTCACACGACGTGGGCACGCCTACACCTACGGCGATGCTCGGTACTTCGGCGGGATCGAGCGAGTCGAACTGGCCGGCGCGGTCACTGCGGTCGCGGTGACGCCGTCGGGCAAGGGGTATTGGATCGTCACGGCCGATGGTGGCGTTTTCGCCAAGGGCGACGCTGCGTTCCGCGGATCGCTCGCGGTGCGGCGGGTCCCCGGAACGATCGTCGACATCGGCGTGACGGCATCGGGCAAGGGCTACTACCTCGTCAGCTCGCGAGGTGGCGTGTTCACGTTCGGCGACGCGGCGTTCCACGGTTCGCTCGGCGCGCGGCAGTTGCCGTCGAGCACCACGGGAATCGACGTGGTCGACGGTGGCCGCGGCTATCTGCTCGTGACGCGAGTGGGAGCGGTCTACGCGTTCGGGTCGGCGCGATCGCACGGTTCGGTGAGCGGAGCCTCGAGCGCCGTCGACGTGATCGTGACGGCCGGCGGCTACTGGGTCGTACGCAGCACCGGGGTGGTCGATCACTACGGAACTGCGAGGCCCGTCGGGCGGGTAGCCGGCGTTCGGGTGGGTTCGGTGGTCGGCGCCGACTGACGACGGCGACCGACCACGGGCCCGGTCAGGGGCGCTCGACCCGCCCGTCGGCGTAGCGGGCGAACCGCGCCGGGTCGGGCCCGTGCACGGGGTCGTCGGCGGGCCACGGCCACCCGCCGAAGCCGGTCGCCCGATAGTCGACGAAGGCCTGTTCGATCTCCGCTCTCGTGTTCATCACGAACGGCCCGTACTGCGCGACGGGCTCCCCGATCGGACGACCCTGCAACACGAGACATTCGAGCGCGTCCTTGCCCGCGGCGATCGTGAGATCGCGAGTCGCGTCGACAAGGGCGCCGCTGCGCGGCGCGAGGTCGATGCCGGCGATCGACCAATCACCGCCGGCGAACCCATGGACGACCCTCCGGGTCGCTGGGCCTGCTGTGCTCGCGGCAGCGGGCAGGCGGACGGTCGCACCTGCGTCGAGTCGAAGGTGCCAGATGGCGACTTGCGCCTCGGATCGCGCGGCCCAGGAGTCGGGCGGTGGCGGCGGTGGGGTGACCACGCCGTCCCACGTGCCGGCGATCACGGTGACGTCGACGCCCGGGGCGGCGTGGTGAGGCAACTGCTCGCCCCACAGCATCGTGAAGTGGGGAGCGACCAGCTTGGCGGCGGCGGGCAGGTTGAGCCAGATCTGGAACAACTCGACGGTGTTCGGTTCGCCGCGGTCGAGTAGCGGGAACATTTCCGCGTGGACGATGCCACGGCCCGCGGTGAGCCACTGGGTGTCGCCGCGACCGAAGCGTGCCTGCGCGCCGAGCGAATCCGAATGGTCGATCAGGCCGGAACGAACGTAGGTGATCGTCTCGAACCCGCGGTGGGGATGTTGCGGAAATCCCGGGACGGTCGCGCCGTGGTACATGCGCCAACCGTCGAGCCCCTCGAAGTCGGATCCGAGGTCGCGGCCCGCGAGCGACGCCGCGGGACCGAAGTGCTCATTGCCGGCGGGGTAGCGATCGAGGTGGTGGACGCAGAACAGGAACGGATCGATCGTCGGCCACTGGAAGCCGAGCTCGAATGTCTCGATGACGTCCGACACGAGGCACGAGGGTAACGGCCGCCGGGAGCTCGAGCCCGAGGGCGAGGCCGCCGAGCGCAGAGCCGAGCCATCTCCTGGCGGTCACGACGTGAGTTTGTCAGGAGCGCGCTGAGAGCGCGCTCCAGGTGAAGCGATGCTCATCTCGCCGACCGAGCGCCTTCAAGTTCGAGCAGGTCATCGACGAATGTCTCGATGGCCAGCGCGCCCCGGGTACCCAGCCGAGACTTGGATTGCAATACCGTAATTCCAAGTTTCAGCCACGAGACTTGGAATTGTTCGGTACAATCCAAGGCATGTCGTCGTTGAGGGACTCGCCGATCGGGTCGGTCGTCGCCATCGCCGGCTACGACGCGCGGTTTGGCGAGTCCTACGAGGCGGAGGCATTCGTCCCGGCCGAGTTGCCCGATCGCGTTGAGCTGTCCGGGTCGGTCTGGATGGTGGTCAGCGAGGCGAACGCCGAGCTCGGTCGCCTCGATGCCGCAGCAAGCCTGATTCCGAACCCTCAGTTGGTGACGCGCATCGCCACTCGTCGCGAGGCGATCGGCACGTCTGCGCTGGAGGGAACCTACGCGGAGCTGACCGAGCTGTTCGCCGCCGAAGTCCTCCCCTTCGAGGACCAGGCGACCGAGGTCGCGCCCAACGTGCGCGAGGTCATGAACTACACCCGAGCCGCCGACGCAGCGTACGGCTGGATCGGCGACCGCCCGATCACGCTCGGGATGTTGGCCTCGTTGCAGGCCGAGATCGTCCGGGGCACCCAGAGCGATGGTCCCGAGGCTGGCTCGATCCGCGAGAGCCAGGTGTTCATCGGGGCCACGCACCACCGGGTGAGTGAGGCCCGCTTCATCCCGCCGCCCCCGGGAGACCAGCTCCGGGCAATGTGCGAGCAGTGGGTCGGCTGGATATCGGCCCCGGTGCCGGTCGAGCAGATCCAGCTGATCGCCCGCGTTGCGATGGCGCACTACCAGTTCGAGACGCTCCACCCGTTCACGGACGGCAACGGTCGCGTCGGTCGTCTCGTCGCCATCCTGCAGGTGATGCGCGAGGGGGCGCTTCGGTCGCCGGTCCTGTCCGTCTCGCCGTGGCTCGAGGACCGTGCTGATGAGTACCGCGATCATCTCCTGGCGGTGAGCGCGACCGGGGACTGGGCATCTTGGATCGAGTTCTTCGCGCAGGCCGTGTGCGCCGAGGCCAAGTCGGGGCACGATCGGATCATGCGACTGCTCGCGCTGCGCGAGGAGTTGGGAGAGACGGTGCGCTCCAGCTTCCCTCGAGCTCGGCTCGCCGTGGAGATCGCCGATGACCTGATCGCTTACCCGATCTTGTCCGTCGCGGACGCGCAGCGGCGCTACGGCCGTTCGAACCAGGCCAACCGCGATGCGGTGGGCTCACTAGTCGAACTCGGGATCCTCGAGCCGTACGGCGACGCGCGGTACGACCGCCTCTACTGGAATCGCCGGGTCTTTCACGCCATCGAGCACTAGGACGCCGTTGAACCCACCGTGCTGACCTCGTGTTTCTCAGGGCGGGTGACGGGAATCGAACCCGCGTTCTCAGCTTGGGAATCGGGCAGGGGGTGTCCGGCGGGTTGTGTCGCGTGCCGTTCTCCCCGGTCAGAGCGTTGCTCCGGTCCGGGTTGGAGTGGCCCGCGCGCTCGATTCCGCCGAGTAGGAAGATGGACAACGGATGGACAGGTCGGCCGATTCGCGGTGGCCAAGCAGGAGAGTGCATGTAAACTGCATGCATGCCGAGTGTCCAAGTCCGTGACGTTCCCGAGGATGTGCACGCAGCGCTCGTGCGCCGCGCCGAGCTGGCCGGCCAGTCACTGCAGCAGTACCTCGCCGCGCAACTTTCTCAGCTCGTGAGCACACCCACCGTCGACGAGGTGCTCGCTCGGATCGAGCAACGCACCGGCGGTCGGATGACCGGCGAGGAAGCGGTCGCGGCCGTCGAGGCCGAACGTGATCGTCGTTGACGCTTCGGTCCTCGCACCGGCCGTGCTCGATGACACTGCCGACGGTGCTCGGAAGCGCGCCCGACTGCGAGGCGAGCAACTCGCCGCTCCCGACCTGGTCAAGGTCGAGGCTGCTTCGGCAATTCGACGACATCTCGCGGCCGGCCTGGCCAGCGAGCGCAGGGCGACGCTCGCGATCGAGGATCTGGTCAGCCTGCCCGTGTTGTTGTTTCCGACCGCGCCGTTTCTGACCCGCGCCTGGGCGCTGCGCGCCAACGTCACGACCTACGACGCGTGTTACATCGCTCTCGCCGAAACGCTTGCCTGCGCGCTGCTCACGGCTGACGGCCGACTCTCTCGTGCTCCCGGTGTCCGGTGCCCGGTCGAACTCATCTGACGCATATGGGGGCGAATGGCAGTCGCACAGCGGGAACCGAGCTGCCGCTGATTCGGGGAGAATTTGGCGCGGGTGCCTACGGTCCAACGATTCGGTTGCTGGTGCGCTCCCCCGTCGGCGTCGTGTGGTTGCGGGAGGTATTCCTGTCCTTGGCGAACGCGCAGATCGGAACCACACGGAATCTCGAATCGCTACCGGAGGTGTCGATGCCGTCTGTCGGTCGACTGGAACTTGTCGTCGCCTCGCGGACGCCACGACCTCGCCTGACGGCGGAGGAGTACGGGTTCACATGGATCGCGGACAATCAGGATTGGTTGAGTGCTGCCTTGCTGCTTGATCCATTCTCATCCGGTCAAGCGGGTCATCAGTACTTCACGGATGAATCTGTCGACGCGGCGTTGATCGAAGTCTCGTTCGGCGAGGACGAGCGGTGACAAGATCGAATCATTCGCTCACTGGAGCGGGTGACGGGAATCGAACCC
>SXGT01821080.1_pt1 | contig 18820 bp, 14 predicted proteins | sample 3176221 | NCBI WGS metagenome assembly SXGT01 (sample SAMN11356862, study PRJNA531348) | freshwater metagenome | isolation source: freshwater sample F1-120 | place: China: Fuxian Lake, Yuxi | collected 2017-12-25
GCAGGCGCTGTTCGGCATCGACAAGCTGAACGTATCGCGCTCGGAGATTCCCGCCGTGACGCACGTCGACTACTCGGCGCGCATCCAGACGGTGCACCGCGAGACGCACCCCAGGTACCACGCGCTGCTGTCGAAGTTCGAGGCGGAAACCGGCTGCCCGGTACTGGTCAACACCAGTTTCAACGTTCGGGGCGAACCCATTGTGTGCACGCCGGAGGACGCGTTCCGCTGCCTGATGGGCACCGAGATCGAGAACCTCGCCATCGGCAACTGCTACCTGCGCAAGGACCGGCAGGACCCGGCGCTGCGCCGCAACTACAAGGACAGCTTCGCGCCGGACTGAACGTTAGCCGGGGCGAATCCTGATGCCCATGACCAGCTTGAAGCGCCTTGTCGCTTGTGTTGAGTCCCGATGGCGGGAAGTGGCGCTCGCCATTGCTTCGGCGAGCCTTGCCTTCGTTGCGCTGGACGTTGGCTACCGTATCTGGCAGTACCGGACATTGCCAGACCGCCTGTATGCGCTGATCGCACCTTCGTTCGGCAACGGCCAGAATTCCTACGTCTACGACCATCACGTCGGCTACCGCTATCCCCCGAATTTCGAGGGCAGCCGTGGCGCCCCTTGGCACAGCCGGTGGAGGACCAACAGCCACGGGCATGTAGCGGCGTTCGAGTATCCGCGCGCGAAGCCAGATGGAGAGTATCGAATCGCTGTCATTGGAGACTCATTCACAGCCAACGTGACCAACAACGTCCGCTGGACCGAGGTGCTAGAGCAAGAGCTGAATCACAGCCCTGCCTGGCGCGACAGGGTCGGACGCAAGTCCACAAGGGTGATCAATTTCGGCGTAGACGGCATGGGCATGGTGCAGTTCGCGCTGATGGTCCGGCACCACGCACTGGCATTCTCGCCGGACATGGTGATCGTCAATTTCGTGAGCGACGACTTGCTGCGCCGCCTGCGGTTTCCCGAGCCGTCGATCACGGGCGATGATCGGGAGCAGGTCCTTCGAGCCAACATCCAGCGCCGCATGATCGATCCGATCAACTGGTTTCGCGTCTACCCCGAGCTTCTCGCGGCCGCGATCGCGCCCAGGCTCGGTTTGGTGGTGGGCATTCCGTTGAGTGCCAAGACCATCCTGGCGGCCGAACCGGGGATGTACTTCCCGGACCGGCAAGAAGCGTTGCGCGCTAGTGCAGTTGCGGCGCGCGAGATCGTCGAGATTCATCCCAAGGTGGTGTTCCTGCAAGCGCCCCAATATCACGAAATCGCGAACGAGCCGATTCCGCAATGGGACGGGTTGGTCGCCAGATTCCAGGTTGCGGCCCCCGCCGCGAAAGTCGTCTCGATGCTTGAGCCGATGAGAACCTTGTTGGAAGGAAAGCGGAAACTCGGCGATGAGGATTTCAAGGGGCTGACGATGCACCAAATTCTCGCTCTTCCAAGTGAACAATGGCCGGAGATCTACAAATGGTTCTTCTTGCCAGACGATGTGCACTACACGGACTACGGAACGACGCTGTATGCGAAACAAGTCGCACGTTACCTTGCCGAGGGTCCTCCACTTCCGGAGCTTCCGCGCCAGCGATGAATACATTCGACAGCAAACTTGATCTGGCGCCTGACAACTGCAGAAATAAGACTGGCTAGGCACCAAAATGCGCCTCTTGATGCGTGCTATTGGCAACCTCACATCGCGCTGGCGCGAGATCGCGCTCGCCCTCGGGTCGATGGCGTTCGCATTGCTCCTTGCTGAGATAGGGTACCGCGCATGGCAATACGTGACGCTGCCAGAACGCCTCTACGCCATCGTTTCGGCCAATGCCAGTTCTGCCGAGAACACTTATGCATTCGATCCGAATACCGGCTACCGCTACCCCCCGAATTTCGAAGGGAAGCGAGGGGCACCCTGGCACAGCCATTGGCGCACCAACAGCCATGGTCACGTGTCGAAGTTCGAGTATCCCGTGGAGAAGCCCGAAGGCGAGTTCCGCATCGCCGTGCTTGGCGATTCATTCACCGCGAACACGAACAACAACGTACGCTGGACCGAAGTACTGGAGGAGGCGCTGAATTCCGAACCCGCGTGGCGCAAACACGTCGGCGACAAGTTTACGCGGGTCATCAACTTCGGAGTCGACGGATTCGGGATGGTGCAGTTCGGTCTTATGACAAGGCACCACGCAATGAGGTTCTCGCCCGACCTCATCGTCGTCAACTTCATCAGCGACGATCTCCTCCGCACGTTGAAGTTTCCGTATCCGTCGGTTGCGGGCCAGAATCGTGAGCAGGTGATGCATACCTATATCCAGCGCCGCATGCTGGATCCGATCAAATGGTTCCGCGTGTATCCCGAACTCCTTGCGGCGACGATCGGCCCCAAACTTGGCCTCGGGGCAGGCATTCCCATGGATGCGAGAACGATCGCAGCGAGAGAAATTGCCACCCACTACACTGATCGTCGCGAGGCTGTTCGCGCAAGTTCAGCCGCCATGGCCGATATCCTGAAGCTGCATCCGCGTGTGCTCTTCGTCCAGGCGCCGCTCTATCACGAGATGACGAACGAACCGAACAAGGAATGGATCGGGCTAGTTGAGGAAGTACAAAAAGCGATCCCGGCCGCCAAGATGGTATCACTACGCAATTCGATGGAGTCGCTGCTTGTCGGAAAAAGGGATGGGGCACACCCCGAACTCAAGGGATTGAGCCTGCACCAGATCATCGCCCTTCCTCAAGACAAGTGGCCGGAGATCTACAAGTGGTTCTTCCTACCTGACGACGTGCATTACTCAGACTACGGAACGACACTCTATGCAAAGCAGGTCGCCAAGCTCCTCATTGAGAGTCGTCCGTTCTAGACGCTGGCACTCAAATCATGAGTTCGCATCCCGCATCAGCTTTGCCACGGGCGGATGACCCCAGACCCTCCCGGCCGACACGGTTCTACTTCCTGCTCGTCTGCTGGGGCGCGGCGTTCCGCGAGTACGTCTGCCGGTTCATGATCCCTTCGCTGCTCGCCAGCGGGAACCTGCCGGCGCTGCGCAACCCGGCCGAGGCCAAGCTGCTCATCGTTACCACCCGCCGCGACTGGCTCGCCTTCAACCGCGACCCCGCGTTCCGGCGCCTGCGCGAGCTGGTACCCGTCGAGGCCATCTGGGACGAGGACCGCACGGACTTCGTCCACAAGTACCGCCGCATGTCGAACGCGCACGCGATCCTCGCGGAGATCTGCTTCCGCGACCGCGCGTTCGCGATCAACCTGAACCCCGACTCGATCTACCCGTCGGGTTGCGTCGCGGAGGCGCAGCGCCTCGCCATCGACGAGGGCCACGACGTCGTGCTCTGCGCGGCGATCCGCTTCGACCAGACCGGCATCGAGGAGGAGCTGGAGCGCACCGGGCGCGCCCGGCGCGGCGAGCCGCTCGAGCTGTCGATGCGCGACGCGGTGTCGCTGGGTCTGCGGCACCTGCACCCGGAGTCGCGGGCCTCCGACTGGGATGCCGCGAATTTCGGCCGCCTGCACGAGAGCCACCAGCGCGCCTACTTCCTCACCTGCTGCCTGTGGCGCGTCGCCGGCGAGGACGGCGCGTTCGTCATCACGCACAACTGGTCGCCGTTCGTCGTCAATTACGCGGTCCTCGCCCGGCACGACACCAGCGCGCTCGACGGCCGCGCCCTCGACGGCGCCTACATCTTCGAGAACTTCGCCCGGCGCACCGGCGCGATCCACGTCGTGCAGGACTCCGACAGCCTGTTCCTGCTCGGCATGACGCCGCGGGACGAGATGGCGCCCCCGGAACAGCCTGCCTGGTTCGCGGGCGACGGCCGGCTGGCGGAGTGGACCAAGGGCCTGGTCCTCAGCCGGACCGTCAACGACCCGGGCATCGACGAGCACCGCCGCAAGATCTATGCAGAGGTCGTACGCTGGCACGCGCACGACTTCAACGAGCGCTGGGACGGCGCGGAGGCGTCGGTGCGGCGCCTTATCCGGGAGTACGTGGCGCAGAATATCGAAGCCCCCGGCGTGGACGACAAACCCGCCCGCCGCCTGTGGTATAGGTTGTGCCGCAACGCCCTGTCCTGAACCCCGAAACCTTTCCCAAGCCACGATGGATACACGAATCTACGCCTTCTCCTGCCGCGGACACGGATTCCGCTACGCGCTGGATTGCCCGGTCGCCTTTACGCGGGACGTGGTCCACGTGCTGTTCGAGCCCGACGCCGCCGCGGCCGAGGCGATGGCGGGCACGTCCCCCAATGCGGACCAGGTGCACGTCGTCCCGCTCGCCCTCGGCGATGCCGACCGCGACGCGGACCTGCACCTGACGGCGAATCCCGCATTCGGTTCGCTGCGCGCGCCGAGCGCGCCCTACCTCTCGCTGTCGCGCGAAGTCCGCACCAGCGGGGAGTGGGAAGGCGCCTCGGTGGACGAGGTTTTCTACGACGCCGAGAACGCACGCGACTATCGCGTGACCGGCAAATCTGCCGTGAAGGTGCGCTCGCTCGACTCGGTGCTGCGGCAGGGCGCGCTGCCCGTTTCCTCGCCGCCGGACGTGCTGACGCTGGACCTCCCGGGCACCGAGTACGAGGCGCTGGCGGGCGCCGGCGCCTGCCTCGCGGATGGCACGCTCGCGGTGGTGACGGGCGTCGACTTCCTTTCGCGGTACGAGGGACAGCGCCTGTTCGGCGACGTCCACGGCCTGCTCATCAACGCCGGCTTCCGCTTCGCCGGCTTCTCGGGCATGGAGACGGCGGCGCCGCAGGCGCTCCCGGTCGGCCTGCGCGCGGAGGATTTTCCCGCGCACGCGAAGGCCGTGTTCCTGCGTCGCCTGGACGCGCTCGGCGCGGCCTCGCCCGCGGAGCGGCACGTGCGCTGCCTGAAGCTCGCCTTCCTCGCGGTCAACTTCGGCCAGGTCGCCGCCGCCTTCGAGGCGCTGCGCGCGGCGGAGGCTTCGCCGCCCGACGACGCGACGCGCGAAGCGCTGTCCGGCGTGGCGTACCCCAGGTTCCTGCGCCAGATGCAGGAGGCCGCGGCCACCATGCCCGGGCACGCGCTGCATGCCGATGAGCAGGCGGCGCTGAAGGCGATCGTCGAGGCGCGCACGCTGGCGCGGCGCATCCGGCAGATGCCGCCGGTGCAGGGCTGGTACCGCCGCAAGTTCACCGGGCTGTTGCGCCGCCTGCGGCGCGCCTGGATCGTGCTGATGGGCGGCATCCCTTCGTTCGCCTCGCCGCAGATGGTGGATCCCGACGCCGAGGCTTCGAAGCCGGCGCCGACGACGGACTTCGAGGAGCTGTTGCTGCGGTTCGGGTTCTGGACGGTCGCCGAGAAGGTCCGCAGGCGGCGCGCCCAGTCCCATCCGTACCTGCGACAGGCCTGATCCTGCGATGAAGCAGGTCCGCCTGATCACGTTCGCCTGGGGCGACGGGTACGTCGACGAACTGCTCGAATACGCGCTGCCAGCGGTGCTCGCACCAGGCAACCTTCCCGCGCTCGCCGAAGCGTTCGACTGCGAGCTTGTGTTCCTCACCGAGGCGCGGCAGTTCGAGCGCGTCGAGCGGCACCGGGTGTGGCAGCGGCTGAAGCAATACTGCAAGCCCCGGCTGGTGGCGATCGACGACCTGTTGTCGGCGCCGCTCTACGGGCTGTCGCTGACCTACGCGACCTACCGCGGTTTCGCCGACCTTGGCGAGCGCGTGACCGAGACCGCGCTGGTGTTCTTCACCTCCGACTGGCTGCTGGCGGACGGTTCCTACCGCTCGCTGATCCCGCTGATCCGCGAGGGCAAACAACTGGTGGTCTCGCCGAGCTATTGCGTGGTGTCGGAGCGCGCGCTGCCGAAGATCCGCGCGCGCCTCGAGGAAGGCGACGGCGTGCTCGCGGTGCCGCACCGCGAAATGGCGGACTGGGCGATCCGGCACCGCCACAACACGATCCGCGGCAAGACGCTGAACCGGCCGCTGTTCCACATGGACGTGATGGACCAGTTCTACTGGCGCGTCGACGACAGGACGCTGCTCGGCCGGCAGATGCCGATCGCCATCGTCTGCATGATGCCGGACCGCTTCATCGAGACGCCGGAGACGTTCTGGGACTACGGCACGGTCTCCGAGTTGTGCGCCAGCGCCGAGCCCTGCGTGCTCGGCGACTCGGACGACTTCCTGATGATCGAGCTGCGCGGCGAGGAGACGTACGCCGAGGGGCTGCGCATCGGCTGGCGTCCGCTGCAGGAGGTCGGCCGACACCTCGCCTCGTTCGTCACAAAGGACCACCTGGACTACGGCAGGCACACGCTGTGCCTGCACTCGGGCGACGTCCCGCCGCACACCGCCGCCGAGAGCGCGAAGCTCGAAGCCTCGGTGGCGCAGGCGTATGCGCAGATCCCGGCGCCGGTCGACCACAAGTCGCACCCGTTCTGGTGGCCGCAGCGCGCGCTGTTCGACATCGTGCGGCGCGAGTTCCTCGGCCGCGAGATCGTCAGCGACTGGCGCTGGGGCTATCGCGCGAGCCCGTACACGAACATGGTGAAGGCCGAGATCGAGCGTCTGGACAAGGTGTTCGACGGCGCGCCGGGCGGCCCGCATGCGCCGGCGGATCGAGCACGCGAGGTCGACGCCGCGCTGACGGCCATCGGCGCCTGCGTGGGCCAGCTCGAGGGCCTGTTCGGCGGCGACCTCAACGCGCTGCGCAAGGCGCTGCAGGTGCGCTCGAGGCGCTGGCGCTCGCCGCCGCGCTCGTCGCGGACCGGGCCGGCGATGGTCGAGATGCCGCCGCCCGGCACGCCATTGGCCACGTCGCAGGGCGCACTGCGACGCGCGCTCGCCGGCTTGCGCGAAGCGCTGAACTCACCACACCGGCTGCATCCGGACCGCGCGGTCGCCGACCCGCTGATCCGGACGCTCGCCGCGGCGAATCTCACGGCGGCGTCGAGGATCCTCCTCGTCTGCTCGGAAGCCCATGGCCTCGCGGCGAGGTCGGTGCGCTCGCTCGGCTTCGGCTGCTCGATGATCCCGGTGGAAGACGTCCTCGACCACGGCCTGCCGGCAGGCGCCGATGGCGCGGAGCGCTGGGACGCGGTGGTCTTCGACCTCTGCTATGACGACCTGCAGCGCTTCCGGCCCGCGCTGCGCCGGATCCTGCCCGCGATCCGCGACGGCGGCGTCGCGGCGCTGTTCCATCCGGGCCGGCGGGGCCCGCTGGCAATGGACCCGTGGACCATCCTCAACGTGTTCCCGCCCTCGGATCGCATCACGGTGCGCTACGCGGGCTCGCGATGGACCCATCTAGCGACCGGGATCTTCGACCGGTTGGCGTCGCGCCTGCCGAAGGTCAGCCTCGCGGGGTTCAACCTGACGCCCATCGCCGCGCTCGCGGGTGCGGCGCCGTTCAGCCTCGTCGCCAGCCTGCAGGCGGACGACGACACGGACGGCCGGGGCGCCCGCCTGCCCGAATCCTGCGCGAGCATGCTGCTGGCGCTGCCGGTGGACCCAGCCGTGCGGGGCGAACTCGAGGGCTGGTAGCCGTGCCTAGGTGCGCGGCAGGTGCGCGAGCGCGCCGTCGCGGACCATCTCGGGGCTGAGCGCCTTCACGTAGGCCTCGGCGCGCACGCGCCGCTGCCGCACCAGCTTCGTCGCCTCGGTGAAGCCCGAGTTGACGAGGATGGTCTCGAACGCCGTGTAGTTCGAGAAGAACGGCCGGTCGAGCAGCTTGCGCACCGCGCGCAACGCCTTCTGCGGCAGCAGCCGGAAGGCGGCGCGCTTCAGCGCCCGCTTGTGGTGGCGGTCGTACCAGCTGGTACGCGTGTCGCCGGACACACGGGCGTCATTCGGCACCGCATGGATCGGCGGGTAGCGCTCGGCCTGGTACTTCGCCGCGGTCTCGAGGTCGCCGAGGAACTTCGAGTACTCCGACTCCTTGAGCATCGACAGGACCTCGTCGTCGACGCGGGGCCGCAGCTGCCGGATTCGGTCGATGACCTGCAGCGCGTACTCGATGAGCTCGAAACACACGGCGATGAACGCGAGCTTGTTCAGCATCACGTAAAGGCGATTGGCGCCGAAGCGCTCCTCTGTGAGCGTCCGCTCGTCGCGCAGGAACAGGGCGTCGCCGAAGCCGGGGAAGCCGCGCGCGCGCAGGCCGATGGGCACGCGGTGCGGCGAGACGTCGAACTGCGCGGTCAGTCCGGCGAAGATGAAGCCAGAGCGTGTCATGTGGCCGAGGATGTCCGAGAACAGCGGCTGTCCCTGGTACATCGGCAGCATCTCGACCTCGGAAACGACGCCGAGCACGCTCTCGCTCATCGCGCGCTTCGCACCCTCGAGGATCTCGAGCTCGAAACCCTGCGTGTCGACGGAAAGGAAGTCCGGCCACGCCCATTCGGGGATCCTGCCCTCGGCCAGCAGTTCGTCGATGGAGTGGATTTCGACTTCGACCTCGCGCACGACTTCGAGCATGTCACGGTAGGTGACGTCGTAGATCGCGGCGTCGATCGGGATCTCGCACGTGTACTTCATGAACTCGGGGTTCGGCGGGTAGAGCGAGCTGGCGTAGGAATTCGCCGTGATGTTCAGCCGCGCGGAGGCGCGGCGGCGCCCGACGCAGTACGGAAAGACAAGCTTCTCGCTGAGCATCTTCGCGTGCGCCGTCTCGGCGTTGCCGAGCATCCGGTCGACGCAGTCCTGGTCCGCCTCGAAGAGCACGTGCACGATGTCCTTGCGGAACAGGTCGGGCACGTTCAGCGACACGCCGAACCCGCGGGCCCCGACGTGATGGGCCACGAGGCGGGAGGGATGGCGCTTTTCGATGGTCATGGAGAATCCAGGAAGGCGGGAACGGGGCTCATTATCCCAAAATGCGGCGACCTGGCCACCGGACGACCCCGGTGCATGCGACCTGCGCCAACGCGCCCGTCGCGTACAATCGCGTCCGTTCCACGTGTCCGAAGAACCCACATCCCCCTCCGGCAAGCCGCCTCTCCGCGTCATCTCGACGGCGTGGGGGACGAGCTACGTCGGCGAGTTCCTCGACTTCTGCCTGCCGGCGCTGATCGCGCCCGGCAACATCCCGGCGCTGACAGAGCACTTCACGGTCGAGCTGGTGTTCATGACCGGGTCGCGCGACTTCGAGAAGGTGCGCGCCCACGAGGCGTTCAAGCAGGCGTCGCGCGTCTGCGCGACGCGCCTCGTCGACGTGGACGACCTCGCGGCCGTGCCGAAGATGCACTACGGCATGTCGCTGACGTACGCGCTGTACCGCGGCTTCCAGGACCTGGGGCCGGAGTTGACGGACACGTACCTGCTGTTCGCGAACTCGGATTTCATCCTCGCCGACGGCAGCTACCGCAACATGCTGCCGTACCTGCTGCGCGGCGACCGCCTGATCTACGCGCCGAGCTACTGCGTTCTCGAGGGCCCGGTGCGCATGCTGCTGAACGCGGAGCGCCGCGCTGGCGACCCCGCGCTCGCCGTGCCGCCGCGGAAGATGGCGGACTGGATCCTGCGCTATCCGCACTACACGCTGCGCTCCAAGACAGTGAACCGCCCGTTCTTCGGCGCCGAGGGCTTCGACCACTTCTACTGGCAGGTGGACGAGTCCACGCTGCTGGTGCGCCAGTACCCGGTGGCGCTCGTGGCAATGAAGCCCGAGCGGCACCTCGCCGACGTCGGCACCTACTGGGACTATGGCATCCCGGCCGAGTTCTGCCCGAGCCTGAAGGGCGCGGCGCTCGCCGATTCCGACGAATACCTGATGCTGGAGCTGCGCGACCACCAGCGCGCGCGCAATGCGATCTCGATCGGCTGGCCAACGCAGGAGCAGATCGCCGGCCGCATGGTTGGCTTCGCCACCGACTACACGCGGCATGCCGGAAAGATGATGTTCGCGCTGCATTCGAAGGACCTGCCGCCGGGAACCGACGCAGCACGCACCGAACTCGACAGGTACGTCGAGGGCGTGGAGGCACACCTCCCCGCCGCCCTGCCCTCGCACGAGAACCATCCGCAGTGGACCTACCACTATCCACTGTTCCACGAGGCGCGCCGCAAGTTCTTCGCCCAGGCCGGGCAGTTCGGCGGCCCCGGCGCAGCGGCGCAGGCGCTGAAGTCGGGACCGCAAGCGCTCGCGGTGATCGGCCGGCAGGAACTGGACCGCGCCACCAAGGCGATCGAGAACATCGCCGGCATGGACTACGACGAGCGCTCCGTCGTGCACATCGAGCGCCTGCTGCGCGCGACCAACGAGTTCGTCGGCCAGATGGGCGATCTCAAGAACGAGGTCGAGGTGCTGGAAGGAGAGTTCTCGGGGCCACTCGCCGCGCACGTCCGGGCGAAGGTGCTCGCGCAGAGCCGAGGATTGCCCGCGCCGGCTGAGACGGATGCGCTGGAAGGCCGCCTGAACGTGATGCGTGTGGCGATGGAGCAGTTCGAGGCCTCGCTCGAGAAGCTGGAGAACGAGGTCAGCATCATCCTTGATGACACCAGTTCGCGCCGCTTCGAGTTCATCCGGCTGCAGTTGGGCATACAGAGGGCTGCCGCGATCCTGCGCGACCGGTCGACGCCCGGCGCCCGCGAGGCCGGTCCCGACGATGTGCCCACGAAGGGGTTCAGTGGGCGCGCGCGCGCGCTCCTTCGCCTGCTTTTCGGGGCGGCACCTGCATTCCGGCCGTGGCACACGCTGCATTCCTGCACCCGCTTGGCCTTCGGGTCTGCGGCGCCGATCGTCCGTGGCAAGCGCGTCCTCTGGTTGGGCCGCCCGGAGCTGCGACTTCTGGCTTCTCTGTCGCCTCAAGCAGAGACGTTCTTTAACGTCCCCCTCGAGATGGCACTGCTGCCGGACGTGTTGGCGGGCTACTTGGAAGGCCAGGCGCCATTCGACAGCTGCATTCTCGAGTGCCAGCTGACAGATCTCGTCGTCCTCAAGGCGGCCTACGACGCGAGCCGCCCGTTCCTCAAACCGGGGGGCAAGCTGCTAGCGTTCTTCATCAACTCGGCGATCGTCGAGTTCGACACTGAAGATCCCGAAGTGATGCAGAAGGCGTTCCCTGTCTGCGGCCCGTCCAGGGTCGCCTATTCGGGATCTCTGGCGGCCCTGGCTGCGCTGCGGATCCGCAACGGGGTCGCATCCCTGCTCTCTGGCGTTGCGCGCGTACCCACGACGATAGCGACCGCGCTTGGCATGATCGCCGCGGCGCCGTTTGCCTACCTCGGTGCACTCGTAGAGCGGGACAGGACGCTCGTCAACAGCGTGAATCCCCCGAAAGTGCCGACCAGCTTGACGATCGAGATCGACGTCGGCTGACCTGCGCCGCCCCACATGCGCTCAGAGGATCTTCACCTCGAGCAGCAGGCTGGTGCAATGGTCGGTCGGGTGTTCGAGCGGCTCGCCGCCCGCCCGCCAGTTTCCCCAGGCCGACAGCGGCGCGAGCAGCACGGCAATGGCCGTGCGCAGCACGAGGTCCGCGGCGCGGCCGCTTTCGGTGCGGCGGCGCGCCCACTCCCACAGCCACTGCGTCTCGAAGCGCACGAAACCGCCGCGCACCTGCAGATGGCCGATGTCGCTGGCGGGCATGCCCCCCGCGATGAACTGGAAGTCGCGCATCGGCACGCGCTGCATGCCCCTGGTGTGGAACACGACCATGATGGTGCCGCCCGGCCGCACGATGGTCCGCAGCTTCTGGTGCAGGGACGCGTAGCGCGCGAACTGGTCGCGCGTGGCCTCGATGACGCAGGCATCGAACGGCCCCTGCGCCTTGAGCGACTCGACTGCGCGCGGCACCGCGAGGTCCTCCGGCGAACCGGTGACCGCCTCGCCGAACCAGCGGCTGAGGTGCGGGCCGATGGCGGCGCCCGCCAGCGAGTACAGCGACAGCACGCGCTTGCCGGGCCCGCCGAGCGCGGCGACCGCGTCGAGCACCGGCCGCACGTCGGCGCGCTGCGGATGCAGCAGGCCGAGGTCGGGCATGCGCCCAAAGAACAGGTTGTAGCCGCCGCGCAGGAAATCGTACAGGCGCTGGTAGGGGGAACGGGCGGCGGCGCCGAACACGCTGCCGAGCCAGCCGGACACCGTCGGCGTCGCCGCCGGTCGCTCCACCGTGGTCGCGCTGCTGCGGCTCAAGGCCGCGGCGCGCTCCGCCTTCCACGCCTCGTGCAGTTCGACGATGCCGTTCCAGATGTAGTGATTGCGGTGGTCGCGTGGCTGCGGCGAGACTCGGCTGAACACGTCGCGGTAGAAGCGGTCCAGCGCCGCGCGGCCTTCGGGCAGCGAAGGAGGCAGGTCGCCCCGGTGCAGCACCAGGTCGAACTCCCCGCACGCCCTCTGGTCGCGCGTGGTCCACAGCGAAAGGTCGCGCGCAATCTCCGCCGGATCCATCCAGCCGATCTTCAGCTGCTCGCCCATGGTCCGATAGCCGCGCAGCTCGAGCATCATGAAGTCGTCCGAGTCGCCGAGCACGCACAGCCGGCTGTCCGGGCAGACGTCGGAGATCACGCCGTAGTCCCAGATCGACTGCGCCTCGGCCGGCACCACCTCGGGACGGAAGGCGACCACCGCGATCGGGATCTGGCGCCCAACCATGGTGTCGTTGTCGACCACGTAGTAGAACTGGTCCGCACGGTCGATACGGAACATGCGCGAGTTGATGACCTTGGCGCGGATCGTGAAGTGGCGGTGGTCGAGCACCAGCCCCGCCATCTCGCGCGGCGCCATCGCCAGCACGCCGCCGCCCTCGGCGGCGCGGCGCTCGAGCACCGGTTTCACCTCTTCCTCTATCGAGCAGTAGCTCGGCGCAAGGATGCAGCGCTCGCCCTGCTGGATGCGCTTCACGACCGAACGGTACGAGCCGTCGGCGAGGATGAAGTCGGCGTTGAGGAACAGGCACCAGACGTCCCTGGCGGCCTCGCCAAGGCTGGTGAACCCCTTGTACAGCGCCTGCGTGATGGTGTAGCCGTAGTAGCTCGGGTGCGACATCACGTCGTCCATCGCGATCAGTTCCAGCTTGCACCACTGCTGGGCCGCGATGATGCCGGGCAGCGCCCGCACCTGGTCGAACAGCTTCTCCTCGGTGACGATCGCGAGCTCGCACGAGAAATGCTGCGCGAGGTGCGGCAGGTTGCCCGGCGCGAGCAGGGCGGGAATGCACGCGAAGTCCAGGCGCGCGACGTACTTCTCGCCCCAGACCGAGATGATGATGCGCGCGCGGCTTGCCGCGTGGCCGGTCATCGCGGACCGCCGTCGGCGAGGTTGAAGTCGGGCCGCTCGACGAGTCGCGCGAACTCCTCGCGCAGCAGGTCGGCCGCGCGCACGATCGACCACGGCACGCCGGCGACCTCGCCGGCGAGGTACTGGCCTTTCGCGGCGAGGATAGGGGCGTACTTCGGGAAGTCGCGGTCCAGGCGCCGGTGGCGGCGCGCGTGGAACGCGATCACGCGTCCGTCGCGCGCGCGCAGTTCGTAGGCCTCGGCCTCCGCCGCCGGCTTGACGTAGAGGTCGGGCGCGATCACCTCCTCGGGGTGGTGGATCGCGGTACAGCATTCCAGGCCGACGCCGACCATCAGGATGTACGCGGGGTACTCCCGCATGATGCCGTAGGGGCTGGATGCAGGCACCGGCGTGTCGCCGAGATGATGCGTGGACAGCAGCGTCTTCACGAGCGGCCCCACGCCGGCGACGGAGTGCGTCGGATGCAGGCTGCGGGCGGTTGCGTAGCGTGTGCGGAACACCTCGGTGAGCACGCCGGTGTGCGACGGCGTGGCCAGCTCGTCGAACACCGGGTTGGCCGGCGTCACCGTGCGCCAGGTCATGGTCGGCATCAGCAGCGTGCCGTGTCGCAGGTGCGCGAGCAATGCGTCGATCATCGCCTCGGCGCGATACCCGGCCGCGGACAGGCCCTTGATCGCACTGTGCACGACGAGCACCGCGTCGTCGGGCACGGAGAACCCGCCCAGGATCCCCTGCAGCATTGTCTTTTCGTCGCCTGCCATGCTCAGCGCCTCAGCTCGCGCAGCTTCCTCGCCGCGGTGCGCAGCGGCCCGGTGACGCGCCAGCTGCGCCAGCCCTGCGAACGCCGGCAGCGCGGGTTCGCCAGCAGGCCGATCGCCTCGTCGGCGTCGAACCTCGCGCCGAGCTCGCCGCGGCACCGCTCGACGAGGTCGACGGCGATGTCGTTCAGGCCGTGCAGTTCGAAGATGATCGCCAGCTTGACCAGCTGGTCCGGCGAAAGGTCGGCGCGCGCCTCGCCAAAGACGTCGTCACGCTCGCTCGACGGATCGCGGCAGAACAGCACGTTGAGCGTGCTCGGCTTGCCGACGCTCCAGTGGTCGCCGACTGGTCGCCTGCCCGAGGCGGCGAGCGCACGCTGGAAAGCCTCGCGCGGAATGCGGTCGAAGTTGACGTCGAAAACCAGCATGCGGTGCTCGAGCAGGATCTCCTGCAGCGTGCAGAAGTGCGTCCTGGGATAGGTCGGGCTGGCGTTGAAGTTGGTCTCCGACTCGACCGCCAGGATGCCGCCTGCGAGCAGGCCGCGGGCGCCGAGCAGGACATCCTTCTCCCCGCCCTCGACGTCCACCTTAAGGAAGTCTGCCGCGGGAATCACGCCCTCGGCCCGCAGCGTGTCGAGCCTGCGCACGCGGACGCGCAGCGGCTCGGCGGCGTACTGGCCGATCCGCTCCGCACCGGGCCGGTACAGCGAGCTCGAGCGGGGATCGCCCGGATTGAAGTAGAGCTCGCCTTCGCGGTCCTCGTCGCCAACCGCGAGCCAGTGGTAGTGCCGGTTGGGCAGCCCCTTGCGCGCCAGCTTGTCGGCCGCCTCGCGGATCGCGTCGAAGCCGTGCACGACGAGGTGCGCGCCGAGGTGGCGCCAGCGCCGGTGCTCACCGCCCTGCACGCCGACGTCGAGCAGCACGAACGGCTCCCGCAGGTAGCCGCGTGCGACCACCCACTTGGTGAACCTGGGATTCTCGTTGACGCAAATGTCCATCGGGTCGGGGAACACCCCGGCGCGGCCGTGGAGCGCCGGACGTCGGGAGCAGGGACGCGGGAAGAAAGCCGCGATTCTATCCGCAACGCGGCGCGGCCACCGGCTACCCGCCCGGCCTGCGCGCGCGGATCTCCTCGATCATGCCGATGCAGCGCTCGACGTCGCGGAACGGCAGCCCGCTGAGTTCCGACAGTTCGAGCTCCCACCACTTCAGCGCGAGCAGCCGCTCGATCACCGTTTCGGAGAAGCGGTAGCGCTTCACGGTGGCAGGCACCCCCGCGACGATGGCGTAGGGCGGCACGTCCCGCGTGACCACCGCACCGGCGGCAATCACCGCGCCGTCACCGACGCTGACACCTGACATGATGTTGACGTTGTGACCGGTCCAGACGTCATTGCCGATGGTGACGTGGCGGAACATGTCGGGGGTGCGCGAGAGGCGCTCGAAGTCGTTGTATTCGGGCACCCAGTCGAACGAGTTCGGGTGGTACTGGAACTCGTTGATGCTGAGCCAGTCGGTCGGATGGTTGAACGGATTGATCGACGTCCGCGCGCCGATGGCGCCGTACGCGCCCACGGTCGCCCTCGCGACGAAGCAGCTCTCGTTCATGCCGAAGTACTTGCCCACCGTCACGTCCGGGCCGACCTGCGAGTTGCGGTTGAGGTAGAGCGGCCCGAGCAGGCGCGACTTGATGATGCGGGCCCCCGGGTTCAGCTTGACGATGCCGCCGCCGAGGAAGGCGGGCTCCTGCGTCGTGTTCTCGAAACGGTCGACGACGATCTCTTCGTATTTCATGCTGGTGCGGGTCCCGGAATGTTCAGGAATGTGAAAATTACCGTTCCATCGCGCCCGCGAGCGGGCGCCCGGCCCGAGTTTACGGCGGTTCGACCCGCCCATCCGCGCTGGCGGCCCATACAGGCTGTTACTGGCTAAATCCGACAAAAAACACTAGAATTCCCGACTTTTCCGGTGCGGGCTTCAGTGTGTCTCCTGGGATGTCGCGAGCAGCTTTCCTGGATCGCGACGGCGTGTTGAACAGGTCGTTCGTGGTTGAAGGACGGCCGATCGCGCCCCGCAGATTCGTCGAGTTCCGACTGCTGCCCGGCGCCCGGGAAAGCGTGCGACTGCTCAAACAACATGGCTTCAAAGTGATCGTAGTCACCAACCAGCCGGACATCGGCAGGGGAACCACCGAGCCGGCCGAGGTTGAGCGGATGAACCGGCGCCTCGTCGACGAGCTCGCCGTCGACGCCGTGAAGGTCTGCCCGCACGCGCAGGACGGGGACTGCGGGTGCCGGAAACCGGCGCCCGGGATGCTGCGCGAAGCGGCCGCCGAGTTCGGGTTGTCCCTCGGCGCCAGCTACATGGTCGGGGACCGCTGGAGCGACGTCGTGGCGGGCGCTGCTGCAGGCTGCTACACGATCAAGATCGAGCGGGGCTATTCGAACGAGAAGCCCTCGCAACCGGACGCCGTGGTCGGCTCGCTTGCCGCCGCCGTCCGCCACATCATTTCCATGGAGAACGCAAATGGCCGGCCCTGATCCCAAGAACCTCAAAGTGAAACTCTTCGCCGACGGCGCCGACATCGCCGGAATGAAGGAGATGGCGGCGAACCCGATGATCAAGGGCTTCACCACCAACCCGACGCTGATGCGCAAGGCCGGCATCACCGACTACAAGGCGTTCGCGCTGGACGTGCTGAAGGTGATTCCCGACCGCCCGGTGTCGTTCGAGGTGTTCGCCGACGACTTCCCCACCATGGAGACGCAGGCGCTGGAGATCGCGTCCTGGGGCAGGCACGTCAACGTGAAGATCCCCGTCACCAACACCAAGGGCGAGTTCTGCGGCCCGCTGGTGGAGCGGCTGTCGAAGCAGGGCGTGCAGCTGAACATCACCGCCGTGATGACGCTGGACCAGGTGAAGCGCATCACCGAGCGCCTGCACGCCGACACGCCGGCCATCATCTCGGTGGTCGCCGGCCGCATCGCCGACACCGGGCGCGACCCGGTGCCGGTGATGGCCGAGTCGGTGCGCATCATGAAGGCGAAACCGAAGTCGGAGCTGATCTGGGCCAGCCACCGGGAACTGCTCAACATCTTCCAGGCCGACGATGTCGGCTGCCACATCATCACCGCCACCAACGACATCCTGAAGAAGCTGTCGCTTGTCGGCAAGGACCTCGACCAGTACTCGCTGGAGACGGTCGAGATGTTCTGCAAGGACGCCAGCGCGGCGGGCTTCAAGATCGCCACGCGCGCCGCGGCCTGATCCCCACGCAAGACCAACCCACGACGGACCCATCCAGATGAATTTCAAGCACGTACTCGTCACCGGCGGCGCCGGCTCTGTCGGCAGCCTCCTCGTCCCCCAGCTCCTCGAGCTCGGCCACAAGGTCACCGCGTTCGACATCATGTACTTCGGCGACGACTTCCTGCCGAAGTCCAACCCCAACCTGACCATCGTCAAGGGGGACATCCGCGACACCGGCAAGCTCTCCGCCGCGATGCAGGGCGTCGACGCGGTCATCAACCTGTCATGCATCTCGAACGACGCCAGCTTCGAGCTGGACGAGAACCTGTCGACGTCGATCAACCTCGACGCGTTCGAGCCGATGGTGATCGCGGCGAAGAAGGCCGGCGTGAAGCGCTTCGTCTACGCGTCGTCGAGCTCGGTGTACGGCGTGTCGGACGCGCCGGACGTCACCGAAGACCATCCGCTCGTGCCGTTGACCCTCTACAACACGTACAAGGGCATGTGCGAGCCGCTGCTGTTCAGGCACATGTCGCCCGAGTTCACCTGCGTGGTGATCCGGCCGGCGACGCTGTGCGGCTACGCGCCGCGCCAGCGCCTCGACCTGTCGGTGAACATCCTCACCAACCACGCCATCAACAACGGCAAGATCACGGTGTTCGGCGGGTCGCAGAAGCGCCCCAACCTGCACATCCAGGACATGTGCGACGTGTACAAGACGCTGCTCACGGTGCCGGCCGAGAAGATCGCCGGGCAGATCTTCAACGCCGGGTTCCAGAACCTGTCGATCATGGAGATCGCGCAGGTCGCCAAGCGCATCGTGCAGGAGGAGTTCCCCGAGAAGGGCGACATCCCCATCGTCACCACGCCGACCGACGACATCCGCTCGTACCACGTCAACTCCGACAAGATCCAGCGCGTGCTCGGCTTCAAGCCGCGCTTCACCGTCGAGGACGCGGTGAGGGACCTGTGCAAGGCCTTCAAGGCCGGCAAGCTGCCCAACAGCCTGCAGGACACCTTCTACTTCAACGTCCGGCGCCTCAAGGAAGTGAAGGCGGCATGACGGCCCGGCCGGTCGCCGTCGTCACCGGCGGCGCCGGGTTCATCGGCAGCCACATGGTGGACCTGCTGGTGGAGCGCGGTTTCGCCGTGCGCGTGATGGACAACATGCTGGGCGGCCGCCGGGAGAACGTGGCCCACCACGCGTCCGCCCCGGGTTTCGTGCTGGAGGAGCGCGACATCCGCAGCTACCAGCCCGGCGACGCGCTGTTCAAGGACGCGCAGTACGTGTTCCACTTCGCCGGCATCGGCGACCTCGTGCCGTCGATCGAGAAGCCGATGGAGTACATGTCGGCGAACGTGCAGGGCACGGTGCACATGCTGGAATGCGCCAGGCACGCCGGCGTGCGCAAGTTCGTCTACGCGGCGTCCTCCTCGTGCTACGGGCTGGCGAGCGTGCCGACCCGGGAAGACCACCCGCTCCAGCCCCAGTACCCGTACGCGCTCTCCAAGTACCAGGGCGAGCAGGCGGCGTTCCACTGGCACCAGGTGTACAAGCTGCCGGTGAACTCGATCCGCATCTTCAACGCCTACGGC
>SXGT01139056.1_pt1 | contig 18818 bp, 17 predicted proteins | sample 3176221 | NCBI WGS metagenome assembly SXGT01 (sample SAMN11356862, study PRJNA531348) | freshwater metagenome | isolation source: freshwater sample F1-120 | place: China: Fuxian Lake, Yuxi | collected 2017-12-25
CCATGCACCGCGTGGGGTCGGTCGGGCGTTGGAATAAACTGACTGTGGCGCATGGCTGTTACTGGAAGAAGTGCAGTTTTTGCGATATCAGTCTCGATTACATCGGCCGTTACGATGGCGTGGCGGCGACGACCCTGGTGGACCGTATCGAGCGTGTCATCGCCGAGACCGGGCAGACGGGCTTCCATTTCGTCGATGAGGCCGCGCCGCCCAAGGCGCTCAAGGCTATGGCCGAGGAACTGATGCGGCGAAACCGGGCTATCTCGTGGTGGGGCAATATCCGTTTTGAGAAATCCTTTACGCCGGCGCTGTGCCAGAAACTGGCCGACAGCGGTTGCATCGCCGTTTCCGGCGGATTAGAAGTGGCCAGCGACCGCCTTCTCGCATTGATGCAAAAGGGCGTGTCAGTGGACCAGGTGGCGCGGGTGACGCGCGCCTTTAGCGAGACGGGTATTCTGGTCCATGCCTATTTGATGTACGGGTTTCCAACCCAGACGGTGCAAGACACCGTGGATGCCATTGAACTCGTGCGCCAGTTGTTTGCCGAGGGGTGCATCCAGTCGGGTTTCTTTCATCGTTTTGCGTGCACGGTGCACTCGCCTGTAGGATTGAATCCTGAGGCCTATGGGATTCAACTCCAGCCTGTGCCGTTCGGCGGTTTTGCCCGCAACGATGTGGCCTTTGTAGATCCTGCCGGTGTCGATCACGTCAGCCTGGGCGAGGGGTTGAGCAAGGCGATCTACAACTTTATGCACGGGGTTGGTCTCGATGACGATGTGCGGGGTTGGTTCACGGAGCGGGTGCCGCGTCCAACGGTCGATCGGAATCGGATTGCGCGGGCGCTGGCGGTGCGTCAGTAGGACTTATTCATCTGGAGACAGAGGGGCGGGTCGTAAACTCGCTGGGCCGCCTCACGCATTTCTTGCCCCTTGAGGGGTGAACGGATCGCAGCGAAGCGTCTCGGGGGCGGATTTATATATGGCCTGTGCTATCGTCACGCCCTATGACACGAAGATCCTGGCTTCCCTTCCTCCTTGCCTTTGTCTTGCCCCTGCTGCTGCTCTATGTCTGGTGGGGTGGGTTCGCCGCAGTGGAAATCACCCCAGCGGTGCGTGGCCCTTATACTTACGCGTATCTTGAGCAGGAGGGTGATTACTCAAAATTGCCGGCCCTTGAGTTGAAGGCGGAACAGGCGTTACGGGCTCAGGGGATTGCCATCGGTGCGCCAATTACGGTGCTGTTTTCCAACCCTGATACGGTCATCGTGACTCAACGGCGTGCTCGGGTGGGTTATGAGGTGGCACCAGGTGTCCGGGTGGAGGCACCACTGGCCATGGCCACGATCCCGTCCCGTCCTGTTCTTGAGGTTCGCGTGCAAGCGGGTCGGGCCTTGGCCCCTGGACGCGCGTATGCGGCACTCGATACCTACCTGCAGGCACAGGGCCGTGGCATCATGATGCCCACGGTCGAACACTATCAACCGGCGGCGAACGCTTATCGCATGGGTCTTTTTACGGTCGAGATGGATCGCTAGAGATGGAACCACAGCAGCGAGGCCTGACACGATGCTGAACGCCATTTGGGTTGGCTTCTTTCTGGTGGCGATCTTCGCCTCGCTATGGCAATTTGCGGTTCATGGTCAGACGGACATCTTCGCGCAGGTCATGCAGGCCAGCTTTGCCAGTGCCAAGATCGGTTTTGAGATTGCATTGGGGTTGACCGGCGTGATGTGCTTGTGGCTGGGTCTGATGCGCGTGGGGGAGCAGGCTGGCTTTCTGCGAGCCTTGACACGCCTTTTGGAGCCTTTGCTGGCGCGGGTTTTTCCGGGTGTGCCGCGTGGGCATCCGGCCCTGGGTTCGATGACCATGAATCTGTCCGCTAATGTTCTGGGTCTTGATAACGCAGCCACGCCGATGGGTATTCAGGCGATGCGCGAATTGCAGACATTGAACCGTACACCGGACAGCGCCAGCAACGCGATGATCCTGTTTCTGGTCATCAACGCCTCGTCAGTGACGCTGTTGCCGATTACGATCTTCACTTATCGAGCGCAGATGGGAGCGGCAGATCCGACGGATGTCTTCATCCCAATCTTGATGGCGACCTATGCTTCGACCCTGGCGGGTTTCCTGACGGTGGCCGTGATTCAGCGCTTACCCTTGTTCAATGTGGTGGTGATGGCCTGGTTGACCGGTCTGACCGTGGCGGTGGGTGGTGTCTCGGCCTGGTTTTTGAGCCTGCCGGCGGCCGAGGTCAGCGTACAGTCGGCCTTGGTGAGCAATCTGCTTCTCCTGGCTTTGATTGCGGCATTTCTGATTGGGGCCGTCTGGCATAAGGTGAATGCCTATGAGGCTTTCATTGACGGGGCGAAGGAAGGGTTTCAGACCGTTATCAGTATCATCCCTTATCTGGTCGCGATGTTGGTGGCCATTGGTTTGCTGCGCGCATCCGGGGTGCTGGACGGCTTTACGGATGGGGTGCGTACGGGGATCCTTGCGCTGAGTTTTGATGCGCGCTGGGTCGATGCCCTGCCGACCATGATCATGAAGCCGTTGTCGGGCAGTGGCTCGCGCGCGATGATGATCGAGGCCATGCAGTCGTTTGGGGCCGATTCCTATATTGGGCGGCTGGTTTGTATTGTGCAGGGCAGCACGGAAACGACCTTTTATGTCCTGGCGGTCTATCTGGGGGCTGCGGGTGTCCGCAACGCCCGCCACGCCATTACGGGTTGCATTGCCGCCGATCTGGCCGGATTTGTCGTTGCGGTAGCGGTGGCGGGCCTTTTCTTCGCATAATAGACATGGACCAATGGGGTCCGCGTATGACCGGAGCGTTTCATGAAATCCCCCCATTTGCTGGCGGCGATTGACTTGGGTTCGAACAGCTTTCACCTGCAGGTGGCTCGGGTTGAAGGCGATCAGTTGTATTACCTTGATGCACACAAGGAAAGTGTGCGATTGGCCGGGGGTCTGACATCCAGCGGGATGCTGGACGCAGCATCGCAACGGCGTGCGCTAGATTGCTTGGCGCGCATGGGTGAACGCCTGCGCGGGATGCCGCTGGAGTCCGTGCGGGCGGTGGGCACCAATACTTTGCGGGTGGCGCGCAATGCCGAGGATTTTCTTGTGCGGGCGCGGGCTACGCTGGGGTTCGATATTGAGGTGGTGGCGGGGCGTGAAGAGGCGCGCCTGATCTATCTTGGAGTTTCGCACAGCTTGGCGCATGACACGGCCCCGCGTTTGGTGGTTGATATTGGCGGCGGTTCGACCGAATGCATTATCGGGCGCGGTTACACGCCTAGTGAGCGGGAGAGTACTCGCATCGGCTGCGTAGTCTATTCCAACCGGTTCTTTCCGCGGGGGACTGTGACCAAGGTGGCTATGAAAGAGGCCCGTTTGGCGGCTGAAGTTGCCTTGGGTCCCGTGGCGGCGCAGTTTCGGCGTGGCCAGTGGCGGCGCAGTTTCGGCGTGGCCAGTGGGAGATGGCGATTGGCGCTTCTGGTACGGCTCGGGCTCTGGGCGAGATCCTGTTACAGAACGGTCAGTCCGATGGCGCGATTACGCGTGCCGGGCTCAAGTGGCTGTGCGCCCGCATGGTTGCGGCGGGCAACACTCGTGGACTGGATATTCCAGGCCTCAAGTCGGATCGTAAACCGGTTATTGCGGGTGGGTTGGCTGTCATGGCTGGCGTTTTCGATGCGCTTGATATTGAGACCATGACGGTGGCACAGGGGGCCATGCGTGAAGGGATCCTCTGGGATCTTTTGGGGCGGAGCCATCATGAAGATATGCGCGAGGTAACAGTCGGCCAATTCATGCGTCGCTACCATGTGGATGTGGCTCAGGCACAGCGGGTGGAGGCGACGACGCTGGTTTTGCTCGAGGGCATGGGTGAGGTGGATGCCGCGATTCTGCGCCTTGCTCGCTGGGCGGCACGGTTACATGAGATTGGATTGTCAATCGCGCATAGCGGCCAGCACCGGCATGCCGCCTATATCCTGGAGAACGCCGATATGCCCGGATTTTCGCGTCAGGATCAGACCTTTCTGGCGCGGATTGTGCGTGCCAGTCGGGGTGGGTTGGCTAAGTTGGCGTTGGCCGCTGATGATCCGGCTTGGCGGTTGATTTTGCCTTTGCGCCTGGCGGTGTTGCTGAACCAGAACCGGATTGGCACAGTGGCGGCCGCGCGTCTGCAGTGTCGGGCAGGTGCGTGCTCTTTGGGTTTGGGTCATTCTGATGTACAGGATGGTCCTCTGACACGGGCGGCACTGGAGATTGAGTTAGGGCAGTGGCAGGGCATCAACGCGACCTGGTGCCTGAAGCGCGTGGGGCGCTAGACGGAACCAAGACGACTGGCCCCATGAATTTGACATGGCCTTAGTTCGATAGGGCTTGTAGCAGGAAAGTCTGTGCTTCGAAGGGTTTTCCACGGCGGGTGCGACGGCGGTAGCTACCGTCGGGTTGCATGTCCCATGCCTTGACATTGTCCTTCAGCGAGGCCTTGAGGCTTTCATTGATGACGCGGCGTTTGAGCTTGGGATCCAGTACCGGGAAGCAGGTTTCGATGCGACGGAAAAAGTTGCGGTCCATCCAGTCGGCGCTGGCGAGATATACATCCTCGGCAGCCCCATTGAGAAAATAGAACACCCGATGGTGTTCCAGAAAACGACCAAGGATGGAACGAACACTGATGTTGTCGGACAGCCCCGGGACACCAGGACGCAGGGCGCATACACCGCGTACGATGAGGTCGATCTGTACGCCGGCCTGTGAGGCCTCGTACATCGCATTGATCACCTTGGGTTCGAGCAGGGCGTTCATCTTGGCGATGATATGGGCCTTTTCGCCCTTTCGGGCGCGATGGGCCTCGCCCTGGATCGCCGCGATGATGTGCGGATGCAGGGTGAAGGGTGCTTGCCAGAGATGGTTGTGGGTTTTGGCGTGGCCTAGTCCGGTGAGTTGCGTAAACACTTCGTTGACATCCTCGCACAGCGCCGGGTTACTGGTGATGAGACCAAAGTCGGTGTACAGGCGGGTGGTGCGTGGGTGATAGTTTCCGGTACCGAGGTGCGCGTAGCGACGGATCTTGCCGTCTTCGCGGCGCACTACCAGCGCCAGCTTGGCGTGGGTCTTGTAACCGACCACACCGTAGACGATATGGGCACCGGCCTTTTCCAGGCGCTCGGCCCAGTTGATGTTGGCTTCTTCGTCAAAACGGGCCATCAGTTCGACCACGGCAGTGACCTCTTTGCCATTTTGTGCGGCGGCAATCAGGTGTTGCATCAATTCGGATTCGCTGCCGGTGCGGTATACGGTGAGCTTGATGGCCAGGACCTGCTTGTCGACCGAGGCCTGGCGCAGAAAATCCATAACCGGCTGGAAGCTCTGGTAGGGGTGATGGAGGAGGATATCTCCTTGTGAGGTGGCCTTGAAAATATCGGGATGTTTGAGCAAGTGGGAGGGGAGGGTGGCGGTGAAGGGCGGGAACTTGAGGTCCGGTCGATCAACCAGGTCCGGCACATTCATCAACCGCACCAGGTTAACCGGGCCATTGACCTGATAGAGGTCCTTTTCGTTCATATTGAATTGCTGCAGTAGGAAATTGCGCATCTCGGTCGGACAACTGTCGGCCACCTCCAGGCGTACGGCGTTTCCAAAGTGGCGTTGTGGTAGCCCACCGGCCAGTTGTTCGCGCAGATTCTTGTTTTCCTCATCGTCCACAAACAATTCGGAATTTCGGGTGACACGGAACTGGTAGCAGCCGAGGACCTCCATGCCAGAGAACAGTTCGCCGACATGGGCGTGCAGGATGGAGGAGAGAAACACGAAGCCGTAGTCACAGCCGGAAATCTCGGGGGGCAGTTGAATCACGCGTGGCAAGACGCGTGGCGCCTGCACGACCGCATGGCTCGAGTTACGGCCGAAGGCGTCTTTTCCGGACAGTTCGACGGCGAAGTTGAGACTCTTGTTGATGACATTGGGAAAAGGGTGCGAGGGATCCAGTCCAATAGGGGTGAGGACCGGCATGAGATCACTGAAAAAGAAATTGCGGATCCACTCGGCCTGTTCGTTTGTCCAGTGCGTGCGACGGAAAAAACGGATGCCTTCGGCAGCGAGCGCCGGAAGGACCTCACGGTTGAGGACTTCGTACTGGCGAGCGACGATCTGGTGTGCTGTTTCGGTGATCAAGGCATAGGCTTGGCGCGGGGTCAGACCATCCGGGCCACGCTGGTTGGGGGTAAGTTCCATCTGCTCCTTGATCCCCGAGACGCGGACCTCGAAGAACTCGTCCATGTTGCTGGAGGTAATGCTTAGAAAACGTAACCGTTCCAGAAGCGGGGTAGTCAGGTCCTCGGCCTGGGCTAGGACCCGGCGGTTAAATTCCAGGATGCCAAGTTCACGATTGATGAGGCGGTCTTGTGTGGGCATGGGGTTTCGTAGAGGATTTTGACCAATGCGCATGCTAAGCTAATCGCGACAAGGCTTCCATGACATTTGATGACAATGGCACCGTCCGTTTGACAGGCTTTTGTCATGGAACTTGATCTTGATCAATGTTCTATTTGGGGATATGGATATCTAATGGTAATCAGATTTGCAAATTCGTGATTAGTCTTGATAATTGTCAAGAGTTTGAATGTTTGCATGGCTTGTTGTGGATATAAAGCGGTCTTGAAAAGGAAGGACGGATTATGAATTTGTCAGGAATTCTTGTCGTTGCCAAACCGGAATGGGTGTCTCAGGTTGTTGCTGACCTCGCCGCTCAGGATGGGATTGAAGTACATCAAACTGATCCGGATTCGGGTCGCATCATTGTGGTGCAGGAAGCGACCGACATTCACGCCGAGATTGAGGGTGTGAAACGGATCAAGGCCATGCCCCATGTTGTAATGGCAGATATGGTTTACCACTATTTTGCCGAAGACGAGCAGGAATATGCCGCCATGCCCGCCGAACTGGCCGAGGACACTTCCGTGTGTGTTCCGACCTATCTTAACGCCTGATTATTAGCCAAAGGAGCAGATGTCATGGGAATCACCCGTCGTGAGTTTTTGAAGAATAGTGTGGCCGCCAGTGCGGCTGCGACTGTGGGCTTGCCGTTATCGCAGCAGGCCGAGGCTGCGGTGGCTCAGTCCGAGGCCGGCTGGCAATGGGACAAGGGTGCCTGTCGCTTCTGTGGTACGGGTTGCGGCATCATGATCGCGACCAAGGATGGTCGTATTGTGGCCACCAAGGGTGATCCTAAGGCGCCGGTCAACAAGGGTCTCAACTGTGTGAAGGGCTACTTTAACGGCAAGATCATGTACGGTCAGGACCGTTTGACCCAACCGTTGTTGCGTATGACCGACGGTAAGTTCGACAAGAAGGGCAAGTTCGTGCCGGTGTCGTGGGATACCGCCATGGATGTCATGGTCGAGAAATTCCTTGCGGCTTACAGGGAAAAGGGCCCGCATGGTGTGGGTATATTCGGTTCCGGTCAGTGGACGGTGCCCGAGGGCTATGTTGCGGCCAAGCTGTGGAAGGCTGGTTTCCGTTCAAATAACATCGACCCTAATGCTCGCCACTGCATGGCCTCCGCTGTGGCCGCCTTCATGCAAACCTTCGGTATTGACGAGCCGGCTGGCAACTATGATGACATTGAGCATACTGACACGGCTATCCTCTGGGGTGCCAACATGGCCGAGATGCACCCGATTCTGTGGTCGCGCATTACTGACCGTCGCCTGACGCACAAGAACATGAAGGTGATCAATCTGTCCACGTACTCGAACATGTCGTCGGATATTGCTGACCTGGAGATTGTGTTCAAGCCTAGTGGCGATCTGGCGATCCAAAACTACATCGCCCGCGAGATTATTAAGCGCGATGCGGTGAATTGGGACTTCGTAAAGAAACATACGGTGTTCGCGACGGGACCTTATGACATTGGCTATGGTTTCCGCCCCAAGAATGCCGACAAGTTTGCCTCGCCGGCCGAGATGGAAGTGGTCAAGAACGAGCAGACGCGCGTCCTTGATAAATGGGAGGCCATTGGTCAGCGCAGGAAGGCCGGCGATGTTGTGCCGCAGGCCAACGCTGCCACAGCAGGCAAGGACTGGGCTATCTCTTTTGAAGACTTTGCCAAGGCCCTGGAGCCGTATGATGCCGATTATGTCGTGGCCACAGCCAAGGGTGATCCGGACGAGTCGGCCGAGGTTTTTAAGGCCAAGATCAAGGAACTCGCCGATTACTACTGCGATCCAAAGCGTAAGGTGGTCTCTTACTGGACCATGGGTTTCAACCAGCACCAGCGTGGCACCTGGGTCAATGAACAGTGCTATACGAACCATATGCTGGTCGGCAAGCAATCATTACCTGGTAATGGTGCGTTTTCCCTGACCGGTCAACCTTCCGCTTGTGGTACGGCGCGTGAAGTGGGTACCTTTGCCCACCGCCTGCCGGCCGATATGGTGGTGATGAATCCGAAACACCGTGCGCTTTCCGAGAAGGTCTGGAACTTGCCGGCCAAGACCTTGAGCCCGCAGATGGGTAGCCACTACGTCAAGATCATGCGTGACCTGGAAGACGGGACCTGTAAGTGGGCTATGGTGCAGGTCAATAACCCGTGGCAGAACACCGCAAACCTGAATCATTGGATCAAGGGTGCGCGTGATATGGACAACTTCATCGTCTGCTGCGACGGCTATCCGACCGTATCGGCCAAGGTGGCCGATCTGGTCCTGCCGGCGGCGATGATCTTCGAAAAGTGGGGTTTTTACGGCAACGCAGAGCGTCGCACCCAGTGTTGGCGGCAGCAGGTTAAACCGGTTGGCGAGGCGCGCGGCGATATGTGGATCTTGCTTGAGATGGCCAAGCGCATCAAGATCAAAGATTGCTGGGGCGAGCAGAAGGTTGCGGGTGTCAAGGCTCCGGGTTTTGAAGACGGTAAGCTGCCGTCCGTGCTGGATGAGGCTGCAAAGATGGGCTATAGCCCGGAGGCCAGTCTCTACGATGCCCTGTTTGCGACCCCGAAAAACAAGAAGTACGCCTGGCCGGATCCGGTTGCCAAGGGGCACGGCAACCATATTGCCGAGAACCTGGGCTTCTTTGTCGAGAAGGCGATGTTCGAAGAGTATCGCGAGTTTGGTACCGATCACGGGCACGATCTGGCCCCGTTTGATGTCTATTACGATGATGCGGTGCGTGGTCTGAAGTGGCCTGTGGTTCTGAAGGACGGTAAGTGGGTCGAGACCGATTGGCGCTTCAATGAAGAGTATGACCCGTATTGCAAGAAGGGTTCGGGCATTGACTTCTATGGTAACAACGGCAATGCGCTGGTCATGGGCGACCTCGACAAGCCGGGGGATGGTAGCGTTAAGGTCAAGCTTGACGGTAAGGCCAAGATTTATTTCCGTCCCTACGCGAGTCCGGTCGAAGAACCCGATACCAACTTTAATCTTTGGTTGTGTACCGGTCGTGTGCTGGAACACTGGCATTCCGGTTCGATGACCCGTCGCGTGCCAGAACTGCACCGTGCTGTGCCTAACGCCGTGTGCTGGATCCATCCCAAGGATGCGGATGCGCGGGGCCTGAAGCGTAATGATCTGGTCTGGGTTGAATCACGGCGTGGCAAGGTCAAGGTGCGGATTGAGACCGGTGGCCGTAACCGTGTACCGCGTGGTTTGGTCTATGTACCTTGGTTTGACGAGTCCGTGTTGATCAACAAGGTTTGCCTCGACTCAACCTGTCCAATCTCGAAAGAGACCGACTTCAAGAAGTGCTCGGTGAAGGTCTACAAGGCCTGATCCTGGCTGGACGGCCTCCCTGCAGGGAGGCCGTGGTGAGGGGGCCCCTCACCCGGTGGCATGGGGTGCCCCCGGGTAAGTAGCTCCAAAGATTATGGGAAACGAAGCATGTCTGCCAACCGTCGCGATTTTCTGGTGCGCTTGATGCAGGGCGCTACCTTGGCCTCCACAGGAGGTTTGGGGTGGGCGTATCTGCTGCGTCAGGAGGCGCGGGCACAACCTTTTGCCTTGCGCCCGCCTGGCGCATTGCCGGATGATGATTTCAATGCCGCCTGCATCAAGTGCGGCCAGTGTGTGGTGGCCTGTCCATTCGATACCCTCAAGCTGGAGGCAGCGGGGGGTAACTTGCCGATCGGGATGCCGTTTTTTGAGCCGCGCCAGATCCCCTGTTATCTCTGTCCGAGCATCCCCTGCATGAAGGCTTGCCCGACCGGGGCCCTATCGCCGAAGCTGAAGAATATCAACGACTCGCGTATGGGGTTGGCGGTTATTGACACGGAGAACTGTTTGTCCTGGAAAGGCCTGCGTTGCGAAATTTGTCACCGCGAATGCCCGATCAAGGGCAAGGCCATCACCCTTGAGACGCATCCACGGCAGATCTCCAAACACGCAATGTTCATTCCTGTGGTGCATTCGGATGCCTGTACGGGTTGCGGTATTTGTGTGCGGGCCTGTCCGACGACCGAGCCGGCCATCCGTATCCTGCCGCACGCCTTGATACAGGGGAAAATTGGTGATCATTACCGACTGGGTTGGACCCGTGAGGATTCCATTACCCAGGAATTTGACGCTACGGGTGCTGCGCCAACTATCGCTGTACCTACCAATGCACCGTCTGGCCCGGTCAAGGGTAGTGCGGCTGATTATCTTAATGGTGGATTGTGATCATGCGTACCGCTCAAGACAGCTCGCACGATCTCTCACAGCGTAGCCTGGCTCAAAGAGTGTGGTCGTGGCGCTATATTGTGTTGCGTCGCCTCAGTCAGTTCGTCACTCTGTTGTTGTTCTTTGGAACCATACACTGGGGCTGGGAGGTGGCGAAGGATGTGCCCCTCCTGTCGGGTAACCTGTCGGGTTCCAAGTTTATTGGCTTGATCCCGATGGCGGATCCCTTTGCGGTCTTGCAGATCTTTCTCGCCGGCCATGTTTTGCAAACCGAGGCCATTCTTGGCTCAGTGATCGTGCTGGGTTTCTATAGTCTGATCGGTGGGCGAGTGTTTTGTTCCTGGGCCTGTCCCGTCAACCCGGTGACTGATCTGGCGGGCTGGTTGCGGGTGCGTTTCGATATCCGTCCGACCTTTATTTTGCTGCGCAACACGCGCTACTTTGTGTTGGCGTTAACCCTGATCCTCTCTGTTTTGACCGGGGTGGCTGCCTTTGAATGGGTGAGTCCGGTTGGCATGGCGCACCGCGAGATCCTCTTTGGGCTGGGTTTTGGCGCGACCGTTTTGTTGGCCATCTTTCTGTTTGACCTCTTTATTCTTAAGCATGGCTGGTGTGGTCACCTATGTCCTCTAGGCGCCTTTTGGTCGCTGGTGGGCAAGGTCAATCCCACACTCAGGGTGCGTTTCGATAAGACGACCTGCACCCATTGTGGTGAATGCGCCAAGGTTTGCCCTGAGCCTCAGGTGTTGAATCTCAAATTGTTGGAAGAAAAGGGTTTCGTGTTTTTTGGTGAATGCAGTAATTGTGGGCGTTGTACCCCGGTTTGTCCGGAGGGTAGTTTGGTTTTTGATTTTAAGCCCCTGATCCGTGCACATAATGCGCAGGCGCAGGGTTCTGTTTCTGTGAGTGAGGCGCAAAGGAGAGTGTGATGAGCAAGAATATGGCATGGGCTGGACTATTGGTGGGCGCGATTTTGGGTCTTTCTGGCTGTGGCCAGACGGCCAAGGCACCCACTGTGAAGGTAGCCGCGATTAACGACGCAACCCTGGGTCTGGAAAAAACTAGTGTCTATGATGTGCCAACGCCGCCGGTGACGCAGTATTCCAAGGCGGATCCAGGGACTTCCGCGTCTTTGGGGGTTTCGTATCACACCGCACCGCCTCAGGTCCCGCATAACATTGATGATTTTGTGCCGGTAACCCGAGACAACAATATGTGTGCGGCTTGCCACAATACGCCGGACCTGATCGGCGCTAAGCTTGAGAAGGGCCAGGCTAATCCGGCGCCGCGTAGCCACTATGTTGGCAAGACCAACGATCTTTACATGGGTCGCTGGAATTGCATTCAGTGTCACCGCCCGCAGTCGGATGCGGCCCTTTTGGTCGAGAGCGTTTTCCGCCCGGATAAATTGAACTGACCATACCGAGCTGATTAGGTCGGTTTGGATGAGGGGCTGATCGGGCGTGCTACCCGATCGGTTCTTCTTGTTTGAACGATCATCGATGTTGCGATGCCGTATCGGCGGAGATGAAAAGGGCTGCACTGACGCGGCCCTTTTTCTGTGGGCGGCGTCTTGGGGTATCTCGAGCCTATTCTGACGGCGAACCTTGCAATCACCCAGTGCCCTCACTATCCTGTGGCCTCGGTCTTAAAAGAAGGATGAGGATGGGTGGTTTTATTGCGGTAGGTATTGGTGCGGCCCTAGGAGCTTGGCTTCGCTGGGGATTGAGCCTTTGGCTCAATCCGGTCTTTCCGATCCTGCCTTATGGCACATTAGCCGCCAACCTCCTGGGCGGTTACCTCGTGGGTCTCGCCCTGGCCTTCTTCCTGTACAACCCGGATCTGTCGCCGGAATGGCGATTGTTTTTGGTGACGGGTTTCCTGGGCGGATTGACGACCTTTTCAACCTTCTCGGCGGAGGTCTTTACTCAGATGGCGCGTGGACAGATCGGCTGGGCCATGCTGACGGCCGGTCTGCACCTGGTTGGCTCGCTGACGATGACTGCGTTGGGAGTCTGGAGCGCGCGATTTTTACGCGGATGATGGCGTGGATGATGCGATGACCCTGTCTGGCATCGATACCCTAGCCCTGTTTGCAGCTTCTCTGTTGGCCAATTTTTTCTCGGCACTCTCGGGCGGTGGCGCGGGGCTGGTCCAGTTTCCCGTCCTGATTTTCCTCGGTCTGAGTTTTGGCGTGGCGCTGGCAACCCACAAGGTGGCAAGTGTGTTTCTTGGCGTGGGTGCCATCTTGCGTCATGGACGCGAAGGGGGTCTGGCCTGGCGGGAGAGCCTCATCATCCTGGCAGCAGGTTTGCCGGGCGTAATCCTTGGCGCCTCGTGGGTGCTGCAGGCCCCAGAACGGCCGATGATCATCTTGCTGGGTCTTTTGACCGCTGGGTTAGGGCTCTATTCCATTTTCAAGCCGCAATTGGGTCTGACTCATGCGCCCCGTAATTGGTCTGGACACAGTTTGTGGGTGGGCGCGGCGGGGCTGTTTGTGGTGGGATTTCTTAATGGCTCGATCACCTCGGGTACGGGCCTGTTTCTCACCTTATGGCTGATCCGCTGGTTTGGGTTGGATTATCAGCGTGCCGTGGCCTATACCCTGATCCTGTGCGGGTTTTTCTGGAACGGTACGGGTGCGGTAGTACTGGGTATCGTGGGGACTGTGGCCTGGGAGTGGATGCCGGCCTTGCTGGCGGGTTCCATCCTGGGTGGCTATCTTGGCACTCATCTGGCCATTCGTCAGGGGAACCGCTGGATCAAACGCGCCTTTGAGGTGACCACGATTCTAATTGGCCTGAAATTATTTTTGTCATGATGGCCTTGGCGTAGCTCAAGCGCTAACCGGATAGACATCTCCTAAGCTTGACAAAATCTGTCAAGTATTTACAATCTAAAATCATCTGACCCTGGATGGGTTGGCCTGTTTAGGTAACTAACTGACTTTATTGAGAGGAAAGAACATGGGCATTATTTTTCAATCGTTGGGTCGTACGGTAACGGTGGGTGTGGTTTTGCTGGCAATCGTGATGGGTGTGACCGGTGGAATGGATCCGATTAATGGTTTGCGCTGGGCGCACACGATCTCTGGTGTGTTGTGGATTGGCCTCCTGTATTACTTCAATTTCGTCCAGATCCCGTCCATGCCCAAGATCCCTGATGAGCATAAACCCGCCATTGGCAAGGTGATCGCGCCGACCGCACTGTTCTGGTTCCGCTGGGCCGCCTTGGCGACCGTGGTCACGGGTCTGGGGGTGGCCGCCGGTGCCGGTTACCTAGTTGAAGCCTTGACTCTGAAGACACAGATGATTGGCATTGGTATGTGGCTGGCGTTGGTGATGGCCTTCAATGTCTGGTTCATTATCTGGCCGAACCAGAAGAAGGCTCTCGGTATCGTTGTTGTGGAAGCAGCGGATAAGGCCAAGGCGGCACGCCTAGCCATGTTGACTTCGCGCTTCAATACCATGCTGTCCATCCCCATGCTGTATTGCATGATTGCACAGTCCTAAGGAACAAGGCCCGTCCGCATGCGGGCCTTTTTTGTCCCTTAATACTTGAATAAAACTGTCAACAATAGACCTGTGCAGCTATTGGCTGCCTTTTGAACGAGAGGAAAGAACATGGAACTCAACATCAATGGCCAAATCATTGAAACTGATCCGGAGGGCTATCTGGTCAACCTGTCCGACTGGTCCGAGGATGTGGCTATCTACCTGGCCAGCCAGGACAAACTGGAGCTCGGTGAGAACCAGTGGAAGATCATCCACTATATGCGCGATTACTTTAACGAGTACGGCACGGCACCCAATCTGCGCATCCTGCAAAAAGGCCTGAAGGAAGAATTTGGCCCGGAATGGAGTGAAAAGAAGTTCCTCTTTGATATCTTCCCGTTTGGCCCAGCCAAACAGGCTGGCCGCTACGCGGGGACGCCAAAACCGACTGGTTGTGTTTGATCTGTCGCGATTGACGGTTGCCTCTAACCTGTCTGGACACGTCTAGCGGGTCTAAGGCTCGGCTAGAATAGGGGGTCCCTTTTGGGGCCCTTTTCCATGGAGTTGTCACGATGAAGAACCTGATTGTTATTGTGGGGCTGATGCTTGCCAGTACTGCCGTCCACGCCTTTCCTCAATACGTCTCGGGCGGCTTCCGCGGTTCAGACCTGATGACGGCCGAAGAGCAGGCCGCCCACGCCAAGAAGTTGCAAGACATGCAGACCTATAGCGAGTGCAATGTCTACATGACGCAACACCGTCAAGAGATTGATCGGCGTGCGGCCGCCAAGGGCGTTAGCTTGCCGACTGTGCGCGGCAACCCCTGCGATGTGATGCGGACCTTTGGCCGCGTCAAGTAAAGGTTCGATTGCCTCGGTGCACGGGGCCGAAAGAAGGGTCCAGATTGCATGAGGGCATGGGGAGTTCGGTGAGTTCGCTGTCCTGTGTGATTGGGCTGTGTGCGGCTACAGCGTCAGGCGTTCATCACTCCGCTTTCCAGTGCCCGGACTTACCGCCCTTTTTCTCGACCAGGCGGATGGCATCGATGACCATGCCGCGATCGACAGCCTTACACATGTCGTAGATGGTCAGCAGGGCGACGCTGGCAGCGGTGAGGGCCTCCATTTCGACCCCGGTGCGCCCTATTGTCTCGGCGGTGGCGGTGCATTCGATGGCGTGGTCGGTTTCGATGAGGCGAAAGTCGATGCTGACGGCCGACAGTGCGATGGGGTGGCAGAGCGGGATCAGATCGGCGGTGCGTTTGCTGGCCATGATCCCGGCCAGCCGGGCGACGCCCAGGACATCGCCTTTCTTGGCTTGGCCGCTGGTGATCATGGTGAAGGTGGCCGCTTGCATGACGACGCGGCCACGCACCACGGCGATGCGGGCAGTTTCGGCCTTAGCGCCGACATCGACCATGATGGCGCGGCCCTCGAGGTCGAAGTGAGTGAGTTCGCTCATGGTGTTCCTATGTAAAGAGGGGAGAGCAAGGTTGCAGACCTATCTATATCATAGCTACATGCGTTTGATTGCGGCCTTCTTTCTGTTTCTTCTGTATACCTCGGTTTGGGCGGCGGTTGAATTGCCCGATCTTGGCGATCCCGCGCGGGTTGCTTTCTCTGAGGAGACGGAGGCACGCCTAGGGCAGGAGATCATGCGCCAGATCCGGGGGAGTCGGGATTACTACGATGATGCGGCGTTGACCGATTACCTCAATCGTCTCGGTGAACGGCTGGTGGCGGCGAGCGATGAGCCAGGACGCCGCTTTGAGTTTTTTGTGGTGCGCGACTCTAGTATTAACGCCTTTGCCTTGCCGGGGGGTTATGTTGGGATCCATACGGGCTTGTTGTCGGCGGCGCGTTCTGAAGCGGAACTGGCGGGTGTTTTGGCGCACGAGATCGCTCATGTCACACAACATCACCTCGCCCGTATGGTCAAGGGTAGCGAAGGCCTGACCGTGGCGGCGCTGGCAGGTATTGCGGTGGCGATCCTGGCGGCGCGTTCCAACCCGCAATTGGCCGATGCCGCGCTGCGCACTTCGCAGGCTTACGGGGTGCAGCAGCAGATCGATTTTACCCGGGCACATGAACATGAGGCAGACCGGGTTGGCTACCAGATCCTTGAGGGGGCGGGTTTCGATCCGGCGGGAATGGCGAGCTTTTTCGAGCGACTCATGCTTCAGGGGCGCTTGTACGACAACAGCGCACCGGTCTACCTTAGGACGCACCCGTTGAGTCATGATCGTATGGCGGATATGCAAAACCGCATCGCGCAGCGGGCCTATCGTCAGCCTCGTGTAGATCGTGAGCGGGACGCTGCATTTGGATTGTTGCAGGCACACATTCAGGCGCATGAAGGCCATGTTGCCGAGACCGTTAAGCGCTTTCGGGCGAGGATTCAGGAGCGACCGCAGGATCCGGCAGCGCACTATGGCCTGATTGAGGTCTTGTTACGCGATAACGACGCTCGCGCGGCTCTGACGCAAGTGGAGCATTTGCGGAAACTGTTGACTACGCCGCTGGTCGAGATGCAGACCGCGCGGGTGATCCGCGCCGTTAAGGGCCCGGAGGCGGCCTTGCCCGGATTGCAGGCGGCGCTGGTGCGCTGGCCTGGCGACCGGGCGCTGGGCTACTTGAGTGTGCGGACTTATTTGGCGGCGGGTCAACCTCATGCGGCGCACGCTCTCGTCGTTGAACGGCAGCGCACCTGGCCCGAGGATATTATCCTTTGGCGCCTCCTGGCCGAGACAGAATTGGCCTTGGGACACCCGCTGGAGTCGCATCTGGCTGAGGCTGAGGCTTATGTGCGTGAGGGCTTGCTGCAGGCGGCGATCGATCAGTTGCAAACGGCGTTGCGGGAGGCCAGGGCGAGTGGTAATGCGGTGGCAGGTGGTGATTTTTATGTCCTATCAATTGCTGAATCACGCCTCAACAGGCTGCGTGAGACACTGAAACGCCAGAATGCTGACAGCCGGGAACCTTGGAAAAAGGGATCTATGTGATTTGTGTACCACTAGGTAAAACTGCGGGTCCCGCGAAGCGTGTTTTTTGGGGTGGGCTCAGGGCGTGGTAGCTCCATACTGTTCCCTCCGTTTATCGTACTAATTCCGTTTTTTTTCCTTGGTTTGGGGTGGCAGTCTCCGGTATTCTCCGCCCGTCTTATACATCTGAGCGCATGTTGTTTGGAATGCGACCGGTCAAACCGTCTAGTTTTCTGTAAGGAATGTACCCATGAATCGTCGTGAGTTTTTGCAAGTGTTGGCTGCGGCCTCTGCCAGCGGCCTTGCTCTCGATAGCCGCGAGGCGTTGGCCGGTACGGCCCCCGCCAATTATTACGATATGCCGGCCTTTGGCAATGTGTCGTTGATGCACATAACCGACTGCCACGCACAGTTGAAGCCGATTTATTTTCGCGAGCCCAGCGTTAACCTGGGTGTCGGTGGCTCGGTTGGCAAGGTGCCACACCTCGTCGGCGAGCATTTGCTCAAGGCCTACAACATCAAGCCGGGTAGTATCGATGCGCATGCCTTCACTTATATTGATTTTGCTGCTGCATCGCGTACTTACGGCAAGGTGGGTGGTTTTGCGCACTTGAAGACGCTAGTGGACAAGGTTCGTGCGACCCGTCCTGGCTCCTTGCTGATGGACGGTGGCGATACCTGGCAGGGTTCGGCCACCGCGCTGTGGACCAACGCGCAGGACATGGTTGATGCCTGTATCGCTTTGGGTGTCAATGTGATGACACCGCACTGGGAAATGACCTACGGTGCTGCGCGCGTACAGGAAATCGTTAACGGTGACTTCAAAAAGGCCGGGGTCGATTTTGTCGCCCAGAATGTGGTGACCAATGACTTTGGCGATCAGGTTTTCCAGCCCTATGTCATGAAGGTGATCAATGGCGTGCAGGTGGCCATCATCGGTCAGGCCTTCCCTTATACTCCGATTGCGAACCCTCGCTGGATGGTGCCTGATTGGTCGTTTGGTATCCGCGATGAATCCATGCAGAAGTTTGTTAACGAGGCCCGTGCCAAGGGCGCGCAGGTGGTCGTGGTGTTGTCGCACAACGGCATGGATGTGGACATTAAGATGGCCAGTCGCGTGACGGGTATCGATGCCATCTTCGGCGGCCATACCCACGATGGCGTGCCGCAGCCGATCGAGGTGAAGAACGCCGCCGGGATGACGCTGGTGACAAACGCCGGCTCCAATGGCAAGTTCCTTGGTGTGATGGATTTCGACGTCAAGGGTGGCAAGGTCCGGGGCTGGAAGTACCGCCTGCTGCCGGTGTTCTCTAACCTGCTGGCGGCGGACCCGAAGATGGAGGCGCTGATCGCTGCCATCCGAAAGCCGTTCGAGGCCAAGTTGTCAGAAAAGCTGGCCGTCAGCGAAGACCTGCTCTACCGCCGTGGTAACTTCAACGGCACCTATGACCAGATGATCTGCGATGCGCTGATGAAGGTGAAGGGTGCCGATGCCGCCTTCTCGCCGGGTTTCCGCTGGGGCACTAGCTTGCTGCCGGGCGATGCCATCACGATGGAGCAACTGATGGATCAGGTTGCCATCACTTACCCGCAGACCTCGCTGACCAACATGAAGGGTGAGCAAATTAAGACCATTATGGAAGATGTGTGCGACAACCTGTTCAACGCCGACCCG
>SXGT01125933.1_pt1 | contig 18814 bp, 21 predicted proteins | sample 3176221 | NCBI WGS metagenome assembly SXGT01 (sample SAMN11356862, study PRJNA531348) | freshwater metagenome | isolation source: freshwater sample F1-120 | place: China: Fuxian Lake, Yuxi | collected 2017-12-25
AACATATCGGCGCATCGCGTTGCCCGATCGTAGACACCTTCTGGCAGACCTAAACGGGCGGGCCTGTCATCACGCCGCTCCCATGCGCAACGCCCACCGTCCCTGGTTCATGCACACTTCCCTTCTTTGGCATTGACGCGGCAATCGTCGACGAGACGGGATCCGAAATGCCGGCAAACACCGGCGGATTACTGGTGATTCGCAAACCGTGGCCTGCGATGCTCCGAGGCATTCATGGTGATCGCCAGCGATTCATTGACACCTACTGGTCGCGCGTCGAAGGCATGTACCTCGCGGGCGATGGTGCTCGACGGGATGAACGCGGCTATTTCTGGATCATGGGTCGCATCGATGATGTCATCAATGTCTCCGGACATCGACTCGGCACGATGGAAGTCGAAAGCGCACTCGTGTCACACCCCGCGGTCGTGGAAGCCGCCGTCGTCGGCATGCCGCACGAAATCAAGGGAACTGGCATCGCTGCATTCGTGACGCTCAGCCTCCAAGCCACCGCGAGCGATGCACTCAAGGGCGAGTTGCGAGAGCATGTCGCGAGCGTTCTTGGAGCGATTGCGAAGCCAGACATGCTCCGCTTCACCGGCGCGCTGCCCAAGACTCGATCGGGCAAGATCATGCGAAGACTTCTGCGGGATGTCGCGGCGGGGCGCGAATCCACGCAAGACACTTCCACGCTTGATGACTTTGGCGCACTCGCTGCGTTGCGAGGAAATGACGAGTGAGAAAGCGCGCCGATCCGCCTGCCTCGCATGCCGATGCCGCTCCACGCGCGACAGCTGCGGAACACGCGCGCCTTCGCGCACAGCACGCGAGTGAACGGGCAGAGGATTACTGCGAAGCGATTCAAGATGCGATCGACGCAACCGGCGTCAGTCGCGTCGTGCATCTCGCCCGCCGATTTGGACTGTCGCATGTGACCGTGAGCCGAACCATCGCGAGGTTGCAGCGCGAGGGGCTTCTCGAAACAGCGCCTTACAAACCAATCCTCCTCACACCCAAAGGCCGGAGGCTCGCCGAAGCTGCGCGCGCGCGACATGAACTTGTCCACGCGTTTCTCCTGCAGCTCGGAGTCGACGATGCCACGGCGCGCATCGACGCGGAGGGCATCGAACATCATGTGAGCCCAGCGACGATAGAGGCCTTCGCGAAGTTCCTCACCAAGCACCGAGCCTAGCCCGCTCGACTATCCTCTCGCATCGACATGCCCCACACCGACGCTCCGTTCATGCTTTCCGTTTCCGGCGCTCGCGGCATCGTGGGTGCGAGCATGACTCCCATTGTTGCGAGCAAGTTCGCTGCAGCGTTTGGCTCGCACCTGCAGATTGCGTCCGCGCAAGGAAGTCCACGGCGAATCCGGCTTGCGCTCGGGCGTGATGGCCGCGCGGGCGGCATGGCCTTCGCGCATGCGGTGAAAGGCGCGCTGGCGGCAGTCGGATGCGATGTCATCGACTTCGGCATCGCAATGACCCCCACCGTCGGTGTCATGATTCGCGAACTCAAACTTGACGGAGGCATGGTCGTCACCGCGAGCCACAATCCACTCGAATGGAACGGGTTGAAGTGCCTCAACGAGGATGGACTCGCGCCCCCGAAGTCCGAAGCCGACGCGATCATTGATCGCTTTCGGGGCGAGCAATTCGCCTTCGTCAGCGCCACACACATTGGAAGCTCGACAACCCGAGCTGATGCCGATGCGACGCATGTCGCGAAAGTGCTCGCATTACTGACCCCCGAGCGCGTGAAGAACATCGCCTCACGGAACTTCAAAGTTGTGCTGGACAGCGTAAATGCGTCGGGCTGCGTTCCGGGGCGCATGCTGCTCGAACAACTTGGCTGTCAACTCGTCCACCTGAACGGCGAGCCCACTGGCGTGTTTTCGCATCGACCCGAGCCGATCGAGGAGAATCTCGCGCAACTCTGCGCGCTCGTTGGAAGCACTCATGGCTCGGCGATTGGGTTCGCCCAAGACCCCGACGCGGATCGACTCGCGATCGTGGATGAACAAGGTCGATTCATCGGCGAGGAATACACACTCGTACTCTGCGCCGAGGCGATGCTCGCTCGCGCAGGCGCGACGACGATGGCCGCGAACCTCTCTACTTCACGCATGATTGATGATGTCGCGGCGCGCTATCCAGGCGCGACTGTCCTGCGAACCGCCGTTGGCGAGGCGCATGTTGTGGGCGCGCTCAAGCCTGCCGGCGGACGCATCGGTGGCGAAGGCAATGGCGGAGTCATCGTTCCGGAGGTCTGTTTCGTCCGTGACTCGCTCTCTGCGATGGCGTTGGTGCTCGACCTTCTGGCATCGCGCCAAACCCAATCGCTTTCGCAGTTGATAGGCCTGATGCCGAAGTACGCGATGCTCAAGACGAAGTTGGATCTGGCGGCAATTGGGGGTAGCGCTTCGGTTGGCGGCGCACTCAGCAAGGTGAAGTGCGCCTTTCGCGATGCGCGGGTCAACGATGTCGATGGCGTCCGCATTGACTTTGACGACGGATGGGTGCACCTTCGTGCGTCGAACACTGAACCGATCGTGCGAGTCATCGCGGAGGCCACGACCGAGGCACGCGCGCAGGAGTTGGTCAAGCGTTGTCGCATTGCCGCAGGGCTCTAACCAAGTACACTTCAAGCGCATGATTCGTGCCCCCTTCCCAACGCGTATCCCTGCACTCCTTGCGAGCTTGCTCGTATGCGCCTTGCAGGGTTGCGGCACCGGCGTCCGCAGCGACCCCACCAAGGCGACGCGGCCGTATCCGTTCGAACTCTCGCAGTCTCGAGTGCTCAACGCACAAGTCCTCAATGTTGATTCGAACATGGTGATCGTGAACGCCACCTTGGAGGAGTTCAACGACGTGGATGTGTGGCTCAATCAGCGCTACCTCCAACATGTCGCGCATATCTCCCCCGGAGAAACGATTCGACTCAATGTCGAGGATTTCTGGGATCACCGAGGCGAAGCACCCTTCCCTGGCGGGATCTTCCGACGATTCCAGCCCACGCCGATTCGCCTCGTGCAGTTTCAAACTAGCGCCAAGGAACCGCTCCTTGGCCTCGTTTCTATTCCGACCGAGCGCGAACTTGAGCGGGCAAGACTCGCGACTGGTCATTAATCACGAGACGAGTGCGACGCGATGGTGATGCAGTACTGCGTCCGCTGCGCGCGCCTAGAGTCCAAGCTGCGCGCGCTTGGCATCCCACTCCGCGCGTTCTCTGGAGTTTTCCGTCGCAAGCGGTTGCCCGCTCTTCAACGCCGCGATCTCGAGCGCCGTGAGTTGCATCGCGTGCAATCGGTAATCCTCAAACGCTTCACACGCCATAGGCACGATTGGCTTGATCAGCGCAAACATCGCGCGCGCGAAATCCTGAATCTCGAGTTGCGCGTGGTCGTCCATCCGCAGCGAAAGGAAGTGGAAGATGTTGTGCAGATCGCACTTCCAGTACCACTCCGTGTAGAGGCTCACAGGCAGCGCCGCGCGCGCCAGTTCCCGCGCCACGCCCTGCTCAATGAGATTGAGGTACTTCGCGTAATGCGCCTCGGCATCCGCGAGAAGCTCCAAGAACTGTTCGGCGGTGCCTACTTCGATCGTGCCATCCGAGCCCTGTCGATTCGACTTTGACTGCTTCCGAACGCTCGCCACCGATGGTCGGTAGAAGCGATCCGGCATGATGGAGTAACGCGCAGAGCACTCGTTGACATTCGCCGTGCGATGTCGAATCCACTGCCGAGCGATGAAGATCGGCATCGCAATGTGAAACTTAAACTCCACCATTTCGAGCGGCGTGGTATGCCGATGCCGCAACAGGTAGCGGACAAGTCCGCGATCCTCATTGACATGCTTCGTTCCATCGCCATACGAAACTCTCGCGGCCTGCACGATCGCGAAATCAGCCGTCTTTCCCTCCGGCACGAGCCGTGGCATCGCATCGCACAACGCGACGAAACCGTGCTCGTGGACGGGAATAGTCCATCGGGCGCTCCCGCCCATCACATCCACAAGCGGCGTCTCGGGAATCGTGCGGACGATGGGGCGGACGGGCGCACCCGCGATCATTTCGGGAGGAACAGTCGGCGTGGCTGTCGCGCATGGCTCGGTAGGCACATCAGAGGGCATTTCCGCATTATGCCAACATTTGCGCGCGCGATTGCCGCCGTTGGTGTCGAAAAAATCACGACTGACTGGGCGGGTTCGAAGCTCGAATCTCGACGGCGGCATCACTCAACGAACTCGCAGCCGCTGGGAGCGCGCCCACTTCTGTCGGTTTCCCGTCGACGCGAAGAATCGGTTGGACGCTGCGGTCGATCGACCACTCGACGCGAACGGTCTCAAGAGCGACCATGATTGCCGCGCGACTCGATTCCGTTTGACCCGCCAGTAGTTCTTCCGCACTGAGCGGGAATGCCCGCTGCTCTCTCGCGTAGTGCACAACCGCGTCCGCGACTAGACGCAAGCGCGCACTTGTGACCTTCGCGTCGTCTTTCACGCGACCCACAATACGCCATGCGAAAAACGATGTGCCGATTGCCGCGAGTACGAATAGCACAACAATGAGTTGGACGAGGCGCTTGCCTTGCATACGCGGAGGGTATCCGCAGCCCTCGGAGCTCGTCAGCACAGACAAGCTACATGCGCATGCCGTCGAACGAAATGCGCTGCTTCTTGCGATGCGGATCGGGTTCAGGGACCGCACTGAGAAGCGCCTGCGTATAGGCCTGCTTCGGTCGTTCAATCACTTCGGCGCGCGAACCTTCCTCGACAATCTTGCCGTTGTACATGACTGCGACGCGATCACAGATGTGATGAATCACCGCCATGTCATGCGAGATGAACAGGTAGGAGAGACCAAACTCCGACTGCAGGTCTTTGAGGAGATTCAGAATCTGCGACTGAATGGACACATCAAGCGCACTTGTCGGCTCGTCGCACACGATGAGTTTCGGGTTGAGCGAGAGTGCACGCGCGATACCGATTCGTTGTCGTTGGCCGCCTGAAAACTCGTGGGGGTATCGGTCGGCGGCTTGCTTCCAGAGTCCACACTTCACAAGAAGCTCTTCGACGCGGGTTCGCGTCTCCTCCGTCGATTTCGTCAGCCCATGCACCTCGAGCGGTTCGCCAATGATGCTCCCCACTCGCATGCGAGGATTGAGACTCCCCCCAGGATCTTGAAAGATGATTTGCATCTGCCGACGCAGCGATCGCAATTGTGTCGCGGACGCATCGAAGACGGAATTGCCTTCGAACCGAACCTCGCCACCCGTGGCCTTGATGAGGCGAAGGATCGTGCGACCAACGGTAGTCTTCCCGCACCCCGACTCTCCGACAAGTCCGAGTGTCTCGCCGCGAGCGATGGTAAAACTCACATCATCCACAGCCTTAAAGTGCCCGACCGTGCGCTGAAGGAGTCCCTTGCGGATGGGAAACCAAGTGCGGAGGTTCTTCACCTCAAGAAGAGCGGATGTATTCGGGTCAGAAGGCACGGGCCATACTGTACCGAAGCCAATCTCAATCCACCAAGGAAATCGCTGCGGGACACAGAATCCGGTTCGAGGCCTCCCGGTCGCGCAGCTCCCAAACTGATCGCGCCCTCCGACCGTCACGGCACTACCTGAGCGCTCGCGCTGCCGGTCAGTACAAACGCACGACGATCTGAATCGTACGACCGTCGGCGAGTTGGCATGTAAGTGGGACCTCGCGAGGCAATGCGCCTTGCGGATTTGCCGCGCGAAGCACGCGCGCGTACAGCTCGTCAATCGTCTGGATCGGCTGCCCCATTACTTCGACGATCGCGTCGCCCTTGTCGAGAAGTTGATCTACATCAGAGCCTACGCGAAGCGCCTCAATCAACACCCCTGGATGATGGGTTGTCTCAAGGCGGGCCGCTGAAGCAACATTGCTCGTCACAAGACTCTCAAATCCGGCGCGTCGAAGCGCGGCAAGCAAGGCTGGCGACGCGCGGAGCGCTGGATCGAGTTCCGTCAGGGTTGCGCTCAAATCCAATTCATCCAACCCATTCGTCTCGAGATTCGGTCGCACGACAGAAAACTTCACGGTAGAGCCTGGGAGCTTCGAGCTGATGAGCGCGGGAATCTGCCCATCCTCCGTGATCCGTTTCCCGTCAATCGACACGATGACATCGCCAATCCGTAGTCCCGCAGCGTCCGCAGGCGACGACTCACTGACGAAGCTCACCACCGCGCCATCTCCGTTGTACTCGCTCGCAAGGACGCGCATCGCCGCGTTATCTAGGCGCACGCCCGAGCGAATCATCGCGACCGGCGCGACGCTCACGCCGAGGTAACCCTTCTTCACTTCACCGCCTTCAATAATCTGCGTGACAACGGAGTCGATCATCGCAATGGGGATTGCGAGACCGATGCCCGCGAACTGCCCCTGGCCGACGGAGTTCCCGCGCCCCGTGGCGATCGCGGTATTCATTCCAATCACACCCCCACGAATGTCCGTCAGTGGACCTCCGGAGTTTCCTGGAGTGATCGCAGCGTCGGTCTGAATGAAGTTCTCGTAATCGATGTCCGCAAGTCCCGCGCTCCGACCAAGTCCACTCACGATGCCACGCGACATCGAGAAACGAAAGTCGAAAGGCGACCCAAACGCGAAGACCTGATCGCCTTGTCGCACGCCATCGCTGTCGCCCCGAAGCGATGCATGGAGTCGACCCGGGGCAACTGCAAGCACTGCGATATCGGTATGCAGGTCCAATCCAACGAGCGTTGCGTTGCGCATCTCCCCATCGTGAAGTTGAACTTGGATGCGATCCGCCCCGTCCACGACATGCGCATTCGTGACGATGTGTCCCTCTTCGTCCCAAATCCAGCCGCTTCCGCTCGATGCATAGGACTCGGAGAATCGACGACGCTGCATGGTCGTCTCGGTGCTTACATGCACGACCGACGGCTCCACGAGCGTGGCAATGTCGCGCTGCGCCTGATTGATCCGCGCCAGCACATCCGTTTGATCGAGCCGCTGCGACGCCGCTTGCACACGCGAGAGCGTCTGCGCGTCGGCGCTGTTGCGAATGACTGCCGGCGCTGCGACGAGGACCGCTGCGACGGCGGCGAGGACTACGACTGCGGGTCCATAGGTCGTCATAGTTTTCATAGGAAACTCCTGAAACAGCGATCAAACACTCTTGGCGTGCACTCGGATGCATCCATTTCGATCGATCAACGCATCCGACGACGAAACTCCACTGCCTCTTCTTCGCTCAGGGAGTACGGATGTTCGCCCAACATGCCGCTTCGAACGCGCTCTCGCCACAATTTCGCCATTCCGTCGAGCATTTCTCCCATCTGCACCAACGGTAACGCGAAAGGTGGCTGCCGTGGCGTCAGTCCGAGCAGGTCTGAGGTCACGACGACTTGCCCATGACAAGCGGACCCTGCACCGCAACCGATCACCGGAACGGGGGATCGCTTTACGATTTCCGCCGTCACCTCGACGGGCGTTGCTTCAATGAGGAGCATTGTCGCGCCAGCGTCAAGCATCACCCGCGCGTCTTCCACTAAGTCCACCGCGCCCTGGGCGGTTTTCCCTGCAGCGTAATAGCCGCCCTGCACCTTGGCGTGCTGCGGCCGCGACCCAATGTGCGCGACCACCGGAATGCCAGCTCGAGCGAGGCGCGTCACCAACGGTGCGAACGAGCGATCCACTTCGAGCTTCACGCAATCCGCAACGCCTTCGGTCATGAAACGGCCCGCGTTGCGCACACCTTCCGCATCATCCGCTTGATAGCTCATGAACGGCATGTCTGCCATGACCAAGCATCGAGGCGCGCCGCGCTTCACCGCGGCCGTGAGCATGATCATAAAATCAAGCGGCGCGTGGAGTGTGTTTGGAAAGCCGAGAATCATTTCCGCCGCCGTGTCGCCCACAAGAAGCACCGGGACACCCGCGCGTTCGAGCCACCGCGCAGTTGTCGCGTCGTAACACGTAAGACATGCAAACTTCAATCCTTCGCGCGCCGCTCGTTGAATCGTGCGAATACTCACAGGCGCGATGCTCGAATCTGGTCCGCACCATCGTGGCTGCGTGATTTGCTCCTCGCTCTGCTGCGAGGCGGCTTGGGGCGGATCTCGCGTGGGTTGCATGAGTAGATACTATTCGAGCGCAAGGCGCGTCAGAATGGTCTCCGCGTCGGATTTGGAAGCACATTGTCTCGGCCGCAAACGATCCAATCCGCAATCTCGGTCGCTTCACTGAGCGACGCGCGCGCCAACTCGACATCAAAGCAAGGAGTCAGTACCTGTCCGGATTCGAGGTGCTCGAGGGTGGGAACGGCGTCTCCTGCAACCAGCACGGTCGCCGTCCGACCCGGAAGCAGGAGGCCCGAAATCCCGGGCGTGACACCGTGGAGCGGAAACAGATCGACGCCGTTTGCAAGCGCGTCGGGTGCCGCCTTCGACCGCTCGAGAATGGCAATCTCGTTCGTGAGGGCGGCGAGGAGTTCCGCGTCGTTGGCCGCTCGCGCCTCATGAAACTTCGCGACGAGTTGTTGCCCGATCGCTTCCCGCTCGCGCTCGGCAATGAGCCACTGGGCACCTTCAAAAGACGCGAGCGCGCGGCGATGCAGCGGGCTGAAACACGACAGAAACACATGCGTGATCTGCTCGGGCGCAAGGCCAGACCGCTCGGCGAGTTTGGGCAGAAGTATCTGCGCCGGAAGCGAGGGGTCGACAAGAATGCGCGCTCCGCCGCTCACAATGAGGGTGGTAGTCGCGTGCGGCGCGCGAACGGCTCCCCGTTCATTCCAGAACGGATTCGATGCGAGCGTGCCAATAGAAATGATACGAAAGGTCGCGGACATGAGCACTACTCCGCGAGTCCATCGCGTGCGAGGCGGCCAAGGGCGCTTGTCGGATCACGGCGCATCTTCGCGAGCGCGTCAACCACGGGCGGAGGAACGAGCGTCGCAAGCGCATCGAGCGATCCGCCAAGGGCGGCGATCTGTTTGATCAAACTCGAACTCGTGTAGGCATAACTTTCGCCCGTCACGATGAAAACGGTTTCAATACCTGCGACCTGCCGATTCGTAATGGCGAGTTGGCATTCGGCGGCGAGGTCGGTGATATTGCGGATGCCTCGGATGATGGCACTCGCGCCGACGCTCCGCGCGTAATCCACCGTCAGTCCGGCGTAATGCTCGACCCGAATCGGCGCCCCCTCCTTCTCGCTCGCAAGGAGTTCTCTCACAAGTTGTTTCGCGAGGTCCACGCGTTCCTCGAACGAGAACATCGCTTCCTTATTCGGGTTACGACCGATCGCAAGGACGACCTCATCAAACAGCCGTCGACTGCGCCGGAGGATGTCGAGGTGGCCAAAGGTGATCGGATCGAACGATCCGGTGTAAATCCCGAGATGATGCGCGTGTGAACCCGTCACGGATGCTCCAAGGGGTGAAGGTGCCCATCTTAGGGGTTGCTGACGGTCTGAATCCATCTAGAACGCACAGGTAGACCTGCAACACAACCCGCTGTCATCACTTCACTTGCATGAGGGGTGTCTGCATGTGATCCTCTAACTGTCAGGTGCGCGTCTGGGACTCCGCGTGCCTGATGGGTTTCGACCCTGGATCGGCCCTGCATCGGAACGCCTCCCCGATCAGGGCCTTTGAGGAGAGACAGGCCTCGCGGCACGCAATTCCGCGAGGCCTGTCGTTTTTCTACCGCTGCAGAATCGGTACCGATCTCAATCCGCGAGTTCTTGATCGATGGGCGGAGCTTCCGGAAAATCAATCTCCGTTTCATGCACGTGATTGAAGAGATTGGTGAAGGTCATGATGGTGATACATGCGATCACTTCGATCACGGCACGATCGTCGTACCCCGCACGCCGGAACTCGGAGAGTTCTTCATCCGTCACGAACCCGTCCGATTCGAGAATGATCGCGGTGAAGTCAAGCAATGCTTGCTGCTTTTCATCGCCGCCTTCACCAGTCCGAGCCGCCATGGCCGCCTCGGCGCTGAGACCAGCCTTCGCGCCAAGCATCGTGTGCGCGGCGAGACAGTAATCACAATCGCGAATCTCACTCACGAAAAGCATGACCAGTTCACGCTCGAGCGCGGTGAGCGCGCCGCCCTCCGCGAGGCCTTTGCTGAACGCGAGATATCCTTCGAAGAGCCGCGGATGCGCAGCAAGTCCCTTGAAGATATTGATCGGTGCGCTCGCGAGCGTTTGGGCGACGACGCCTGTGGTGGACGATGGTTCGGCAACTTGAAGTCGGGGCATAATGAGTCTCAGAGTCGGATGGTCTTGGAGGGTCGGTCGGGTTTGCTTGCGACGCGCGATCGCGTCAAGACGGAGCGGACGGGTTCGTCCTTTGCAGGCCGGCGCCAATCAGTAGGGTTCGAAAGTTCTCGCCAAACACGAAGTTTTCCTCGGGGAACTTCATGCCTGCGCGATTTTGATCGAGATGACTGAACATCATCTCGATACGGCCAATCCGCGTCCATTTCCCGTCGCGGTGGTCGAGTCGCTCAATGGTGCCGATGGTGTTCGCGCCGCCGTCGTCCACGCGATCAATCATGGCGTCGTAGCGAATGCACTGACCTGGCAGCACATCGGACTCGATGACGGCCGAGCCAATCTTGGCGAGCACGACCTTCTCTTCGAAGTTTCGCGTCGCGCCGACGAGGATTCCTGCGGTCTGCGCCATGCCCTCGATGATGAGCGAGTTCGGCATCACGGGAAATGCTTCGCGCTGAGGCTCGCGCGCGAAGTGATCGTGCAAGTGCTCCTCGGCCAACGACACATTCTTCACGGCGACGAGGCGTCGACCAGGTTCATGGAGCACAACTCGGTCAATCCACATCCAACGCATGCGAGGCGCAGTTCTTCGAGGTGGTGATCAGGCGGAAAGTTTCTTCTCAACGAAGTCGCAGAGACTCTTCACCGTGAACAACGAGGAGAGTTTGGTGACTTGTGGATCGTTCGCGAAATCACCGAGCGAGATGTGCGGCATACGGTCGCGAAGCAACTGCATACCGGCCTCGGTCACCTTGCCGCCAACAACCAATCCCGGATCGGTCATCAGGTTTTCAGGAAAGAGCTCGCCCTGTTGGACCTTGAACGGCTTGGCCGGCGTCGCGAATTTCTTCTCCAGGCGGTACACAATGTCGAGGTAATCGATGCTCTCTGCACCGAGGTCGCCTGCGAGGGTTGCGTCTGGAGTGACATCGGAATCGTCCACGCCAAGGGCGTCAACGAGCACTTCGGTCACATGCTTCTCAATATCTGCTCGATTCATGGTCATATCGGTCTCCGCGGACTCACCCGTCAATCGCGGGTCATTCACTCGTCTGAAGGGGGCGCAGTATAAGGCGACCGGACACCGCTGTTTCTGACTTGGAATCCCCTTCTTTCGGCTCCTCTGCCAGTCGGATGACTGTCCCGAGCGCTTTGAATGTCGCGCGACCGTCATCGCCAACCTTCTCAAGAGTGACTTCGACTCGAAGAGTCTCCCCTGGTCGGACAAAGGATCCATAGCGGAGCGCCTTCACTTCCCCGAGGACCATACGAGGTAAACCGCGCTTCTCGAGCACCGCACGCGCGGCCTGCGTCAGTGCCTCGATCATGAACACGCCGGGCAGGACAGGAAAACCAGGAAAGTGATCGGCGAGGTACTCCTCCGCCGCGGTCACATTCTTGACGGCAACGGCGGCATTCTCATCGAGGGACAGGAAGCGATCCACAAGGACGAATTTCATGCGTCCGGAATCCTATCGGCTCCACAGGATATTGCTCACAACCACCGCGAATCGCCGATGTTTCGCGACTATGGCTAGGTCCAAGGCGCCGTCTGTTTCGGTTCTCGCAGAAGACGAGACTCCCCTCCCAATTCCCGAACACATTCGCAAGAAGATCCTCTGGGTCGCCGCGACGGCCGGGTGGGTTGTGCTCGTCGTGAGCCTCGCGAGTTTTCAATCCGCCGATTGGCCGACCCATGTCGTGGCGAATCCGACGGATCCACCAGTCAATCTCTGCGGTCGCTTTGGCGCCGCCCTTGCGTACTGGGGCTACCACTCGCTTGGATTCGGCGTGTGGGTTCCGGTCCTCTTCCTCGGCACCTGGCTTGGCTTTGCGGCGGCAAGTCGCGAGATGACGCACGCGGGGACGCGCGCGCTTGGCACACTCATCATGATGCTTGCCGTCGGAACGCTGCACGCGCAGTGGTTTCCGAATCTCGGCACGCTTGGCGGCGCCGCGGCCGGCTTGATTCCGACCTTTTTCACCGTCGAACTCGGCGCACGATTCGGTCCGGTCGGCGCATCACTGCTCTACCTGACAGCGCTGCTGCTCGGCGCGGTCGTCACCGCAGATCAACTGGTCGCACGCATTCCCGACGCCGTGCGGAGCGCGCTCTCGTTCCTCGCGCCCGTGTATCGAGCAGACTGGAGTGGACATTTCGACGCCATCAAATTGCGCTTGGCTGGATTGTTCCCGCAGCCCCAGACTGCGGGCGTCCCCTCGCCGAGTACGGTTAGACCCGTGCGCAGTCGCATGAGCGCACTCACGACTCCGGTGCTTGCACAGACTTCCCCCGCCATCGCTGACCTTGATGAAGAGGATGCGGAGCAGATTGCGCAAAGTACGCAGGACGCATGCGAAGAGACCGAACCCAAACCCGCAACTTCCTCCTCGCGCGTCGAAACTGAATCGGAGAAGCGCGCGCCACTGAGCGACGACGAAATCCGATCACGCATCAGCATGTTGCCTGTGAAGATCGCTTCGCACACCGAACAAGCGCCACTGCGCGACGAGGACATTCCGCGCACCGTCGATTACTCCGGCTACCAGTTCCCAACACTCGAACTCCTCGAAGAAGCAGAGGGCAACTACTCCGCCAAGCTCGAAAGCTTCGTGCGCGATCAAGCCACGGTGCTCATCAACGCCCTGCGCGAGTACAAGATCGAAGGCGAAATCACGCAGATCGAGAGCGGTCCCGTCGTCACGGTGTACTCGGTCGAACTCGCGCCGGGCACACTCGTGTCCAAACTCGAACGAGTTTCGCTTGACATCGCCCGCTCTCTCCGCGCCCCGAACATTCGCATCATTCCCAACATGGTGGGCCGAACCGCCGTGGGAATTGAAGTGCCCAACCAGCAAAAGGAAAAGGTGCGGCTCAAGGAGCTCATGTCAAGCGGACATGCCGCAGGGATGACGCTTCCGATGTTCCTTGGAAAGGACAGCGCCGGCGAGCCACTGGTGCTCGACCTCGTGAAAATGCCACACATGCTCATCGCAGGAACCACAGGCTCCGGCAAGAGCGTCTGCATGAACACAATCATCATGAGTTGGCTCTACACGAAGCGACCAGATGAATTGAAGCTCGTGCTCGTCGATCCGAAAATGGTGGAGATGGCGCAGTTCAGCGAAGTGCCGCACCTCGCGTGCCCCGTCATCACCGAAATGTCGAAGGCTGCAGCCGTGCTTGAATGGGCTGTGCAGAAGATGGATGAGCGATACGAACTCCTGAAGGAAGTCGGTGTCCAGAACATCTCGTCGTTCAACGGGCTCGGTGAGGAGGAACTCAAGACACGAGTCAGCCCTGCGGATGATCTTGAGTGGGCGAAGTTCCCCAAGAAGATGCACTACATGGTGTTCGTCATTGACGAACTTGCGGACCTCATGTTGACCAACAAAGAGGTCGAACACTCCATCGTTCGAATCGCACAGAAGGCGCGCGCGGTCGGCATTCACCTCGTGCTCGCGACGCAACGACCACAAGCGTCGGTCGTGACGGGCCTCATCAAGTCGAATATGCCCTGTCGCATCGGCTTCAAAGTCGCCTCGAGCATGGACAGCCGCATCGTCCTCGACCAGAAGGGCGCCGAACTCCTGCTCGGTCAAGGTGACATGCTCGTCGTGACGCCAAGCCAGACGGAGGCTCGTCGTTGTCAGGGCACCCTTGTCACGGATGGAGAAACCCGAAAAGTCGCGCGCTTCCTCCGAGATGTTGCGATGCCAAGCTTCGAGCGTCAACTCATGACGCTGCGAGCGATTTCGAAGTCGCCCGACGGTGAGGGCGAACCGGATGCGAGTAACCCCGACGCCGATCGCGATCCCCTCTTCGACAAGGCCGTGGATGTCATGATCGACTCAGGTCGCGGAAGTGTCTCGCTCTTGCAGCGCCGCCTCGCCATCGGCTATGGCCGCGCATCGCGACTCGTCGATCAGATGGGTGCCGCTGGAATCCTCAGCGATCACAAGGGATCCGTGGCACGAGAAGTCTTGATCTCGATCGACGATTGGCAGCGCATGAAGTCGATGCGAGACGCGGGCGAACGAGAAGGAACCGTCTTTGCGACTGAACGCGACACGACGATGCTGAGCGCAAGCAGCACTCGCGCTGTCAGCGCGAACAGTTCGTTCACCCCCTCGGTGTCGAGTGAGACGAACAGCGAGGAAGGCGCCCATTGGGCCGATGACATCAACGACGATGATGATTGATCGATCGTCATGCTGCATCGAGCGCGGGAACTCCATCGGCGCCGGCTCAGTTGGATGACATTTCCTGCGCACCGTCGGGGATGCACTCATGGCGAAGTTCTTTCCGTCCACGGCTGATCCAACCGCCCCTCACGGCGAACTTGTCTTCCGCGCCCAACTCGAAGCAGCACTCAAAGACGCGGATGTCGAGGTTTACTGCGGACTGACATTCTCCGTGCCGCAACGGGCAACGACTCGCGAGATTGATTTTCTCCTCGTCGATGATCGGCGCGGTTGGCTCTCGATCGAAGTCAAGGGTGGACCGTACGGATACGACGCCCCGAGCGGTCGGTGGGGTTGGTTCCGACAGAACGGATTCAGCGCGGACAAGAAGGGCGCGTACGAGCAATCGCTGTCTGCGACGCACACGCTCATGCGCTCACTCACCAAGCGATTCGGCTGGAACGAGGGGGAACCACGCATTCGTTTCCGAGCGCTCGTCGCCTTACCTGAGTCTGATCCGGTGGCGTTTCCTGTTGGCATGGGCTTGGACGATTTCATCTGTGCGCGCACCGCGATCAATCCAACGACACTGAGCGAAACGATCGAATCACAGCTGGCGAGTTTGTCGAAACGATTTCCAGAACTCACGGCGGGGCACGCCAACACGGTGAGTGCGGTCCGCCGCGCATGGCTCCGCCCCCACGCGGTGCCGCGCATTCGTATCGTTGCGGAGATCGAACGCGACCGATCGCTCGAAGGACCGCTCGTGAGTCCGGCGTTGCATGTCATCGATGCCGCTCGCGACATGCGTCGGGTCTTGGTGGAAGGCGCTGCGGGAACAGGCAAGACATTTGCAGCCGTGCGCCGCGCGCTTCGCGAACGCGCGCGCCTCTCCGGCCTGCTGCCGTCTCGCGCTCCGCGGGTACTGGTCACCTGTTACAACCGATTTCTTGCCGAGCGCATTTCGCGCAAGATGCTCCCTGGCGAAACAAACATCTCGTGCGTGCACTTCCATCAACTCGCCGAGGAAGTGCTCCAAGCCTGCTCTGCGCATGACTCACTCGCGCAACTCGAAGGCACTGCCAAGTACGACGCGATGGAGGCGCAACTCACCGCACTCGTTGAGAGCAATGCCGGCGCGATCCCGAAGTTCGACGCGCTCGTGATTGACGAGGCGCAGGACTTCAAACCTGCGTGGATCGATTGTCTCCTCCGCGGATTTCTTGCGCCGGAAGGAAGCGCGTGCGCATTCCGAGATAGCGCCCAGGGCATCTATGAGCACGAAGACCCAGCATTCCTGCGGAGTCGGTTCGGCGAGCCACTCCTCCTGACGCGCAATCTCCGCAACACCCGACCGATCGCCATCTTCCTCGAGCGGTTCGGCGTGACACCTCGGTGCGAGGACGCGCTTCCCCATGAATCTCGCGAGGGACGCGAACCGCGTATCGCCCGCTACGCCGTCCAAGCCGGTGGCGCTGACCCGCAGTTGCAACTCCTCGACCAGTTTCTCACCGAGTTGCTCTCGTCAGAGGATGTTCGGCCTCGCGACATCGTCTTGCTGAGTCCGTTCCGCCGTGAACGGACCTGTTTGGGAAGTGTCACGGCGCTGTGCGGCATGGGACTCATGCGCGCGAGTGACTACCCGATCGATCGAGATCCGGACGAGTTCCTCCGGTACGAAACGCTGCACACCTTCAAGGGAGCGGAGAGTCCCGTGATCATTCTGCATGATGTGCATGGGAGCGGCGTCAATGTCAATTCGCGCGCGCTCTACACCGCATGCTCGCGCGCCACCAACGCGTTGTTCGTCCTGCATCGCGACGACTTCGAATTCCCGAGCGCGTGAGCGCCAAACGGAACGAACTTAGTCGCCGATGTCTTCCGCCCAGAGATCGGGCTTCTCGCGAATCATGCGCTCCATGAGCGCAACGCATCGCGGGTCATCGAGCACGAGTGCGATCACGCCCGTTTCTTTGAACCAATGTTCCGCCCCCATATAGGTGCGATGCTCTCCAATCACCACCCGCGGAATCTTGTGCAGGATCGTCGTGCCTGTGCACATGGGGCATGGCGAAAGCGTGGAGACAAGTGTGAGCTTCTTCCAATCGCGACGACGACCGGCATTCCGAATGCAGTCCACTTCAGCATGGGCCGTCGGATCACCACTTTGGACGCGCTGATTGTGTCCCCGAGCGACGATGATGCCCGCTTCGTTCATCAGCACACTCCCAATCGGAATGCCGCCCTCGCGCCAACCCTTCTCCGCCTGCTCGATGGCGGCGTCGAGTCCGAGACGCGCGTGATCGGGATCAATGTGCATGTGAATCATTGTAGGGAGACGACCTTCGGGGACTCCGATTGCATGAAAAGTTCGCGCAACCCAGACTCAAGCGTTGTGCGCGGCGCGAACGCGAGCAACTCCTTAGCGCGGCTGATGACTGCGACGCTCTCGTGGACATCGCCCACGCGTGGCGGCCCGAACTCGACGCAGGTTGTGCAGTTCGCGAGGCGCGCGGCGGTCCGGGCGAGCGTGGCGATACTTGTCGAAACTCCGGTCCCGATGTTGATCGCGCTTCCGGCGAACTGCAACGGAGATGCCACCGCGCTCACGACAGCCGCTGCGACATCGCGCACATGCACGAAATCACGAGTCTGCGTCCCGTCGCCGAAGATTTGCACAGACTCCTTCCGACGAAGTCGCTCCACGAATCGAGGAATCGCTGCGGAGTACGAACCCTCGGCCACCTGCCGTGGCCCGTAGACATTGAAAAGGCGAAGCGCGAGGGCGTCGCAACCGCTTGTCGCGCAGAGATCCCGCAGCACTCCTTCGCCCGCACACTTCGTTTCTGCATACGGCGAGGTTGGCGCGAAGGAAGCTGGTTCCGAGTGTGGCCCTGGCCGATCTCCATAGACCGCCGCGCTTGAAGCAAGGAGCATGTGATGCGCACCTCTCGCGGCAGCCTCGGCCACCCGCTTCGTGCCATCGAGATTGACCGAGAAATAGTGCGCGCGATCCTGAAAGCTCGCCGCCACCGAGGTGAGTGCGGCGAGGTGCACGATTACACCGCAGCCCGCAGCAGCGCTCGCGACATCCACCGCGTCACACACAGTCCCTTCGAAGACTTCGAGCGCGGCGTTTGGCGCGGGCAGATTCGCGCGGCTGCCCGACGAGAAATCATCGAGGACGCGAACGCGATGCCCCGCGGCAAGCAACGCTTCACAGACATGACTTCCAATGAACCCCGCACCACCGGTCACCAGCACGCGAGCATCATTCATGCTTGGACCGCCGACCTGCGAACGAAGTTCCCATGAGGACGCTGATGAATCCGATGCCTCCATGCGCCCAGGGCATCCACGACGGCATGTCCGTCCACTTGCCGCCGTCCATGAAACTCATGTCTTTGGTTGGGAATTCCGGTCGACCTTCAAGGTCCCGTGGCGCACTCTGCACCGACCACGCCACCACAAGGCTCACGATCACGACGATGAATGCCAACAAGATTCCCGCGCGCTTTCGACCGATCATGGTCGCAACAGCGCCGCCAATGAATCCCGCCACCAAACAGATGCCGATGTCCAATGCCAGCCAAAGCGTCGAGGGTTGCCAAGACTGAAGCTCGTACACCGACTCCCGTGGCAGTGCAAGAAATGCGACGGTGAAGGCGACCATCACGATGATCATCATCGCGGCGTAGCCAAGGAGAAGTGCGATTGGCACCCGAAAGCAAGTTCCTAGACATCCCATAGTGGAGACATCGTACCGAGGCGTGGAATCGAGCCAAAAATGAACCCGCGAGGCTGCGGCGTGCGCAACCTCGCGGGTGGAAAGACTTCAACCGACGATCAAGCCTTGAATGTGGCCTTGAAATCGCGCATCGCCTTCAGGTAGGCGTCTTCGCTGCCCTTGAAGGAGCGCTTCTCCACGAGTTGGTCGCGAAGTGCCTTCGCCGGACCTTGGAAGTACTCGAGCAGGCCTGCCTCAAAGCGCGGCACGGCCGGAACGGGGACATCATCGAGAATGCCCTTGGATCCCGCGAAAATCGAAATGCACTGGTCCACAACATCAAACGGTGTGTACTGGCCCTGCTTGAGCAATTCAACCATGCGCGCACCGCGATCAAGCTGCCGCTGAGAAGCTGGGTCGAGTTCCGTTCCGAGCTGCGCGAATGCTTCGAGTTCACGAAATGCCGCGAGATCGAGACGCAATGAACCGGCGACTTCCTTCATCGCCTTCACTTGCGCTGCACCACCCACGCGCGAAACCGAGATACCGACATTGATGGCCGGGCGAATACCTGCCGCGAAGAGTTCAGGTTGGAGATAGATCTGACCGTCGGTGATCGAAATCA
>SXGT01170839.1_pt1 | contig 18810 bp, 15 predicted proteins | sample 3176221 | NCBI WGS metagenome assembly SXGT01 (sample SAMN11356862, study PRJNA531348) | freshwater metagenome | isolation source: freshwater sample F1-120 | place: China: Fuxian Lake, Yuxi | collected 2017-12-25
GCGTGTCTGGCTTCCGTGCCGGACGGTCTTCGTGCGGATCCGGTCCGGCTGACGCGGTTCTTTCAGGCGATCGCCGATGCCGCCGAACTGCCGCTCGTGGTGCAGGATCTCCAGTTCGACGGGCCGGGGCTCTCGTTGGACACCATCGAGCGGCTGGCGGCGGAAGTGCCGGGCTTCGCGGGGCTGAAGATCGAGACTGTACCGGCCGGTCCCAAGTACACGGCGGTGCGGCAACGCCTGGGCAACGTGTTTCTGGCCGGAGGCTGGGCCGTCCCGCAGTTGATCGAAGCGCTCGACCGCGGGGTGGACGCGATGATCCCGGAGGCGTCCATGGTGTCCGTCTATGTCCGGATCGCGGGACTTCACGGAAGCGGCCGCAGGGACGACGCCATCCGCGAGTTCCGGGCGCTGCTTCCGGTGCTCGCTTTCGCCAACCAGGAACTATGGACGTCGATCGCGTTCTTCAAACGGCTGCTGGTTCGCAGGGGGATCTTCCGCACGGACGCTCTCCGCGGACCGGCCTTCCCATGGGACGAGCATAACGAGCGGATCGCGGAAGAGCTGATCGGCCTCTACCTGGAAGTCGAGGGCTCGATGTGACGCCGGCCCTCACCGTCTATCTGTTCCTCGCCTCCGGATGTCCGCTGTCCAACCGGTACCTGCCGGAGATCTCGGAGATCCAGTCGCGCTACCAGCCGCGAGGCGTGCGATTCGAACGGCCGTCCGATCCGGCTTCGGCGCGGAAATTGGGAGCACGCGTGACGCCGCAGACGGTAGTGACGGACGCCCTGGGACGCGTTGTCTACCGCGGACGTATCGACGATCGCGGCGCCGCCCCCGGCATCGCGCGGCCGCCCACCCGCCACGATCTGCGGGAAGCGCTCGACGCGCTGCTGGATGGCCGGCCCGTGCCGGCGCCGGAGACTCCGGTGGTGGGTTGCGCCATCACGTTTCCGGCGCCGGAACGGAAAGGCGCCATTACGTTTTCGGAACAAGTAGCGGCGGTTTTGTTCGAACGGTGCGCTTCCTGCCACCGGCCGGGCGGATCGGGGCCTTTCTCCGTGACGTCGTACTCCGAGGCCGCTCCCCGCGCGGCGGCGATCGCCCAGGCCGCCCGCTCCCGCCGCATGCCGCCCTGGAAGGCCGAACCCGGGCCGCATCCGTTCCTCGGAGAAAACCGTCTGGACGAAGCGGCGATCCGGCTGCTGGAAGCCTGGGCGGCCGATGGAGCGCGGGAAGGCGACCCCGCGCGGACGCCGCCGCTGCCGAAGTTCGCCGATGGCTGGGAACTCGGTCCGCCGGACATGGTGGTGCGCGCGCCCAAGCCGGTGCGCATCCCCTCGGCGTCGCCGGACCAGTACACCTGCCTGGCGATACCCATCTCGACTCCGCGCGTTCGCTACGTGCGAGCGTTCGAGTTCCGCCCCGGCAACCGCCCGGCGACACACCATGCGCTGATCTTCGTGGATTCGCGCCGCATCGCCCGCCGCGCCGGCGACACCTACCCCTGCTTCGGCACGCCGGGATTCCTGCCTACCGCGGCGCTCGGCGGGTGGACGCCGGGGTTCGGCGCATCCGTCTATCCGGCGGGCACGGCGGTGTCCATCCGTCCGGGAGCGGACTTGGTTTTGCAACTGCATCTGCGCGCCAGCGGACGCGAGGAGACCGCGCAACCGGAAATCGCGCTGTACTTCACCGAGGAGGCTCCGCGCCGCCGGATGGTGGACATCGCGCTCGGGTCGCGGCGCATCGACATCGCGCCCGGAAAGCGCCGCTATGTGGTGCGAGACAGCTTCACGCTTCCGGTGGCCGTGGAAATCACCGGCATCATTCCGCACGCGCACTACGTGTGCCGCGAAATGCGAGGACGCGCGGTGATGCCCAGCGGCCGCGTGGTGGATTTACTGACGATTCGCGACTGGGATTTCGACTGGCAGCGCCACTACCGCTATCGCGACACGTTCGTGCTTCCGGCCGGGACGCGGCTCGAAATGGAGTTCGTCTACGACAACTCGGCCGCGAATCCCCGGAATCCGTCGCGGCCGCCGCGCCGCGTCGTCTGGGGGCCGGAATCGAGCGACGAGATGGCGGGTCTGCACGTACAGGCGATGCCCGTCCGCAACGAGGACGCAGAGGAGCTCGGCCAGTATCTGTGGGGGAAGTTGATGCGCGAGACCGGCCGGGGCGGGCGCTAGCCTCGGTTAGGACGCCTTGCGCGCCTCGGCCGCCGCCTTCATTTGCGCCAGGCCTTTTTCGAAGTCGCCGCCGACCATCTTGTCCATGTTCATGAACACGGAGAACGCCTTGCCCATGAAGTCGTTCACGCCATCCATGGTCCACACCACCTTGGTACCGCCGCCCTCGGGGGTGAATTCGAAGGTAGTATTGTTCGTCGCGGTCCAGGGCTTCAGGAACTCGAGTTGGATCTGAATCTGGCTATCCGGCTTGCTCTCGAGGATCGTCATGCGGCCCTCGCCGACGTCGTCGTTGCCCGCCCACGTGTAGATAGCGCCCGCGCCCGACTGCGCTCCATCGAGGGTCTTCTTCATGTTCGGGTCGAGTTTGGCCCAGGGTGACCAGGCGTCCCAGTTCTTGAAGTCGTTGACCATCTCGAAGGTGCGCTCGGCGGGCGCGGCGATCACCGCGGAGCGCGTGACCCGGAATTCCGAGGGCCGTGTAGCAACGAAGCCGCAGAAGGCGGCGCCCAATCCCACGACGACGAGTAGAGCTTTGATCAGCATTGGTCAGACCTTGGCGGGAACCACGTACGGCGCTCGATAGTTGCGAGTGAGCATCCGCGTGGCTTCGGCGTCGCCCTTGACCGTCCAGGTCTTCTCGTCCCAATTGAGCGTGCGGCCCAACCGGTAGGAGATATTCGCCAAGTGGACCAGCACGCACGACAAGGCGCCTTCCTCGATCTCGGCGTTCAGATCCTCGCGTTTGCGGCTGCGCACGGCGGCGATGAAGTTCTCGAAGTGGGCGTCGCGATCGTTCCGGGCGGGTCCTGGCTTGTGATCCTTGCCCATGTAGCTGTAGTACTTGTTGTAGCCGTCGATGACCAGGTAGCCTTCCGATCCGTAGAAGGTGTTGCCGATGGTGTTGCCGCCCTTTTCGCCGCCGATGCCGGCTTCGTGGTTGCTGTACCAGTGCCGCACCTCGAACGTCATCATCTTGGCCTTGCCGCCCACGTTGAACTCGTAGGACGCGGTCATGGTGTTCGGCGTCTCCTGATCGTCGTCGAACATGAACTTGCCGCCGATGCCGCTCACTTTCACCGGATGCGTTACGCCCAGGCCCCAGCGGGCGATGTCCACCTCGTGGATGCCCTGGTTGCCGAGATCGCCGTTGCCGGTGTCCCAGAACCAGTGCCAGTTGTAGTGGAAGCGGTTCTTGGTGAACGGGCGCATTTGCGCCGGTCCAGTCCACATGTCGTAATCGACGCCGGGCGGCACGGCCTCCACGGGCGTCTTGCCGATCGTGTTTCGCGACTTGAAGCAGAGACCACGCGCCATGTAGATGTCGCCGAACTCGCCCGCGCGCATCTTCTGGACGGCTTCCCGCAGCGCCGGAGACGAGCGGCTTTGGCTTCCCATCTGCACCATGCGGTCGTACTTGCGCGCCGCGGCGACGATCTGCCGGGACTCGAACACGTTGTGCGAGCACGGCTTTTCGACGTAGACATCCTTGCCTGCCTGGCACGCCCAGATGGTCTGCAAGGTGTGCCAGTGATTCGGCGTGGCGATGGACACCGCGTCGATCGTCTTGTCCTCGAGCACTTTCCGGATGTCGCGGAAGGTCTTGACCGGCTCCTTGCCGCGGCGTTGCAGCGCGCCGATGTAGCGTTCCGAATGGGAGTCGTCCACGTCCACCAAGCCGGCCAGCGCTACGTTCGGCATGGCGGTCCAGGCGCCCATGTGGCTGTTGCCGCGTCCGCCGCAGCCGACCACCACGACGCGAACCGTATCGTTGGGGCTCGGAGTGGCCCAAACCGTTTGAGCGGCGGTGGCGGCCGCCGAACTCATGAAAAACTTACGCCGATTCATAGGAACTCCTTGGCGGGACGACAGTGGCCGCCGCTCTGAAAATTATACACGCCGGTACTCGATGGCTCGCAACCCCGCGGCGGTGGCGTAGGAACAGAAGCCGAGCGGAGCCGATAGATCGGTGTCGTCGAACCGGAGCCCGACCTTCCGCTTGTCGAGGCCGACATCGATGACGCCGGAGCCGCCGATCCAGGCTTGAATCCGGGTTTGCGTTACCAACAGCCGGAAGCCGTACCAGCGTCCCTTGACGAAGTCGCGATTGGTGGACGTGTCGTTCTCGGAGGCATCGTAGCCGTCGACGTTCGAAAGGCCCACCACCGTGCCGTCCCAACCGCCGTTGATCCAGGAGCAGAACGAATCGTTCACCGGGAACGTCAGGCCGGCGAAGAAGTCGTTGCCATCCAGCCGGGCCGCTTCGAAGCGAATCTCGTAGCCGGACTTCGGGAATTCGCGCGTCCAGTTGACGCCCGTCATCCGGCCCTTGCCCAGCAGGATCGCGCCGTCCTTGACGGCACACATCCCCCGGCCGGGGAACGGCGTCTCTTTCCACCCGGCGAGCGACCTGCCGTCGAACATCGGAATCCAGCCGTCCGTGGGCGCCTGGGCGCGAGCTTGGAACCGGAACGCCGCGGCGGCCGGCCCAAGGACGACGAGGCGGCGCGTCATGGCGCTAGTTCAACGACGCCGCCAGATCCTGCGCCAACGCGCTGGCCCGCTGCGCCAGCGCGAGAGATGTCGCCAGATCGGTGGCGCGCGCCTCCTGCGATTGCTTGAGGAAAGCCTCGATGCGCGTCAGGTTCGAGCGCTGGCGGCCGTTGAGCCGCCGCCCCGTGACCTTGGCGAGGCTTTCAGTCGTGGTCTTCACCGCGGCGTCGATCGACGTGGAGTAGCGCTCCTGCTCCTCCGGGCTCAGCATCGCGGCGAGCTGCGGTGGAGGCGCGGCCTCTTGCACCGGCGGGGGCGCGGTGGCGGTCTGCGGGGGCCGGGGCGGATTGCGGCGGGGACGGGCGGGCTTGGGTGCGGGCGGCTTGGCGGGCGGCGCGGGCGGAGTCGTTCGCACCACATCCGCCGGCGGCTTCGCCGTGGGTGGCGCCGGCGTCTCCACCTTGGGCGGAGGCGGCAAGGGCTTGGGCGGTTCGGCTTCCGCCGTGCGCGCCGGCGATACGGACGCGGGAGGTGCGGGCGGAGGCTTGCGAAACCACGTGCACGACGCGGTCGCGGCCAATAGCAGAACGAGGGCGATCCTCATCCGGCCGAACTCCCGCTCGCGATCGCCGGGATTATGGCCTCCCGGTCCGAGCTTTCCAACTCCGCGAATCGCATCCGGAACGTCGTGCCCTCCCCCGGCACGGTCTGAAAGTCAATCGATGCATTATGAAGCTGAACGATCCGGAAAGTCATCGCCAGCCCGATGCCGGATCCCTTCTGCTTTGTGGTGAAGTACAGGTTGAAAATCTTGTCGCGAACCGCGTCCGGAATGCCGTCTCCCTGGTCGGTCACCTGCAAGACAGCATCCCCCGCGTCACGCGACACGGCGATCTCGAGCTTGCCTCCGCTCTTCATCGCCTCGATTCCATTGTTCACCACATTGAGCACCGCTTGCTTGAGCAGGTCGCGGTCGCCGCGGATCCGCGCCGGGCCGGGCGAGGCCAAATCGATCTCGACGGCGGCGCGTTTGGCCTCGGGGCCCACCAGCCCGGCCACTTCGGCGGCCACTTCGGAGAGATCCACGTCTTCCCATTTGAGGTCCACCGGGCGGGTGAAGTCGAGGAACGTCTTCACCACGCGGTCCAGCCGCGCGATCTCGCCGCCGATCACGTTGACTTCGTTGCCGACCTCCTCGTCGCGTTCGAGCTTCGACCGCAGGATCTCGAGATGCAGAGCCATCGCGTTCAGCGGATTCTTGATCTCGTGCGCGACGCCGCCGGTGAGCCTGCTGATGGCGGCCAGCCGGGTGGAGATGTCGAGTTGGGAGCGCAGTTGGCGCCTGGTCTCGGCGTCGCGCAGAGTGATGAGGACGTTGCCGTCCAGCAGTTCCACGTTGGCCAGCACGCGTACGGGTGGAGGTCCGTCGCGGTCGAGCGTCACGGCGATGTCCCGTACGTTCATGCCGCTGAGCATTGCCCGGCGGATGGTGGCCCCCAGGGGAGAATCCGCCGGAAACAGGCCGTCCATGCCGCGGGAGGCCATCTCCTCGCGCGGCATCGCCAGCAGGTGCTCGGCGGACCGGCTGGCTCGCTGGAGCCGCTGCCGCGAGTCGAACAGCAACACCGCTTCCTCGAGCCGTTCCATCATGCGATCCACGTTGGCCCGCAACTGCTCCACGTCGTCGCGAGCGCCTCGGAATCGCTGGCTGAGCAGATCCAGTTTGGACTGCATGTCGGCGAACTCCTTGGCCTCGCGATCGGGCTTGGGACTGCCGGGTTCGGTGAAGTGGCCGGTGGCCATGCTTTCGATGCGCTGGCTCAACCGGTCCAGCGAGCGGAGGATCACGTTGGAGAACAGGTAGGCGAGCGCCACCGAGACGAGCATCGAAAGAGCCGACACCAGAAGCGTGGTGCGCACCTGCGGCATGATGGCGCCCTTGACGAGCACCGTGGAGGTGACGACGCGGATGCTCACGATCGGCTGCGGATCGCCAGGGATGCCGAGCGGAGCGACTCGCACGTAGTCCTGGCTCTGCGTCAGCACCTCCAGCAGCCGGTCCCACAAGGGACGCTGCGTCCATTCGACGAAGCCAGGCAGCGGCTGGAAGGGCTTCTTTTCCTGATCCAAATTCGACGAAGCGAGCACGATCCCGTCGCTGTCGCACACCAGGATCTCCACCACGGCAAGCGCGCCGGTGAGGGTCTTTTGCAGCAGCGGCGGCAGCGACTTGTCGTTCTCGACCAGGCCGCGCCAGAAATCGCGTCCCCGAACCGTGCCGGGCTTGGCGGCGGCAGCCTGTTCGTTCAACCGAAGGCGTACCAGATGCTGCACCTGCTCGGTGATCGCCTGCGCGCCGTCGATCGCGTCCTTGAACTTCGCTTCCGCCGCGATCAGAAGACTGAGTACGCACTCGGCGAAAACGAAAAGAGTGACCAGCGTGACGATCGAGATGCGAAGGCGATTCTTGAGAGACACATCAGGCTCCGGCCGCGGCGGGCTCCGACCCGTATTCCTTGAGCTTGTTGAACAGCGTCTTCAGGCTGATGCCGAGGACTTCCGCCGCCCTCGTCTTATTGTTCTTCGTGTGCGCCAGCGTCGCGAAGATCAGCGCCTTTTCGGCCTGCTCCACCGTCGTCCCCACGTTCAGAAAGATGCCGTCGCCCGGCGGAGGAGGCGCCGCCGCTGGAGTCGCGGCGGAAGCCTGCCGGGGCGCGCCGGCGAACCCTTGCGGCAGATGCCGGACCTCGAGGGGTCCGCTGCCGGCGATGATCGCGGCCCGTTCCAGCACGTTGCGCAGTTCGCGTACGGTGCCGGGCCACGCGTGCGTCTGAAAGCGCGCCAGCACACTCGCGCTGGCGCCGGTGATCTTCAGATCGTGTTTACGATTCAGATCGCCGAGCATCGTCTCGGTAAGGGATGGGACGTCGTCGAGCCGATGCCGCAACGGAGGTAGTTCCAGGCCGAACACGTTGAGACGGTAGAAGAGATCCTCGCGGAGAAGCCCCTTGCGGATCGCTTCCACCGGCTCGCGATTGGTGGCCGCCACCACGCGCACGTCCACCACCATCTCGCTCTTGCCGCCCAGCCGCCGCACGCGCGAGTCCTCGAGCACGCGGAGCAGCTTGGCCTGCGTTCCCACGGGCATCTCCGCCAACTCGTCCAGCAGCAGCGTGCCGCCTTGCGCCAACTCGAAGCATCCGGCGCGGCGTTCCACGGCTCCGGTGAAAGAGCCTTTCTCGTGGCCGAACAGTTCGCTCTCCATCAACGTTTCCGGCATCGCGGCGCAGTTGATGGCGACGAAGGGTCCGGCGGCGCGCGGGCTCAGCGCGTGGATCGCGCGCGCCACCACTTCCTTGCCGGTGCCGCTTTCGCCCGTGATGAGAACGGCCGCTTTGCTCGGCGCCACTTGCCGGACCAGCGAGAACACCTGCTGCATCGCCTCCGATCCGCCCACCAGTTCGCCGAGCGTGCCCTGGTAGCTCAACTGGCGCTGGAGCCGCTCGGTCTCCTGCGTCATCTGGCTTTGGGCGCCGGCGCGCTCCACCAGGATCTTCAGCACGCGGGGCTGGATCGGCTTTTCGAGAAACCAGAAGGCGCCCAGATCGTGCACGGTGGCGAGGGCGGTTTCTATATTGCCGAACGCGGTGATCATGATGGAAGGAATCCGGCTGCCGGAGTCCTTGATGCGCCGCAGCAGCTCCGAGCCGTCGACTCGCGGCATCATCATGTCGGTGATCAGGATGTGCGGATCGAACTCGGCGAGCTTCTCCAACGCGTCCTGGCCGTCGAACGCGGTGGCGGTTTGAAATCCCCAGCCGGCGATCATCGCGGCCAAGCCCATCCGCTGGTTCTCCTCGTCATCGGCGATGAGGACACGGGTGGGACTGCGAGTCGCGGAAGCCATTCCTACCAGTCTACCTGTGCCGTGTTTGTGCTTGGCGCGGACCGTCCGCTATAGTAAGGGGGAATCATGAAACGCAAACCGCCCGCGGCGGAGGCTCCGGTCGTCCCACAGGAGATCCTGGAGCAAGCCAAGCGCGCCCTCGACACGGACACGCTGCAACGCAGATCCGCCGATTGTTCCGTTTGCGGAGGCGAATGCGCTCCTCACCCGGAGGAACAACTGTGCTGGGTATGCCGCCGGCTGAAGATCAGCGCGTGGCGCGATTCGGATCTGCAGTCCTCGCCCGCCCAGGAATAGCGCGCGATCCAGTCTGGACTAGCATCCCCGAGCCCCTTGATAACCGGCTGATGGGCTGGCGTTGAATCAGGTATACTCGGACGATTCCGGGACCGGAAAGCAGGGGGATCGCGATGTACCTTTTATCACGGGCCTCACAGGCCATGCTGGCGCTGGCGTGCGCGGCCGCGCCAGTCTGGGCACAGCAATCGACAGGCACGATCACCGGAGCGGTGAGGGACAGCACCGGGGCTTCGATTGCCGGCGTCAGCCTCCGGCTCATCAGCACCGCCACTGGCGCCAAGCGGGCAGGGGTCAGTGACGAGGCCGGCAACTTCGTATTCAGCGGCATGAGTCCGGGCGAGTACCGCCTGACGGCCCAGACCGCCGGCTTCAAGACGATGGAGCGGGCCGGCGTAATCCTGACCGCGTCGGAACGGCTGTCGGTCGGCACGCTGACGCTCGAGATCGGAAGTCTGGAAGAGCGCGTGACGGTGGAAGCCCAAGGGGCCATCGTCCAGACGGCCAGCGCCGAGCGCTCCGCGGCGATCACGGGTACGCAGATTTCGAACCTCCTCATCTACGGGCGGTCGGTGGCGTCGCTGGTGGCGCTGTCGCCTGGAGTGGTGGACCCGACGGGAGCGGCCGGGCGGAATATCAGCGGCGGGTCGGCAACGAGTTTCAACGTCCTGGGTAACCGGTCCAACGCGAACAACTTCACCGTGGACGGCGTGACGATGTCGGCCGTGGGCGGCGCGGCCAACGGCACGTTCGGCGTCAGCGCGGACGCCGTTTCGGAGATCAAGGTGTTGCTGAGCAACTACCAGGCCGAATACGGGCGGCTGGCCGGCAGCAACGTCGAGATCATCACCAAGTCCGGCGGCCGTCAGTTCCACGGGGCGGCGATGTACTACAAGCGCCATGAGCAGTTCAACGCCAACGCCTTCTTCAGTAACTTCGTCGGGCTTGCCAAACCCATCAACCGCTTCAACACGTACAGCTACAACGTGGGCGGACCGGTCTTTCTGCCCGGCCGCTTCAACCGCAACCGCGAGAAACTATTCTTCTTCTGGAACCACGAATACGTGCCCAGCCGCACCACTAGCGCGGTGCAACGGGTCACGATGCCCTCGGCCCTCGAGCGCACGGGCGACTTTTCGCGGAGCGTGGACGTGAACAACCGGGTGATCCCGGTGACGGATCCCAACAGCCGGCAACCCTTCCCCGGCAATCAGATCCCGGCCAGCCGGCTGGATGCCAACGGGGTGGCGGCGCTGAATTTTTTCCCGTTGCCAAACTTCCTGAATCTGGCGGTTTCCAGAGGTCAATACAACTACATCACGCAATGGGGCGGGGCGAATCCGCTGCAAATGTTCAACCTCAAGCCGGACTACTACATTAGCTCGAAGGACATGCTGTCGGTGAGCATGAACGCGCAGTTCTCGAGGAACGATACGCCGAACGGCGCGCAGATGACGGCGCAGTTTCCGGTCTTCCGGTCACTGAACAAGAGCAAGGGCGGAATGATCAGCGTTCATCACCGGCATATCTTCGCACCCACCGTGGTGAACGAGTTCATGGCCGGCTACGCCTACACTTTCGGACCGCCGTCCTGGACCGGCGACGGCATCAAGGGGCTGCAACGGAGCACTTACGGATTCACCGCCGGCTCGCTGACGCCGTCCAACAATCCGCTGAACCTGATGCCGGAAATGACGTTCGGCGGAGTGGTGGGCGCGCCCAGCCTGTCTTACGACGGGCGCTTTCCGTTCAATGGAGCGCGTAACGTCTACAACTTCAGCAACAACCTGAGCCTGATCCGCGGAGCGCATACTCTGAAGGCAGGCTTCTTTCTCGAGCGGCTCCGCCAGCGCGACGGCCCCTGGGCCAATAACTTTGCCGGCACGTTCGACTTCGGCCGCAACGTGAACAATCCCCTCGACAGCGGCTATGCGTTTTCCAATGCCGCGCTGGGGGTCTTCAACAGCTACACGGAGGCGAGCGCCCGCCCGATCTCGAAGATCTATTCCCGCGGCTTCGATTGGTTCGCGCAGGACACCTGGAAGCTCTCGCGGAAACTCACGCTCGACTTCGGCGTGCGCTTTAGCTGGTTCGAGCCTTTTTGGAACTTCAGCAACCGGCTCGCCGGCTTCGTCCCGTCCCGCTACGACCCCGCCCAGCGTGTGCAGTTGATTCGCCCCGCCTTGAACAACGGCGTCCGCTCCGGGCAGAATCCGGTGACAGGGGAGTTTCACCCGGCCTCGTTGATCGGCTTCATCGCTCCGGGTAGCGGCAACCCCACCAACGGCATGGTTGTGACGTCGCAGGATCCTTCCTATCCGCGCGGGTTGACCGAGAGTTCCGGAACATTGGCGGCGCCCCGGTTCGGCTTTGCCTACGACCCCTTCGGCGACGGTAAGACCGCTATCCGCTCGGGATTCGGCATGTTCTACAACCGGGTGCTCGGGAACACCGCGGGCGCCCCTACCAGTGGCTTTACCTATCCGCTGGTGCAGTACCCGGTGGTGCAGTTCGGCAACGTGGGATCGTTTCGATCCGCCCGCGGATTTACTTCACCGCCAGCCGTCACCGGATGGGACCGTTATCTAAAGGCGCCCACGGTCATGAACATGAGCTTCAGCATCCAACGCAACATCGGCTACGGCACGGTAGTGGATGCCGGATACGTCGGCTCGTTGGGACGCCATCTTTCCTGGCTCCGCAGCCTGCAGGATATCCCGCTGGGTACGCGCACGCTGGCGGCCAACGCGGATCCCACCAATCCCCGCGTGCCCTTGCCAGACGCATTCCTGCGGCCGGTGGTGGGCTACAACGGCGTGAGTATCAACGAGAACAATTCGAGCTCCAATTATCATTCGCTGCAGGTGACGGCGAACCGCCGCTTCGTCCAGAATCTGGAGATGGGCCTGGCGTGGACGTGGTCGAAGGCGCTCGATTACAACGATGGCGACTTCGGGGCCATCAACACGGTGGCGCCGCTGCGGGCCTGGAATTACGGGCGCGCCGGCTTCGACCGGCGGCATGTGGTGAAGCTCAACTGGCTTTGGACCCTGCCAAAGAAACAATGGGCCTTCCGGCCGGCCAACGCCGTGCTGAACGACTGGCAGATGTCGGGCATCGCCACCTTCCAGAGCGGCGCGCCGGTCACCGTCGGCTATTCGCTGGTGACCGCCACCGACCTCAGCGGCACGCCCAGTATTTCGCCGCGGATCGGTGTGGTGGGCGATCCGAATCTTCCTGACAGCGAGCGCTCATTCAGCCGGAACTTCCAGACCGGCGTGTTCCGGGTTCCGGCCGCCGGCTCGCTCGGCTTCATGACGAAGAACATGCTCACCGGGCCGGGCATCAACAACTTCGACCTGGCGATCTTCAAGAACTTCAAGCTCCGGGAAGGCCTGCGGTTCCAGGTCCGCTCCGAGCTCTACAATGCGTTCAACCACACTCAGTTCAGCGCTTACGACAGCACGGCGCGGTTCGATGCGAGCGGCAATCAGGTGAATACCCAGTTCGGCCAGTTCACCGCCGCGCGCGACCCGCGTATTTTGCAATTGGCGGTCCGCCTCCAGTTCTGAGGCAGCGTCTCCCGTGCGCTACGCCCGTTCGGCGAGGAGCCGCTCGTAAACGTAGCCCGCTACCGCGATGTCCTGCACGCCGAGACCGTTGGACTTGAAAAGCGTGATCTCGTCCGGGTAGACCCGGCCGGGGCGCTTCCCCGCCGCGATCTCCTGCAACTCGACCACGCGGTCCGGGCTCCAGTCCTCGTCGTCCCAGGCGAGCAACAGATCGCCGGATTCCTGGCGCGCCTGTTCGATCGAATCCACCGCCACGCGCGCGGCCTTACCCACCAACTCGGCCGGGATCTCGCGGCGCGCGGGGTTGTTCGAGCCGATCGCGTTGATGTGGACTCCGGGGCCGATCCAGCCGGCTTCGACGACGGGGTCCTTGGCAAAGGTCGCCGTGACGACGATATCCGCGCCGCGGACGGCCTCCTGGGCGGACGCGGCGGCTTGGATGTCCGCTTGAAACGCCGCGGAGCAGTCCCGCGCGAAGGCTTCGCGGCGCGCGGCGTCGCGGCTCCACACGCGCGTGCGTTGGATGGAGCGAACGTTCAGCACCGCCTCGATCTGCGTGCGCGCCTGGAAACCCGAGCCGATCACCCCGAGCACCGAGGACTCGGCGCGCGACATCAGCGCCGTGGCGGCTCCGCTCGCCGCGCCCGTCCGGATCTGCCCCAGGTGATTCGCGTCGAACAGCGCCAGCGGCTTCGCCGTGGCCGCGTCGAACAGCAGGACGAAGAAATGGGCGCCGTGCTTGACGTGCGTCGAATAGACCTTGCTCCCGAAGTATCCGCCGAACGCTCCGGCCAGTTGATGCAGCACCGATCCACCGGGAAGCATCAGCCGCCGCCTCGGCTGGTTGGCGGCTGTCCCCAGCGCGAGCCGGGCGAAGCAGTCGCGAACCAGCCGGATAGCCTCGCTCATCGGCAGAAGCCGGAGCACGTCGTGTTCGGAAACGTGTAGCATCGGCTCGATTATTGCGCGAAGCCGGCGCCCGGCGCCAATCGCGGGGGCGCTACAGCAGCCGGAAGTTCACTTCGATCACGGCGTGAACGGCGACGGCTTTGCCATCCTTCGTCCCCGGCCGGAACTTCCATCTGGCGACCGCCTCCACCGCCTTTTCGTCCAGGCCCAATCCCAGCGGCCGCACGACCCGTATGTCGCGGGGCAGTCCCTGTTCGTCGACGACGATCGCCAGCAGAACGGAGCCCTGGAACTTCGCCTTTCGCGCTTCCTCCGAGTATTCAGGCTCGTACTTGGCGAGAACCACCGGCGCGGACACGCCGCCTCCGATGTGGTAGACGCCGGGGGCTCCGCCCGGGCCGTAGCCAGGACCCGGACCGGTCCCAAGACCGCCTTTGCCAGGCCGTGTCCCGATGCCGCCACAACAGCCCGCGCCGCTCGACGGAGGCCCGATCTTCAGCGACGGATCGCCCCAGAACGGCAAGTTCGGATTGACGGCGGGAAGTTAGGCGATTTCGATGCCGGCGTCCAGCATCAGGGGCGGCGGCGAATCGAGCGCACGCTGTTGGGGAGGAATCCACGGGCGGGGCGTGGGCTTCGGCAACTGTCCGGCCGAGGGAGGCGTCCGGCTCAGCGCACCGCCGCTTCCGCCGCTATCGGGGGAGGGCGTATGGAGCGTGGGGAAGTGAATGCGGTCGACCGGTACCGGGCGGAGGCCGAGGTCCGGCAGCGGCGCGACGCGGGAGCCGATCCACAGCATCAGAGCGAGAGCGCCCGCGTGCGCGGCGGCGGATCCGAGCCACGGCGCGGGGCGATGGGAAGCATACATAGAGACTCCTCATGGGAATTTCTCCGCGCTTCCAAACTGTTCGGGAAAGAGGGACTACAGCAGGCGGAAGTTGACTTCCACGGTGGCATACACGGGAACGGGCTTGCCGTTGCGCATGCCGGGACGGAACCGCCACTTCTGTACCGCTTCGATGGCCTTCTCGTCGAGACCCAACCCCAACGAGCGGACCACTTTGATATCGCGAGGCTGGCCCTTGTCGTCGACCACGATCGAGAGCAGAACCGTGCCCTGGAACTTCGCCTTGCGAGCTTCCTCGGAGTACTCGGGCTCGACCTTGAAGATCACGCCCGGAGCGCTGACGCCGCCGCCGACGCGGTAGGCTCCGCCGCCGACGCCGCCGCCCGAGCCGGGGCCGAGACCCGTACCCGAACCGCTGCCGATACCGCCACCCGCTCCACTTCCGATGCCGCCACTGGCGCCGGGGCCGTTCGACGGAGGCCCGAGCTTGGCCAACGGATCGCCCCATTGGGGCAAGTTCACGTTCGGAAGCGCCTCATCCAGCTTGATGGTCGGCTCCATGACCAGCTTCGGGTTCTCGTTCTGAATCACCTGCTGCGGAGGCACGAACTGCTTCGGGGCGATCTTGGGCAATTGGCCCTTGGCCGCCGGAAGAGGATCGCGCGCGCCACCGCCGCCGCCGCCACCCGAGGCCTGCAACTTCGGCTTCTGGGCAACGTAGGGGGCGATGTCGGGGATGAAGATCTGCGTGGTTTCCCTGGCGATCTTCTGCACGGTCGGGTTGAGGCTGAGGATCACGCCCAGCGCCACCAGGCCGCCATGGATAGCCGCCGACACGAGGCCCGAGCGCGCGCCCTGACCGCCGTAGAATCCCCAGATCTCCTTTACGGCCACCGGCCTGGAGGTGAGCTCCAGCGGCGGCAGCTTGGGAGGCGAGATCAATTCCTTCAGGTCCTGGACGATGGTGAAGATCCAGGGGCGGTTGTCCGTCTCAGTGAGCAGACGTTGGAGGTGCTGGTCGGGACTCGCCTCGTCCACTTGCCGGAATTCGGTGCGTTGCTTGATTTCCTGCTGCTCGACCATTGTGGTACTCATCGTCTGTCCGCCTCGCTGGGTATAGTCACAAGGAAAGACGTTGACCCAGCCGGAACGGTTGCAGTTTCTGGAAGACTCTCGCGGTCTCCGCTCTGACCGAAGTGTAGCACAATCAACGCAAAATCAACCCCGATTCCAAATCCCATAGAGAGTTAACAATCCGCCTCTGGCGCCAGTACTGAAGTCCGGTCCTATTTGCGGTGCGCGATCCACCCCGCAACGCCATCCTCGAGAGGGATACTGGGAACGATGCGGCCGATCCTGGTTCTATTCGCTTGCGCGGCGCTCGCCCAAGATGTGCGCCACGGCGTCGTCTATGAAAAGGAGGGCCGGTTCGCGGGCTGGCCCGCCAATCACGGGCTGTGGTCGTGGGGCCCGGAGATCCTGGTGGGTTTCGACGCGGCGCCGTTCCAGTTCCGCCAACAGGGCCATGCGATCAGCCACGATCACGCGCCGGACCAGATGCTGGGACGTTCGCTCGACGGCGGCGAGACGTGGTCCCACGAACGGCCCGCGTCGCTCGAGTTGCCGGTGGGGGTCCACTACCAGAGCTACCCCGCGGGCAACGGACCGGCCCTGCGCGACTGCCCCGGCGGCATCGATTTCAAGCGGCCCGGCTTCGCCTTCACCGCGCGGATGACGGGCAATCCCGGCGTGTCGCGATTCTACTATTCGCACGATCGCGGCAAGACGTGGACGGGGCCGTTCCGCCTACCGGACTTCGGACACAAGGGCACGGCCGCCCGCACGGACTATCTGGTGAACGGCAAACACGACCTGACGCTGTTCACCACGCTCGGCAAGGCGAATGGGCGCGAGGGCCGGGTGGCCTGCACGCGCACGCGCGATGGTGGAAAGACGTGGACGCTCGAGAGCCTGATCGGACCCGAGCCCGCGGCCGAGCGCGACTACGCGATCATGCCGGCGACACTGCGGCTGGGTCCGGCGGAGCTGTACACGGCGGTCCGGCGGATCGGATTCATCGAAGCGTACCGGTCGCGGGACGATGGGAGATCGTGGACGGACGAGGGGAAGGTCGCGCCGGAGATCGGCTCCGGGAATCCGCCGAGTCTGCTGAAGCTGCGCGACGGGCGAATCGTATTGGTATATGGATATCGCCGCGCGCCGTTCGGGATTCGGGCGCGTGTGAGTGGGGATGGCGGCAAGTCGTGGAGCGAGGAAACGGTGCTGCGGACCGACGGCGGGAACGGGGACTTGGGATACCCGAGATCCGCGGAGAGGCCCGACGGTAAGGTGTTGACGGTGTACTACGACAACACGGGCAACGAGAAGCCGCGCTTCATCGCGTCGACGATTTGGCGGCCCTGATCGACGAGATTGGCGACATGGCCACCGACGAGCAATTCCTCGCGCTGTGCGCGCTCAATCCAGACTGCCGGCTCGAAAGCACGGCGGCCGGAGACGGCGCGGTGGAAGGGTTCGTGCTACGGCTGGCGAACGTCTGGCGCGACTGAGCGGCTGCTACTCCGCGCCCAGCCAGCGCGACCCCGAGGCCAGCATGCTCACGCGCGGCCCCGGCAGAAGGATCCCCGTCAGGTTGAGCGGATCCGCGTTCGAAGCCTCGATCTCCACCACGTCCCCGGAGCGCCGCATCGAACGCAGCAGTTCCACCGCCTCCGGCCGCGCGTACTGCTCGCCGCCCACTCCGTCCACGAAACGCCCGCCGCGGATCTCGCCGCGCGCCTCCATTCGACGCAACGGCAACAGCAGGTCCCGCCACGGCGGCGCGTTCGTTTCGCGCGCCAACAGGTCGCGGAACAGTACGCCCCATCGCAGCAGCAACTGCCGCGCGAAGGACTCCGCGCGCGACTCCGGCGATGGCGGCTGTCCCCGGTATCGCACCAACGCCCATCGCCCCGCCGCGTTCCGGGGCCGCGCCGCCCGCGACTTCCCTTGTCCGGCCCGCCGCTTGGGATCCACCAGCGACCGCAGGTTGTCGAACCCGTCCGCCGTCACCAGACCCGCCGCCACCAGTTCCCACAGCGCGTCTTCCACTTCGCTCGGAAGCCGGTGCGCACCGTGCGCCAGTTCCTGGAAGAAGGCCGCGCCGTGCGTGCGCAATTCCGCCAGCACGTCCTGGGCCGCGGGCGATAATTCGTCCGGCTCCGGCGCGGCGGAATCCATCAGCCACGCGGCGTCCTCCCGCAGGAACAGCGATACTGGCGCGATCCGCGACGCCCGCGCACGAGCCTCCGGCCGGTTCAGGCGCGCCCACATCACCTCGCCGCTCAGACACAGCGAGTCGAGCAGTTCGGGCGCGTAATTGGCGATTCGCGCGGGCAGGATGCGCGATTCCCACGCCGCCGCCGGAATCTCGAAGCCCTGCAATTGACGGATCACTTGCAATAACCCCTCGACGCCATGCAGCAGGGCGTTGGGAGTCAGGTGATGCCAGCGGCACAGGAACCGGTAGAAGCCGAGCGCCGGCACGGGTTCGATCTCGCGCCGCAGTTCGCCGAGGGTGGCGCGATGAATGCGCGCGAGAATCCGCCGGTGGCACCACTCCGTTTCCACGGCGCCGGGACGATAGCGCCCTTGCAGAACTTGGCCTTCGGCTTCGAGTTTGGCCAGTGCGATGCGAACGTCCGCTAGAGGCAATCCCGTACGTTCGGCGAGCCACGGCTCGGTGGAAGGTCCCACGGAGTCCATCCAGCCGCGGACGATCTCGACCGGGTCGCCCGCGCGGTCCAGCCGCTCGAACGCGATCCAGCGTCCTTCCACTTCGCGAGCCCGCCCCGCGGCGCGCAACTCGTCGAACCAGTGGCGCCACTCGGGGACGGCGGGCAGCACGATCATCGTGAGCAGCGCGTCGTGCAATTCGTCGGCATCCCGCGGCGACGGCCACGTTTCCGCCGCGATCCGCTCGGTCGCCGCCCCGTCCAGCACGCCCGCCTCGCCCGCGCCCGTCCGCAAGGTGCGGCGCAGATTCACCGCCCGCGTGCGCCGCTCCTCGAGTGGCGCGTCGTCCAGGAACGCGTACGGATTCGCGTTGAGGATCTCGTGCGAGAACGGGGAGGCCTCCGCCGTGTCGATGGCGACGGCGCGAATCGAACCGTCCTCGATGCCGCCGAGCACACGGCGCAATCCGTCGATGTCCATCGCCTCCCGCAGGCAATTCGCCACGGTCTCGTTCACCAGCGGATGATCGGGGATGCGTGGCGGGCCGGTCAGATTCTCCGCGCACGCCACCTGATCGGGGAACACCGCCGCCAGCAGATCGTCCGCCCGCATGCGTTGAATCGGCGCGGGCACGCGGCGTCCGCCGGCGAATCGAAGCACTTGCAGGGCGCGCGTAACGTTCCACCGCCACCGTGCGCCGAACATCGGCGAGTCGAGCAGCGCCTGCGTCAGCACGTCTTCCACCGTCGACGTCTTCAGCAGGTCGAACACCAGTTCCAAAGGAAACGAATGTTGCTCGCCGAGCGAGATCACCAGCCCGTTGTCGATCGCCGCCGCCTGCAGTTCGAAATTGAA
>SXGT01656243.1_pt1 | contig 18808 bp, 16 predicted proteins | sample 3176221 | NCBI WGS metagenome assembly SXGT01 (sample SAMN11356862, study PRJNA531348) | freshwater metagenome | isolation source: freshwater sample F1-120 | place: China: Fuxian Lake, Yuxi | collected 2017-12-25
ATACCGTCAAATTACGCTCTTTGGCTTCTTGCTGCACTTTTTTGGAAACACCGTGGGCGCTGAACACTAAATATGACCCTAAAGGCACATCGCTGAGTTCCTCAATAAATATAGCTCCTTTAGCGCGTAAGCCTTCAACGACGGTCCGGTTGTGCACGACTTCATGGCGCACGTATATAGGAGAGCCAAAAGCTTCAATGGCTTTATCAACAATTTCAATTGCGCGGTCAACACCAGCGCAGAATCCGCGAGGATTAGCGAGAACGATTTGCATATCTTGAGTGAAACAGTAGGTTAAATTAGAGAGTATTTTAGCGTAATTTTAACATTGAATTAGAAATAATCCTTGATCAGCGATAAATGCATTTTAAGCTGTAGGCTAAAAATGTAAGCTTTGTGACATAAACTTTAAGCCTGACTATACTTAATGTATGGGGTTCGATAACTTTATGTTAAGTGCGAGGTAAATGCTATGGCAACACTCACCTTTTTAGGCGCCACCGGGCAGGTCACTGGATCTTGTTATCTATTGGAAACCGCTTCAAGTAAAGTTTTATTGGATTGTGGTTTGTTCCAGGGAGGTAAGCAGGTTGAAGCGCAAAATCTGGAGGACTTTGCATTTATTCCCCGAGATATTGATGCCGTCGTGGTTTCGCATGCGCATCTAGATCATTGTGGACGCTTACCCAAACTGGTTAAAGAAGGCTTTAGCGGGCCCGTTTTTGTCACCTCGGCGACGTTTCCTTTGTTGGAATTGCTGCTTAAAGATTCAGCACATTTATTACTTAAAGATACGGAATGGGAAAATAAACGGCGGGAACGTGCGGGCAAATCACTCTTAGAGCCCTTGTATACTGCAGAGGATGTCGAAGCGTTACTTGTGCTGAGACAAGCGGTTGCTTACCATCATGATACCCAGATTACACCGGATATTGGCTTACGCTTTTACGAAGCGGGGCATATTATTGGCTCCTCTATCGTACAGCTGACCATCCAAACTACGCATGGGCCAAAGGTGTTAGTGTTTTCTGGTGATTTAGGCAATCCCACGGCGCCGTTGTTACGTGATCCCGAGGTGATTAGCTCGGCCGATGTCCTGATGTTAGAGTCAACCTACGGCGATCGCGATCATAAGCCGTTATTGCATACCCTGGATGAATTTAAAGCTATCTTAAAAGAAGCGAATCAATCCAACGGCAATGTCATCATTCCGGCATTTGCGGTGGGCAGAACCCAAGATTTAATTTATTGGTTGGGTAAGCTGTGGCGTAGCGGTGATTTACCGCAACAGCAAGTCTATCTAGACAGCCCCATGGCGATCAGTGCCAGTAAAATTTATGCGCAATTTTCGAGTTTATTTAATTTAGATGATCCGGAATTTACCAAAATTGCCCCCCTTGGCTGGCAGGCTTGGCTGCCGAATTTGGTATTTTCTGAGACCGCAGAAGACTCGATGGCTTTAAATCGTATCGCGGGTGGCGCGATTGTAATTGCTGGGAGTGGCATGTGTACTGGAGGACGCATTCGACACCATCTTAAATATAACCTGTGGCGGCACAACGCTCATATCGTCATTGTTGGGTATCAAGCGGAGGGCACTTTAGGACGCATGCTGGTTGAAAGTAAGTTAAGTCATCTGAAAATCTTGGGGTCAGAAGTGCAGTTGGCGGCCAAGATTCATACACTGGGCGCATTAAGTGCGCATGCGGATCAAAGTCAGCTATTGGCCTGGGCGAGCCAATTTAAATCCCCAAAACCTAAATTGTATTTAGTGCATGGGGAGCGCAATGCTGGACGCTCGTTACAAACCTGTTTTCAAAGATTAGGTTGGCAAGCGCAATTACCAGAGCCCGGGGATAAGATTTTAATCGATTAAACCGACCAAGGGCGCCATTTGGCGCTCTTGGTTTAGATGCTAAAGCATACTGCGGCCCTATCTCTTTAGTGATATTCCTGCTGTTTTAATACCATGACCGCATCCATTTCAACCTGGGCATTTCTAGGTAGTGCGGCGACTCCTACAGCTGCGCGCGCAGGGTAGGGTTGCATAAAATATTTACCCATAATTTCATTCACGGCTGGAAAGTGGGTCATATCGGTCAGATAAATGTTTAATTTGACGATATCGCTAAAGTCACCTCCCGCCGCCTCAGCCACTGCGAGTAAGTTTTCGAATACCTGAGTGATTTGCGCACGAATGTCCGTGCTCACTAAGAGCATGGTGGCTGGGTCCAACGGAATTTGTCCAGAAATATAGACGGTACGATCTACTTTAACCGCCTGAGAATACGTGCCAATTGCTGCTGGGGCTTTATCTGTTTTAATAATCGATTTGCTCATGTGAATTAACGTGGGTTGAGTTAGGCTTTAACACGGGTGATTTTTAATACAATAGACAGCTGTTTTAATTTACGAATAATGTTGGCTAGATGCACACGATCTCTAACCGTGAGCGTAATTAAATCGACACTGACGCGGTCATCTTGATGCACCACGGTCACATTTTCAATATTCGAGTCTTGCTTAGAAATGGTCGAGGCTATCATGGCTAAAGTGCCCCGTTGGTTTAATAATTCGATACGGATATCTGCGGGAAATTCACCTTCAGTTTCATGGCTCCATTCGATGTCTAACCAGTTCGTTTGTTTTTTTCTGGCTTCATGCCGATAGCGACATTCGGGTAAATGCACCACTATGCCGCGACCTGGATTAAAGAAACCGATCACAGGGTCGCCAGGAATGGGGCGACAACATTTTGCCAAGGTCACGACGAGACCTTCGGTGCCTTTAATAATCAGAGGGCTGGTCTGGGTCGCAGGTGTCAGTTCGGATTTTGTTGCATTAGCATCTTCATGGTGTAGTTGCTTGGCAACTAAAAATGGCATTTTGTTGCCTAAACCAATATTCTCCAAGAGTTGATCCATAGAATGCATGTTAAACGCTTTGAGCAATTTTTGGATGCGGAACGGCGGTATATCTTGGAGATTGATAGACAAGCTTTCGAGTTCTTTTTCCAATAAGCGTTGGCCTAAGTTGATGGCTTCTTGTTGCTGGAAGTTTTTTAGATAATTACGGATGCCGCTGCGGGCTTTAGCAGTGACCACGTAGCTCAGCCACAAAGGATTCGGCCTTGCCCAGGTGGCGGTAATGATCTCTAGGGTCATACCGTTTTCCAGCTTAGTCTGTAAGGGGACGAGTTGTTTATCTATGCGTGCTGAAACGCAGGAGTTACCAATATCGGTGTGTACGGCATAGGCAAAGTCTACTACGGTGGCACCGCGGGGTAATTTGACAATTTCTCCTTGCGGGGTAAATACAAACACTTCTTGGGGAAATAAATCAACTTTGAGATTGTCGATAAATTCCAGCGAATCCACCCCGGATTTCTGGATTTCCATCAAGTCGCGTAGCCATTCATTGGCACTGTCTTGATACTTTGCCGATTGTGCTTCACTTTTATACAACCAATGCGCCGCAATGCCGGATTCAGACATGCGGTGCATTAAATGGGTGCGAATTTGAATTTCTATCGGCACCCCGTAGGGGCCCATTAAGACTGTATGTAGTGATTGATAGCCATTGGCTTTAGGCAAAGCAATATAATCTTTAAAGCGTCCGGGTATGGGTTTATAGAGATTATGCACGAGGCCTAAGATGCGATAACATTGATCGACATCCTGACAAAATACCCGAAAGGCGTACACATCAAACACATCGCTAAACGGAATTTTTTTGGTGAGCATTTTGCGGTAGATGCTGTACAGATTCTTTTCTCTGCCGATGACCATGCCATCGATGCCTGCTTGTTTCAAGCGGCTGTTCAGGGCATTTTCGATAGTATTGATCAGTTCGCGATGATTGCCACGGGCTTTTTTAACGGCGTTTTTTAAAATATTATGCCGCAAAGGATACATGGCTGAAAAACCCAACGATTCCAACTGATGCCGGATTTCGTTCATGCCTAAACGATTGGCAATCGGAGCATAGATATCTAAGGTTTCTTTGGCGATACGGCGCTTTTTGTTGGCTGGCATCGCGCCCAGCGTTTGCATATTGTGCAGTCTATCCGCCAGTTTTACGATGATGACACGTAAATCTTTGGCCATAGCCAAAAACATTTTGCGCACGTTTTCGGCTTGCGCTTCGGCGCGGGATTTGTCGTTGAGTTTAGTCAGTTTAGTGACGCCATCGACTAATTCAGCAACTTCTTTATTAAATAAATCCGAAATTTCTTGCTTGCTAACCGAAGTGTCTTCGATGACATCGTGCAAGATCGCCGCCATAATGCCATTGGCATCCATACGCAGTTCGGCTAAATAGATGGCAACGGAAACTGGGTGGCAAATATACGCTTCGCCGCTTTTGCGAAATTGTCCAGTATGAGCTTTAGCGCTGTAATGGTAAGCACGCAAACAATCAGCCACTTGGGCGGGTTCAAGGTAGCCGTTCAAGATACTGCACAGACGATCAACCAGTTTTTCCTGGGGGAGCTCTGTGGCTAAAAGATCGGCTACATTGCTGGACATACGGGGTTAAATTATAAAAAGCTAATAGGACGACTTGCGGATTCGCCAACTTGATGTAATAAATCGATATTGTCTTCGCTAACATGACCTGCGGCTATTTCACGTAAGGCGAGCACAGTGTCTTTATCTTTGCCGCGGGGTAAAAAAGCATCGGCGCCTTTGGACAGCTGACGTGCACGTTTACTCGCTAAGATAACTAACTTAAAACGATTTTCTACATTTTCTAAACAATCTTCAATGGTAACTCTGGCCATTTTTTACTCAATCAGGATAAATAATCAGTGGAGTGTGAATTTTAAATAAAGTTCACCGCATACATAGTTTTATTGCTTAGGTTTGGATACAGAAAATTGGGTGGAGTTGTCCAGCCCAATTTTCGATACCTTTCTAAACCCGCTGCTTGCCATTATGGCATATTTAAGCAACTCAGTTTTTTATAAGCTGCAATTACGCTCTGGTTTTTAAAATTGCTACGGCGGGCAATTCTTTACCTTCCAAAAATTCCAAAAATGCTCCGCCCCCGGTTGAGGCGTAGGAAATTTCATCGTTAACGTTGAATTTATCAATCGCTGCTAAGGTATCACCGCCACCTGCAATCGAGAAAGCTTCACTTTCTGCAATGGCTTCAGATAATAATTTGGTGCCTTTGGAAAATTGTTTAATTTCAAACACACCTACGGGGCCATTCCAAACGATAGAGCCAGCAGCTTGCATAATGCCTGCATACTGCGCAGCTGTTTCAGGGCCGACATCCAAAATTAAATCATCATCTTCTACATCGGTGATGGCTTTAGTGGTCGCTACCGCATCTTCAGAGAATTCTTTTGCCGTCACCACATCCGTCGGAATGGGGATTTCCGCGCCACGTTCTTTGGCTTCTGCCAAGATTTGTAAGGCTTCTGGAATCAAATCTGCTTCGTACAAGGATTTACCCACATTATGACCCACTGCGGCGATAAAGGTGTTGGCGATACCACCGCCGACGATTAATTTATCGACTTTGCCGGCTAGATTTTTTAACACCGTTAATTTAGTGGAAACTTTGGAACCACCGACAACTGCTACTAACGGACGTTTTGGGCTTTCCAACGCTTTACCCAAAGCATCGAGTTCGCTGGCTAGCAAGGGACCTGCACAGGCAACTTTTGCAAACTTGGCAACGCTATGGGTTGAAGCTTGTGCACGGTGAGCTGTTCCAAAGGCGTCCATGACAAAGATATCGCATAACGCTGCCATTTTTTGCCCAAGCTCATCGCTATTTTTTTCTTCGCCGACGTTAAAACGCACGTTTTCACAGAGTACGATTTCGCCTGGAGCGATTTTGATACCGTTTAACCAATCTTTTTCTAAACGTATGGGTTTGCCTAATAATTGTTCAAGATGATCCGCAACGGGTTGTAGGCTATATTCAGGATTGTATTCACCTTCAACTGGGCGGCCAATATGCGACATTAACATGACCGCTGCTCCCGCATTGACTGCAAATTCAATGGTGGGTAAGCTCGCTTGAATACGAATATCACTGGTGACTTTGCCATTTTTAACAGGTACATTTAGATCTTCGCGTATTAGCACACGCTTACCAGCTAAATCTAAATCAGTCATGCGTTTAATTGACATGAGTAATGCTCCTTAAGGTATAGGGTTAGATAAATATTTCTATTATAGTAGGCTTATGGGGGATTCGTCTTGTTTCCATTTAATCGAACACCCAATACTGGGTATTTGGTTTTGGGGACCCTCACCCGTTTCTGCAATCTGTGACATAGCGATTAACAGATCGCTAGCCTGGTGTTGTTCGAACTGCTGTTTACCCGACGCATCATAACGTCCACGATATTGCAGGGCATAGTCGGCATTATAACCAAAAAAATCCGGGGTACAGATGGCGCCATAGGCTTTGGCAATTGCCTGAGTTTCATCTAAAAGATAGGGAAAAGGGTAGGATAGGGTTTCTGCAATCCGCTGCATATTCGAAAATGAATCTTCAGGGTAGGCACTACTATCGTTAGACATGATCGCAACCATACCGATACCGAGTTTTTTTAAGGTCAAGGCATCTTGAATTAAGTGCTGTTGTATCGCCTTGACATAGGGGCAATGATTACAAATAAACATCACTAATAACCCCCGGGTACCCATACAGTCTTGTAAATGCCAGATTTGGCCGTCCACGCCTGGAAGGGAAAAATCACTAGCAGGTTTGCCAAATTCGCAAATCGGGGTAGTCATCAAAGCCATAGGTGATCCTAAAATAAATAATATAATGAGTACTACTTTTCAAAACATCAACTATATTCACTACTAGTTAATGTCGCATTTACTGCAGGCCATGCATTCCTAAAATGCTTACCGCAGCTAGAAATATGACTGAATGCCGCACGCCACACGTATTAACATGAGTTTTCCATGAATGCTAATGTACAACAAATTTAAAGTTTTTTTGCTGGGCTTAGGGGTTTTTTTAGGTTTTTTTTCCATTCTTGGTCGCGCAGAAGTCGCAACGCCAGCCACAGAAATTGCCATATTGATCGATGTTTCCGGCAGTATGAAACTCAATGATCCCCATAATCTGCGGGTGCCTGCCTTAAAATTATTAATCAATGTTTTGCCGGAGCAGGTCAAAGCAGGTATTTGGTTATTTGCAGAGCGCCCTAGTGTATTGGTACCGATGGCACCCGTCGATGCTGCGTGGAAACAACAGGCTTTACGTGCGTTGCCGCAAGTTAATTCCAATGGATTATTTACTGATATCGAAGCGGCTATGACCGCAGCGACGGCTTCTTGGTCAGGGGTTCAGGGAAATTCAACCCGAAATGTACTGCTACTGACCGATGGGATGGTGGATGTTGCTAAAGATGCAGCACTCAACCAAGCTTCTAAAACAAGGATCATGACGGCATTGTTACCTAAGTTTCAGCAGCAAGGTGTGCATCTGCAAACCATTGCGTTATCGGGCAATGCCGATAGCCAATTATTGCAAAAACTGGCGTCCGCAACCCAAGGTTGGAACGAAACTGTGGCATCTGCGGAGCAATTAGAACGTATGTTTTTAAAAATGTTTAAGCAAGCGGTGGTCCAGCCTGCCGTACCTTTGCAACAAGGTAACAAATTTAGCATTGATCCTAGTATTAAAGAATTTTCGGCTCTAGTGTTTCGAAAATCCGACAAATTTACCGAATTACTCTCGCCCAGTAAGCAGCGCTACTCGCGTGGCAGTCAATCTAAATTAGTGCAATGGGCCAGCGAGAGTAATTACGATTTAATGACCATTAAAGAGCCAGAGCCTGGTGAATGGCAAATTAGTGCGGATATGGATCCAGATAATCAGGTCACCATAGTGACAGATTTACAATTTGTGTTAGATCCGTTACCTAAATATTTTATGAAGTTCAGTCCGATAAAATTTCGTGCCCACTTTACCGATAAGGGGGCCTTGATCACCCAGGATAGCTTATTAAAGTTGATTGATGTGCGAGTCAAATTTTCGGACGGGGTCAATGAATATCCAGATTTGCAACTGCAGGCGGATCCAACTGCGCCTGGCTATTTTATAGCGACCCTGGATCAACCCATCGAAAAAGGCAGCTATTTGCTCAAAATTCTGGCGGATGGCAAAACGTTTGTCCGCGAAGTGAATCATACCTTAGGTATATTGGAGTCTCCCATTAGCCTCAGCAGCGAAGTCGATGCTGAAAAGTACGAGGTTCGTCTAAGCTTAACTCCTGATGCTAAGGTGATTGCCGAGAACAGTTTGAGTATTCAGGCGCAGTTAAATCAATTGGGACAAGAGCCAACTTTAGTGGATATTCCGCAGCACGGTGATCACTGGCAGTTTACTGTGGCTGCACCGTCAGGAGATGCGCAAATGATTGTGAATTTTAGTGCAAAAGCAAAAACCCTTGCGGGTGAAGAATTTACGCCTGAAGTACAACCGTTCGTGGTTGATGCTCAATTGTTTGCTCCGGTAAAGCCGCCTGCCGCTGTGTCAGAGCCTAAGCAAGCAGAGCATACTATAAAACCTGTTTCAGAAACTGAGCACGCAACCGCTACGCTAGAAGCCGAGTCACATTCCCCGGTAGAAGCAAGTGATCCAGGTCCAAATTGGTTGATGAGTAGTGTGATTGCATTGGTCATCAATATTTTATGTGGGCTTGCAGCATATTTTGTGCTGCGCTCCCTCAAGCAAAAGACTATCGCTAAGCAAGCCCAATTATTAGGCAGGTTGTCATGATTGAACTGAACTCCCTTGTTGTCATTTTAACTTTGGAAGCCCTTATTGGCTTGTTGGGTTTGGTCATTTGGTTGCTGTATTCGGCACGTAAAATATCCAATAAGAATTTTACTGCGGCTGAGCAATTAATTGAAAATTTAGATCAATCCGAAGCTGCCCGCATCCAAAAGTTATCTACACTGATTACTCAAAATTCTGCATTAGCAGAACACGAGCTCAAAGCCTTGCTGCAAGATATTGCCTTGCATGAAAAAGCGTTATACAGAACGGTGGTGCAAGCGATTTTAGGCCAAGACCCTTTAGCGCTGTATGAATTAGATGAGTATATTTTTGCACTGGCTAAGCCTTACTGTAAGTTGCTACAAATCGAATCGAGTGCTCCGCAGAGTGAAGTGGCACAGCACGACGGGTTGGATAATGCGGGTACTCTCAATAATCAGGCTATGGAATTGCAGTTTGCACAAAAAGAAATCGTACGTTTAGCGGATGAAAACACTGAGTTAATTACTCAATTACAAGCTGCTTTGAAAGCGGCTGACGAAATTTCGGAAGAATATTCTCGAGTTTTTAATGGTAAACAAGAAGAAGATGAATTGCGCGCGAGTGCTCAACGTATGTTGGCTATTTTTTCGGAAGCTTTGGACAATGCTAAAGCGCAATCAACCATTTCTTTGATTGATGAGTCTGATGTATGAGTGCTTTAGGAATTATTGGTATTGCTGAACTGCTGTTGCTGTTATTAATCGGCGTAGGTAGCGGTATGTGGCTGCTTTGGCAGCGAAAAAAAAAGCAAGCCATGGAGTTGGAAGCTATATTGGAAGAAGTCAAAGCTTCTGAAGTCACCCGTCAGCATCAGTTACTTCGCCATCTAACCTTAAAGCGTAAATTAACTGAAACAGAGGCGCAGGAAGTGAGCGCCGCTATGATGCAGGCTGAAAAGCAATTCCTGCAATTTTACGTGCAATACCGATTTGAATTAGGTTCGGGAGCAGATTTTTATACGCAATTAACGGAGCTGCTCGATCAGTACTTAAAATTAGTTCCGCTCCCACCTGATCCGGTGGTACCTGTTAATGTTGTCAGTGTCCCAGCACCTTCGTTGCAGTCGCAGGTCAATCTTAGCAAAACTGAACAGACGTTAAGTCCAGCCACAATTTTAGCGGATGCTGACGCAATGCCAGTGGATGATTTGGTCGCCCCAGTAGCAACAGCGATGAGTGATAAAATTACACAAGAAGAGGTTGATGCGAGTGATTTAATTGAGGATCAACCAGTAAATAATGATGAATTTGATGAATTTGGTGATGAGGATATTGATTGGGGGGAAGCGTTTGCCGAAGTCGAAAATTCAAAAAAATAAGTTTGGAAATTGAGTTTGCATTCGAAGGAAATGCTAATGTAAGTAGGCTAATGCAGAAAAGTAGATGATATAAAATAAATCTATATTTATATTCTGAGTTAATAGTATGTTTAATTAAATGATGTTTTTTTCAGCTGGCATTCATTTTAATAACTCAGTGAAAAAAAATTTAAGATTAAAAGGTATTAAGACCGGTTATCCGGTCTTAATAAAAACTAACACGCAACTAAATTGAAAATTCAGATTTGTCATGACCCGCGTTTAACAAGTCTTGCATCCACTTGGGCGTCACGCCACGGCCAGTCCATTGTTTGCTTGGATCTTCTGGATGTGAATACTTGTAGGGAACTTTTAAGCCCTTACGGGTTAGTTTTTTATCGGTATTCTCAATAATTTCAATGCTGACGTTAATAGATGCAGCCAGTTCTTTTATCTGAGCAATGACTTCTTTGCGTTTAGAAGCTTGCTTTGCATCTAATGCCTTTTTGGCATTTTCAATCATAGATTGTAATTCACTTTCAGAATAATTCTGAAACTCGCTCATTGTTTTTAGTCCTCAATAAAATTAAAACAGATTCAGTATATCATTAATATTTTATATGTAAAATAGGAAATGAAGCCTAATTATTCAAAAGTGTGTATTTGAGCAAATAATTGATAGAAAACAAAAAACACATTAGGAAACGGGGATTAATATTCGCAAACTTGCGACAGAGTTTTTGAGATAGGACGGTTTTTTTGTGGTGGCATTAATGGAATTAACTACAATATTGCGCCAATTTGTATACCTTATTGCGTGTTTCCATTTTTATATTAAATAGATTATATGTGATGATTTATAAGTATATTTTGGAGAGATTGTTCAGTTATAGTTAAGATAATGACTACTTAAATTAGCGTTTATTATGCTTCTTTGCATTGCGTGATTTAGGGGGGTGTTTTATGGCGACTGGATTAGGCTTGTGGGGTTTTGATTTTAAATTTTGATTGTTATTACTGGTAATCGCCGCCAATCTGGCGGGCGAAAACTTCGGGTTGAGTTCGAGTGGTTGCTTTGCACCCTCACTGCTAGCAAGAGGCTCAGCTGTCGAAGTGCTGGCTTTGGGGTCATCTGTTTCTGAGGGTTCTGATGGTTGATAAAATATACATAAAATACCGAGCATGAGTATTGCTGTAAGAGCAAAAGCCACTAGAGCAATTCTATCCCAACGCCAGGTCCACTGAGGTTGGGGGGGGATTTCGCTGTCTGCATCGGGGGTTAAGGACTGATTAATTTTGATCACGATCTTTCTATTCGATGTCATTTTGGGTATCCCCATGCAATTCTGCGGTAAAAAATGCAAGCTATAGGCTAAATTTAGCGTAAGCCGAGTTAATTATTGCTCTTAGACTATTTTAACTCTTGTATAATTAAGCGGTATCTTTTCGATAAGGATGAACACGCGCATGAGTAATCTACTAAAGCTATTTCGAGAGTCCTCCTCTCTGTACGGTAGCAATGCAAGTTACATAGAAGGATTGTATGAGCAATACCTAGAAGATCCCGAATCGGTTGCTCCAAGTTGGCAGCAGCAATTTGCCAAACTGCATCCAGGAAAAGCGCACGATACCCCCCATAGTCCCATCGTTGAGCGCTTTGCTAATCTTGCAAAAGTCACGCAAGGGCGTTTGGCTAAATTACAGGGCTTCACCGAAGATAGTGTCAAAAAACAATCTGCAGTCGCGCGCTTGATTAATCAATATCGTGTGCGTGGGCACCAGCGTGCACACAATAATCCGTTAGGTAAACCTAATATCAATATTCAGGATTTAGATCCCGCCTATTATGGGCTGTCTGAACCGGATATGGATACTTTGTTTTATACCGATACTATGTATGGCGTCAATCAACGTACTTTGCGTGAGATTATTGCTACGTTGCAACAAATCTATTGTGGCAGTATTGGCACAGAGTACATGCATATTGTTGATACCGACATTAAACGTTGGATTAAAAATCGCCTTGAAAATGAGCATATCACGCATAATTTTAATGCAGATAAAAAACGCAGCATTTTGGCCCAATTAACGGCCGCAGAAGGCATTGAAAAATATTTGCACCAACGTTTCGTCGGCCAAAAGCGCTTTTCTTTAGAAGGCGCCGATTCTCTGATACCTATTTTAGACGATCTGACGCAACGCTGCGGCGAAAAACAAGTAAAAGAAGTAGTCATCGGCATGGCGCACCGTGGGCGCTTGAATGTATTAATCAATGTCCTCGGTAAAAGTCCAGCGACACTGTTCGATGAATTCCAGGGGATGCATGTGTCTACCCCCGAGGTCAGTACTGGAGATGTCAAATACCATATGGGCTTTTCGTCGGATATTGAAACCCCGGGTGGCCCCACACATATCACCTTAGCCTTCAATCCTTCGCATTTGGAAATTATCAATCCGGTAGTTGAAGGCTCGGTGAAAGCCCGACAAGATCGCCGTGGTAAAGGCAGCATCAATACCATCATTCCTGTGTTAATTCATGGCGATGCGGCATTTGCGGGGCAGGGCATTGTCATGGAAACGCTAAATATGAGTGAGACTCGCGCGTATTCAACGGGCGGCACGGTGCATATTATTATCAATAATCAGATTGGTTTTACTACCAGTAATCCAGCGGATGCCCGCTCGACCTATTATTGTAGTGATATTGCGAGCATGATTCAGGCTCCGGTATTTCATGTCAATGGTGATGATCCTGAGGCGGTGATTTTTGTCACTCAAATGGCCTTGGATTACCGCATGACGTTTAATAAAGATGTGGTGATTGATTTAATTTGTTATCGCCGTTTAGGACATAACGAAGCGGATGAACCTTCGACTACGCAGCCGATGATGTATAAGAAAATTCGGCATCACCCGACGACGCGGGCAATTTATGCTGAAAAGCTGATGCGCGAAAAAATTATCACTGCCGAAGAAGTCAAAGCATTGGAAGCCAATTACATTCAGCGGCTCGAACAAGGTGAGGTGGTGTCGCGCCCTGTATTACCTGTGCCCAGCTATTCGTATTCTAAGCAATGGTTAAAATTTCAAAATGCGCATTGGGAAGTTGCATACGACAGTCACGTAGACTTGGAGCATTTGCGCTTTTGTAGTGAGCGCTTACTGCGGTTGCCGCAGGATTTTGAGTTACATCCACGAGTGGCTAAGATTATGGAAAGTCGCGGCAAAATGATTGCGGGTGCACAGCCTATGGACTGGGGATGCGCGGAGAATTTAGCGTATGCCACGATTTTAATGCAAAAATATAATATTCGTCTGACGGGGCAGGATGTTGGACGTGGTACTTTTTTTCATCGCCATGCGATTTTGCATAATCAACTGAATGGCAAAATTTATATACCACTCAAACATCTAAGCAGCGATCAAGGGCGACCCCAGATTTTTGATTCCTTATTGTCTGAGGCAGGCGTGTTGGGATTTGAATATGGCTATAGCTCCACGACCCCGGATACTTTGGTGATCTGGGAAGCGCAATTTGGGGACTTTGCCAATGGCGCGCAAGTGCTGAGTGACCAATTTATCAGCTCTGGTGGGACTAAATGGGGGCGTTTAAGTGGTTTGGTGATGCTGTTACCTCATGGTTTTGAGGGGCAAGGTCCAGAGCATTCGTCAGCGCGGTTAGAACGCTATTTACAATTATGTGCCGAGCATAATATGCAGGTGTGTACCCCGTCCACACCTGCGCAAATCTTTCATTTACTGCGGCGTCAAATTTTACGTCCGTATCGTAAGCCGCTCATCGTTATGAGCCCTAAAAGTTTATTGCGGCATAAACTCGCAGTTTCATCGCTGGAAGATTTAACCGCCTCGCAATTTTTAACGGTGATCGGCGAAATTGACGAGCATGAGCCGGATAAAATTACCCGTTTAATTTTGTGCGGTGGCAAAATTTATTACGATTTGCTCGAAGCTAGACGACAAGATCAATTAGAGCATGTGGCGATTGTGCGTATCGAGCAATTGTATCCGTTTCCCACACAGGCACTACAAGCGGAAATGAATAAATATCCTAATGTGGAAAAGGTCATTTGGTGTCAAGAAGAGCCAAAAAATCAAGGGGCTTGGTATCAAACCAAACATCATATCTTTCAGTGTATGGATCGCGAATTTAAATTAACGTATGCTGGAAGAGCGGCATCGGCAGCCCCTGCCGTAGGTGACTTTGGTACACATATTAAACAACAACAAGCCGTCGTCGCATCAGCTCTTTACGGCATTAATACAGGAGAAAATCATGCACATTGAAGTACTGGTTCCCAATTTGCCAGAATCTGTAGCTGACGCCACTTTAGTGACATGGCATAAAGCAATTGGTGAACAGATTACTAAAGGTGAAAACCTAGTCGATTTGGAGACAGATAAAGTCATTTTAGAGGTCCCGGCCCCTGATTCAGGTGTACTCAATAGTATTTTGAAAGCAGATGGCAGTCTGGTGGTCAGTGGCGAAGTGTTAGCGTTGATCAGTGCTGGCGCGGTGGAAACTGCTGCAACTCCTGTGGCCTCAACGACTTCTGATAATGGTGTCGGACCGTTAAGTCCAGCGGTGCGTCGCTTACTCACCGAACATAGCCTCGATCCCCAAGACATTATTGGCAGTGGCAAAGAAGGACGGATTACCAAAGAAGATATTTTGCATTATTTGGAAACCCATCCTAGCTCTCCTGTTAGCGTCGCTCAGGAGCCCCCGCCCGCACCCACAGCGGCAACGGTACAAGCCGTGACCCAAACCAGCCCCCCTCAAGCTCCCAAGGCGGCTGCAGCGGTCAAGGATCGAGGAATTGAACCGACGGTCAGTTTAAGTCCGACTGGCAGTACCGTGAATTTACGTCCAGAGCAGCGAGTTCCGATGACACGTTTGCGTGCCAAAGTCGCAGAGCGGCTGTTACAAGCGCAACAAAACGCGGCCATGTTGACTACTTTTAACGAAGTGAATATGCAAAGTGTCATTGACTTGCGTAATCAGTATAAATCCAGATTTGAACAACAACACAACGTCAAATTGGGCTTTATGTCGTTTTTTGTCAAAGCCTCAGTAGAAGCCTTAAAACGCTTTCCGTCGATTAATTCCTCGATTGATGGCAATGATATTATTTATCATGGGTATTACGATATTGGCATCGCGGTCGCCAGCCCCAGAGGCCTAATCGTTCCGGTCTTGCGCGATGCGGATCAACTGGATTTTGCTGGGATTGAACAAAGTATCGCTAATTTTGGTTCAAAAGCCCGTGATGGCTCATTAAGCTATGAAGACTTAAATGGTGGCACCTTTACCATCACGAATGGCGGGATTTTTGGCTCGATGTTGTCCACTCCAATTTTAAATCCCCCGCAATGTGCCATTTTAGGCATGCATGCGATTAAAGAACGGCCAGTCGTAGAAAAGGGCGAGATTGTGATTCGCCCCATCATGTACTTAGCACTTTCCTATGATCATCGGTTGGTCGATGGGAAAGAAGCGGTGCAGTTTTTGGTCACTATCAAGGAATGTTTAGAAGCACCGGCGCATTTATTACTTAATATCTAACCACGGTCACAATTATGTCTCACTTAACAGCCAGCTATGATTTCGATGTCATGGTGATTGGTGCTGGCCCCGCAGGCTATGTAGCTGCGATTCGTGCCGCACAACTGGGTTTTAAAACTGCCAGCATCGATAGCTGGACAGATGCACAGGGTGAGCAAAAATTGGGTGGCGCTTATGTCAATGCAGGCTGTATAGCCTGTGTAGCCTTATTGGAATCCGCTAAGGTGCATCATTTGCTGCACCAAGGTTTAGCCGAGCATGGACTGAGTGTGGCTGGGATTAATATCGATATCGCGCAAACCCAAGCGCGTAAAACCAATATCATTAATCAGGTCAATCAGAAAATTGTTAATATTTTTGCTGATTTACATATCCAGCGCATTCATGGAAGGGGAAAATTAATCAAAGCCAGACAAGTAGAAGTCACTTTTAACGGGCCGTCTGATCGTTCGGGGCCGTGTGAAAAAAAAGTGTTTTCCGCCAAATATATCATTTTGGCCAGTGGTTCCTCGGCGATCACCCCGGATTGCGCCAAAATTGATCATCATGCGATTCTAAATACCACCGATGCCTTAAATTTAGATCACATCCCAAAACATATTGGCATTTTAGGGGCGGGGGTTATCGGTTTAGAGCTGGGTAGTATCTGGCGTAAATTTGGTGCGCAAGTCACCTTATTAGAGGCACAAAATCAATTCTTACCGATACTGGATCAACAAATCTCGCAGCTAGCCTTGCAACTCTATCGCGAACAAGGCTTGGATATTCGCTTAAGTACCCGAGTTGTAGCCGCTAAAGTAGACTCCACGGGCGGTGTCACGGTAAATTATCAAGATCAACAGGGGAATCAAGTTGCTCAGTTTGATAAGTTTATCGTCGCCTCTGGGCGTAAACCCAATACCGAAAATTTAGCCGGGCCTGAAGCACAATTATTATTGGACGAAAATGGATTTGTGCATGTAGACGAGCAGTGCGGGACCAATTTGCCGGGCGTCTATGCGATTGGTGACTTAACTCTACTCGGACCAATGTTAACCCACAAAGGCATAGAAGAAGGTATTTTCGTCGCGGAACATATTGCCCAGCAGCATGTACGAATTAACTATCAAATCATCCCCAATATTGTCTATACCACCCCGGAAATTGCGTGGATAGGACCCAGCGAACAAGCACTGAAAGCCATTGGTGAACGTATTAAAACCTCGGTATTTCCTCTTCACGCCAATACCAAAGCCTTAGCGCTGGACAAAACCTCCGGCATGGTGAAATTAATTTCGCATGCCGATAGCGATAAAATCCTCGCTGTACATATTATTGGCGAACACGCTTCTGAAATCATTGCCGAAGCGGTACTGGCTTTGGAATTTTCTGCGAGTGCTGAGGATTTAGCGCGAACTATTCATGCGCATCCAACCTTTTCCAGTGCTTTGCACGAAGCCGCCTTGGCCATCAGTAATCGCGCAATCCATTTACCGCCCGGTTTTTAGTGCGCTTAGCTCTTTGGGTAACAAATTAATTGTAATTTCAGGAGAATTTAAAAATGCATGTTTTTGACGCAATTAACGAACGTCGCGCGGTAAAAGCATTTGATTCCTCGCATCAAATGACCCAAGAGGAACAGCAACAATTATTATCCTTAGCCATCTTGTCGCCCACCGCATTTAATATTCAACACTGGCGTTTTGTAGTGGTGCAAGACCCCAGCCTGCGCCAACAAATTCGTGCGGCCGCCTGGGACCAAGCGCAAGTTACCGATGCTTCATTGTTTTTAGTGTTATGTGCCGATCTCAAAGCCTGGGAAAAACAGCCCGCCAGATATTGGGCCAATGCCGATGTTCCCGTACGCGAGTACTTACTCTCAGCGATTGCAAACTATTATCAAGGTAAAGACCAAGTGCAGCGCGACGAAGCCCTGCGCTCCAGCGGTATAGCCGCACAAACCCTTATGTTAGCCGCCAAAGGCATGGGCTACGATTCCTGCCCAATGGACGGATTTGATTTTGCCAAGGTCGGGGAACTCATTCGACTGCCCCAAGATCACCTGATTGCCCTGTGTATCGCCATAGGTAAACCACTACAACCCGCACGCCCACGCGGCGGGCAGTTGAGTTTATCTGACGTGGTGATTACCGATAGGTTTTAGCGTTAGATTGAGCCATGTAGGTCAATATCGTCTGTATTACTGGAGGTAATTGAGAATGCGATTATATTGCCGCAATCATCCACCACTAGGTGGAACTTAAAACCATAAAACCATCCTGTGGATTATTTACCTCGTCCGGTTTCAGCTACAAAGTTATGGTGGCGTGGTATCCGAATAATATCGCAGACTCGCAAGTGTTTAGAATCACTAAACAACCCTGGTGGGTTAGAGTTACGGAGTGGAAGTTCGGTACGCGTCGACTTAACGACGCATCTTATGGTGGCTCCATCTTAAATTCGTCGTTTGGATTAGGCTCAAAATGTTGCTCCAAATATTGCTTAATCATCTCCTCCGTCATCTGCGCAACTGTGGCGCAGAAATATCCCCGTGCCCAAAAATGTCGCCCCCAATATCTTTATTTCAGGTGTGGAAACTCCTCAAACAGCCGACTTGCCGTGTTTCCTTTGATCCGCCTCATAATTTCACTGGGTGCCATATTAGGGGGGGCACTCGCCAAAATATGCACATGATCTTTGCTAACCACCCCGCTCACTATCCGAATCTCAAACGTCTCACACACCTGACGAACCATTGCTCGAACTCGTTCTGCAATATCTCCTGTCAGAATCTTGTAGCGGTATTTTGTTACCCAAACTAAGTTGTCTAACTCTAAAATTTTGACAAAATTGACAAAATTTCCTTTTTTCATGTCTTTTTATGCTTCTTTACGCTACAATTTACCTTAAAGATACAGACTTAGTTTAAATAAAACGAAATGATAAAAAGATTTGGCTTTCGAAATTTTAGTAGCTTTAAAGATGGAGCTGAAATCAGTTTCACATACAATAAAAGCACACCCGAAGAAACGTCCAAAGGGCAAGTGATCGGCGCTGTATTGGGGATTAAAGGCGCTAATGGTTCTGGTAAAACAAATATTCTAAAAGCTCTTGTTTTTCTCCACTGCTTTTGTGCAAAAAGAATG
>SXGT01084062.1_pt1 | contig 18805 bp, 14 predicted proteins | sample 3176221 | NCBI WGS metagenome assembly SXGT01 (sample SAMN11356862, study PRJNA531348) | freshwater metagenome | isolation source: freshwater sample F1-120 | place: China: Fuxian Lake, Yuxi | collected 2017-12-25
ATGGCACGATGCGGGAGGTGACGCATGGCGTGGATTCTTGAACCGTGGTCGATGGGATTTATGCGCGACGGATTGTTCGCAGGATTGATCACCGGACTTTCATGCGCGCTTCTTGGCGTCTATGTCGTCTTTCGACGCATGGCATTTGCCGGCGAAGCAATGTCGCACACAACACTTCCTGGACTGGTCCTTGCGCAGATGTATGGATGGAGCTTGACGCTTGGCGCGCTTGCAAGCAATCTGGCAACCGCGATCGGTATCAGCATCTTGTCAGCGGGAGGATCGCGTCGTCGGGGGGTGCGCGAAGATGCGGCAATCGGCGTGACATTCACAGGAATGTTCGCGCTTGGCGTGATCCTGACAAGTTTTGGCGGATCGTGGCGCGATCTTTCTCATCTGCTCTTTGGAAACATCTTGGCAGTCGCTCCCGGTGACTTTTGGTTTATGGTCATCGCAGCATTTGCGATCGTTGTTGCGCTTGTACTACTGCACAAAGAATTCGAACTCAGTTCGTACGATTCGAATTATGCAGATCTGATTGGAATCGGAGCAAGCCGTTTGCGCTTGGCAATTCTTGTATTGATTTCATTGGCGGTCGTCTCTGGCGTGCAGGTTGTGGGTGTGATTCTCACAAGCGCACTGCTCATCACGCCTGCAGCAACGGCTGCAATGTTCGCTCGAAGATTGATTCCATTGATGGCGCTTTCCGTCGTCGTCTCATGGACCTCGATCGTGTGCGGGCTCTACGCGTCCTATTTCTGGTCGCTGCCACCAGGCGCAACAATCGTCTTTGTCGCTACGTTGATTTTTGTTGGATCGTGGATTTGGCGAAAGTTTGCGGGATAAAAGCACTGCCCACAGATGCACGCGCTTCATTTTGGCATATCCCACTTCCTGCTTGAAAGAAAATTGTTGTAAGAAGAGTCGCGAGGAATTTTGAGCCCGTCCTCGATAGACTTGTTTTGCTATGGCGCAATCGTCAAATAAAGGATCAATCGAATCTGTCCGCGTGATCTGTTCTATGTTGAACATCACCAAGACGATCAACCGCAAAGAAATTCTCAAGGACATTTCACTTTCGTATTACTACGGCGCAAAGATTGGCGTGCTTGGATTGAATGGCAGCGGAAAGTCCACGCTCCTTCGCATTATGGCGGGTGTGGACAAGGAATTCGACGGCAAGATCGAACGAACCCAAGGATTCACGACAGGCTTTCTGGAACAAGAGCCACTCGCAAATGAAAAGCGCACTGTGTTGGAAGTTGTGCGCGAAGGCGCGCAGGGGATCTATGACTTGCTGGCGGAGTTTGATGAGATCAACGCGAAGTTCGGCGAAGAAATGTCCAGCGACGAGATGGACAAATTGATGGAAAAACAGGCGAAAGTCCAAGAGAAACTGGACACATTCGATGCGTGGACGATTGACAATCAGATCGAGATGGCGATGGAAGCATTGCGCTGTCCGCCGTCCGATCAGACGCTGGACAAAGTCTCTGGAGGAGAACGCAGACGCGTTGCGCTGACTCGATTGTTGATGCAGCATCCTGACATCCTGTTGCTCGACGAACCAACAAACCATTTGGATGCGGAAAGCGTCGCTTGGTTGGAGCAACACCTCGCGCGATATCCCGGCACCGTCATCGCGGTCACGCACGATCGATACTTTCTCGACAATGTTGCGGGATGGATTCTCGAACTTGATCGCGGTATGGGCATTCCATACAAGGGCAATTACACCGACTGGTTGGAACAGAAGCACAAACGAATGGCGGTCGAAGAAAAGCAAGCAAGTATGCGCCAGAAATCGCTTGCGCGAGAACTGGATTGGATTCGCCAGAATCCCAAGGGACGCCAAGCGAAGAGCAAGGCGCGCATTTCGAATTATGAGCGGATGCTCAGTGATGATCAATCGCGCGCGAAGGCGGCGGAGATTGAAATTTTTATTCCGCCTGGTCCGCGCCTTGGAAATGTTGTCATTCACGCCAAGGATGTCACGAAATCCTTTGGAGATCGACTGCTGCTTGATCGCTCGACATTCGAGATTCCACCTGGCGCGATTGTCGGCGTGATCGGGCCAAACGGAGCGGGAAAGACGACGCTCTTCAAGATGATTCTCGGAAGCGAGAAAGTCGACGGCGGAGAATTCGTCGTTGGAGAAACAGTGAAGTTGGGTTACATCGAACAACTTCGAGATGCGATGTCGCCCACCGACAGCATTTGGCAAGCGATTTCGGATGGTCAAGAAGAAATCCAGCTTGGACCAGTGAAGGTCAACAGCCGCGCATATGTCGCGCGATTCGGTTTCACGGGAACTGAACAGCAGAAGTTGTGCGGAAATCTTTCGGGTGGTGAGCGCAACCGCGTGCATCTTGCGCGCATGCTGCATCAAGGCAACAATGTGATTCTCTTCGACGAGCCGACGAACGATTTGGATGTGAACACGATGCGTGCGCTTGAAGAGGCGATCGAAAACTTCGGCGGGACCGCCGTGATTGTCAGTCATGATCGATGGTTCCTTGATCGCGTCGCGACGCACATTCTTGCATTCGAAGGCGACAGTCAGACATTCTTCTTCAATGGAAACTTTTCAGAGTATGAAGAAGATCGCGTTCGACGACTTGGTGAAAACACCGCTCCAAGTCGGGTGAAATATCGCAAGCTGACGAGGGCGTGAGCGGGAGCATTTTTAGATCTTGCCAAAGCAGCCACGCACACAGCCACGGAAATGCATAAGTGATCAGCCGTGAAAAGTCCTCACGGGGCTCAAATAGTCCTCGGCGACCGACACGATCCGATTTGCGAAAATTTTGTTGCAAGTTCAGTCGGGGGTCTGCGGAACTCGCCCGAGAGAACTTTCCAACGGCTGGAGACGCAAACAGATTCGAGCCAAACACACAGCTGCGAAAACGCACATCGTTTCGCGTGTGCGCCGTCGGGAGGCATGTTTGCAAGCCGAGCCGGAGTCCGCGTAGGCGAGGCGCAGCATGTTTGAGCGCAAGGGCATGTCTCCCGCGGCGCTCGCACAAAACACTCCGTCTTCGTGTGAGCACACATACATACCTCCCGCGGCAGTCGCACAAATCATTCCGCGACAAAACATCGCATCACAAAAAATTCGAGTGGCAGAAAGATATGAATACTCCCTCCGCGAAGTGATCCCGCTCGGGTCAAACTGTCACTATAAAAATTGATTTATCCTCCAAGCGCTTTCGCGACGGATTTTTGAAAGACGGTCTCATCTGGTTTTATCCCAGTCCAATCCTCAAATATTTGCATCGCAAGTTGCACAAGCATTTCCACGCCATCAACAACTGGGCAACCTAGTTCGCGGGCGGTTTGCAAAAACGGAGTCACGCGCGGATTCGTAATCACATCCACCACGGTCATATTCTTGTTCACGCTGTGCCAATCTATTGGCACATATTCCATCTCTGGCGCTGCGCCTAAATGCGTGGCATTCATCAGTATTTCCGTGCCATTGGGAATAGTCATTTCTCCCGTCCATTTCAGCCACTGCGCGGGTACGCCCGAAGCCTTTGTAACGGTTTGCGCCACTTCAACACCTTGAGATTCCCTTCGTGTGCACAAAGTTATATGTGACGCTCCCGCCCACGCAAGTTCAACGGCCATCGCTCTTCCTGCGCCACCTGCCCCAAGCATTGCAACTCGCTTGCCTTTGATATTCGTGACTTTTTGAATTGCCTTCACCACTCCCTTGCCATCATTATTGTGGCCAGTCAGTCGACCATTTTTTATAGTCATATAATTGACCGCCCCGATGGCTTGGACATCTTTGTCGACTTCATCAAGGTGGGGGATAGATACGACTTTGTAGGGCACGGTTATACAAGCGCCTGCAAATCCCAAATCTCGAACACCAGCAATGGCGGCAGATATTTTGGATTCCGACTGCACATCGCATTTCCAAAACTGCCAGTGCAATCCGTAATGGGCATAAACCGCGTCGAACATTCGGTCAATCGGATTTTCTGCAACCGGATGCCCCAACATGCAGGTCATTTGTTTTTGTGGGGGAAGAATTGCTTTGGGCATAATCAGATCATAAAAAAACTCGCGTCAATGGTGATTATACCCATTCAATTTGAGGAATGCAATTTTTGCGACCAATCAAAAATGGATTCGTCCCAATATTTTATTTTGTGTTGACATTCCCGCCAAATGAAATGGCAAAGATGCTCGGACAAAATCAATTTCAGTTACAGGATCCCCATGCGGAGAGCATAAATGCCAAGTCAAGACCATCGACAGTCCCATCGGCGTTGATGTCTCCGGGAATTCCTGTGCCGTTCAGTCCCCACGATGATAAAAGACCCGCAAGATCTGCTCCTCCCACGGTGCCATCGCCATTGAGATCCGCATCGCAACCGCACGAGAGCCCAGATTCGCATTCATCTGGCACTTGATTCGAGTTGCAGTCATTGGGCAGAATCCCATCGAAACCAATCACGCGCACGAGTGTGTTGGCTTGAATCAAGTATCCGTAGATCGCAGACGCAGAGAGATTGTTCAGGTTGACAGTGTTCAGACCTCCGATGGATATCCAACTGCGTGATAAGGAACCGCTGAGGTCCGCTGTCACCACCGCTTGTCCCGCATACGGATCTTGATAGAAAACGCCAGCAAAGAAAGATGTTCCTGCGGGGCCGATTTCAGTTGGCGAGATGAAAGTTGTATGAAAGATATTTGTGTTTGGATCACGGACGGTTGTGCTTGACCGTGCGATCACTTGCGCATCATTTGGAATTCCATCATTGTTTGGATCATTCCAGAGGATGACCTCATAGGGGCTCGATGAGATTCCGTTGCCGATGACCACCGAGATTCCGCCGATCCATTCACCACCAGATGCCGTATTGAATTGGTTGAGCCAAACCATATCTGATGGACTGCTTACCCCATAGTTGCCCTCGCGGGTGCCGTCATCCAACAAATAATAAATGTCAGTTGGGGGATCACCAAGCTGGCACTCGTCTGGAATGCCATCCACTTGGCAGTCAAGGCTGAATCCCGTTGCGATATCCGTGCTGTCGATCACGCCGTTGCGATTGCAGTCTTCGCATTCATCTGGAATGCCAGTCGAATTGCCGTCTTGACTGATACCAGCCGCAATGTCGCAGGAATCGAGCGCGCCATTTTCATTGCAATCTTGAGTTGCTAATTGGCACATATCGGGAATGCCGTCGGCATTGCAATCTTCAAAGACAGAACCAACTTGGCACTCGTCTGGAATCCCATCGAGCTGGCAGTCAACGCTCATTCCACTTGCGATATCTAAATTATCCAGTGTTCCATTTGAGTTGCAGTCCTCGCATTCATCAGGCGTGCCTGATGCGTTGACATCGAGACTGAATCCGCTTGAGATATCACATGCATCGAGCGTCTCATTCACATTGCAATCGTTTTGCCGACGCAGGGAGACACCGCCCAAGACCCACTTGCCGGGGAATGGAAGTGAATCTTCGAAGAGCGCAAACTCCTCCGCCCCATCCGCAAGTGCATTTGGATTGATGGAAGAATTCTTACCCACGATCCAAGATCGATTCAGCATTGCGGTACCAGATGTATCCGCTGCTGCGGGGTAGATCGAAGTTGTCGCGTTGGTCGTCATGATCGCGCCGACGAAGAACGATGTGCCGTTGGGGCCAACATTGATGTCCGGAATATCAAATCGCCGCATCTGCGACAATGGAGCGGCAGTCGTCGCCACGCTTGCGAGAACTTGCGCATCATTGGGCTGGCCATCGTTGTTTGGATCCGACCAGAGGTATACGGTGACCGGCTGGTTTTCTGGCACCTGCACAAACATGCACTCGAGTGCTGTGATGACACTCGCATTGTTGGTGACGCGGTACTGGGTCAGCCAAGCCATATCGGTTCCCGCACTGCGCACACCGAATTCGGGTGCTGTATCGGAAATTCGATAGAGTTGTTGCGAGAGGATCTGGCAGAGGTCGATGACTCCGTTCACATCACAGTCAAGCGAAGGGTTTGCAGCAATCTCGCAAGAGTCAACGATGTCATTTTCATTGCAATCCTCGGAAGCCAACTGACAATCATCGGGCACGCCGTCAGAGTCGCAATCGTTGCCAACCAGTTGGCAAGAATCCAAAATATTATCTTGATTGCAGTCCGCGGCTCCGCCAGCGATTTCGCAGGCATCCGCAATCCCATTGTTATTGCAGTCTGCCTCACAGATATCAAGGACGCCATTGTTATTGCAATCATTAAATCCTGAAGCAAAATCGCAAGCATCTGGAACTCCATTGGCGTTGCAATCCGCTGTGCCTGGTCGAGCCAAAAGCAAAGTTGGCTCAAGCGCGCGACCAGAGATTCGAAGTTCATCGACCGAGCCTTTGACGCGTTGGTTCAAAAGTCCGGCACTATTGTTGTGCGCTCCAACCAACAAAGGCCCGTTGGTTATGACACGCCCTTGACTTAAGAACAACACCTTGTCCATTTGCTGATCAAGCACAAATGTGACCTCGCTGCGTCCCGCATCAAAGATCGCCGCAACATAATGCCACTGGTTGTCCGAGATTTTCAGTTGACTGGCAACGGTCCAATAGCTTGCTGTTGCGCTGGCGCCAGTTCCGAAAACGAGGGCCAAACTTCTCAGATCGTACTGCGATCCAAAGGTCTTCAGTCCAGTGGTGGGATAGTCGCCAGCTTGCACAAGGAACATCCAGTCGATGAACCTGTCGCCATCCGTCAGGCGCTTGCGCTGCACCAATGTCTGACGACCTTCAGCGGTCGATGCCTGCGACAGTGTGTCGATCTTGACCCACGCCTCGACGGTGAAACTTTCACCCTCTGAAGCGCATTGACCTTGTGGGTCAGCCACCTGAAAGTGTCCAGTGTCGTTGGATGCTGGTGCGAGTTTTGTTGCTTTCAGATTTTCTTGGGCTGTTGCTGGAATAAAGTTGCGAGCGGTGGGGGTTGATGGCATCAGCCCAGTGCCAATTCCAGTGAGACCAAATGGTCCAGCATCTATAACTTGTTGGCCACCTTGTTCGAACCGCCAATAGCCGCGCACATCCGCGGCATTTGGCTCGCAGGAATCGATGATGCAATTATTGTTGCAATCGGATGCTGCGCCTGTGATGATCTCTGTGCTGTCGGCGATTCCATTGTCATTGCAATCACGAGTCAGATCTGGAATGCCGTCAGCATCAATGTCTGTCATGGGCTTCAATACGCTTGTCGGCACCGGACCGCGTGCTTGACCGGAAGGCTGCCATTCAAGGAAGGCCCGCGCGTCGCCGCCGCCGTCATAGAAATCAGCGCGAAATGCGTATCGCTGACCTGCGACCAGCGTGACGCTGCCCGAATACCACTGTGTCGCACTCTGGGGGAACCACGCATCAATTACTGGAAGTCCATTGATCCAAAGTCGAAACCCATCATCACTGCGGGAGAAGAATGTGCAGGTTCCTGATGTTGGCGCAGTCAGCGTGCCAGTCCACCGCACAGAAAATTTGTTCTCGGGCACGACTGGGTCTGGCGCTCCACCGGCCCAGTCAAATGAAACAGTTGGATCGATGCGGACAAGTACGCGGCGTCGAAAATCGCCCGATTGCCCAACTTGATCGTCGAAGTACTGCCCCACCAAGCCAGATGCGAAGGATGCTTCGACCGAATCTGCGAAACCATTTCCGTCGCCGTCGCCACAGGCTTGGCATTCATCTGGAACTCCGTCAAAATTCGTGTCCAGCGATGTGCCCGCCGAGATGTCGAGATTGTCAGCAATCCCATTGCCGTTGCAATCAGCGAGATCAAAAAAGCCAAAGTTTTCCGAGTCGGATTCAAAAATCTCGGATTCTTTTAAACTTGCGAAAGTGGTGTTTTCAAGCAGAAGCAGAGGATGATTGTTGGAGGCAGGAACTTCGCGTTTTCGATTTTGGTTGATGGGGTTGGCATCCACCACTTTGCTCAAATCCATCCAAGTTGTACCCGCCGAAGGTGCGATCTCGCCATTCATTGCACTTGCAAGACCCGCCAGAAACAGAATGGCGCTTCCTTTAAAAAAATAGAGATACAATGACCGTGGGGAGAGCAATAAAAATTTTGAAAACATACAATAAATATAGGACGAAAAAAATCTATGTCAAGAAAATTCGATCTCTACATTTGTCCAGCTTGAGTTCTTATCCTCTTACTCGCCAGTCGAGTCCCTCGGGCAATCTCCCCAAATTCTCGCATCCATCAGCAGTCACAACAAGCATGTCTTCGATGCGTACGCCTCCAAGTCCTGGTTGATACAAGCCAGGTTCCACAGTTACGACATCTCCGATGACCAGTGGGGGGCCCTTCTTGGCAAGCAGTGGTGGCTCGTGAACTTCGAGTCCCACTCCGTGGCCAGTGCCGTGCGTCATTTTTGGTTGCGCCCATGTTTCGTCACTGGACGGCATCCCCATCGAAAATCCTGCCTCGCGGATTACGTGCGATGTCGCGGCGTGCACTTCTTCGCCCGTGACACCAGGGCGAATGACCGCAATTGCCGCGCGTTTTGCGGCAACAACTGCCGCATGCATCTTCACGATCTCGTGCGGCGCAGCGCCGTTGACAACAGTTCTTGTGCAGTCGCCGTTATAGAGAGTCTTGCGACTGCGGGGAAAAACATCCACGATGATCGGCTCGCATGTACGAAGTTCTCCGCTGCCATGTTCGTGGCAATCGCTGCCCATCGCTCCGCATGCGACAATCGATTCGGGATTGAGATATCCGCGGCGCAATAAAAAAACATCGATCGCTTCGCGAATGCGCTGACTTGTGAGAGGCTTGCCTGTACCAAGCAACACCCCGTCATCGCGAACTGGCGCGGCCGCAATCGTTTCACACGCCATTGAGACCGCGGCTTCCGTGTCTTGCTGACATTGACGCAACCATGCAATCTCTTGCGCGTCTTTGCTGCGTCTGATGAACACGCCATCATCTGGATTGCAGGTCACTTGCAATCCCGCCTCTGCAAGTTGATGCCAATAGATCGCAGGTGTTGATCGATCGATCGAAACGCTTGTTGCTCCCAATCTGCGAATGCACTCCGCAACGGATTGGGCGGTCGCAGTTTCTCTGTCTCCTGAAAGACCAGAGGCGGGAGTGAAATCCGCGGGGCAATGAAATTCATTGGCGCGCGCGTGCTTGCGTGCGCGATCCATTTCAATATCTCGCAGAATCAAGATGCGGCGGGGGGCATCCGCCGCGGTTTGCACCGTAATCAGCGCGGCTGGATCACCAACGGGAAATCGAATTTTGTGATGAAGAGACGCGCTGATTGCTGGTATTCCAGCACAGAGCGAGACCTGCGCAGCGGAGGCCGCCACGAAATCAGCCCTTGGCTTTCTCTCGCGCTTTCGCAGCCAGTTTTTTCGCGGCATCCGACTCGACGAGGTCCTGCATTTCTTCTTCGGCCTTCAAGCAAAGTTGGACGAGAGTCGTGTGCAGTTCTTCGTGATCTGGAACTGAGTCCATCAGCGAAACCGCGAAATCCACTTGGCGCACAGCATCCATGCCCGTGTCGATCATGCCGATGGCAGTATCTCCGAGTTGCTCGAGAGCCCAAAGAAACCACTGCTTTGACGGTTTTGCTGGTTTATCTGGCGCGTCGATTCTTGCGCGCACGGTCATCAGACCAATCGCAACGACTGGCACCAATCCCATCTGTGTTGTTGGTTCGCGGCAGATCACCAACGCAGGAACTTCTCGGCGAATCGCTGTCAAGCGAACGCGCCGAGCATCTGCGCCAACAAGCGGCGGTTGCATAATGTGCAAGCCAGGTCCGATTCGATGATCTTCGCCGATCTCGCCTTCGATCCATTTCACTGTCGTTGCCTCGGCCGCCAATTGCATTCTCTGTCGTCGAGATTCCTGCAGAGGAAGAATGATCCGACTCATTCGACCGAAGTCGCCCGCTTGATGCGCAACTTCCAGAGCGCGTTGCGCAAGTCGCTCCGCTTCGAACCATTTGCCAGACTTCAGCGCGCTCTGCGCCTTCTGCATCAGGTCATCGATTCGAGCTGCTTTGGCTGGAGTTGTCATTGGCTTGCAAGTTTACCCACGGATGACTCGAACGGCACGCTTGTCATCAGTCCGTTTCACTTCGAGGGAACGACCATTCAGTCCTTCGTTGACCGCGCGAATACTTTCGGCAATACGGCGAAGGGCCTTGGATGTTGGGAAATCACGCAAAAGTGAGGCGATTTTCGTCACTCCGGCTCCGCCGCGGAGGCGATAAATTTTCTTGTACGCCTCTTTGACCGCTTCGAGTTCCATTTCATCCATCCCAATTCTGCTCATCGCAACGTGGTTGTATCCACGAATGGCGGCGGGGCTTCCTTCGGCGAGCATAAATGGCGGAACATCTTTCGAGACGCGAGCCATACCGCCGACAAATCCACAGTATCCAACTTTTACAAAGTGATGCAATCCCGCGCCGCCGCCGATGTTGGCGTAGTCGTCCACATGGACATGACCCGCGAGCATTGCGTTGTTGGCGAAGATGCAGTGATTGCCGATGATGCAATCATGCGCGATATGCACATTGCCCATCACAAGATTGTGCGATCCGATGCGTGTGATTCCTCCGCCATTTCCAGTACCGCGGTGGATGGTGGCATGTTCGCGAATCATATTGAAGTCGCCCATCTCGAGCCATGTTGGTTCGCCGTGAAACTTGAGATCCTGCGGATCGCCACCAACCAAAGCAAATGGATGAATTTCGTTGCCGCGTCCGATGCGTGTCAATGAAGTGATATGACAGTGACTGCGCAACACGCAATCTTCGCCAATGTGCACGCGCGGACCGACGGTGCAATAGGGTCCGATGGTCGCGGACTTGGCGATCTCGGCTGAAGGATCAATGATTGCAGTTGGATGAATCTTGGTCATTATTCGAATTCCGCATCGACCATCATGAAACGAATCTGTGCCTCCGCAGCAAGTTTGCCTTGGACCCACGCTCTGCACTGTACCGCCGCGCTTCGAGCACTTGCCCGCAGGGTTTCCGCCTCGATGATCAGTTGATCTCCTGGCGTGACGGCCTTTCGCAACTTTACCTTATCAAGCGAGAGTAACACAGCAACTTTTCCAGTATGTTCGAGAGTTTGCGAAAGCAAAAGACCGCCGAGTTGGGCCATTGCTTCGACGATCAGGACCCCCGGCATGATGGGAGTTCCAGGATAATGACCAGGGAAAAATGGTTCGTTGATTGTCACATTCTTGATGCCGACTGCTCGACGATTTCCATCGATTTCCACGACGCGGTCGATCAAGAGCATTGGATATCGATGAGGCATAATGCGTGCAATCGCACGCGCGTCAAGCACGCGTCCAGCTCCCGCGATCTGTGTTCGAGCAGTTGCACGAACTTGCTCGAATAGACGGCGGGCGAGTCGCCGATTCAGGTCATGGCCACTTCGCTGAGCGACGATTTTTCCCTGCAAGCCGACACCAGCCAAGGCAAGATCTCCGATGACATCCAAGACTTTATGTCTGACGCATTCATCGGCGAAGCGAAAGGCATTTTCGATTGGTCCATCTTCGCCGATGACCAACGCATCGCGCGGAGTGAGATGTCTGCACATACCTGCGGCCCAAAGCGCCTCGGCTTCGGAGCGCAAACTGAATGTGCGCGAAGGGGCGATTTCTTTTTCATAGTCGTCGCGCGCGAAATCGAAGTTTCGATTCTGGCGACCAATCTGCGAAGAGACGCTGGAATAATCCAACTCATATGTGACGCGAAAACCAAACTCTTCAGATGGAAGCGCGGCGATCAACGCATCTTCTTCCTCAATCACAATCGCTTCAGTGATTCGGTGCACAAATCGCTCTGCATCTTGGGCGACTTTTCCAGCTGCTTTCAAGGGTTCAAAGAATGGAAGAGCAGAACCATCGCCTGCAGGAACTTCTGGTCCGCGAAGTCGAATGAGAAGATTGTCTATGCCGAACCCCACGATTGCGCTGAGGCAATGTTCGACTGTGTCGATTGTCGCATCGCCAACGCGAAGGGTCGTTCTTCTTGGTCGCGAGACTGCATTGTTGATCAGCGCGGGAATCATGACTGGCGGATTCAGATCGATTCGCTCGAAGACAATGCCCGTACCAACGGGCGCGGGACAAAATTCCAGTTCTGCATCGACACCAAGCAAAAGACCTTTGCCACGCACAATTGTCGGCGTGCCGATGGTGTGTTGCTTGCGATCAATTGGAATCAACGACTCCGCAATTTTTGATTGAGTGATGCCACGAATTCCCATTGAAGAACCCACAGAATTTGGAGGCAGGGAAGTCATGGCCGAGCAGTTTCTTTCGCGGATTCCTTCGCCGCTTCTTTATTCTTTTTTGTTTCGTCAACCAATCGCATCAGATCGCGGGTCAAAGGAGACAGCTTTTGTAGCGCAAGAATGTGCCGCATTTCGACCTTGATTTCGCGCGCAGGCATACCTCCCCAGACTTCGCCGGCGGGAACATCGTTCATCAGAGCAGTCCGTGCGGCAAGTTGCGCGCCAGTTCCGACTGTTCGGTGATCGGCGATGCCAGAACCTGCGCCGATTCGAACCCAATCTCCAACCGTGCTCGACCCTGCGATGCCGCTCAGGCCCGCCATGACAGTCGAGCGTCCAATTTGCACATTGTGGCCTATTTGACAGTGATTATCGATCTTTGTGCCCACACCGATTCGAGTTGAACCAAAGGTTCCGCGATCGATACAGGTGCAACTTCCGATTTCGACATCATCTTCCAAGACGACATTTCCAAGATGCGGAATGCGGAGCAATCCGTTGCCGTTTGGGCAGGGTCGATATCCAAATCCTTCAGTCCCGATCACCGCGCCCGCATGCACGATGACGCGCTTGCCTAATTCGCAGCGTTCACGAATGATCGCGTTGGCATGAATGATTGCGTCGTCACCAATTGTGACGCCAGGGTAAATGCGCGCGCCGGAATGAATCACAACATTTTTTCCAAGGACGCAATCCTTCCCAATCCAAGCAAGCGCTCCGATGGAAATTTGGTCTTTGGAAAGAGTTGTTGTCTCAACCACAGCAGTGGCGTGAATCCCTTTTGGTGGGGCCTCTGGTGGCAGCGAAAAGTGTTCGAGCAAAGAGATCATTGCAACTTCGGCGCGCTCTACATGGATGAGTGCGCGTTTCTTGGAATCGTGATCTGGAACTTCAACGCCTCGAGAAACAAGCGCGACTTGTGCTTTGCAATCTTTCCATAGACGGGCATAAGTCGCATCCGAGATGAAGGTTGCGTCGGATTCCTTCGAACCACGCAAGTCGCCGAGACCGTGAACAACGATGCCACTTGGACCGTCGAGTTCACCGCCGACTTTCGTCGCAATCTCTTTTGCGGTGAGTTTCATCTATCAACTCTTGCCCACTGGGGCTGTTGTCGTCGTGGGAATCGCACCCGCAGCGGGAGTTGCGGCGGGAGTTGCGGCGGGGGGCGTAAGCGATGGATTCGCGGCACGGAAATCCTTGTTCATTCGTTCGATAAGCAAATCAGTGATGTCGAGCGCAGGATTGCTGTACAGCATTCTTCTGCCGCTGATTTGCTGCATCGTTCCTTCCAAGTTCGTTGGGTTGATTCCTGGAACCGTGTCGTCAATAAAAACAAAGTCAATTTTTTGTTCTTTCGCCACGAGACCGCAAGCACTGCGGATTGAAACATATGCCTCGCGGACGGAATTTGCCTGTTCGGATTCCATTTTCAACTTGGCGAAACTCTGCAGGGCGCTTAAGTCGCCAGCCTTCAAAATAGCCTTGTTCATAGCGTCATTATGAGCAGGCGTCCCAACCTGAAAACTGTCCAAGTCTTCTTGCATGCTCTTGACTGAGTCTGTCATGGCAGCGAGTCGTTTTTCCAATTCGCCACGCAATGTCACAGAACGAGCTTCCGCAGCTTTCAATTGATCGAGCGATCTATAGACCTTCTCGAGATCTACTGAGGCAATCACAGTTGGTGTAGTAGGAAATCCCGCAGCAAAAAGCACTGCGCCGAGGACAAGGGTGACTGGAAGAAGAATGTGATTTGTACGCAATGTGGTCTCCAAAATTTATGGCTTGGCAATTGGCGCAACGGCGGCAGTTGGAGTCGCTCGAGCATTGTTCATACGCAAGATGAGTTTTTCGGTCAGGTCATCCGCCTTTGCGGCATAGAGAACTCTGCGCCGAGAAATTTGTTCAACGACTTGCTGGGCAAGGGACATTTGTTGATTGCGACGATCGCGCTGAAAATCTGCGGTGCCGTCATAGACCAAGACATACTGATATCCCTCGGACTGCGCTAATTTTTCTGCTTCGCTGACAATTGTTCGATAGAGGCCTTCCCAGCGAAGTGCCTGTTCGCGATCCGTCTCCATCTGCTTGGTCGTTGCCCATTCCTTCAATTCAAGTTGTTCTAACGCGAGTCCATCTCGCAGGCTTCCACGCTCTTGCGGATCAGTGATAGCGTCCGACTCGCGAGCGCGAACTTCGATTTGCTCTTTGCGTGTCTTGAGTTCCAATTCAAATCGATTCGCCATTTGAGTCAGTTCGATTTCCATTTCGCCGCGCTGTTGGATTTTGTCCAAGATTCTGCGGATATCAACATTGGCGACCGCCGAAGGTTGTGCGCTCAATCTGCCGACGGTGTATGCAGCACTTCCCGCAACACAGGTTGCTGCGATCAGTACCGCGACAATAAACGATGTCTTTCGTATGCGCTTCTCCATATGGTGAGGGAGTGTAGTGGAGAACGCCCAAAAACTGAACTAGAAGGGGAGTTCCGCCGTGAAACTGAAGGTTTGCGTTTGATCGGTTTCATACTTCACGACCGGCACGGCGAAATCGAAAGCCAAGGGAGCTTGTCCCAATTGAGGAATGTAAAGACGAACGCCGCAGCCAATCGAGACTCGATATGGGGCAAGGTCGAAGCTGTCGGTGACGGTTCCAGAGTCAGAAAAGACCACTCCTGAGATGAACTTGTCGAAAATCGGCACTTCATATTGAGCGCCGGCGAAGAATCGAAATGTTCCACCGATGGGTTGTCCGTTGGGGAGTCCGTCTGCTTGACCATTCGTTGTCGTGTAATACTCGCTGAACGGAGTTGGTGGATCTGCGCCAATCGCTACAGCACTCAGCGGACTGATCGCTCGGAACTCGAATCCTCGCAGAGAGCGACCACCAAGATAGAAGCGTTCCGATACTGGAGCGGAACTTCCAAAAATATAGCCAGAGCTTGTGTTCAACTTCAAAACGCTCTTGCGACCGAAAAAGTCTTCGCTGAGCGGGAACCATGTGGTGAAACTTCCTGCCACCAGTGGGTATGTGTACGCCCCGCCGAACGCGCCGAAGTATGCGATTTCCCCTTCGAATCGCGAGCCTCGACTTGGGCGCATTGGGTTATCCAAATTGGTGCGAGCGAAAGTCAGTCCAACGGAATTGATGAATGACGGTCCACGCTGCTCGTATACTTCGATGGGAGTGCTTCCGTCAAAGTTGGTCAAGGTGACACTTTGAAGTGTGACTCGAACGGAACCTTGCCACAATTCTCCAAAGTCGCGGTCGAGACTGAAGCTCGAAGCAAGGCGCTCTTCGGTGAATGTGTTGTAAATCCGATTGCGATAGAGCAAACTGCTACCGAAGCCATAATCACTTTCGAGAAAGTTTGGATCACTGAAGCTGATTGAATAGTTGCTGACTTCGAGACCTGGAGAAATCGCAATACCGAAACTCTGGCCAGCGCCTCGGAATGCTCGACCGCTGACGAATTCGTCAAGCGTTTGCGGCGTATCCGCAATATCGAAATTCTGCTGATTGAGCGCGATATTTCCTGCCAATCCAGTATCTGTTCCAGCGCCGACTCCAAAGCTGATGCTTCCTGTGTTTTTCTCTTTCACTTCAACCAAGACATCTCGAACCTCTGGAGTTTTTGGGTCAGCATTCTGCGGAGTAATGGTCGCCGCGGTAAAAAGTCCCGAGCCTTCAAGACGACTCTTTGCAACTTCAAGTTCGTGACCATCGAGCGGACGGCCGGGTTGGATGCGGACTCGTCGCCGAACGACACTGTCCTTGGTCAGATAGTTGCCTTGAATCCGCACCAAACCTGCGGTAAATGCCGACGTCTCGCGAATCGTAACGACCATGTCAACCTCGGCTTCTTCGCCGAGGCGAACCCAAGTTTGATCAACTCGGGCGTCGATATATCCCATCGTTTGATACGCCTCGGTCACGGCTTTTGTAGACGCCTCTACTTTGTCAAGCGTATAAAAATCGCCTGGACGAATTTTCATCAATCCAAGAACTTGTTCTGGACGCATCACTCGAGTGGTGTCGCGTGGTCCGCCATCTGCGGATTCGAAGACCACGGAACGAAGGCGATATTGGCGCCCTTCACTGATGACGAAAACCACTCTCGCTTCTTTTCCTGTTGCCGAAATCTCGACGCGCTTATCCACGCGAACATCGATGAATCCGCGATCTTTATAAAACTTATCTAGAGTGGCAACATCGTCGATCAACATATCTTGATCGAGATTTCCCAGTGAAAAGATAAAAACCCAAGGCTTGGTTTTGATCTGCGCGCCAAGTTGGTTTGTGGTGAATCTTTCATTTCCCGAGAAGACGATTTCGCGGATTCGCACACGAGGTCCTTCGACGATACGGAAAATGAGAATGCCGGTATCGAGCAGGCGAGTCTCGTCCGCCTCGACCTCGATCATGTAATTGCCTTTGGCGCGATAGAGATTTTTAATCTTTTCAATCGCTCGTTCGAGAAGAAAATCGTCGCGCGGACTTCCCGCATAGAGACCGATCACCGCTCGAAGTTCCTGATCTGAAGCGACTTTGTTTCCCACGACCTGAATATCTTTGACGATCGGCTGCTCGATGAGTATGTATCGCACACGCACAGTGCCGTCGGGGAGGAGTTCCGCGTCGGTCGTTACCGAGTCAAAATACCCGAGTCGATAGAGGGTCGTCACATCATCTCTGATTGACTTTGAATCGAAAGGTTGGCCAGTCGCGATTCGCAGGTTGTTGCGAATCTCTTGTTCAGCCACGCGGCCGAGTCCTTGGATGAGAACCTCCGAGATCGGCCGATCTGCAAGGGCTTCGTCATCAATATTGGTTGTCACGGTGGCGAAAGCACTTGCGGAAATTGCGATCGAAGTGAAGCAGATGGCCAGAGAGACCAAGCGGAAAATTGATCTCGTGATCTTTGCCATTATGAGTTAGCGAGTTTACCCTTCAAGAGCATCTCGCGCCGTCCTGCCCAAAGGTTCGCCTTACGCTAGGCTTTCTCTATGAGCACAAATCTGTTGCGGACTTCATTTTATGATTTTCACCTCGAGCACGGGGGAAAGATGGTGGACTTCGCAGGCTGGGAAATGCCGCTTTTGTACAGCTCAATTTTGGAAGAACATCGACATTGCCGCAGTGCTGCTGGATTCTTTGATGTCTCACATATGGGGCGACTTCGATTCAGTGGCCGGCACGCGCGGAAATTTCTTGATTCGGTATGTACTCGCCAGATTTTCGGGATGCAAGTTGGTCAATGCCGTTATGGAATCATCTGCAACGAGCAGGGTGGATGCTTGGATGATGTGATCATCTATTGCTTTGACGAGTCAGAGTATTTGATGGTGTGCAATGCATCGAATCGTTTGAAGTTGCTTGCGCATTTCGCAGCAGTGAAGGGCGATATGAATTTCAAGCTCGAAGATCAGACTGAATCCACCGCGATGATTGCCCTGCAAGGACCCAAAGCGATGGAAATCGTCGGAGCGTTGTCGCGTGAAATTCCCACCTTGAAGCGATACCGATTCGTGCAAAAAAGTTTGATCGTCGTGAAGTTGATCGTCAGTCGCACTGGATATACCGGCGAAGATGGCGTCGAAGTGATTCTTGGATCTTCGATGGCGCGCGCGGCAATGGGAATGTTTTTGAAAGATGTGAAAAGCGGACAGAGTCCCATTCGACCAATTGGGCTTGCTGCGCGAGACACGCTTCGGATGGAAGCGGGGATGCCACTGTATGGACACGAAATTGATGAAAATACAGATCCGCTTTCGGCGGGACTTGGATTCGCGGTCAAAGTCGACAAGGGTTCAGATGACGAAAAAATTGGTCGATTCATAGGGCAAACTGCGCTGGAAAAAATTGCGAAGGATGGTTGCGCGCGCAAACTTGTTGGACTCGGCTTGGAAGGTCGCCGCAGCGCGCGTCAAGGTATGGAAGTTCGTCAAGGATCGAAGGTTGTGGGCAGAGTGACGAGTGGTTGCCTCTCTCCAACTTTCGATCGCCCGATTGCAATGGCATTCGTCGATGCGAATTTGATCGAGGTGGGGACGAGTCTTGAAGTCGATCTGCGTGGAGCCGCAGTTGGCGCGGTTGTGGAACCTCTGCCGTTCTTGCGCGCCGTGGCGAAAGTGTGATAAAAAAATATCTTTGGAAAATGCAAGTTCCCAACGGCGAGGGTCAAGCATTAAGAACCAAGAGTAAAGACCAAGAGTAAAGACCAAGCGTAAAGACCAAGCGATCAGGCCCAGCGTTAATTCCCGCTTTGTTTTGGTCGAGGGTTGTTTGAATACTTGCTCTGATGCTTTGAAGAGAGCAGTTCAGTCAGTGAAGATGTGGTCTCGGCTTGTTTGGATCTTGAGGATGAAGAGTTTTCATCATTTTCTTCTGCATCAGTGCGAAAGAGCAGTGCAAGCGATTGGTTGCTTCCAAGCTGCCGTCCAAGTCTCTCGAGGGTTTCAACTTCAATCTGTCGGACGCGCTCACGGGTCAGACCGACTTTGATG
>SXGT01709825.1_pt1 | contig 18802 bp, 13 predicted proteins | sample 3176221 | NCBI WGS metagenome assembly SXGT01 (sample SAMN11356862, study PRJNA531348) | freshwater metagenome | isolation source: freshwater sample F1-120 | place: China: Fuxian Lake, Yuxi | collected 2017-12-25
CCTTGCCCTTGCCCTTGCCCTTGCCCTTCTACCTCTTCCCTCTCCCTCTCCCTCTCCGCCTCTCCGCCCTCTCAATCCCCCTTCGGCAGACTCACCTCCCACACCACGTCACTACCCAGATCGACCTCGATCTTCCTCGTCGAGTATCCACGCTTCCGCACCTTCAGCCACACCTTACCCGGCGCCCGCGGCCGCTCGAGCACGATCGGGGTGCGCCCCAGTCGCTCGCCGCCCAGCATCACGGTCGCGTCGTCCGGCGTCGTCGTCACCCGCACCTCGATCGACGTGGTCTCCGCGGCGGCCTGCGCCGGCGCTGCGATCTCCGCGTCAGGCGCCTTGGCCGCGTGCTCCACGGGCGGCGCGATCTCCTCGGCCAGCGGCGACCGCGCCGGCGCGCTCGCGCCGCCGCTGCCACCGAGAACGATCACCCCGACGACGAACACCGCCGCCGCCATCGCCGCGCCGGCGACCGCGATGAGCGGCACGACCATGCGATTGCGCTTCGCGACCATCGCCTCGTAGGCACCGAACGCCATCACTGGCTCGGTTCGCACCCCGATCGGGCCCGACGACGCCTTGGGCAGACGCATCGGCATCGCGGCCACCGGGGGTGGCGGCAAGATCGTCGCCACCGCCGGCATCACCGGCGCCTCGAACGGCGGCGGCTGCGATCCGTGCGGCGGCCGCGGCAGCGCGATCACCGGGCGTGCCTTGGGTTCGCCCTTGGCCGTGATCGCCGACGCCGACGCCGACGGCGGCGAGAGCACGGACGATGGGCGCGGCGTGATCGGCGGCGGTGTGGTGGCCGGCCGCGCGGTCGCAGGCCGCGGGAACACCGGCGATTGCGGCGGCGGTACCGTCAGACCCGGCAGCGGCGCGAGCACGCGCGCCACGATCTGTCCCGCGCTCTGACCTTGCGCCACGCGCACCGCTCGCTGGGGCGCGTGCTCGATGATGATCTCGGCCTCGTCGAGGGCAAGGAACTTCACGGTCGGGATCTCGTCGCCCTCCTCGAACTCGGCGTCGGCGAGCCGCGGCATGGGCGGCGGTGCCGGTTGGGGCGGCGGCGACGCGCTCTCGGGCGCCGCCCGGGCCGCCTGGACCTGGGCGCCGGTCCCGCGCGCGAAGCCGACCTGAACCGGCCCGGAGTTGTGGGTCGTGGCGAGCAGCGGCCGCGAGTCGAGCAGCGACGCGGTGTCGCCAGTGCGCGAGGGATCGTCGTCCTCGACCTCGGCCGGCGCCGTCAGCCACGGCTCGGGCTTGGTACCGAAGAGCTGCGACAGCACGCGGCTGACCGCGCTCGGACCGGGCGCGAGGCCGAGGTGCGACGCGGCGTACTCGAGCGCGTGGCCAAACGCCTCGGCGTCGCCGAAGCGCTCGTCGGGATCACGGGCCAGCGCCGTCATGATCACGTCCTCGAGCTCCGACGGATATCCGGTCACCGCCACCGACGGCGGCGTGACCTCGCCCCGCACGATGCGGTGCGCGACCTCGAGCTCCGACGCGGCCGGGAAAGCGCGGGTCTGGGTGGTCAGCTCGTAGAGCACGACGCCGAGCGAGAACACGTCGGCGCGGCGATCGACTGGTTGCCCGAGCGCCTGCTCGGGCGCCATGTAGCCGGCCTTGCCCTTGATGAAGCCGGTCTTGGTCGTCGTCGAGCGCTCGACGGCCTTGGCGATGCCGAAGTCGATCAGCTTCACCGAGCCGTCGTAGCCGGCGATGACGTTCGACGGGGTGACGTCGCGGTGGACGATGCCGAGCGGGCGACCGTCGGGGCCGCGGCGCTCGTGGGCATGGTGGAGACCTGCGCAGGCCGCGGCCACCACGGTCAGCGAGAAGTCGAGGGGCAGACGCTCGCGCAGATCGCGGGCGCGCTCGAGCACCGCCCGCACGGTCTCGCCGTGCAGGTACTCCATGGCCATGTAGTAGGTGCCGTCGTCGGCGATGCCGACGTCGTAGACCTGGGCCACGTGCTGGTGATGGAGCGTCGCCACCAGCCGCGCCTCGTCGAGAAACATCGAGACGTACGACGCGTCCTCGGTACGCTCGCGACGCACCGTCTTCAGCACCAGGTGCCGGGCGAAGCCGCCGACGCCGTCCACGCGCGCCAGGTACACGCGCGCCATCCCGCCTGACGCCAGATGGCGCAAGAGCTCGTACTTGCCGAGGCGCTCGACGCGACCCATCCGGGTCACCGAGGCTTCCTTCGCGGGCATGTGCGAGTCAAGCATCTTTTGACCCAGGCTCGGTCAGATCGAGATCGAACCCTTGCGGAAATCGGTCGCACGGAGGTGCACATTGATACACACCGGCTTTCCGGAGCGGGCGATCGCCTTGGCCTCCGCCAGCGTGCTGTCGATCTTGGCCGGGTCGGTGAGGACCAGGCCGACCCCGCCGTAACCCTCCGCCACCTTGTGGTAGTCGGTGCGGCGCAGCTCGGTGCCGAGCGCCGTACCCAGCATCTCGACCTGCTCCCGGGCGATCTGCGCCCACGAGGCGTCGTTGCCGATGAGCGCGATGGGCGCGTAGCCGTGACGTACGAAGGTGTCGAACTCCGACAGCGAGTAGGCGCTCGAGCCGTCACCCCAGACCAGCCAGATCTCCTTCCCGGGCCGCGACGCGGCGGCGCCGACCGAGAAGCCGCCGCCGACGCCGAGAGTGCCGAACACGCCCGGATCGAGCCACGACAGCGGCGCCCGCGGCCGGATGATGTAGCTGGCGGTGGCCACGAAGTCGCCGCCGTCGACGACGAGGATGGCGTCCTCGGCCATGTGCTCCTCGACACGCAGGAAAAAGTGGATCGGATCGACGAGCTGGCCGGCCGGCGCCGACTTCTTGGCGATCTCCTGGTCGCGCGCCTGCTCGCGGCCGCGCAGGGTGTCGAACCAGCCGCCCCACTTCGGAGCGCCGCCGCTCCCGGCGCCGGCCTGAGCCGCCAGCGCGACCAGGAAGTCGCCCGGGTGCATCTCGACGGCGATCTCGGGCCGCCGGTTCTTCTTCATCTCCGTCGGCGACAGGTTGGCGGTGATCACCGTGGCGCCGCGCTTGATGGTGCGGCCATAGCCGAGGCGGAAGTCGAACGGGAAGCCGCACACCACCACGCAGTCGGCCTCCTTGAGGGCGGGCGTACGGGCGTGGCGGAACTGGAGCGGATCGTGACGGCCGAGCAGGCCGCGGGCGCTGCCGGCCAGGTACACCGGCGCGCCCAGCTCGCGCAGCGCGCGCGCCAGCCGCTCCGGATCGCGCACGCCGATCATGGTCTGAGCACCGACGACGATCATGGGCCGCTCGGCGTTGCGGATGGCGCGCGCCGCGGCGGCGATCCCGTCGGTCGAGCTGCGCAGGTTGGGCAACCGCACGTCGGGCAGCGACAGCTCGGGCAGCTGGGGCGCCTTGAACTGACGGTAGAGGTGACCGCGCACGTACAGCTCGAGGGCGCGGGCGGGCAGGCCCTTGGCCTTGCCGAGCCCGACCTCCTTGGCGTACATGGCGCGGATCTGCGACTCCGGATAGAGGAGATCGACCGGCACCTCGATGAACACCGGGCCGGGCACGCCGCTGGTGGCGATGGTGATGGCGCGCTCGACGATGGCGCCCAGCGACGGCACCGTGCTCACGCTCGTCGCCCACTTGGTGAGCGGCTTCATGATGGAGAGCTGGTCGATGTCCTGGAGCGAGCCGCGGCCCTTGAGCAGCGTCGCGGTGGCGCCGCCGAACAGCAGCAACGGGGTCTGCGCCATCTGCGCGTTCTTGAGCGCGGTGATGGTGTTGGTCACCCCGGGGCCGGCGGTGACGGCGGCGACGCCGACGATGCCGGTCATGCGGGCCGCGGCGTCGGCGGCGAAGACCGCGTGGCCCTCGTCGCGCACATCGACGACCTTGATGCCGCGCGACTCGCAGCCGGTGAGGATGGGCGAGATGTGACCGCCGCACAGCGTGAACAGGTGCTTCACTCCGTGACGGGCCAGCACGTCGGCGATGATCGAGCCGCCGTGGCGCTCCAGTTCGGCGTTCATGATTGGCCGACTATCGACGGGCCCGACGTGGGGTGCAAGGCCGGCGAGTGGCGCTAGAGTGCGGGACATGACGCGTAAGCTCCTCCCCGAAGAACGCATCCACCCCACGATCCGCGACAAGGTCTCCGATAGCCACCGCGACATCGTCGAGGAGGTCGAGGCTGCCATCGCCAAACACGACGTGGTCGTGGTCGGGATGAAGCAGAATCCGTACCCGCGCCGCGCCCGCAAGGCCTTGAAGGCCAAGGGCGTCGAGTTCCACTACCTCGAGTACGGCAGCTACCTGAACACCTGGCGGCGCCGAACCGCGCTCAAGATGTGGACCGGCTGGCCGACCTTCCCGATGGTCTTCGTGAAGGGGGTTCTGATCGGCGGCGCCGACAACCTCGAGCAGCAGCTCGAGTCGGGCGAGGTGCAGAAGCTGATCGGCGGACGCTGATCGCCGGCCAGGCCGTCGCGTCAGTCCGCGTTGATGCCGCCCAGCGTGATCGTCACCGGCGGCGTGATGTTGGCGTAGTGGCCGAAGCCGATGTTGAGCTCCATCGGCGACAGCGGGAACGGCACGTCGGCGCGGAGCTGCTCGGTCCAGGTCGACCTGTCGGGCGAGGTCTCGAAGACGATCATGTTGGTCTCGCCGCGGGTCCGCCACCAGCGGTGCGCGACCGGATCGAAGGTGAGCACCCGGTTGCGCGCGATCGCGTCGTTCTCGACCACGCGAAACTCGAGCGAGTTGCCGTCGAGCGAGGTCTCGAGGCGATCGGCGGTCGAGCTGCCGACCTCGTCGATCTGGATGTAGCTGACGAAGTTGGCGATGCGCGGGAAGGCGGTCCCGTCGACGACGATGCCGGTCCCCCGCGACAGGTCCCACAGGTTGAGCGAGTTGAGGCCGCAGAAGACGTTGCCGGTGCTGCTGGTCCATGTGGCCACCAGGTTGCCGCCGGTCTCGGTGAGGGTGCAGCCGGTGTTGGTGTACGGGTCCCATGGCGGCCTGAGCGGCGACGTCGCGAAGTCGTCGCGGAGCTGATCGACGGGACAGAAGACCGAGTTGGGCGCGCCCACGTTGACGTCGTCGAAGCGGATGCGCGACGCGGTCGGGATGCCGCCGTCGCCCGAGACCAGGCCACGCACGTGATCGACCGGAAACGGCAGCGCACGGCGGTGCAGCTCGCTCCAGGTCTGGCGATCGGTCGACAGCTCCCAGACCATCTCGCCATCGTCCTCGCGGATGCGCCAGAAGCGTTCGGCCGGGTTCCAGGCGCGCTGGGCCAGGGTGCCTGAGCCGGCGACGTTGAAGATGCCGGCGTAGACCTCGCCGCTGTCGTGGACGAGCTGCGCGCTGTTGCCGAGGTGGTTGCGCACCTCGATGATGGTGTTGACCCCGCCGACCTCGGCCACCGCCACCTCGAACGCCGCGTCGTGGAAGTCGTACAAGTACGCTGCCGTGTAGCCAGCGTAGAAGTCCGAATTGGCGTTGAAGTTGATGTTGAGCTGACCGCCGGTCTCGGAGAGCGTGGCGCCGGGCTCGGCGAACGAGTTGAAGAGCGGCTGCGGCCCGCCGCTGTCGAAGCTGTCCTGCAGCAAGGTCAGGTTGCCGCACACGCCGGCGGGCGGACCGCCATCGGGATCGGGCGCGTCGGGCTCGAGCGTGCACACGCCGCCGACGCACATCTGGCCAGGCGGGCAACGCCCATCGGTGCCGCATCGGTAGCGGGTTCCGTCGAAACCGAAGTCGAAGCTGCACGCGGAGAGCGTCGCGAGTCCGGCAACGACTGCCGCGGCGCACAGCGGAACCCCAGGCCTCACGCGGCTATTGTCGCCCTGTCTCTTCTCCGACGGAAGCAGGTCCGACCCCTGCTATCATTTTCGCTTGCCAGGCCAGGCAGGGGCCTCGCAGCATGTAGCGTGGAGGTGCGTCTGCCCACACTTCGGTTGGTAGCCCAGTCCGTCGCGCCATGACTCAGATCAAGCGCGCCAACGCCCGGGACGTGATGTTCGGTCGCTACCGTCTGTGTGGACGGCTGGCCGCCGGCGGCATGGCCGAGGTCTGGGCGGCGCAGCTCCTGGCGCCGGGGGGCTTCGTCAAGCCGATGGTGATCAAGCGCGTGCTGCCCGAGCTGGCCGAGAACCCGTCGTTCCTGAAGATGCTGATGACCGAGGCGCGGGTGGCGGCGCGGCTGTCGCACGCCAACGTGTGCAGCGTGTTCGAGCTGGGCGAGGTCGGCGACGAGTACTACATCGCGATGGAGTACCTGCGCGGTGCTCCGCTCTCGCACCTGCTCAAGCACGGCGGCCCGATGCCGCCGGCGCTCGCGGTGGCGTTGATCGCCCAGACCTGCGACGGCCTGCACTACGCGCACGAGCAGCGCGACGGCAATGGCAACCTGCTCGGCCTGGTCCACCGCGACGTGTCACCGCACAACCTCTTCGTCACCGTCGACGGCGTGGTCAAGGTGCTCGACTTCGGCATCGCCAAGGTCGACGACGGCATCAGCGAGCGGACCGAGGAGGGCAAGGTCAAGGGCAAGCTCACGTACATGTCGCCCGAGCAGCTGGCCGCCGAGTCGCTCGACCGGCGCACCGACGTGTGGGCGCTGGGCGTGGTCTTGTGGGAGCTGCTCACCGGCAAGCGCCTGTTCGGCGGCGGCGGCCCCGCCGACACCGTGGACGGCATTCGCAACGCCAAGGTGCCCAAGCTGGCTTCGATGGGCCCGGAACACGCCCGCCTCGACGGGGTGATCGCGCAGGTGCTGCGCGTCGATCGCAACGCCCGCCTGGCCACGGCGGCCGAGCTGCGCCGCGCCGTGCTCGAGGCGCTGGCACCATCGCACCCGGCGGCCACCGATCAGATCGTACACGTGGTGTGGGAGCGCTGCGGCAACGAGGTACGCCAGAACGATCGCCGCTTCGACGACGACGGCGGCGACACCGAGCCGCTCCAGCCGACGAAAGACGCGGTCGAGCGTCTGCCCCTGCGCGCCGAGGAGACCGAGCCGTCGATCTCGCGCGCCGATCGACAGGGGGCCGATCGACAGGGGAGCGACGAGCGCGCGCCACCGCGCGCGTCGGTACCGACGGTGGCCGAGTGGCGGGGCGCGACCGCGGCGTCGTTGGACACGTCGCCGGAGATCGAGGTCGTGTTGCCGCCGGCGCAGTTGACGGCTCCGGGGCTGGGGGTGCCGCCGGGACCGGCGAGCATGCCGCCCCAGGTGCCGGTGCCAGTGGTGGCCGGGTTCGAGGAGACTCCGCCGAAGAAGTGGAAGGCCGTGGCGGCGGTGATCCTGACGGTGGGCGCGATCGTGATCGCGGTGTTGTGGTGGACGAGGACGCAGGAGCCAGGCGTGAGGATCGTGAGCTCGGGCGGCGCGGCGGGAGCCAGAGCCGGATCCGCAGCCGCAGCTGGATCCGCAGCCGCAGCTGGATCCGCAGCCGCAACCGGATCCGCAGCCGCAGCTGGATCCGCAGCCGCAGCCGGATCCGCAGCCGCAGCCGGATCCGCAGCCGCAGCCGGATCCGCCTCCGAGACCGTTCCCGCGACCGAGGTCGTGGCGGTCGAAGTCGTGGCGATCGAGATCGATGCCGGCGCGCCGGCCGTCGACGTCGAGCCGGTCGCGATCGAGAAGCCCGCGACCGAGAAGCCGGTGATCGTGAAGCGGCCGGCGCCGCCGCGGCCGCCGGCGGCGAAGCCGGGCAAGCTCTTCATCGACGCCAAGCCGTGGGCGACGATCTACATCGATGGTCGCAAGATGGGCGTCACGCCCCTCACCGGCGTGGGGCTCTCGGCCGGTGACCACACCATCAAGGCGGTCGCCGAGGACGGGAAGACCAAGATCCTGCGGATCCAGGTGCCGGCGGGTGGCGAGGTCCGGCGCAAGGTGATCTGGTGAAGCGACTCGCGCTCGTGCTGCTGCTGGCCGCGTCGCCGGCGTTCGCCGATGGCGGCGGTTTGCTCGACCAGGCCCAGCAGGCCATCGACGACATCGACCACGACCAGGCGCGCACGCTGACCACCCAGGCCCTCGAGGGAGGCCAGCTCGATCCCGCCGATCTGCGGCGCGCCTACCGGCTTGCCGGCGAGAGCGCCGCCGCGCTCGGCGACGCCAGAGCTGCGCGCGACGCCTTCCTGCGCTGGATCATCCTCGACGCCCAGGCCGCGCTGCCGACCGGCAGCTCGCCCAAGCTCATGGCTCCGTTCGGAGAGGCCCGCACCGAGGCCGAGAAGCTCGGGCGCTTCGCCGTCGACGTCGCGGTCACCCGCACCCGCGATCGGGTCGAGATCACGCTGTCGGCGCACGACCCGCTGTCGATGATCGCCGGCATGAGGCTGCGCCTCGGCGACGCCTCCGAGGTCGCGGTCACTGGCCCCAAGGCCATCCTGCCCGCCGCCGACGCCGCGTCGGTCGAGGTCGCGATCGCGGTCGTCGACACCCGCGGCAACGAGCTGTCGCGCCGCAACGTCACCGGCACCGCCGGCGTCACGCCCACCGGCGACGGCGCTGGCCCGATCGTGCGCGACGTCGCCCCCACGCCGCGCCGCCGCGGCTGGCCCACGATCGTGCGCTGGCCGGTGTGGACCGGCGCCGCGCTGGCCGCCGCCGGCGCCGGCGGATTCTTCGCGTGGAAGGTCGGCCAGACCGAGGACGAGCTGGCCGCGCTCAACCTGGCCAGCGATCAGCACAGCTTCGACGAAGCGGAAGCCGTCCGCGATCGCGGCCAGCGTCAGGCGCTGTTCGCCAACATCGGCCTGGGCGTGGCCGGCGCCGCCGCGATCGCCGCCGTGCTCACCTTCGCGCTCGAGCCCGATGGCGTCGAGATCCAGCCAGCGCCGACGACCGGCGGCGCCACGATCAGCGCGTCGCTGCGCTTCTGATACGATATTCCCCGATGAGGGTGGTGCTCGGGTTCCTGTTCTTGATCGGGATGGTGTTCGGCGTCGCGCTCGCGCCCGTGATCTTCTTGTGGGCGCTGATCACCGGCAAGCGACCGATCCACTTCGACGGCGCGGTGTGCAAGGCCGAGCTCACCGGCATCGATCAGGGCGCCGGTCGCCGCCTGAGCGGGCCCGCGATCGCGCGCATCTCGGGCGGCCTCGGCAAGGAGAACTCGACGGGCAAGGACGTGCTCGGCTTCTCGGTGCGCTGTCAGGAGACCTTCACCGACGATCTCACCGTCGGCGATCAAGATCTGGTGTTCGGCACCTTCACGTCGTTCCTGTCGCTGCCGTTCACGATGAAGAACGTCAAGACCGAGGATTACCTCGTCAACGAGTACTCGTCGGTGACGCCGTGGCGCGTGGCCGATTTCGGCTGCGTCACGCTGCGGGCGCGGCCGCCGCGCACCACCGTGGGCGCCGGCGAGAACCGGCTGGCGCGCCTCGAGGCCGACATCGCCGCCAAGACCGCCGTGTTCACCATCGAGGGCAAGCGGGGTGGCGACTGGATCGCGCTGGCCACGCTGAGGCTGGTCCAACGTCTGCCGTCCGATGGCAAGGCGCTGAAGATCTCGATGTTCAGGAACGGGCGCAAGTACCACCCTACAGGTGCGCGCAACGGCATCCGCGCGGTCGTGTACCCGGTGAGTCAGCTCGCCCGGGCTCTCCGGGGCGGATAACCGCCGATAAACACTGCGCAGCGATCTCGGACCGTGTACGATTCTTACTGAGTGCTCGAGGGCGCGCTCGCCACGGGGAGATACCAGGTGGTCCGCCGCATCGGTGCGGGCGGCATGGGCGTGGTCTATGAAGCGGAGGATCACGAGCGCGGTCAGCGCGTCGCCCTCAAGACCATCTCCAACCCCGACGTCGAGAAGGTCTATCAGCTCAAACGCGAGTTCCGTGGCCTCGCCGATCTGTCGCATCCCAACCTGGTCGCGCTCTACGATCTCGTCGTCGACAGCGGCGCGTGCTTCTTCACGATGGAGCTGCTCGACGGCGACGATCTGCTCGCCTACCTGTGGAACCGGCCGCACGACTCGCCGAGCGCCGACTGGGGGATGGCCGCCACCGCCGACGACCTGCCGCCGACTTCCCCGGGCTTACCCGCCAACGCTGCCGCGCTGGTCGGCGCCCCCGTAGAGCAGCTTGGGAGCCGCGCGCGCAGCGACACCGATCCGGCGCCGATCGCCGGCTTCCCCGGGCGCTCGCCGACCAAGGTGCCGTGCGCGTGCGACGTCGCCAGGCTGCGCCTGGCCCTGCCCCAGCTCGCGCGCGGCCTGCACGCGCTCCACGCCGCCGGCAAGATCCACCGCGACGTCAAGCCGCCCAACATCCGCGTCACCAGCGAGGGGCGTGTCGTCTTGCTCGACTTCGGGCTGGTCGCCGAGCTCGAGCGGCGGAAGGGCTACGAGTCGGGATCGATCGTGGGCACGGTCGCGTACATGGCACCCGAGCAATGTGCGGCCGACTCGTCGCTGAGCCCGTCCGCCGACTGGTACGCGGTCGGGGTGGTCATCTTCCAGGCCCTGACCGGCAAGCTGCCGTTCGACGGCTCGCCGGCCCGGGTCGTGCTCGACAAGCAGACCAAGAACGCGCCCGCGCCGTCGGATCTCGCCACCGACATCCCCGAGGATCTCGACGAGCTGTGCAAGCAACTGCTCGATCGCGATCCGGCAGCCCGGCCATCGGGCCGCGCGCTCATGACCCGGCTCGGCCTCGAGGACGAGCGCAGCCTGTCGAGCCTGTCCAGGTCCCGCGACGGCGGCTTCGCCGGCCGAGACGCCGAGCTCGACAAGCTCGACGGCGCCTTCGCGCACGTCGGCGAGGGCCGGGCCGCGGTCGCGATCGTGCGGGCTCCGTCGGGCATGGGCAAGAGCGCGCTGGTGGGGCGCTTCTTCGAGCGGGCCCGGGCCTCGCACGAGGACATGGTGGTCCTGCGCGGCCGCTGCTTCGATCGCGAGGACGTCCCGTACAAGGCCATCGACGATCTCATCGACGAGCTGTCGAGCTGGTGGCTGGAGCTACCGGCCGACGAGGCCCAGGCCCTCCTGCCCACCGACGCGTGTCTGTTGCCGGCACTGTTCCCGGTGCTGGGCCGCGTCCCCGCCATCGCCGACGCGCCGCGCACCCGCACCGTCGCCGATCCCCAGGAGCTGCGCACCCACGCCTTCGCGGCACTGCGCGAGACCTTGCAGCGGCTGACCGAGCGCCGGCGCGTGATCTTCTTCCTCGACGACATGCAGTGGGTGGACCGCGACACCACCACGCTGCTCGCCGATCTCATGCGCGCGCCCGATCCGCCACGCCTCCTGCTCCTGCTCTCCACCCGCGTCGACGGTTCCGGCCCGGTGCAGCAGCTCGCCCGCCGCTTCGACGCCGAGCAGGTGACGATCGAGCTCGGCCCGCTCGATCCGACGGTGGCCATGGACCTGGTGCTGGCCCAGCTCGGCCCCGGCCAGGACGAGACCGCGCGGCGGCTGGTGCGCGAGTCGGCCGGCAACCCGTACTTCCTGATGGAGCTGGTCCGTTACCTCCAGGGCCGATCGATCGACGACATCGCCGGCAAGGGCCTCGACGCCATGCTGTCGGCGCGCATCGACGACCTCGGGGAGCAGGGCCGCCACCTGGCCGAGATCCTCGCCGTCGCCGGCGAGCCGGTGCCGCAGCGCGCGCTGGCGCTGGCCTCCAACCTGCCCAGCGCCGATCTGCAGCGCCAGCTCGTCCACTTGCGCGCCCAGCGCTTCGTACGCACCAGCGGCGCGCGGGCCGACGACACCATCGAGCCCTATCACGATCGCATCCGCGAGACCTTGCTCGCGGTCCTGCCAGCCGAGCGGCGCGCTCGCCACCACCGCGCGCTGGCCACCGCGCTCGCCGCTCGTGGCACCGCCGAGCAGCTCGCCCGTCACTGGTACGGCGCCGGCGAGCTGGCCCGCGCCGCCGGCTTCGCCCGCCGCGCCGGCGACGAGGCCCGCGCCAAGCTCGACTTCGACCGCGCCGCCCGCTGTTACCAGATGGCGCTCGACAGCCCGGCCTGGAATCCCGACGAACAGCGCGCGCTGCGCGGCCAGCTCGCCAACGCGCTCGCCGACGCCGGCCGTCCGCGCGAGGCCGCCGATCAGTTTCTGGCCGCGGCCGAGGGCGCCGACGAATCGGGCAAACTCGAGCTGCGCCGCCGCGCCGCCGAGCAGCTCCTGCAATCGGGCTACATCAGCGAGGGCATGGACATGACCCGCGCCGTCCTCTCCGGCGTCGGGCTGTCCTTGCCGCGCACCCCGCTGCGGGCGCTGGCCTCGATGCTGGCGCGCCGGGCGTGGCTGCGCCTGCGCGGCCTCGGCTTCAAGCCGCGCCCGATCACCGAGTGCAGCCAGGCCGAGCTGACCCGGGTCGACGTGTGCGAGGGCACCTCGTTCGGTCTGGCCATGGTCGATCCGTTCCGCTCCGCCGACTTCGCGGCCCGCTTCCTCCACGCCGCTCTCAAGCTGGGCGAGCCGTGGCGGGTGTCGCGCGCGATCGCCCTCGAAGCCGATTGGCTGGCGGCGATGATGTCGTCCAAGCGCTCGCAGCGCCTGCTCGCCCGCCTCGAGCAGATGACCGCGGCCTTCGGCAACGCCCAGGCCCAGGCCCAGCTCCTCACCACCCGCGGCATGCTCGACCTGCTGCTCCACAACAAGTGGAGGTCGTCGTACGAGACCTTCACCGAGGCCATCACGCTCTACCGCGCCGTCGTCGGCCGCGCCGGCTTCGAGCTCGACACCGTCAGCATGTTCTGCTGCTTCAGCCTCTACTACCTGGGCGAGGTCAACGAGCTGTCGCGCCGGGTGCCGGCGATGGTGCAGAGCGCGACCCGCACCGGCAACCGTTACACGGCGGTGACGCTCCGGTGCGGCTTCCCGATGGCGTGGCTGGCCCGCCTCGATCCCGACGACATCGAGGGCGAGATCGTCGACGCGCTGGCGTCGTGGACCTCACCCACCGGCCAGAAGCAGCTCCAGCACATGCTGGCGCTGTGCTCACGCGTCGATCTGGCCCTGTACCGCGGTGATCCCGAGAGCGCGACCCCGCTCCTGGCCGCCGAGCTGGGCCCGGTGCGCCGGGCCATGCTCGATCGCGCGCCCATCTTCGATCTGCTCTTGCGCGCCACGATCGCGCGCCACGCCCTGGCCTGTGCCGCCCAGGCGGCCCCGGACAGCGATCGCCGGCGCACCGCGCTGGCCGAGGCGCGCCGCATCATGCGCCGACTCCGGCGCTCGCAGATGCCGCTCATGCGCGCTTGCTCGATCCTCATCGCCGCCTCGGTCGCGGAGCTCGATGGTCACCATGACCACGCGATCGCGTCGTTTCGCGAAGCGGTGGACGCGTTCGAAGACACCGAGACCCACCTGTTCGCCCACGCCGCCCGCAATCGCCTGGGAGCGCTGATCGGCGGCGATGAAGGCGCGGCCCTGTGCGACACCGCGGTCCAGGGGATGAGCCGGCAAGGCGTCCGCAGACCCGGCACGATGCTCGCCATGTTGCTACCCGGCGCGAGTCGTTAGCGCGCGGGGCCAGACTCCTGGAGTCCCAGGTGCTCGGGAATGGCGCCACTCCCGGGAAGGCGAGCTCGACGCCACCGTGGTCCACGGTGACGCGCACACCGGCAACTTCAGCGTCCACGACGAGAAGGTCTCGGTGATCGACACGGAGACCCCGTTCCGCTCGATCGACGCCAGCGGCGAGGGCACGTCGCCGGCCGCGGTCGACAGCTCGCTCTCGACGCCGGCGTGGAGTCGAGCGTCATCGCCGAGCACCTCGCTGCTCTCGCGGTGCCGACGATCCATGCGAAAGTTGGGTCGGGCCCATGACCGACACCCCGGACCCGGACATCGAGCGCAGCAGCGAGCATCTGTGGCGGCTCATCGACGAGCGCGGCGATGCGGGCGCCGATCGCGACGAGATCGACCGTCGCATCTGGGCCCGGTTCGGCGAGACCCGGGCGGTGATGTTCACCGACCTCGCCGGCTTCTCGCGCCGGGTCGTCGAGTTCGGCATCCTGCACTTCCTGCAGATCATCCGCGAGCAGCACCGGCTGCTCGCACCGATCGTCACCGCGCACGGCGGCATCCTGGTCAAGAGCGAGGCCGACAGCTTCCTGGTGTTGTTCCGCACCACCAGCGCTGCGATGACCTGCGCTCGCGCCATGATGGCGGCGTGCGACCAGGCCAACGTCGGCCGCCGCGACGAGGATGCGATCCTGCTGTGCGTCGGCATCGGCCACGGCCGCGTGCTTCTCATCGGCGACCACGACGTCTACGGCGCCGAGGTCAACGCCGCCAGCAAGCTCGGCGAGGACACGGCGCGGGTTGGCGAGATCCTGCTCACCGCGGCCGCCGCCGCGGCGCTGGCGGCAGAACCCGGGGCCGCCCCGTAGGCAGGCGGCACGGCAGCGAACGCCGGCGCAGCGCTGGCCGAGGCGCGGCCGATCATGCGAGGATTCCGTAGCATCGCAGATGCCGCCCATTTGCTCGGTCCCCATCGCCGCCTCGGTCGCGGAGCCCGACGGCCACCGTGAGGGCGCGCGATGCCACCCGGTGCGAGTCGTTAGCGCGCCCTGATCAGGAGGACGCTGGCCTTGTTCGATCCAACCACCTACGCCTCGCGCGCCCTCACGGTGGCCGCCGAAATTGACGGAGACGTCAAACTCGCTACGTTGCGGGAGACCCTCAGGACCATCGGCATCGATGTCGTGGGCCAGAACACCGACCCCAGGCGTGTGGAGCTCGGCAAGGCCGTGCTCCACGCCAGCGGCGAGGCGGTCCACAACACCGTCTTCCGCCCCGATCACCTCGACGACACGCACTTCATGCGCTTCGTGATCGTCGACGACACCGACGCCAACGGCAAACCCAAGGTGCCGTCCAACCCGTTGCCGCCGCTCCTGCTCTGGGAGTGCAACCACGACGGCAAGCCGCGCGACTACCTGCGCAAGGCGGTCCGCAAGGCCAATGCCGGCGATCACCACCTCGACTTCGACCAGGTGTTCGGCCAGTGCAAGGCCTACCCGGGGATGGCCAACGAGGAGGCGTGGGTGGCGTGGATGCTCGAGCACTCGATCCGCGCCGAGGCGTTCTACAGCGGCTACCGCGGTATCCCCAGGAGCCGCGTGAACGCCGCCGGCCGCGTCCACCAGGAGATCCGCGCCTTCCTCGACAGCGATCGCAAGAAGTACTCGGCGATGGCGCCGGCCCAGCTCTACCGCGCCATCCGGGCCCACATCGACTCGAAGCCGGCCTCGCTCGAGGACGGGGATCTCGAGCCGGCGCCGGTGCGCGGCGTCGGTTTCTGGCTGCGCAAGTGGTCGACGCTGATCCTCCTCGGTGTGGCCGTGCTGCTGCTCCTGTTCACGCCGCTCGTGGTCATCACCGTGTGGTGGTACCTGACGCTGCGCAAGCACGAGAAGGCCGACAAGCCCGACACGGCCAACCGCGCCGTCCACGGCATGCCGGATCTGATCGCCGCCGAGGACCGCATCGTCCAGAACCAGCTCACCCACCTGGTCGATCTCAAGCCCGGCTTCTTCCGCTACTTCACGCAGCGGGTGGTGCTCTTCGCCATCGATCAGCTGGCCCGGATCTGGTTCGTGCACGGCGAGCTGGGCGGGATCGCCAGCATCCATTTCGCGCGCTGGGTCATCCTGAAGGATCCGCGCGAGGACCCGCCGGTGAAGCGCCACCGCCTCCTGTTCTTCTCCAACTACGACTTCAGCTGGGACAGCTACCTGGGCGAGTTCGTCGATCGCGCGTCGGGCGGCCTGACCGCGGTCTGGTCCAACACCGAGGGCTACCCGCGCACCAAGAACCTCCTCGACCAGGGCGCCGACGACGAGGAGACGTTCAAGCAGTGGGCCCGCGACCGCCAGATCCCCTCGCAGGTCTGGTGGAGCGGGGTCCGCCGGTCGAGCGTCCAGAACGTCAACGACGACATCGTGGTCCACCGCGGCGCCGTGCGCGACCTCGAACCCGCCGCCCTCCAAGCCTGGCTGCAGAAGATCTGACCGGAGCCACCGTGAAGACCATCGATCCGAGCACCGTCCCCGACGCGCTCAGCGAGCGCGACCTCGAGCAGATCCAGGCGCTGGTGTTCCGCGGCTGGGCCCGCGACTTCCCCTACGCGGGGTTCCTGTTCGTGAAGCTGCCGCGAACGTACGAGCCGCCCGACTCGAAGCCCGATCCCGGCCGCGCCCGCGCCTGGCTGCGGGCGGTGAGCGCCGACGTCGCCTACATGAAGGGCCCTACCGCCACGACGCTGCCCGCCGGCGGCGACCGCACCCTGCCCGGCCGGCTGCAGCTCGCGTTCACCACCCGCGGCCTGCGCGCGCTCGGCCTCGACGAGCAGGTGCTCAAGCGTTTCCCCGACGAGGCCAAGGCCGGGATGGAGCGGCGCGCCCGCGTGCTCGGCGACCGCATCACGCTGGCCGAGACCCAGAAGGAGCTGATTCCCGATCCCGAGAACTTGATCCTCATCGAGGAGAACAAACCCATGCCCACCGACTGGCTCGACGAAGAGCGGGGCGGCATGGACCTACGGGACTGCGACGCGATGATCATGCTCTACGGCGCGAGCCGCCAGGACGTCATCGCCATCGACGACGCCCAGCGCAAACGCCTGGCCGAGCACGGCGGCACCGCGATCCGCACCGAGATGAGCGGGGAGTGGAAGGAGCGCGAGCCGTTCGGGTTCGCCGATGGGCTCTCGCAGCCGGCGGTCAAGGGCCAGCCGGCGCGCGGCGGCGTGGCGCCCTCGCCCAACAACGAGATCGCCGCCGGTGAGATCCTGCTCGGCTACCGCAACCAGTACGGACAGGTACCCAAGAGTCCGGCCTTCGACGTCGAGCCCGACGACAGCGCCGGCTTCGACGTCGGCAAGAACGGCACCTTCCTGGTGTTCCGCAAGCTCGAGCAGGACGTGAAGGGTTTCTGGGAGACGTTCGGCAAGCTGGCGCGCGACTGGCAAGGCGTCGCCGGGATCCCGTCCTCGATCGAGGAGGCCACCCACTGGCTGGCCGCGCGCGCCATGGGTCGCTGGACCAACGGCAACTCGGTGCTGCTGCGCCCAGACGCGCCAGGCGAGAAGATGAAGCCCGACGAGATCAACGAGTTCGCCTACGGCGCCGACGCGGGCGGCGTCAAGTGCCCGATCGCGTCGCACGTCCGCCGCGCCAACCCGCGCGACGAACGCGGCGGCGACGCCAGCGACTCGTGGAAGGTGGTCATGCGCCACCGCATCCTGCGCCGCGGTCGCGCGTACGGGGACCTGCCAACGATCGACCAGGCCATGAAGGGCGACGTCAGCGAGTACCCCATGGGCCTCCTGTTCGTGTGCCTGCAGTCCAGCATCGCCAAGGGCTTCGAGTTCGTGCAGCAGATCTGGAACAACAACCCTGGCTTCCACGGCATCTACCAGGAGCCCGATCCGATCACCGGCCCCGGCGACAGCACCTTCACGATCCCTCACGAGCCGGCTCGGCTGCGCACGCCGCCCTTGCCTCGCTTCGTGATCCCGCGCGGCGGCGGTTACTTCTTCGTGCCGTCGCGCGCGACCATCGAGCTGCTCGCCGGCTGAACCCGCAGGACGCCACGCCCCGCGTCAGGCACGACGACGAGTTGCCGCGCGTTGCCACGAGGTCGGCTGTCATGACCGCTCTGCTGACCACGCGCCGCGTCAGAGGAGTCTATATGGCCTGAATCACGAGTCAGTACATTGGCATGGAGGGTGCTTCGATGGTCCGACCATGAAGAAGCTGGCTGGCCTGCTGACCATCGCCTCGTCGCTCACCGCCTGCGTCGATCCCGATCCCGATCCAGCGGCCGACCTCTGGCCGTGTGAGTCCACCCGAGGCGACGTCCGCACGGTGTACGAGTACGACGATCTCCACCACGTGACGTTCTGGGAGCATTTCGAGGCTGGCGTCTCGCGCGGTCACCAGCGCTCGCGTTACGCCGGCGATACGCTGGTGCACCTGGAGTTCGCCAGTGACGAGTTCATCGGGTACCGGCTCGATCGAACCCTGATGGGCGACCGCGTGGTCACCGAGACCGTCGACATGGAGCGCGAAGACCGGTTCGACTACCGCGAGACCTGGACCTACGAGATCTACGAGGGAGACGAGCTGACCACGCGCGATCGAACCTGGGGCGATGGCCACACGTCGATGATCCTGATCAGGCGTCCCGACCCCGCGACCGAGATCACGTGGGAGTTCAACGACAGCCGGTGCACCAAGCGGACGACGACACGGGGCGACGGCTGGATGAACGAGATCGAGGACGCGAACTGCGACTTCAGCCCCGAGACGCAGTGGAACCACGTGCTCGACGCGACCGGGCGCCCGCTGCGCAAGGAGACGTGGCAGCTGCCGGAGACGATCGGCGGCGAGCCCCGCTTGATCCGGCGAGTGGACACGGAGCGGCTCGACAACGGCGCGCCGGTGCGCGAACGCGACGACGTGTTCGGCGACGGCAGCAACGTGGTCGAGACGGTCTATCGCTTCACCTGCGACTGAGCCGTCGCGCCGCTCCGGCTCGTCCGCCACGCGCTGGGCGTCTGTCCGGTGACGCGGCGGAAGAGCGCGCTGAAGTGCTGGGGTGACGCGCAGCCGACGTCGAGGGCGATCTCGGTGAGCGAGGCGCGCGAGGTCTCGAGCAGACGCTGGGCGACGCGCACGCGGGCGGCGTCGAGCTCGCGCTGGAACGAGGTGCCGGCGTCGCGCAGGTGGCGCTGGAGCGAGCGCGGCGCCTGGCCGAGCGCGCGGGCCGCGGCCGGCCTTCTTGCCGGCATCGCTGCTCTTGACCGACGAGAAGCGGAAGGCGGCGACGTC
>SXGT01250203.1_pt1 | contig 18800 bp, 15 predicted proteins | sample 3176221 | NCBI WGS metagenome assembly SXGT01 (sample SAMN11356862, study PRJNA531348) | freshwater metagenome | isolation source: freshwater sample F1-120 | place: China: Fuxian Lake, Yuxi | collected 2017-12-25
CCGCACAGCAGCCGGTCCATCGGCTTGGACGACTCCATGTCGCGCTTAATCTCCTCCGTCGCGCGTAGCTGATCATGTGTTTCGTCGTACTCGAAGCTGTCCTCAAACTCATGCTGGAAGTGCATGTCCAGGCTGAACGCGAAACCCGGATGCGCCTCGCGCGCGGCGTAGAGCTTAATCAGTTCCTCCGCCATCGCGCGCACGGCCTCTTTGACCTTGGCCTTCTTGCGCGCCCAGCTCGAGCCGCCGAGCCGATCCATCTTCGGGATCGCGCCGCCCGACGCGATGTATTTCTGGATGTGGTCCACGTGCGTGACCGGCACGTACACGACATCGTTATTCGCGTATTGCACGGCCATGAACTCGTTCGTCTTGCCTTCGAAGCGCCGCAGGCCGAGGTAGCGCCCGATGCCGTGCTCGACGTGGACGATGTAGTCGCCCGGTTGCACGTCGCTGAACTGCGTGATCGCCGCGCCGGCTTCGAAGCGGCGGCGTTTGCGGCGCACATACTTGCGGCCGAACATCTCGCGTTCGCTGAGCACGGCAAGCTTGTCGCGTTCGGAGGCGAAACCGTCCCGCAACCGGCCAATCGAGACGTGCAGGTCGAAGTCCGTCTGCGCGCCCGGCTTGTATCCGTGCTCTTGCAGCAGTTCGATGAGCCGGCCGTGTTCGCCCTCGTTCGCGCACAGCAGATGCACGTGATAACCCGTAAGTCCCCACGCCTCGAGCTGGCTCCAGAATCCTTCCGGCTGGCCAGTCCACGACGCCATCGATGTCATCGGTACTGTGAAGCGCGCCGCGTCCGCTGCCTTCGTGTGCGCCACTTGGGCGAAGGACAGCCGCGCGGCGTCGCGGCCGAGTTTGCCCGTCATCTCCGCCCAAGTGCCGAGATAGGGCGAGTCGGGGAAAGTCTCTTCGAGGTGTTCGGCTTCCTGCGTGACGAGCGCGGGCTCGTCCACGGCGAAGACAATGTCATCCGGCAAATAGTTGAGAATCGTGTCGAGCGCACCGCTTTCCTTCGCCTGCGCCGCGAGCAGGTTCTTCTCGGATCGCGGGAGAATCTGGACCGAATCGGAGGAATCCACGCTGCGCTGCGTCTCTGGCTCAAAGCGGCGAATCGATTCGATCTCGTCGCCAAAGAACTCAATGCGATACGGCAACTCGCCCGAAATGGGGAAGATGTCGAAGATGCCCCCGCGCACGCTGAATTGCCCGCGTTGCTCGACCATCAGCTCGCGGTCATAACCCATCTTTACAAGCTTCGCGGCGATGTCCTCAAGGTCGTGCTCCTGCCCGAGCCGTAGATCAACCGTGTCCTTCGCTAGGCGCTTGCGGTTCGGCACACGCTGGAGGAATGAACGCACTGAAACGACCGCGCACGCAAGCTCGCCGCGCTCCTGCGCCTGCACCAGCGCGTTCAGCGCGAACATGCGCTCCGCGACGATGTCGTCCGCCGGCGCCATCGCATCGGTCGGTAGCACTTCCCACGCGGGTAACAGCGCAACACAGGACTCACCCAGGAAAGTCGCAAGGTCTTCCGCCGCCGCCTCGGCTTCGAGCCGGCCAGCCGCGACGAAGAGCAGCGGTTTGCCTAGCGCCTCAGTGATTTGCGCGGCGATCAGCCGCTTGGCCGATCCCCACGGACCCACGACCTCAACACCGTTCGCCCGAGCGCGGCCCGTGAGCGCGGTGATCGCGGACACGACACCGAGTGCGGGCAGCATGCCCACCGGTGCACCGTCGGATAGTGTTGTGGCGTTGCTCATCTGAGTAAAGTCGGCCAAAAAGGCAAATCCGTCCGGCACGGGGATATAGCGGCCCCGTTACCAGACTGTTGAAACCCTTCGTTAAGAGGACAATGGTACTGCAAGGGCGACTACAACAAAAGTGCGTATAGAGTAGAGGCGTAGTGGTGCCGTGTGCGGCGCCAAATTGGGAGGGCCGACACGATGGGCGCCAGCAGCAAGGAACGCATGTACACCGATCTCGCTCGGTGGTGGCCGCTAATTTCGCCACCCTCGCACTACACCGAAGAAGCCGCCGATCTGTTGCCGGATCTTCTCTCCGCGACGGAACCGTCTCCAAAAACGCTGCTCGAACTCGGCTCCGGCGGCGGCAGCCTGGCGTACCACCTGAAAAACCACTTCCGGCTGACGCTCGCCGATTTGTCGAATGACATGCTGAACGTCAGCCGTGGGATCAATCCGGAGTGCGAGCACATCCAGGGAGACATGCGCACGCTCGATCTCGGGCGCACTTTCGACGTGGTGCTCATTCACGACGCCATCATGTACATGACGGATGCCGAGTCCATGCGTGCCGTGCTGAGGACCGTGTCCCGCCATTGCCGCACAGGCGGCGCGACGATCCTCATGCCCGACTTCGTGAAGGAGAATTTCGAACCCTCCACGTCCACCGGCGGCGAGGACGGCCCCGACGGACGCGCGTTACGCTACATGGACTGGACCTGGGACGCCGATCCGGGCGACGACGCCTTCGACGCGGTCTACGCCCTTGTACTGCGCGAGGCCGATGGCACTGTCCACGTGGAGATGGACCGCCATCGTTGCGGCATGTTTTCGCACACCGCCTGGATGGAATGGCTCCGCGAAGCCGGTTTCACGCCGAGCTCACGCCGCGATCCCTGGGAACGTGACATCTTCATCGGAAAAAATCACCTACCAAAATAATAAAGCGGGCCGAATATATCCGGCCCGCTTCGATTCAAAAACCGTAGGGTGGGCTTTAGCCCACTAATTTTTTAGCGCGAATAGAAACCGATGATCGCCTGCGTGTCCGCCTGGAAAGGAATGTTTTCCAAGTTCGGCAGCGACGTCATCTTGCCTTCGAAGGCCCCCTGCGGGCGATCGAGGTATTCCGGAATGCGATTGCCCGGCAATTCCACGCCGTTCGCAATCATCGGGATCTTGCGGCTCTTCTCCGCAATCGCCACAGTCTGCCCCGGCCGCACGCGGAACGACGGACGGTCAACCAGTTCGCCATCCACCGTGAGGTGGCCATGTGAAACAAGCTGGCGCGCCGCAGGCATCGAGTTCGCAAACCCGAGGCGGTAGGTCACCGCATCCAGGCGTGACTCAAGGAGCATCAGCAGGTTCGCACCCGTGACGCCGCCCATGCGCTTGGCTTCGGCGAAGGTGTTCTCCATCTGCCGCTCGAGAAGGCCGTAATGCGTGCGCACGCGCTGCTTCTGCAGCAACTGCATACCGTAAACGGATTTCTTCTTGCGCTGGTTCTGCCCGTGTTGCCCGGTCGGGAAGGGACGCTTGGCGCTCGGGCAGTTCGGTTTGCCCCAGATGCACTCCCCGAGGCGGCGGCAAAGCTTGTGCTTCGCCCCTGTTTGACGTGCCATGACGGTATTTCCTTTGCGTATCGGGCGCTGCCAATGCGGGTATCCGCCCTACGGACTCAGTAACAAACGCGCCCCGCGGCGAGATACCCGTTCAGCGACCGCCGGGCGCAGACGAACGAATAGCATAGTAAATAAAGGCGTGGAAGGTCAAATATCGGTCGTCTACTACTGACGCAGACTGAACTATCCCTTCAGTGCCCCCACCGTAATCCCTCGCGTCAGATGCCGCTGCAACACGGCATATGTAAGTAAGGTCGGAATAAGCACGATGACAAGCCCCGCGAACATAAGGCCGTAGTCGGTCTTGTACTGCGCCTGGATGCTGACGCCGGCGAGGCCGAGCGGGAGGGTCTTGGTCTCCGGCGTGTTCACAAAGACAAGCGCGAAGAGGTACTCGTTCCACAGCCCGATGAAGTTGAAGATGGCAGCGGTGATGAGACCAGGGCGCGCGAGTGGGAGCATGATCGCGCGGAAGACGGTCCACTCCGAGGCGCCGTCGATAATGGCCGATTCGCGCAGCGCGCCGGGCAGCGAGCGAAAGAACGCGGTGAGAATGAGAATCGTAAAAGGCAGGCTGAGCGACGTATATATAAGAATCAGTCCCGTGAGCGAATTGTGCAGGCGAAACTCGTAGCCCAGCGGACGGATGAGACGCGAGATGAACTCCGAGACAGAACTGAATTCAAAGAACAGCGGAATCAGAATGAGTTGCGCGGGCACCATCATCCCCGCGATGAAGAAGAGATACATCGCGCGATTGCCGCGAAACCGGAACCGCGCCAGCGCATAGGCCGCAAGTGCGCCGCAGGTGAGGATGCCCGCAAGCGATATACCCGTGACGATGACGCTGTTCAGGAAAAACCGGCTGAAGTGCATGTCGTACCACGCCGTGCGGAAGTTGCTGATCGCGCTTTCCTCCGGCGTCGGATAGTCCGACCGATCGGCATACGGAGAACCTTTCACCAGCCACGGCAGCCCGAATGAATTCTCCGTAATTTCCTGCGTGCTGCGGACGGAATTCGAAAAAACCCACAGAATCGGTAACACGACCGCCGCGAGCCACGCGAAGAGAATGGTGTAGGTCAGAAGTCTGCGCATCTCAATACTCCAGCGCTTCGCGGCGCGACCAGCGCAGCGTAATCAGCGTAGCGAGAAAGATCAGCGCGAAGAGAATGACGGCGACCGCCGCCGCATAACCCACCGTATATTCGGAAAACACCTTCTGGTAGAGGACGGTCGCCAGGACGTGCGTGTCCGGCGTTGGATACTCATTGTTCATGACCCAGATCGCGTCGAAGAACTTCGCCGAGCTGATGATGAAGAAGACAACGCCAACGACCAGCACCTCGCGCACGAGCGGCAGCGTCACGTGCCAGAACTGCCGCGGGCCCGTCGCGCCGTCCAGTTTGGCCGCCTCGTAGAGTTCCGGCGGGATACTCTCCATCGCCGCCAGGAAAAGCACCATGTAAAAGCCGGTCGCCATCCACACCAGCATGGGAATAATGCTGTACAGGAGGTTTTCGGAACCCGCAAACGCGAAGGGCAACTTCCCCGCCATGAACTCCACGCCCAGCCCGTCGAGTCCGCGCTGGACTGTCTGCAGCAATGCATTCGCCACGCCATACGACGACGCGCTGTAAATGAGGATCCACAACGAGGCCACCGCGACCGACGCGATCACATTCGGAAAGAAAAATGCCACGCGGAATACCGTCGCTCCGCGCACGCCACGATGGAGGAGGTTCGCAAAGATGAGCGCCAGCAGCAGCGTAATCGTGCCGCCAGCAATGAAGAGAAACGCATTGTGCTTCAGCGCCGCGTAGAAAATCGGATCGCTGAATACTTTGCGAAAATTGTCCATCCCGACAAATTTCCGTTCACTGAACCCGTTCCACTTTTCCAGCGAATACCCAAACGCGCGCAGTGACGGAAGGACTACGAACGGGACGTACAACAGCGTCGCGGGCAGCAGGCAGAAGAAGATGAACCGCGATCGCGCGCCGCGTTTCATGGCGTTTCTCCAAAGGCCGCCGGATCATACGGCTGGAAAGGCGGAATGATGACGTCCGGGTCAGATTTCGCCACCGCGATGCCATTGTCCATGCGTCTGCCGAATTCCTCCGGCGTAATGTCGCCACGGAGCAGATCCGCCATCGCCAGACCCATCACCTGCGAGCGCCACGCGGGGAAAAGCATGTACGCGCGTACGCTGAAGAGCCCTTGCGACGCATCAATCACGTCAAGCGCCGACTGTTGCGCGGCGGAAACGCTGTCGCGCGGAGTGGCGCCTTCCAGCGGAGAGATAACGCCAATCGTTTTGCCCATGTCCGCCGCAGCCGCCGGCGAGACGAGATAGCGCGCAAACTCAAACGCGATGTCCTGGTTCTTCGCATCCCGCGGGACAAAGAGGTACTCCATGCCCTGGCCGTGAAAGAGACGTGGATTGCCTTTGCCGCCGTCGAAGACCGGCAGCGTAAAGGCGCGCATCTCGAAATCCGGCGGCAGGGAATTCTTCATCTCGTTCTCGAGCCAAAGCCCGCAGAAGATCATCGCGGCATTGCCCTGCACGAACTGGAGCTGACTCTCCGTGTGCGTCATCGCCATCGCGCCGCGCTGCAGGTATTTCGTTGCGAAATCCTGCATCTGCCGCGCCGCCTCCACGGCGTCGGGATGCGAAAACGCGTCCGGCTCAAGCGCGTTGATGCGATTGATCGCCGCGAGCCCACCCGCGCGCTGTACGAACGCAACGTAGGTGTTCCAGCCGTAGAAATACGGATACTTGCCCTGCACCGTCCACGGCGCGATGCCCGCCGCCTGAATCTTGTCGCACAGCGCGATCATTTCGTTCCAGGTCTGCGGCGGCTCCCAGCCGTGATCCCGGAACATCTTCGCGTCGTACCACACTAACCACGCGCCATACGCCGCCGGCAGCGCGTACACATCATCGCCGCTCCTGAACATGTCGAGCATGCCCTGATCGAAAAGCTCCCCCCAGGGTTTGTCACTTCCCGACGGCGCGATCGTGAGCGCTTCGGTGAACGGCGCGAGTTTGTCCGACGCGATCAGCAACCACAACGGCAATCGTTCGTCGAGAACCAGATCCGGCGGATTCCCCCGCAGGAGGCGCGGCTTGATGATCTCCGCCGTCCGCGGATCGCCCCAGAGTTCGATGCGCACCCCGCGCGATGCATTCTCCGCGTTGAAACGCTCGGCCATCATCCTGTGCCAGCCAATGCCATAGCCACCTTGGAAAATGGCGACCTCGACCACGCGCTCCGGCGCATCTTTGGAAGGAAGACGATGAAACGCGTCGCACCCGGCGAGGATAGATAGGGATAGAATAGAGGCGATCAGCCGCGCGACCATGAGGCGATTGTAGAGATGGCCAAGACGATCAAACAACCGCTGCGCAAACAAATTCTGTACCTGCTTCCGCTTGGCCTTGGAATAGTATCTTTATTCGCTGGCGTTTTTTTAATGGAATGGTACTTTCCCACCAGTTTCACGGCCACTGCAAAGGATTACAAGGAGGTGCGAGATATCGGTTTGGTGGGCTATCTTCCCGATACAATGCCGCGGTCTGTAAGGGACCTGAAAGTATCATGGGATATCGATTTCAACACAGCCGATGCCACATTTTTCATCGCGCTAGAGGATATCGCTCAATTGTCGAAAGGTTTCGAGACAATTCAGGCAAAGTCAGCGAGTAATCAACGATTTCGTCGAGAGCGAGAAAATGGTGCGGCACTTCCGCGGCAAATAGAAGAACTCACAATCAACACACAGACCGGCCACGTTGAATGGAGTACCAGACCAAAAAACTGATTCGCTTCTTACCGAGTGAATTGTTAAATCAATCGCAGCACGACACACTTCAAATACCGCGTCTCCGGCATGAAGATCAGCGCCGGATGATCCGGCGCGGCGCCGTGCACGCCCAGCACCTGGAATCGGCGCTCCGCCGCACTGGCGGCGCGCTTGAGCATATCGAGAAAAGTCGCTTCATCCACCGGTTGCGAGCAGGACGATGAAATCAGCACACCGCCGGGATTCAGCACCTGCATCGCGTCCCGGTTGAGCGCCTGATAGAGCCCGAGCGCCTTGGTCATGTTCGCGCGGCCTCTTACGAGCGCAGGCGGATCAAGGATGATCACGTCGTAGGTTTCTTTTCGCGCGAGCACTTCCTGGATGTCGCATTGAATGAATCCGCAGCGATCCGCCAAGCCGTTGCGCTCGGCGTTCGCACGAGCCTGCTCGATCGCCGGACGCGAAGTGTCCACGCCAGTGACTTCCCGCGCACCGTACTTCGCGGCGTGCAACCCCCACGCGCCGACATAACAATGCCCGTCCAGCACCCGCGCGCCCGGCGCATGCGCTTCGAGCAGGGACCAATTTATGCGTTGATCGAGAAACAGTCCGGTCTTCTGCCCCGCCAGTGGATCGACCGAAAACTCAAGTCCGTTGATCTTGCACACGACCGGCGTATTAATCGTGCCGAAGCTAGGCGCACCTTCGCCGCGAAAGAGCACGCCTGTGACGCCGTCCTCGGCGAGGAATGTATTCGCCAGCATCTCGGCGCGCGCACGATAAAACGGCGACTCCGCCTGCACAACCACCAACGGGCCGTAGCGATCCGCGATGCACCCAGAGAGTCCGTCGCTGTCGCCGTGAATCCAGCGATACACCGGATGCCCGGCATAGAGCCGCTTGCGTAGCGCCGCCGCCTGCGCCACGCGCCGGCCGATGAACTCATCATCGAAGCGTTCCGTTCCATGCGCGAGCAGCCGAACCGCGATACCGCCCTCCGCCTGAAAATAGCCGACGCCGACATGATCCCGAGTATTCGACATTATTCGCACTACGTCCCCATCGCGCAGTTCGGGCATTTCTATGAATTCGTTGCGAAACGCCCAACAATGTCCGCGGACAAGCCGCCGCTCCTCCCGCGGGAGCAGCCGCGCGGCGGGAAGGGGGTTTCGAGAGTGGGTAGCAGGGGTATCGGCCATGTGGTTTTCCCAGGGTCGGAAATTCGGCCGGATTCCGCCGATTCATTGACAGGTAAAAACAGCGTATGCTAGCGTTTGAAGCGTAGCGGGCGCAAGGCGTTACGCTAAATATCCTGACTCCGAGCGCGAGGTTCCTGACTCATGCAGCGCCAAATCAGCCCGTCCCGATTCTTTCTTGTACTAGCAGCCCTGAGCTGCGCCGTCGCAGTCTGCGAACCGGCGGCGGCATGGGGCCCAAGAGCGCGGCAGGCAATTGCTCTCGCATCGGTGAACCTAGTCCGTCAGACTTTCACCGCAGGCGAGATTGTATACGAAGCCGACGTGCTGCGTGGCGCTGCGGACGGAATTGCTGCCTTGGGCGACAATGTTCCGATCAATAGTGATGCCCAGGCGATCGACGCGGTGGCCCTCGAGATCATCATCCTGCGCGAATCGATTCGAAACGGCCCGGGGAGTTATTCGGCCTACCGGCTTGGCGGCTTGAGCGCGCTGGTCTCGGAACTGATGGTGCCTTACGGTCTGGTGTACAACGCGGATGAACGCGACGTGGCGGATCAGATTGAGAAGGACCTTGAGGAACATGTCGCAGCCCTCGCGTACAGCCCCTCGCATCGCAAATACCAGTACATCATGAACCATCGCCTGTACTTCGACGATCTCCGCTCATTCTATAACCCCGACAAGGAAATCATCCGAGACGACTACCAGCGCGGCAAGGGCAAGTACGGTCTGTTGAAGTCTGCCGCGAGGACTTACTTCGATCGATCGATCGGGGCCGTTACTGATGTGTGGTACACCGTGTTGCACATCGAGCCCGGCACGAAGGACTGGCGTCCATCCACGCGGCAAATGGCGTATTTCTACGTCAACGAGATCGAGTTTTTGCTCGGCGTAAAGAAAAATTTCGAAGCGTCGCAGCGAAGCTACGATTTATTTCAGAAATACGATCCCGGCCTTCCGATGGCGCTCATCGAAATCGGTGACGCGTACTACGGTCTCGGCACCGATCGCGGCCAGGAGCGGGGCGTCGAAGAGTGGGACAAGGCCTACCGCATCCCCGGGGAAGCGCGCGATGCAGCGTCCCGCAGGCTCGCGAAGCACTACATCGAAGAAGGAGAAGCGCTCTTCAAGCGTGCGCAGACGCCCGAGGGATTGGATACCGACCTTACCAATGCGCGCGATGCGTTCACCAAGGCATTACGTTACGACCTGTCGAACAAAATAGCCGCGGCCAGTGTTACCGACACCACGAAGGCGATTAGCGCCCGCGAACAAGAGTACGAGACCCAACAAAAATTCTTCGAGAGCGCCGCCGGCATTGTGGCCGCGGCCGAGCGCAGCGCAAAGGATCGCGACTTCGGCGGCGCGCTCACGTCGTATCGCCAGGCGTTGAATGGTCTGCAGCAAGTCACGCCGATGTTCAAGGATCTCAGCCAGAAAGCGCGCGACAAGACGAGCGAAATCAACAACGCAGTGAAGCAGGTTATCTCCGACGTATACGCCAGCGCCAACGAGAGCATTGAAAAGGGTGACGGCGCGCTGATCAACGGCGACGTAGACGGAGCGGTCAAGTTCTATTCGCTCGTTGAAGATATCGTTGACGTAGTCCCGGCGGAGGAAGGGTCCGTTGGTGCACAAAAAAAGAAAGACACCATCGAGCTTGCTCGGACGAAGATCGACGAAGCCGAGATTCAGCGCAAACGTCTGGAGCAGGCCGCTCAACAGCCACCGACCGGCATCCCCGGGCAGAAGAAGAAACCGTAGGGCCGTCGCCGCAGGATTGTGCGCGTGAAAGGCCGACGCCGCTCACCCGCAACGCGCGTGGTACTTGAGAAGTACTACACGCACCTTTCTCGACACTATGGCCCTACCGGTTGGTGGCCCGGTGAAACGCCTTTCGAGGTCGCCGTCGGTGCGATTCTCACGCAGAATACTGCCTGGCGAAACGTCGAACTCGCCATCGGAAATCTCAAGCGGGCCAAACTGCTCACGCCGCGGGCGATCCTGAACTGTCCCGCGGCGACTCTTGAGTCCGCCCTGCGACCTTCAGGCTACTTCCGTGTTAAGGCACTGCGTCTGCGCAGTTTTTGCCGGCATCTGGTCGATCAATACGGCGGTAGTATGGCGCGAATGGCCCGGCGTCCGCTCGCCGCGTTGCGCGAAGAACTCCTCGCCGTGCATGGCATCGGACCCGAAACGGCGGACGATATCCTGCTCTATGCCTGTGGCCATCCGGTTTTCGTCGTGGATGCGTACACACGGCGCGTCATGAGTCGGCATGGGCACACCGCAGCGGACATTGCCTACGAGGAATTGCGTAGTGTGTTTGAAGGAGCGCTCCCGGCGGACGTGGCAATGTACAAGGAGTATCACGCGCTCATCGTGTATGCCGGGAAAGATTTTTGCCGATCTCATCCAAACTGCGAAGGATGTCCACTCTCAACGACACTTCTGCCGGGGCAGCCGATCATGCCGGATGCGCATGCCGCGAAACGTCCATTGCGGCGGCCCGGACAGCGCTGATAAACTCGCGCATTCGTTTCCCGGTGACCATCCATGTCTTTCATTTCCGCTGACGCAAAATCACAAACCACAGGTGCCGACGCCGATCAGCGTCTGTGGACGGTAGGTGTGGTCGCGGTCGTGTTGCTGGGCGGAACCTTGCGCCTGCTTCGCCTTGGCCATGAGAGCTTCTGGTTGGACGAGTCGTACGTCTCCATGGCCGCCGATCGCGTGCTTAAACCGTGGACACTTTTCAGCGTGGACTACATCAACGACGCGCCGCTCATTCACTTCGTCGTGGGGTTCTGGTCGCGGTTGATAGCCCTCGTACCTGGCTTGGATCCCGGCACGATAGCGAAAGACTTTGCCATGCGGTTGCCGTCCGCCGCATTTGGCACGGCCAGCGTCTGGGGCGTGTATTGGTTCACCTTGCGGCTTCTGCGCGCGCGGGAAACGGCGCTAATCGCAGCATTCATTTTCGCGATCTCCCCGTTCCAGCTTTATTACGCGCAGGACTTGCGCCCGTATGCGCTCCACGTCGCGATCTGCATCGTCGCGACAGTATTTCTCCTGCGCAGCCTCGAAGACAATCGTCCAATCCACTGGGTCGTGTTCGTCGCCGCCTGCACGCTGGGTATTTATAACCACTTCATCATGGTGTTCATCGTGATGGCGATGAACCTTTACTTCGTCGCCTTTCCCCGCCCGCACCTCAAGCTGCTGGGCCGTTGGATCGCGGCAAATATTGCGATCATCGTATTGTCCATACCCGGTTTGGCGATGATGCTGAGTATCAGCGGCGTGTTCGAGTCTGCGAGTGAAGATTGGTATCCCGTCCCCGGCGTGAAATTGATGCTAATCACGTTCAAGAACTACTTCGCGGGATACTCGCCGCAAGTCGCATGGTATACGCCACTGTTTGCCTTCGCGGCGGCGCTGGCGTTCTTGGGCGCGTGGAGTCTGCGGCGCGATCCGAAACGGCTCGTATTTCTTGTGATCATGGGCGCAGCCCCTTTGGCGATAGCAGCGTTTTACTGGCGCAACGCAAACTTTCCGTACTACACCCATCGGTTGATGATCTTTTCCGCCGTGCCGGTTTTCGCGTTGACCGCTTCTGGAATCGCGTATTTTCCAAAGCGCGCCCTTCGGGGAGTCGCCGTAGCGGTATTGGCCGGGCTGATGCTCCCCGAAATGGCCGATTACTACGCGCAGCGCGTGCACCCGGTCGTGTCGCATACGGTGGGCTGGTTGTACAAGGCCGACACGCGCGGTGCGAGTGCCTTCGTGCGTGACCAGTTGCGCGACGGCGACATTATTGTTCACCGCATCCGCTATTCCCAGTGGCCGTTTCGATATTACATGGGCTGGGAAAGCCCCAACGTCATCGGCGTGCCCACGCAGGAAGCGATCGACGCAGCGTCCAAGGGGTACCCCAATCCCAAGATCTGGATCAACTGCGGGGTGGTGCCGCAATTGCTCGATGACGTCATCGCAGGGAAGAAGCGCGTATGGTACGTGGACTCCTGGTGGCGCGCCGGTGAGCAGGACGGCGTGGCACAGGAGACCATCGGAATCCTGGCCTCGCGCGGGAAGCAGGTGCTGGTGCAGCCTTTCGATGCGCTTACGGTTTACTTGTTCGATATGTCTGCGCCGAGCGCGGAAGGCAACACACCATGAATCGCCTGAGCTATTCCGTTTCCGTGCGACGGCTGGGCCTCGCGCGTCTCGGTGCGAGCCTGCGCGAACTCTCAGCATGCGGCATCGCCGAGTGGCGCGTGGACATTGCCGACGGCACCTTCACGCCGGACTTTGGGCTGGGGTACGACGTGCTCGCAACCGTGTGCCGTGAGTCCACGTTGCCGTGTCACGTGCACCTGATGGCGGAACGCCCGGATCGATTTCTCGACGAGGTTGCGCGCCTCGGCGCGAAATCGCTCACCGTCCCGATAGAGGCTTGCATACACGCACACCGCACGATCTCGCGCATCCGAGAGCTAGGGATGGCCCCCGGCGTGTCTCTTCAGCTGGGTTCAGCACTCACCAAACTGGAGTACTTGCTCGGCATGGTGGACCACGTCGTGCTCCCCGTGCGTGAACACGGTGCCCCTGTGGCACCTTTGTCCGCCGCGGCCTTCGACCGCGTGCGTATCTTGCGCGAGAACATCAACTACCACGAAGCAAAGGCCGCGTTGCACGTCGAGGGCGATCTTGCGCCTGCCGATGCTGCGCGCCTTGCCGCACTTGGCGCGACACGCATCGTCATCGATCGAACAGACGTTTTGCACGTCGAGCCGCTCGAAACGTCGGTCCGCGAATTCATGGATACCGTCGCTCGCGCGAAGAAGACCGCCTGATTTTAGGGCGTGATCGAGCGCTGAAACGAAAATGGCGGATTGAGCCTTAGCTCAATCCGCCACTGATTCGATCAGAATCAGGTCTGGCCGTCCTGCGGCAGTTTCACTGGTGCAAGCGCGGGCAGAGAACCCTTGTGCTTGCTGAGATCGCGCGACGGCTTGGCCGACGCAGGATCCGCCATGTAGGCCTTGAGATCGACATTCACGAAGTCCGCGTCGCCGTTGTTAACAATAAAAATATTGGCGTTTGCCGGCCGTTTACCGGAATTCACCAGTTCCGCGTCGATCTGGCCGTCCCACATGATGTCGGCTAGCGTCGCCGATCCTGCTGCCTTCGCATACAACTCGCCACGGACGCCCATGGGCTTGTCGCCGTTTGTGCCGAACGTATTGTCATGGATGTGCAGATTGCGCGGATAGGGATAGTAAGTCCCGTCGATCTTTTCGTCCGCGTAGGGCAGGTAACCGCGGATGCTGATGCCAACGGTGGCGTTTCCGCTGAATTCGTTTCCGAAGACCTCGACGTTGTCATTCGCCATGATTGACAGGCCCGTACCCGTCGGCACAAAGCCGACGATGTTGCCCTCGGGCGCGAAGTTCACCGTATCGTTATCGATGCTCTTGTTGTTGAACACGCGCACATCGTGCCCGCCCTGCTGCGGAAGGTTGGGCAGGTCGAACACGAGAATCCCACCCGTGTTGTGCGTGGCGAGGTTGTCGTAGACGTCGGCGTAGTAGCAATTCTCAATCTCGATGCCCGCCACGTTGTACTTCGCGATCGAGTTGCGCACGATGACGTACTGGCACTGGCCGACATAAATCCCGGCGTCCGAGGCGCCGCTGGCGATGCAGCCGTCGATCAGCACGTTTTTCGATTCGACCGGGTAGAAACCGTAGGCGCCGTTCGACGTTTTCGGTCCGCCGGTCCATTCCGCGCGCACGCCGCGGAAGGTGATGCCGTTTGCGCCTTTGACCTTGATGCAGTCGCCGAGCGAATCCTCAACGGCGAAGTCCTGCAGCGTTACGCCGCTGCTTGTGACGATCAAGCCTTCGCTGCCGGCGTTCTGCGTCTTGAACGAGAGAATGGTTTTGTCGTGGCCCGCGCCTTTCAGCGTGACGTTGTCGACATCGAGCGAGAGGCCCATCGTCAGCCGATATACACCGGCTTCGAGTTCGATGGTGTCCCCCGCCTTGGCAAGGATGAGTGCTTCCTGCAACTTCTCCTGCACATCGGGCCCCGGCCCAATGACGACGGCCCCGGCGGAGAGTGCGGCGGCACACGCAATGGTCACGGCAAGTACCAACGATCGAGTAAGCATTGTCATAAAGTCCTCTAAGAGTTGCGGGCTTGTTGCCCCCGCGCTTTCTATCCTACGCTCGAATCACGCATTTCGCCACTGAAAAAAAGAACAAGGCCAATCCCGTGGGGATTGGCCCTAAGTACGGATGATGTCTGTCGTTCAGTCCGTGCTGTGGGCCTTGTCGTCTTGCGGGAGCTTCACCCCGGCTAGGCGCGGCAGCGAGCCCTTGTGCGGCGCGAGGTCGTTCGAGGGCTTGTGGTTAGCCGGATCGCTCATGTAGGTGTTCAAGTCCATGTTCGTAAAATCCACATCGGCGGCTTCGTCGATGTAGAGCCCGCTTTCCTTGGGCAGCTTCCCGTCTTTCACTTTTGCCGGGTTTACGCGTCCATCCCACACGATGTCCGTGATGGTCTCGCGCTTGGACGCCGCCGCCGTGAGCATGCCGAGCACGCCCATCGGTTTGTAGCCGCTCTTGCCGTAGGTGTTGCCGTGTATGTAGATGCCTTCAGGATAGGGATAGTAGTTCGGGTCCTGCTTCTCGCCGGGCTGGCTCAGGTACGCGGTGACCGAGATGTTCACCGTGCCGTTGCCGGAGAATTCGTTGTTGAACACTTCGACGTTGTGGTTGGCCATGATGATGAGGCCGGTGCCCGTCGGCACATTGCCCACGATGTTGCCTTCCGGCGCAAAGTTGACCGTGTCGTTGTCGATGCTCTTGTTGTTGAACACGCGCACGTTGTGGCCGCCCTGCTGCGGAAGGTTCGGCAGGTCGAATACGAGGATGCCGCCCGTGTTATGCGTCGCGAGGTTGTCGTGGACGTCCGCATTGAAGCTGTTCTCGATCTCGATCCCGGCCACGTTGTACTTCGCCACCGAGTTGCGCACGATGATGTTCTGGCTCTGGCCGATGTAGAGGCCCGCATCCGACGCGCCGATCGCGACGCAACCGTCGACGAGGACGTTCTTGGATTCAACGGGGTACAGGCCGTAGGCGCCGTTGGTGGACTTGGGTCCTCCCGTCCACTCGGTGCGCACGCGCAGGAAAGAGATGCCGTCGGCCCCCTTCACCTTGATGGCGTCGCCAATCGTGTCTTCCACGGCGAAGTCCGCCAGAGTCACGCCGTTGCTGGTTACGAGGATGCCCTCGCTGCCGGCGTTCTGGCCTTTGAACGAGAGGATGGTCTTGTCGATGCCCGCGCCCTTGACGGTGACGTTGTCCACGTCGAGCGAGAGGCTGCTCGTGAAGTGATAGGTGCCCGCGGCCAGTTCGATGGTCGAGCCCGGCTTGGCGACGATGAGCGCCTCCTGCAGTTCTTCCTGGATGTTGTCGTTGGGCGAGAGCGTGACGGCGCCGGCGAAAGGCGCGGCGGCCAGCAGCAGGCCGAGGAATAACGCGGTGCGTTTCATGGAATTCCCTTTCGTTTCGCGAAATGCGCGGACGCGGTTGGATGCGGCTAGTCTACAACATTGAGAGGCACTTGCCAATCACGCGGGACTACGGCAGGTAGAGCAGGGGATCCGCCGTTTTGCCACTGCGGTGGACTTCGAAATGCAGGTGATACCCCGTTGCATTGCCGGACTTGCCGACGCTTCCAATCCGTTGCCTGGCCTGGACACGATCTCCCGTGCGGACGGCGAAGTCGAGCAGGTGGGCGTAGAGCGTACCGAAGCCATTCCCGTGATCGATCACTATATAGTGGCCGTATCCGTTGCCACTACCGGCCACGGTAACCATGCCTGGCGCAACGGCGAGGACCGGCGCGCCACGCGGAGCGGCAATGTCGATGCCGCGGTGGAAGTCGCTGCTCTTGCCGCGTCCGCCGCGATCGCCGTAGCCGCTATTGACGATGCGCGACACGTGATCGACCGGCCACACAAATCGGGTGGACGCGTCCGACACTTCGAGCAGTACCGGCGGATCGTTGCTCGCGCAGGCGCTGAGCGCGCAGAGCAGCGTGAGCCCGGCGACGCGGGCGATGCAATTTCCTAACACGATTCCCCCGTAAACGCGCTTCCCCGGCGCGGACGCGACTGGCTCAGCGGCGCGACATGAACAGCCGCAGCACGTACCAGAACAGGAGCGCCACGGACGCGAAGAGCGCGAGCGACGCGGCGACGTGCTGATCGGTGCGGTATTCGTGCATGACTTTGGACGTGTCATAGAGGATGTAGCCGCAGGCGAAGACGATCATCAAAACGGTGAAGAGGATGCCGAGGCTGAATCCGAAGATAATGCTGCATACGATAAAGCCAAAGGCCGCGAGACCAGCGACGCCGAGGACGGGCCCGAGGAAGGAGAAATTTTTACGCGTGATGACGACCACCGCGGTGAGACCGGTGAAGGCGCAGAGGGTGACGATGCCGGCGGTGGGGATGACGGAGGCGCCGCCAGTCTCCGCCGCAATATAAAGGAGAGGTAGAAGGATGATGGCCTGAGCGACTACATAGAGCGAGAGGCCGGCGTACTGCATGCCGACGGAGGTGGAATCCTGCGCCCACTTGTTGGCGACATAGCTTGCGGCCATAAATCCGCCCAGAACAATAAGCCACGAGAGGTTGCCGGCACTCGCCATCAACCCGATCATGTTCTCGGCAAGGGGCGTACTGAGTAGCGCGGCCTCGAGGAGGATGAGCGCCGTGATCGCGCAGAAGAGGTGCGTGTAGGTGCGCGAGATGAAGCGGCCGCGCTCTTCGGCGGCGGCTTGATCCGCAAGCGTATACTCGCGCGGCACGAAAGACTGCTGCTCCATGGCGATGTTCTCCTAGTGGTCTGTTTCGTGAAAATAGTATAGCCGCACGGCCGCGCTATTTCCCGGTTTTCGCCGCCGCGGCTTCCGTGCGGATCTTTGGCAGACCCTTCACCAAGCGATCGACGAGTAATTCCATGAAGGGGTTAGCGGGGTTGCCTATCCATGCGACGCGGCCGTTGCCGTCGATCACGTAGGCCGTCGGGAGGGACTCCTCTCGCCCGAAACCCTCGAAGTAGCGGCTTGCCGTGGTCCGCGCACGATCAAGCGCAACCCGGTAGGACATCTCCACGCCCATCTTCTCGACGTAGGGCTGTACAAGATCCTCGGTCTCGCCGGAGATACCGATTACGACAAGGCCTTGGTCTCCGTACCGTCTCTGCAAGGTGGAGAGGTGAGGCGCGGAAAAACGGCACGGCGCACACCAGGTCGCCCAATACTCGATGATGAAGACGTGTTTACCACGATCCTGGGTAATCGTGATGGGTTCGCCCTGGACGAAGTCGACATTGATCTCCGGCGCCTTGTCCCCCAGTGTGTGCCAGGGTTCGGCGGACTCTGCCGCATAGGCGGCGGCCACGAGACCCCCGGCAAGAAGTGCGAGAAAGCAAAACCCGAACAGCGTGATGGCGAAACGGCGCATGGGTTACCTCGTCAAGTAGCCATTTTCATCCATATTCTATCATCCACAGGCATGGACTCGCACCTCACAGTCAGGTTGTACGTTGTAGAAGGCTGTCTGCAATGGCGCCATCGACGGGGGCTCCGCAGTCGCGCAGAGGAACACCTGTCGCCAGTAGATAGCGTCGCGGGCTGGACGGGAGCGAGTCGCAATATGGGCAGGCGATTGTTTATTCTTTATATGGCGCAGGGCCTGCGGCGTTGAGGGTTGAGTCCTATTCAACGAGCCGCTGCCGAACCTGGTCAGGTCCGGAAGGAAGCAGCCATAGGCGTGTCGGCGCGTGTGCTGTAGGTTTGCTTGGCCGGAGCTGCCGGTCCTGCGCTATATATAAATATAAAATCCTGTCTGTTGCGATGTGACGGCTAAGGCATCCGGGGCATTTAGGGCATGGCGGACGACCACTATCTCGTGCTGGCGCGGCGCTGGCGTCCGCAGACTTTCGGCGACGTCATTGGGCAGGAACATATCACCCGGACGCTGCAAAACGCGCTGCGATCGGGGCGGATTCACCATGCGTATCTATTCGTGGGATCGCGCGGGATTGGGAAGACGACCTCGGCGCGCATCCTGGCGCGCTGCCTGAATTGCCTATCCACCGACGCGCCGACGCCGGAACCCTGCGGGACCTGCCCGAATTGCCGATCGATCGCGGCCGGCAACAACATGGACGTGATCGAGATCGACGGCGCCTCGAACAACAGCGTCGAGGATGTGCGGCAAATCCGCGACAACGTCCGCATGATGCCGTCGAGCGGGCGCTACAAGATTTACGTCATTGACGAAGTGCACCAGCTTTCGGCGGCGGCGTTCAACGCGCTACTGAAGACGCTCGAAGAGC
>SXGT01259520.1_pt1 | contig 18799 bp, 11 predicted proteins | sample 3176221 | NCBI WGS metagenome assembly SXGT01 (sample SAMN11356862, study PRJNA531348) | freshwater metagenome | isolation source: freshwater sample F1-120 | place: China: Fuxian Lake, Yuxi | collected 2017-12-25
CGACCGGCGCCGGAGCGACCGGCGCCGGCGCGATCGGACGGGGCGGCGGGACAGGGACCGGCACGGACGACACGGGGCGCACCGTAGCGGGCTCCTCGGTGACGGGAGCGGCCGAGGTCGGAGCGAATCCGACTTCTGGCACCGCAACCTCCACGATGCTCGCGGCCTCGATGGGCTCCGGTACCTGGGTGACGCCGGCGAGCGTGGGTTCAGGATCGAGCTCCTCCACGAGATTTGTGGGAGCGACCTCGTCTCTCAACTCCGTGCGAGCATCGTCGCCGACCAAGGTGATGCGCGCCGAATCCTCGGGCGTCGCCGCCCCGCCGGCTGGCTCGTCCGTTGGCGGGTCGGTCGGCGTGGCCAGGGCCAACCCCTGAGGCGGCGAACTCACGACCACGGGGCTGCCGATCTGCACCTCGAACGCGAGAAGCTGAGGGTGGTCGGGCGCGAACGCCTTGAGACGAGCGAAGCTCGCCTTGGCCCGGATGAGATCGCCGATGAATCGCCACGCGATCGTACCCGCCTGCGACAGCAAGAACGCGGCGTTGCCCGGATCGGCGGAGTGCGTGGAGGCCTCCTCGGCAAGGACGAGGACTCGCTCCCACTCACCGCTCTTGCGCCCCTGAACCTCACGAAGGTACTGAAACGCGCCCTCGTTCTCCGCGTCGAGCTTGACGGCCTCCTCGAGCATGCGGCCGCCGACGTCAGCGTTCTGATGCCGTCCTGCCCAGCGAATTCCGAAGGTGAGCGCTGTCCGCCCGCGCTCGAGGCGGTCCGAGATCCCGGCGAGGAGCTGATGCTGGAAGCGCTCGAGCTCCTCGAGCCGCCCTAGCTCGGCGAGCACCCCCTCGTAGAGCGCGGCGATTTGCTTGGAAACAGGATCCGAGACGTAGGCGCGCTGAAGGAGCCCCTCGTATTCGTCGGGCGCGAACCGCCGCGCCACCCGCGCCACGCGCAGGTAGAGCCGGCCGCGCGCCTCGCCGCCCTCCGCCTCCTGAGCGGTGCGGAGGAGCTGCGCCACGTGGGCCTGCCACGAACCGCTCTCCGCCTGCACGTCCTCGAGGCAAGCGCTGGCTGCGACGCTCTCGCCCTCGCTTGTGGCGAGGCTGCGCGCGTACGATGACGCCGCCTTGTCGTAGTCGCCCAGATCGCAGAGAACGTCGCCGAGCTCCAGGAGCAACGCGGATCCTATGCTGGCATCCTTCGTGGATTTGAACTCCAGTTCGAGGAGCTTCTGCACCATGTTGAGCTTGCCGAGATCCCAGTAAATGGACCTCGCCAGGGCCAGGCTCACCACGAGCGCAGGATTGAGCTTGTAGGCATCCTGGAAGTGCTTCAGCGCCTTCACACCTGCGAGGAACTTGCTCTCGAGCAGCCTGCCCAGGCGAAGATGGACGCGGGCCTTTTCCTCGTTGGTCCCCGTCGCGGTGCTCTTCTCGAGCTCCTCGACGAGCCCCTGCCAGTCTCGAACGTTCTCAAGATACGAAAGACGCTCCTGAAGGTCCATTGACTCCCTCGGTCGCACAACCGGCCATGCGTGGCGAAGCCCGAGGGACCCAGTGAGGTACACGCCTCACGGCGACACCTTCGAGCAGGTGTAACTACGCCACCAGGCTACCAGAGCCTGCCAGCGCCGTGGGGCGCTTACTCGCGTCGCGAATCGATTTTTGCGGGGTCGGCGGGCTGCTCCGCCCCGTCCATGATACGCCCAGAGCCCCGGCGACCAGCCAGGGCACAACGGCCAGGACGGCGCCTTCAGCAAGGAACTATTGAAGCTGGCCGCCTAGCCTCATCGCGAGCTGCTGACTCTGCAAGCACTGCTCGGAGTACCTCGCCGCTGCAGCTCCCTTGCACACGATCTTGTTGAAGGTCTGGAGCTGCTGCATCGCCTCGCTCTTGCGCGGCGGCTTGATGCTGGCGTAAGCCGCGCCGAGGTTGAAGTAGGCGATCTGCTCGCCCCCGGTGTTGCACATCCCGCAGGCCTTCTTGGCAGCCTCGTACTCGGGCACCGACCCCGAGATGTCGCCCTTCATCTCTTTGGCCTGACCGGCGAGGCTATGAAGGCCGAAGAGGCCCTTGTCCCCTTCCTTACCGAAGCTGAGGCCCTCCTTCACGGCCTGCTCGGCCTGGTCGAGGTAGCCAAGGCGGATGTACAAATCCGCGAGGGGGATGTAAAACGAGAGCTCATCAGGTTTGGTCTCGATCGCCTTGGTGTAGGAGCGCAGGGCCCCCTGCTCGTCGTCAAGGTGGAGCAGCACCTCGGCCAGCTCGAAATGAGCGTCGGCGAGGTTGGGATCCTTGGCGATGGCCTGCTCCAGAGGCTCCTTGGCGTCCGCCCAGCTCTTCGGCCCCTTGGCGGCCTGGCGCGCGTTCGCCATGCCACGCTGGAAGGAGTACATCGCGAACTTCGGCGCGATGGCTTCGGCCTTCTTGCAGGTGGACTCGACCTTGTCCCACTGCTCCTTCTTCGTGTACGCGAGCGCGAGCTTCCAGAGGATACGGTGGTTCGTCGGGTCGAGGTTCGTCGCCTGCTCGTACTTGGAGATGGCCTCGTCGACGTTGGCGCTCTTCGCCTTGTCACCCTCGTTCGCGAGGTTCACGGCCTCGATGTTGTTGCGGCTGCACGCCGGCAGAGCCGAAAGCGCGAGCGCGACGCAGAAACCAACCTTCACGAACCTCTTCATGGGGGCGGCAGTGTAGAGCAGAAAGGGGTTTTGTCTCAATCAAAAGGAGGAGATATCGCGCCCCTTGCGCCTCTTAATCCTTGGGTCAGGCGCCACGCCGACGGGTCGGCTCCACAAAACGCCGACGCTGCCGGAGCACGAAAACTCGGCAGCGTCGGGGGCTTGCGAGAGCGAAGGCTTACTCGCCCGGGTTGAAGATGATGGGGTAGACGACGGTCACGATCCCACCTTCCGGCTGCGGGAAGGAGAGGTTCTGGAACCCACGAACGACGCAGGAGACCACGTTCCTATCCGGGATGTCCGAGCCCCCATCCTGCGCGGTGGAGACCGCGCCGGAGCGGTCGATGACGAACTTGACCGCCACGCGCCCCGTCAGGTTCGGGTTGGTGCGCAGACCGTTCTCGTAGCAGAGGCGGAAGCGGCCGAAGTTCTGGCGGACGATGCGCTGGATAACCTCGGGCGGAAGGCGTCCGTTGACCTGAGTGGTCCCCTGCCGAAGCGTGGGCGATTTGGTCGCGTGCGCGCCCCCCAGCCGACCGTGACCGTTACCAAAGCCCTGTCCGCTCCCCGTTCCAGCCCCATGGCCGATGGTGCCGATGTTGCCAAGGCCGATGCCCTCACCGCGCCCGCCACCCCCCTCGCCCACGCCCGAGAGGCCGAGGCCTCCAGCGCCGAAAGAGTCGCCGATCGAGTCTCCCCACCTGTTACCGCGGGCGCTCATCGGATCGTTGCCGGAGGACTCCTCGCGCCCCCACGGAGCCGTGGGAGCGTTGGGATCGCCGCCAGCGCCCACGTTGAGGAGACCGATCATGCCGAACTCGGCCGCCTCCTTGAGGGCCGCTTGACGGGCGATGTGCGGATCAGGGTTGTCCTGCGGCCCTTGCACGCCGAAGCGATGGCCAGTCTCCTTGGTGTTCGGGTTCCCCATGGAACCCTCCTCGCCCTTGGCGCGTGTCCCCGTACCGCCCTCCTTGTTGTCAGCGTTGGCGTCCGGCGTCTGTTCCGTCGGCTTCTCCTCCTGCTCGCGCTCAGCAGACGCGTTCAGCATCTTCTGCATGAGCAGGATCTGGTCGCGGTCGATCGCCTCGCTGTCGTCGAGGTTCATCTTGGGCATGAAGAAGGCGAGCGACGCGACAATCCCCATGTGCAACAGGAACGAGAGGCCGACGAAGAGGTAGGCAGCCGGATCCAGCGTCGAGAACATACCCACCGGAGGGGACTTTCCGGCATTGACCGCGTTGATCTGGAAGGCAAGACCTCCCTCCAGTTCCATGCGCGCCTTCGAACCAGGCGGAAGGTCCAGTTCGTGTGCCCCGGAGAGCTCGCTCGAAGGACGCGCCCGCCCCGATGCGATCAGATCTTGAAAGCTCAGCTTGCCTTGACCGGGGACATCGACGGTTCCCGTCGAGCGAGGGAACATCACGAGCGAGACGCTGCCACCACGAGCGACGACGACCGGAGCACGCGTGGTGCCGAGGGCTTCGCTTGGCACAAAGTAGTCGCAGTGGGTCTGTTGCTCCTCGCCGACATAGAACGGCCGTGGCGGAGAGAGGTGCGAGACATGCAGCACGTTGGTGTCCCACATCACCATGACCTCGACGGCAGCGAGGTGCGCGACCTCGACTTCGTCGGGATTCACGTCAGGACCGCTCTTGATGAGCTTGTACGTTGTCGGGGCGCCGGGATCGTAGTCGCTGCCCCCCGGAGAGAGGGCGCTCGACGCGATCTGATCGGCCGCCGAGGCGACGAACGGATTCGCCGGAGCGACCGCGAAGGGGTTGGCAGCCGGCGGTGCCGCGAAGGGATTCACGGCACCAGGGGGCGCGGCAAAGGGATTGGCAGCCGGCGGCGCCGCGAAGGGATTCGACGCAGGCGGCGGCTCAGGCGCGAAGGCAGGAGCCGGCGGCGCCGCAGCTTCCATGACCGGGGGAGCGATCGCAGCGATCTCGGCGCCCTCGAGCACGATCATCGTCGAACCGATCTGGATCTGATCGCCCGGCCGGACCTTGCATTTGTTCACCCGCTGACCGTTCACCATCGTCCCCGGCTCGTTGCCGAGATCGATGAGCGTGATGTCGGTCGACGAGGCAACCTCGATCACGGCGTGCATGCGCGACGCCAGATCGTCGTCGACCCGAAGGTGACTTCGTGGGTCCTTGCCGACCTTGACGATATCCTGGGAGATCGTGTCCCTGCGGACGAGCTGATCGCCCTGGTAGAGCGCAAATGTGAGCGCGACCTTGCCCTTGCCTTCCATCGCAGACCTTCCGCCGCTTTCCAGCGGCATCCACGGGCTCGCCCCTGGACTTCAACACCCACCTAAATTTAGAGGAGGGAAAAAATTGACCCGTGCCGGAGCGTGCGCTCCGCCGGCCTGGTTTAGAGGTTCTCGACGGACTTGAGCATCTCGGGAACGAAGGAGGTGCGCGGACGAATGAGCGTGGTTCGAACCGGGCCTGGACGGACGCGGATCGTCGCGTCGTTCGGACCGAAGCCACCTGCGCTCAGCGGATCATCCTTGAACTCGTAGCCGTAGTCCTCGCCCGCCTTCGCCCCACCCGTTGCGGTCGCCTGCGCGAACGCCGACACCGACGCGAGCATGATCCCAAGACCCACGAGACCCCCGATGAGACGCTTCGCATTCCGCATGACTGTGCTCCTTCCATCCGCCTTACGTCGCCACATTTACCAACGACTTCCAGGTTACGCCCTGGATTTTTCACCGCGGGTACGGCTTGCAGCTCACCAGGAAAATTACAGCAGAAATTCCAGTGATATTGTACAACGCCCCGACCCCTCCGTCAACCGGTGGAATCAGGGCGCGCGTCTCGGTACCTAGGACAGAGCCGCATCGAGAAGGTTCCCGCATGCGACCACTTTTTTCAACGGCGTGACACCCGGCTAAATTTCCGGGCAGCCCCGGCAGGGGACACCCCTCACGGGTTAGGTCTTTGGTACGGGCGCTCCCGGGGCAGGCGGAGTTGCGGGCGGAGTTGCAGGCGGAGTCGCGGGCGCCACTTCCAGATCGATGAATGCGATGGTGTCATCGATGTCCTGCGAGCGCTCCTTCGAGCGCTTCACAGCTCCCTCGTACTCCGCCTTGCCCTGAGCCTTGTCGATGAAGGTCTGGAACGTGGCCTTTGCCTGGCGGAGGGCGGCCTTGGTCGCCTCCTTGCCCGCCCCTGCCTTGGCCTTGAACTCCTGAACGAGAATGCCCTCGTTGTAGTAGGCGTCGGGCCGGCTTGGATCGAGCTTCTTGCAGGTGTCGAGCTCCGCCTGCACGGCGGCGACCTGCTGGTCGTAGTTCGTGTCCGTCGACTGGATCGGGCCGCGGAGAGCGAGCGCCAGGCCGAGGTGGGCGTCGTAGTCGTTCGGACGCATCTCGAGCGCCTTCTTGTAGGCGCCCTGGGCCTGCTCGAAACCGCGGAACGAGAGGTTGACCGCCGCGTAGTTCATCTGCGCCTCGAAGAATTTCGAGTCGAGCTTGGCGGCGGTGGAGAACTCGGCGACGGCGCTGTTCACCTGACCGAGTTCGTTCTGGATAAGGCCAGCGGTGTTGTGGATGGGAGCGTAGTTCGGGTTCTTGCGGATGGCCTGGGAGCACACGAGGGCTGCGAGTTCGAGCTGCTGCACGTCTGCGCGCTTGGCGAGCGCCGCGTTGGTCGCGATCTGACGGCCCCGCGCTCCCTTCTGTGACGACTTCACGGCGCCAGCGCGCTTCTTCGCCTGCTGGAAGTAGAAGAGGGCAAGCTGGTTGAACGCGGGCATGTACGCGTCGTCGATTGCCAGCGCGCGCTGGAGGTTCTTCTTCGCGCAGTCCATGTCATCGCTGCAGCCCTGGCCCCCCGCCGAGGACTCGCGCTGCATCTGGAACAGGGCGAGGTTCACCAGCGCCGGGACGTTCTGGAACTGGGCATCGATCACCGCTTGCTGCAGGGTGCTGATGGCCAGGTCCTCGTTCGGGTTCGTCTTGTAGTCGTAGAGCGCCAGCTGGACCTTCGCGAAGTGGAACTTGGGGTCGTCGGACAGCGCCTTCTGGAAGCGCGTTCGCGCCTCCTTGTCGTTGCCGCAACGCTGCCACGCGAGGCCGGCGTTGTACGTGGCTTCGGGGAACTTGGCGCTCTTCTGCTGAGCGACGGCGCCCTCGAAGCGCTTGGCGACGTCGGCGCAGTTGGCGTCGTTCCAGTCCGCCGCCTTGTCGTGAGCCACCATCGCCTCGATCGCGGCGTTGAACTGGACTTGAGCGGGCTCGCTCACAGTCTCGCCGGTGGAGGTCGCGGGCTTGCCAGGGACCTTGGGTTCCTTCACTCCCCCCGTCTTGACCTCGACGCCTCCACCCCCGCACGCGACGGTGAGAGCGAAGAGAGCTGCCGAGAGAAGTCCTATTCGGGTTTTCATCTCACCACCTCCTCACTTCTTCCTCAGATTGCGTGGCGTATTCTTGGATGCTGGGGTGCCCTTGCCCTGCGCGTCCTCCGCACCCGCCTTCTCGGTCGGGGCAGCGCTCGGCGGACGCCATGCCGCCCCACCCACCAGGAGCGGTGGGTTCTTCTCGTCGAGGCCGCTGTTGGAGAGCGTAGGCGCTCCGCGCAGCTCGTCCACGACGTGGTACTCGGCCTTGTAGTTCTTGCCGAGCCAGACCTCGCAGTTGCGCGAATACTCGTCGAAGTACTGGTGCTTGACCGATAGATCGAGGCACTTCTTGAGGGCCGGCTTGGCGTGGTTTGTTTTGAAAGGTTCGCTCGCCGCGTCGAGCGCGTCGTAGTAGGTGCCCCGGAGCTCCGCGTCGGTCTTCCAGGCGGCCGGGATGGGGGCGCGGCGGAAGTCGTCCACGAAGTCACCCCACATGAGGCCCGAGCGGGACCCGGCAGCGATGACCCACTTGGGTGGGGGCACCGGCTTCAGCTCGAGGATCTTCACGTAGCTGGGCTCGACCTTGGCGATCGCTTCCTTCTTCTTGGTATACCACTCCTTGACCTTGGTCTGGATGTGCTTGAGCACCTCGGCCTTGACGCCCGTCCCCTTGTATTCGGGGAACCGGACGGGGTCGACGACGGTCCGGCGCTCGTCCTCGGCGGCGTAGAAGATCGCCTCTCCCACCGCGTTGAGTGCCTTGGCCAGGCGCTTGTCCTGCTGGGCGGCGTCCTCGGTGGGGTAGGCCGCCCGGATCTTGGCCTCGGCCTCGGCCGGGTTGCTCCAGAGCGAGCGGACTGTACCGTACTCCGTCTTGGCGTTTCGCTCGGCGTTCTTCAGCTTGGTAAAGGCCCGGGCGAGGGTCGCGTGGGCCTGGACCCGGATGTCGGGGGCGGCCTTGTCGATGACGCCCATCGAGCCCTGAAGAGCTCCACGCGCCTTGTCCCACTCCTCTTTTTCGGCGTAGTGCGCGCCGATGGCGAAGGCGATGGAGGCGGTCTGGGAAGGCTTGCTTGCGCCGTAGTTCTTGGTGAACTTCTGCGCGTCCTTGATGGCCATTTCCTCCTGGCCCAGGCCCAGCCGGAGGAGGACGGCGTCGGCGAGCGCCACGTCAGCCTTTTCGGCCTTGGGATCCACCTCGGCAAAGCGCTCGAACCACTCTGCAGCAGGCTCGTACGCGGCGATGGCCTGGTAGTTTCCGCCGATCTCGTAGGTCGCCTTCTTGGTGAGCGGAGAGTTCAGCTTCATGCGGGTGTCGAAGGCGAGGAGCGCCTGACGGGCCTGGATGGCCTTGGCGATGAGGCGCCCTGCCTGGTAGGCACGCGCGCCGTTGTAGGCGATCTCGTCGCAACGGTCGGCCTGGGGCGCCTGGTTGGCCTGCACGGGATCCTGGCAGTACTTTCGGAACATCTCGAAGTACGTGTTGCCCGCGTTCTCGTAGATGGTGAGGGCCTCGACGCCGCCCTTCTTGTCGCCCAGCTCGACCAGCTTCTGCGCTTTGAGGCGGAGGATGTCGACCTGGACCTTGTTCAGATTGGTGCACTGCTCCGCGTTCTTGGTGGCCTTGTCGCCCTGACAATAGAGCTCGATGAACTTCGGGACGTCCTGCGCCATGTCGTCGTAGCAGGACGGGCGGGACGAGTGCGTGCCCAGCACGTTGATGCTCTCGAGGTAGAGCTGTGCCGCGTAGATTCCCACGTCGCGATCCGAGTTGTTGAGCGCGATGTCGCGGAACGCGGTCCCTGCTTCTTCCCAGCGCTTGGCCTCGAAATAGGTGCGGGCACGGGCGTACTTGACCTCGACCAGCTGCTCCTGCCCCGCGTTGTCCCCTGCCGCCGGCTTGATGTAGCAGATGTACCGGTTGAAGGACTGAATCATGCCCTTCTGCTGCTCGGTAAACTCCTTGGGCCTGAGGGCAGCGGCCTCTTCTTCTTTCTTTGCCTTCTCGTCCTGCTTCTTGCCAGGGAGCTGGCCGATGCCCTTGCGCGCCTCCGCCTTGGGATGGGACTGATCGTACATCTTCTGGTAGCAGAGCACCGAGGCGTACGCGGCCTCGGGGGCTTCGGGGCCCGTCGGATTCTCGGCGACGACCGCGTCGAACGCCGGACCGCACTCGGCCCAGTTCTCCTGGAAGTACAGGAGATCGGCCATGTTGTATTTGATCTTGAAGAGGCTGGGCCAGTCCTCCTTCACGATGCGCGGGAAGGTGAAGGTCGCGAACTGCTTGGGATCGAAGGTGTCGACCACCTTCTTGTAGAGGTAGGCCGCGCCGGCCATCGTCTTCTTGTCGCCCGTCCCTCGCTGACCCCCGGAGCCGACCGCCTCGAGGTGCCACGCCATCGCCGTCTCGGCGGTCATCGACGCAGTCTTGTTCGCGCACTCCTGCTTGGCCTCGGCAGGGCGACCGGACGCGTTGAACTCCTTGTAGAGCTTCACCTGGTTGTCGAGCTCGTTCTTGATGGCGTCTTTGTTGGAGGACTTCATGGCCATCACGGCCTCGGTGATGTGCGCCTGGTAGACGCAGGACCTGTCCCCGGACGTGTCCCTCTTCATGAGATCCCTGTAGAGCGTGATGCCCTCGGGGTAGTGACCGGTGTCCAGGTAGTTGTTACCCAGATCGTCCATCATCTTGAAGGTCTTCTCGTTGCTGCCGCCCTGATCCCCCGAGATGTTGCGGAAGAAGTTGAACGCCAGCGCCGGATCGCCCTTCAGCGCATAGACAGGGATGATGTCCTTGCGCGCGCTGTCGGCCAGCTTGCCGGCGCCCGGGAGCTGCGTGAACTGCACACCGAAGTCGATGGTCCTCTTGAAGGCCGTGAGGGCCTTCTCGTAATCGCCCTTGTTCCAGTGGACATAGGCGATCTTGTACCAGGCGTACCCGAAGACCTTGTTGGTGGGCGGGGGAAACTTGATGACCTGCTCGTAGGCCTGGGAGGCCAGATCCCACTTGCTCGGATCGCCCTGGGCCTCGTTGAACCAGAGCTCGCCGAATGCCAGGTACACGTTGGGGATGTACTTGGAGTTGGGGCGCTTCTCCTTGAGCTCGTAGTAGACGTTGCGCGCCTGCTTGTAGTCGCTCGCCTGTTCGTACTCGTAGGCGAGGTAGTAGAGCACCTCGTCGAGCTGCGGGTAGTCGGGGTAATCGTTCTTGACCAGCGTGTAGTATTTTATCGCCTGGTTGCGGGCGCTCTTCATCACCTGGTCGCTCTGGTTGGCCTGGGTCTGCTTCTGACCGGCCGCCGCGGCGTTTGTCTTCTTCAGGTTGTCGCGCTCGATCTCCGCGTTGGTCTTGTCGCGGAAGGCGGCGGCCTCGAGCTCCACGTAGGCCTCGGCCAGGCGGCGACCGAGCGTGACCCGATCGGCGGCGTTGCGAGGGGTCGAGGCGAAGAGCCGCTCGATCCCCTGGATCTCGGTGACGAGCAGCGCGCGCTGGCGAGCCTGGAGGCGGCTCTTGCGATCGTCGCGCGGCGGAGCCTCCAGCGCGGGGGCGCCAGGTTTGGTCTGGTCCTTCTTCTTGGGATCGTTGGGGGCGATCCCGTGAAAATTGGCGCCGCCGTTCTTGTGCTTGCTGACGTCGAACTCCTTGGGCCCGGCGGCCCCACAGGCGGAGAGCTCCTGCTTGGCCTTGTCCTCGATGCAGACGCCCTGCGCCGAGGCGAGAGGCGACGCCGTGAGGGCGGCGGAGAAGACCGCCAGAGAGAACGCGGCGCTCCCGTGCTTCAGGGAGGAGGCCGAAAACCGTGTGAGTTGCCGATTCATCTTCCTTACCTGCCGCACTTCGAGGTGATGGTCTGCCGGTAGAAGCCCAGCTCGTCGCGCCAGTACTCGCCGGCGAACGGCCAGATGACGTGCTCGTCGTCTGCCTTAACGATGTTGCGCTCGGACTCCTTGGCCGTGACCTGGCTGCCCGCGATGGCCTGATCGAGCTGGTTGCGGCGAGCCGATGTGATGTCGATGAGGATCTTCGCGCTGTCGCGGAGGTGCTCGTTCAGCTCGTCGAGGTTGCGCTGGTAGCGCTCCTTCGCGAGCTGCCCTGCGTTGCGGACCGCGATGTCGCGCGCGAGCTGGAGGGCGTCCTTGGTGTCGTTTCCCAGGGGCGACTCGCGGAAGTTCGACGGGGCCTTCTTGAAGCGATTGGCCTCGTCGTCGAGGAGCTGGACGTACTGGAGGTGACGGAGGAGCTGACGATCCGAGAGCGCATTTTCGACCACGGTCTTGATGCGCGGCGGGAGATCTGCCTTGTTGTCACGCACGTCCTTGAGAAACTTGTAGAAGGCCTCTTCTTGGCCCTCCCCCTTGAATCGTCCCAGGACCTTGTTCAGCTCGTCGTAGATGGGCTGGTACTTCGTCTGCAGCTTGGCGACGATGACCTCGGCGTCCTCGTACTGGCAGTTGGCGAAGTAGATGACCGCCCTGAGAACCTCGGCTTCGGGGTAATACGAGTTGGGGAAGTAGGGGGCCTGGAGCGTGTGGATGTTGCCCAGCGCGTGGGCGTAGTCGCCGGCCATGAAGTAGGCCCACGATTCCTCGAAGAGAGAGTCCAGCCAGTACTCGCTGCCGACGTCCACCTTGTTCCAGAACTTGACCGCCGCCGACAGCTTGGTTGAATCGATGGTGGGAGAGCCGTTCTCGTCGAGGCGGACCGACGCGGAGTAGTAGGTGCGGGCCATCGAGAGGTGGGCTAGGTCGCGCATGCGGGCGTCGTCATCCACGCCCTCCACGCCCTCCTCGATGGCTCCGACGATGCGCTGGAAGGACTGCACTGCCGGCACCGACCTGCGGAGCTGGACGCTCGAGATACCGCTGAAGAACTGCCCTCGCACGTAGTACTTGGACTGCCGGCTCACCTTCCCGAAGAGGCGGAGCGCGTCCTCGTACTGGCGGTTTCTGTACTTGTAGCGACCGAGCAGGTAGTTGAGCTGCCAGTACAGATCACGCTGGTTCTGGTTGTTGAACTTCTCGATCTGGGCATCGTTGTACTTGCCGATGCGCTCGACGATGTCGGCGGGCTCGGGCAGGTCGGTGGCCAGCTTGGACAGCCAGAGGAGGGTCTCGTTGAACTTCAGGTGGTTGGACTTGTCGGCGATCTCGCTGAAGATCCCGTAGGCGGCCTGGTAGAACTTGAGGCGGTAGAGCGAGATGGCAAGCTGGTACTGCGCCAGCTGCTTGTTGCCCTCGTCGTCGTTGGTCTCGCCCTTGTAGACACGGTACGCCCCGCTCGCCGCCTCCAGCCACTTCTCGCTGTCGAAGAGACGCTTGGCCTGCGCGGCTTGCTCGGTCATCTGGCCGGCCTGGGGAGGGGGGCCGGTGTCGGCAGCCTTCTGGGCGGGCTGCGCCGGCTCGTCGAGCTCGATATCGGCTGCGCCGGCCGCGCCGGGCTTGGCGGGGGTTCCGGGCTTGGCGGGGGTTCCAGGCCTGGGCTTGGGCGCGGTGGCCGCGGGCTTCTTGCCCGCGGGCCTCTGCGCGTGCGCCGGCACGCTCGCGAGCGCCAAGGACAACACGGGGACAGCGGCCATGAGGAGAGTGCGCGTCAGAGATTTACGCATGGGGAGTTCCTCTTCGGTTCCAGGGGCAAGGCGAGACAGGCGAGGCAGGCGAGGCGGACAAGGCAGGCAAGAGCCGAGACAGAGCGCGAGCGCTCAACCCCGCGACGAAGAAGGGGAATTCGGGTCATGGCACCCGAGCCCCCTTTAGCGCCGAAAATCTCAACGATGTTGAACGGATCGGCGGCATCGTAGGAAGGCTTTTTTCTTTTTGTCAAGGCGAAACAGTGGGGCATGGGCTCGCCGGAGGGGGATGGCCGGAGCGTCACCTGCTGGAGGGGGATCGCTTCCGACGCACGCGAGCGCCGCCGCCTTGGGAGCCCTTTTTCAGGAAGATGACCGTGGCTCTCGCGGCGAGGCCGGAGCATGTATCGCAGGCTCCAGCCTCGGCCCCCTTCCGCCAGGAGGTGGGCGAGGAGCGGGTGGGCAAGGAGCCAGAGCAAGCCTTAACGCGGGCGCCTGCTCGAGTTCTGCGATCAATCGTCCTTGACGCGTTTTACGTGAGGGGGGTAGTTTCCCGGGCGCGTTCTAGCGCCCCCGTACTCGTCCCAGGAGAGCTTTGACCATGACTCGCTCCCGCCTGCTCCTCGCTGCGCTGCTCCTCGGGTCCGGCGCGACCATCATCAGCGCTCCTGGCTGCTCGGCCACGGGGGTCGGCGACCCGTGCGTTCCCGAGCAGGAGTACGACCAGACCTTCCTCGGGTTCAGCGAGCGCCAGGTCAACGTCGAGTCCAAGAGCTTCCAGTGCCAGACCCGTCTGTGCCTGGTGAATCACTTCCGTGGCCGTGTGTCCTGCCCCTACGGCCAGCGCAAGGACGGCTCGCCGATCTCGACGACCAAGCCCTGCGTGGTCCCGGGCACCAACGACGCCAAGGTCACGGGCAAGCCCAACACGCCCGAGGGCGCGGAGGTCCCGCCCCAGTGCCTCAACCGCGTCACGGACAAGGCCGTCTACTGCTCGTGCCGCTGCGCCAACGCCGCCGGCAAGACGGACGACGGCGCCAACTACTGCGCGTGCCCGGACGGCTTTGCCTGCGAGCAGCTCGTGGATCCCACAGGTCAGGGCAACGAGGGCCTCACCGGAGCCTACTGCATCAAAAGCAACACCAAGTACGACACGGCGCTGGGCTGCGCAGGCGACTGCGACGCCAAGGGCGGCGCCCGCACCCAGTGCAAGGGGCCGACGGACTCCGAGACCCCAAAACCGGCCAACTGAGGGTGAGCCCCGAGTGAGCCCGGCGCGAGGTCACGCCCTGGGGCGCCTCGCCGAGGAAGCCGCGAGCGACCACCTGGTCGCCCGCGGCTTCTGCATTCTTGGGCAAAATGTGCGTCTGGGAGCGCTGGAGCTCGATATCGTGGCCTGCAAGGACGACCTCCTCCTCGTCGTCGAGGTGAAGGCCCGCACGCCTGGCGCCCTTCTGGGGCCGCTCGCCAGCGTCGGCAAGACCAAGCGAGCGAGGCTCCTCAGGGCGACCGCGGCGCTCCTGAGGACGCCCCCCTTCCCGCTCGGGGAGACGACGAGGGTGCGCATCGACGTCTGCGCGGTGCATCGGGACGGAGGCAGCACCGCGGTCGAGTGGTTCGAGGGCGCGGTCACGGGCAAATGACGAGCTCAGGCGTCGAGCGAGCGCTTCATCTCGTCGCGCACCGAGGCGATCCTGGAGATCGCTTCCTCGCTCGCGCCTGACGAGCGCGCCGCCTCCAGACCCGCCTCGAGATCCTCGATCTCCCGCTGCTGGCGGGCCTTGAGCTGCTCGACCATCTTGGTGAAGGTCTCGAAGAAATCCTGGAGCTCGTCGCCCTTGCGGAGCCTGCCGTGGAAGCTGAGCTTCCCCTCCCCGACCTGACGCAGTAGCGACTTCATCTTGTAGATCGGGCCTGCGACCTTGTGAGTGAAGTAGATCCCCATCAGCCCGATGAGCACCACCATCAGGCCCAGGGCGCCGACGAGGGCCCGCATCATCGAGCGCTGCTCGGACGCGAGCGCTCTCTGCTGGGCCATGACCTTGTCGGCGGCGCTCGCCGACTCGACGCCGAAGGCCTTCACGAGCTCGGGGTCTGCGCCGTAGACGGGATCCCTCTGGATCTGGAGAGAGACGACCTCGCTCACCTTCTGGCTCTCCTCGACGACCTTCTGGCTCTCGGCGACCACCTTCTGGCTGGTCTGCCAGAGAGCCGAGCCGAGCCCCGCGCTGATCACGAGCGTCACCAGGATGATGAGGCCCGTGTACTTGAGCTGGAACCGAGAATCGACGACGTAGTTCCTGATGCTGCGCTTGTGACGCGAGTTCGCTTCGGCCGAGTGTGTCATCGATGCCTCTTCACGTCCGCGTCCCCAGGGGAGCTCGACTTTGGGATCCTGATCTTTTTGGGCACATACGGCCAGTTTCCAGCGGACTTACATCTGCCCGACGTTGTCGGCGAACTGCTGGACCGCAGCCTCCGCGACCACGGCGAGCATCTGATCCTCGGCGCTGCGATTGTTGGGGTTCACGCCCGACATCGTGGCAGCTTTGCCCATGGGCGCGACCAGGGACTGCGCCGGGTACGTGAAGACGGCGATGTTCACCTTCACCCGCAGGTTGCCCTCCGTGTAGTCGAACTTGTCGACCGAGATGGCCAGGTAGAACCCCTTCATCCTGCGCTTGGCCAGGGCCGCACTGGCCGCCTCGGGCGACTCCCTGGCCGGCGCGAGCTGCATGTTGCCGACCGACTCGAGCTTCCTGCGCGCGGCCCTGAGGACGATCGCCTCCACCTCGGAGACCGGGCGCTCCGCCGCGCTCGAGACCGGGGAGAGCGCCACGTAGTACTTGGCGTTGGGGTTGTTCGAGGGCTCGGTGGGGTCGCCCTGAGCCTGCGCGGCGAGCTCGACGTCGCTGAGCGCGCGGGAGATCTGGAGCTTCACGGGCAGGGCCGGCTCCACCGTCAGCCTTGCCTTGAGGCAGGGCACGGACGACGGGTGCTTGAGGCGCCTCAGCGCGGTCGCCGAGGCGATGCGGACGACCTCGACGCGATCCTCGAGGCTCCGGCACAGAGGCTCGACGGCGCGCGCGCCGCCGGTGGCCCCCAGCTGCAGGGCAGCGGCCGCACGCACACGTGGATCGTCAGATCTTAGCTTGTCGACGACCTCCTCGTGCGTCTGTGCGAGGGCGGGCCGTGTGGACGAGGTGAGCGCCGCGAGGCAAACCATCGGCCCCACGAGCCGGCGACGCAGCCAGAACGCCACGCCCGCCGCAGGGGGGCAGGCACCCCGCGCGTCAGCGCAGCCCCGGGGCGACGATTCGCTTCGGACGGGAGGCGACATGAACTCCTTCAAGGTACCACCTTACGCTTTCCGCTGGACAGGAGTGCCGCGATGCCCCCACGCTCGGGGCGATACCAGGACGCTCGTCGCCCCACCTCGCGCCGTGCAAACATCCTCCGAACCTGGGTACGCTCGAACACGACAGCGGTACGGCGAGAGGTCCACATGGTGAGCGGGCATGGGCAAAGGCGTTTAACGGAGGAGGGTCTGGATCCTTCATTCGTCAACCGTCTGAGGCCTGCGTTCATGCCAGCGGACCTTCGCCGCAGCCTGTTCTGCCTCACTGCAAGCGCGCTCCTCGCGCTCTTCACGAGCCCTCCGGCCCGCGCCGAGGGGCTGCGCATCGAGGTCCGAGGCTCGTCCCACTTCGAGGTGCGTACCACGCGCGACGCCCTCGAGCTCGTGCTCCAGGGCGTGCTGAAGGACGACCTGGGCGAAGGCATCCCGAACGAGAGCTTCGTGGTGAGGGTCTCGCGGGAGGGGCGCCCTTCCGATGGCGAGACCCAATCGGCGCTAGGCCTCGCCAGGAGCTGCGCCGCGAGCGCTGTGGTCCCCCTCGCGGACGTCCAGGGGTCGACGCAGCGCGGAGAGGGAGCGGCGCTCCTGGCGCGCACGGACTCGGGGGGGCGCTTCTGCCTGCGAGCGCGGCTGCCGATCGATCGCTACGCGGCCAGGCTCGAGTGGATGGGCAGCGGCTTCCTCGACGCGACCACCGCGCAGCTCACCTTCGATCTCGGGAGGAAGCCGGTGGTGCTCGGCTTCGATCCGCGACCGCGCGTGATCCCGCTCGATCGCACGCCTGCGAGGCTGTTCGTCCTCGCCGAGAGCGACGAGAACGGCGCGACCCAGCCGGCGCCCAAGATCCGCCTCGACCTGGTCGACGAGCGAGGCCAGGCCCTTGGCTCGGCGACCACCGACGCGCAGGGCCGAGGCCACATCGACGTCAACACGGCGACGCTCGGCGCCCCGGGTCGCGGCGAGCTTCGGCTCTCGTTCGTCGGCGACGCGGACGCGGCGCCCGCGTCCGCGTCCGTAGAGATCGAGCGCCACGCGAGGGTGACCCTCCGCGCGCCACGCCTCGAGAGCGGCGCCGAGGCCGCTGCCGCGCCGGAGGAGGGCATCCCGATCCTGGTGCTCGCCACGACCGTGGCGGGGCCTGTGAGCGACGGCGTCGTCGAGGCGCGCGTCGGAGATGTCGTGGTGGGCGCGGCGCGCGTGGAGGCGGGGCGCGCCAACCTGATCGTGACCTTCGGAGGGGGAGGCGCGAATCGCAGCGCGGAGCTCCGGATCCGCTACCTCCCCGCGACGCCCTGGCTCGAACCAGGCCCTGATCTCGTCGTCCAGCTACCCACCCGCGCCGCGACCCCTTGGTCGCGCGTGCCCTTCGCTGTGGCAGGCCTCTTCGTGATCGCGTGGCTCGCCCTTTCCCGCGCCCGCCCTGGCCCTGCCGGGGCCCCGGACCCCAGGGCCGAGCGGGGCCCCATGGATCACGCGGCGATCGAGCTGGTGAGCTCGTCGGGCTCCGAGCGTGGCGTCTACCGGGGCGTCGTCGAGGACGCGCACGACGGCTTCCCGCTCCCGGACGTGACGCTCCTCGCCCTGCGCCCGTCGTTCTCGGGCCGCGCCGTCCTCGCGCGCGCCACGACCGACGCCCGCGGACTCTTCTCCTTCGAGGTGCCGGAGCGCCACCCCGGGGATCTCCTCGTCCTCGAGGGCCCCTACCACTCCGCTCTCGAGCGGGAGCTCTCGGCGCCCGGGGAGCTCCGCGCGGCCCTCGTCATGCGCAAACGCAAGGTGCTCGAGCGCCTCGTCCGGTGGGCAAAGCGTCGGGGAGCCCCGTACGATGGCCGTCCGGAGCCGACTCCGGGCCACGTGGTGAAGGTTGCCCGAGAAGAAACCGTCGCCGCCTGGGCGGAGGCCGTGGAGCGGGCCGTCTATGCCGGAAGTGCCGTAGACAAGGGGATCGAGGCCTCGATCGAGGCGCTAGCACCGGGGGACAAGGAGGGGGCGGAAGCCCGCTTGGGGAGCGAGGATCGTCCGAAGCTCTAGAAGCTCGGTTGACGCGCCGGGCACGGGGTTTCTATAAGGTGAGCGTCCCAAGGACGTCGACGGCGGCGACCGCGTGGGTCGAGGGAGCAAGGAGCGCGATGGATCCGATTGTGATCGCTGTTCTCGTCATCGTCGTCTTGGCGGTCATCGCCTTTGTCGCGATGCGGGGAAAGAAGCTGGAGCCTCCCTCGACGAGAGTCGACGGCGCCGAGCCTCTCCCGAAGACGACCGAACCTGTCAGGCCGAAACCACCGGAGGCGACCAAGCCCGCGGCTCCGAAGCCCACGGCCAAGGTCGAGCCCGCGAAGCCGAAGCCCGTCGAACCGACGAGGCCAAAGCCCAGCGAACCGCCCGCCGTCGCCCCCGAGACGCCGAGGCCCAGGGCAGAGGTCCCGACTCCCGAGGTCAGCGTCGACGTCGCGATCCCGCACGTCAGGGAGCCCGAGCCCAGCGTCGCACCGTCCACCTCGAAGAGGGACGTGGAGGGGCTCCGCAAGGGCCTCTCCGCCTCTCGCCTCGGGTTTATCGCCCGCCTCACCGCGCTTTTCACGGGCAAGAAAGAGATCGATCCGGCAATACTGGAGCAGATGGAAGAGGTCATGCTCTCGAGCGACGTCGGCGTGAAGACCACGAAGGCGATCCTCGCTCGCCTGAGGGAGCGCCTCGAGAAGAGGGAGCTCTCGGACGCCGACGCCGTGTGGGCCGCGCTCAGGAGCGAGGCGACGCGGATACTCTCGGTGGACGTGCCCGTGGTGATACCGGGCCGCAGCAAGCCCATCGTCCTGCTCGTGGTGGGCGTCAACGGC
>SXGT01951258.1_pt1 | contig 18798 bp, 20 predicted proteins | sample 3176221 | NCBI WGS metagenome assembly SXGT01 (sample SAMN11356862, study PRJNA531348) | freshwater metagenome | isolation source: freshwater sample F1-120 | place: China: Fuxian Lake, Yuxi | collected 2017-12-25
CCATGGGTGGCAATGCCGGTACGCAGGCGCTTGCGGTTGCGGTGCGTGCTATCGCTTCTCGCGATCTCAACGAAGGCAACGCGCCGCGTTATGTCGTGCGCGAGGCGCTGACCGCGATCTCTAACGGGCTCATCTTCGCGGTCGTGCTTGCGGCGGTGGTGGCTGTCTGGTTTCAGGATGTGCTCTTGGCGGGCGCGATGGCGCTGGCGATCGTGATCAATTTCGGGTGCGCTGGTCTTGCCGGCATTCTGGTGCCGCTGACTTTGCGCCGCTTCGGCGCTGATCCCGCCGTCAGTTCGTCCGTGTTCGTGACGTTCGTGACCGATGTGGTTGGCTTCCTGGCCTTCCTTGGCCTCGCGACCTTGATTCTGTTTGCCTAAGCGCGTTTGGCTTCGATCTTTTCGCTCGGCAGTTTCTTGAACGCCGGCACTTTCCGGCCCGACCAGATTTCCAAGCGCACGCCGCACTCGTGGCAGTCAAAGCAGCCGACATCCTTGATCGGCAGCGCGACTTCACGGCGTTCGTAGCGGACGCCGCACGCGCACGTAATAATTGTGGTCTGCTCCGCCATGGCGAGCGCCCCTTGCTGATTCTGCCGAGAGTTTATGCGCTCAGCGATTGCGGGAACAGCGATGGCGCGCAGGAGCGTGGTTCACGTTGATTTACCGTGCTTTCCAGCAACAGCCCTGCGTTGATGGCTAATTCCGGTTCACCCTCCGCGCGCGACTTTGGCGCCGCACTTGCCTGAAAGGGGAAGTCTGCCGCCGCCACAGCCCCGAAACGGCACGGCCGACGTGAAAAATTCGCCCGGAAGGCAACGCGCCATGACGTATGCAGTATCTACCGCCGGACTCGCCCTGGTGCAGGAGTTCGAAGGCTTTCAATCCGAGCCGACGCCGCTCGCCGATGGCAGCTGGATAGTGGGTTACGGCCATGTACGCGCCGGTTCGCCGGGATTGAGCGTGTCTCAAACTGAGGCGGCTGATCTGCTCGTTATGGACGTAGCTCCGGTCGAGCGCGTGGTGAATGTGCTGGTTACCCAACCGCTCGCGCAGAGTCAGTTCGATGCGCTGGTCTCGTTCGCGTTTTCGATTGGTCTCGACGCTTTTGCCTCCAGCCAAGTGTTGCGCAGGGTCAACGCCGGCGATTATGTCGCCGCCGCATGCGCGATGGATGCGTGGCGGAAGGCCGAAGTCGATGGTGAGATGGAAGTCTCTCCGGCGCTCGTCCGCCGCCGCGCTGCCGAGAAGGCGCTCTTCATGCAAGGCGTGCCGGTAACGGCGACGCCATCCGTGGTTCGCCGCGCCCGCCTTGATCATGCTGCGTCCATCCTTGGCGCGCCGGTTAACTCGAATACGCGTTCGGCCTCGGTGGTGCAGATGGTGACGACCTCGACGCTCGCGCCGGATGTCGGCGCTGTGGCCATACAAGACAGCATCGAGGCGCCTGTGTTTGTGCCGGCCGTGCGCCTTACTGAGATTCTGAAATCGGAGCCGGCCACGGAAGCCCTGTTGCTGACGCAGGTCGCGAATGACGTCGATTTTGACGATGACGGTGAAATTGTCACCGCGCATGCAAAGCCTGTTGCGCGTACATTGGAAGAAGTGCGCGCTGCGACGCGGCGCGCCTATCAAGAACAGAATGCTCAAGCGCCGAAGTCGCTGTTCTCGTTGTTCAAACCTCGCGACGAAGCGCCCGTGAGTCCGATCAAGCCGGACCGCCGTCTGCGGGACATGCGCCGCCGCGCTCAAGCGGAAAGGCTCATGAGCTATCTTTCGTTCGAGCAGGTGGGCCTGGCAGCGCTCTTGGTGTTCGGCCTCGGCCTTATTGCCCTCGGCGGCTCGCTGTTGGTTGGCGGTGAGGGCGGCATGATCGAACTGGCAGCTGCGGCTGGTGTCGCCGTTCCGGGCATGCTCGCTGTTGCGATGGCCGCCTACGGCTTCTGGCGCACACCCCACGCCGCCTAACCGTTTCGTTTACGCTGGTGACCTTGAGGGGCGGGGAGCAATCTCCGCCCACTTTCTTTGCGCGACTGCGCGGAACAGCGTTTCACAACGCGGCGTTGATCTGGATGGCAACGGAGCTAGCGAAGATGCCGGCAAAATCCAAAGCTCAGCAGAAGGCCGCAGGCGCGGCGCTATCGGCGAAGCGCGGCGAGAGCAAGTCCGGGGCGCTGAAAGGCGCCTCGCGGCAAATGTTCGAGAGCATGAGCGAGTCCCAGCTTGACGAACTCGCATCCACCAAGCGCAAGGGCAAACCGGAGTATGTCGGCGACGGCAAGAAGGCGGCTGCGAAAGCGTCGGCCAAACGTGCGATAAAATCTCGCCCACGCGCTGCAACGAAAACAAAATCGCGCGCGAAGAAGACGGTGAACAAGGCGCCGCCGCGCAAGACCGCTAAGTCCAAGCGCACTCGCCAATAAACTAGGCTGCAAATGACCGAAGGGCCGCAGAGCTTTCGCTCCACGGCCCTTCCATTGTCAGTCCCTAAAGAAGGCGACCGTTCAGGCGCGCGCCTCTACTGAGGTGGTCCAAGCCTGCGACAGTGCCCCTAACGAGTGACAATGAGACATGGATCACCTCCCTTCATAAATCTGCCCCGGCGAAGAGCCGCCGGAAACACGAAGATAGGATGCATTGCGCGGTCTGAAAAGTCGGATAGCTAATTTGCACTGCTTAAGGCGAAGCCCGTGTGGCGCTGGCGCACGTGAGGCGAAATTGCGGCATCTACTCGCGCTCTGGCGTTAGCGAGCCGAGCAAGGTCGCACTGTTGCCGGCTAACGCCACGCAGGCATTACTTTCGCCGCCATCTGGGAAGCAAAACAGCGGCCCTTGTGCGCCGCGCGCCGCTTCATACACGTTGCGCGGCACGGCCGGTGTGAAGCCCGGTGGACGCGCCGTGCCGTTTGGCCAAGGTGGCAGGGTGTCGGCAGTCGCGGGCTCAGCTGTGTTCACGATCCACTCATCAAGTTCGGCGCGCAGGCCGGTCTGATCGGCATTCGGGTTGAACGCCAGCGGCACCTGCGCCGTGGGATAGTCGCGCGTGAACAATATCGCGCCTTCGCGAGATTGAATGCGAAGAGTGGCCACCGCGTCGCGGCACGTCTCGCCGTGCGCTTCCGCTTCGATGACGTAATACTGGCTCCCGACTGCCGACCAGTCGCGAGCGGTCTCAGCGTTGCAGCCGGTTTGCACATTCACTGGTGTCGCCGGAATTTCCGCTGTCTTCGTATCGGGCGCCGGAGGTGAGCAGGCGGTCAACGCAAAGGCGACGGCGGCAATTCCAGCATGTCTCATCATTCTTCAGTTTCCTCTGCGTCGCGATCAAACAAATGGCCCGCGCCGCCGGCGGCAGGCTCCCAGAACACGCACGTTTGCCGTGCTGTTCCTGAAAAGTGGCATAACATCGGCAGATCGCGTGCGCGGACGTCATTGTATGTGAGTTGATCGAGTGTCGTTTGCGGGGGTGCGAGCGAATTCCATTCCGGCGCCGCTTGTGTGGTGGTGACTAGGGGCTGTGCCCAGGTTTCCAGGAATGTCTCCATGTGCTCGGTGTCTTCGGCGGGGAACACATCGCCGAAGCGATGCGAAAGCGGCGCGCTCCAGGACCAGATCGGGTAGCCTTCCGCCGTGCGCACAACGAAGAGGCCAATCGCTTTGTCGCATGCGGCGCCTTGCGACTCCGCGACAATGGTGTCTGCCGCTTCAGTACCTGTGAATGCGACTGTCTGTGTCGCCTGCAGATTGCATCCGGGTGTGGTTGGCTCAGGCGCGCATGCGCTGACGACTATAAGGAGCGCGACGCCGATGAGGCCCCTCACGGCCCATATGCCACGATTAGCGTTGGCGCTCGCGAAACGGGATCCATGATCAGGCATTGCGTTGCTTCTACAGCTGCTGCGTAACAGAGTGTCGTCAAGTCGCGTTGGCGCAGCGCCTCGTAGGCTTCGCGCTCAAGAGAGGTTTGATAGGTGAACACCGTGGCGCTCTCAGTGAGCGTTGCGGCGTCGCTGCGCCATTGTGGGAGCGCGCCCGTGCGAGAGATGGTGACATCTGCCCAGGCGCGTAGGAAGGCGTCCATCTGATCTGTGCTGACTTCGGGGGCGTCCTCGGGCGTTGGCCCGCCGATGGCGAGGTCGTAATAGGTCGTGGAAAAACTCCATAGCGCCGCGCCACTCGCGTCCGTGATGGTCAAGCTTGCCGTCGCGTGCGCGCAGGTGGCGCCTTGCGAACTGGCTGTGATCATGTCGGGGGCGTCGGTCCGTGACCATGACGCTTCGTGCGTGGCGCTTCGCACGCAATCGTGCGCGACGTCGACGTCGTTGCGCGGCCCGCACGCGCTTAAGCTCAGCGCTGCGAAAATGCAGATCCAGCGAAGCATGAAGGCCCCTCGATTCCGGGACCATAGCCCGCACGCGGACGCGCGCCAGTTTTATTCGGCGGTTTCGAGAGAGCTTGCGCCCGCCATGTCGCCGATAGCGTCCTCTGTCGGCGAGTGGAACAGGCCGTGCGGACGCTGCAGTGCAGCGACCGCTGATTCGTAACCGGCTGCGACAGTCTCATCGAAGCGCTTCCAGTCGCGCATGTCGATGTCGCCCATCTCCGGGGCGATCAGCACGTCGGCGCCGGAGCGGCCTTCCCAGGGATCGATCGCAAGCGTCGCGGCGCGCATCAGCAACGATGCAATTGGCGGGGCCGATTGAAAGCCGTGCGCGGCGACCCAGCCCATGAACCCCGGCGGATCGCGAAAATCTTCGAGATCTATGCCGTCACGGCGCGCGACATCGACGCCGATAATTGGGCCGCGGTGCATGTCCTTCAGCACATCCACCGGAAAGTTGCGCAGTACGGCGCCATCAACGAGCAGGCCATTCTCGCCGTCAATCACCGGCGGCAGAATGCCCGGCAGAGAAATCGACGCGCGCAGCGCTTTGCGCAAGCTGCCGCCGCGATGCACGCGAATGTCGCCGGCGACGAGATCGGTGGACACGGCGAAGAAGGGCACGCCCAAGTCTTCGATCAGCGTTTCGCCGAAATGCTCCTGCAGGCGATCTTCGACCCGGCGCCCGCGCACCAAGCCGACGACCGGGATGACGTAATCCCCGAGCGGATTGGATTCGACGAAGGATTTGCGGATGCGCTGCTCGATCTCGTCATCGGGCCAGCCCATGGCGACGCAAGCGCCAACAATGGCGCCCATCGACGTGCCGCCGATGATATCGAACGGTAGGCCAGCCTCGCGTAGGGCGCGTACGACGCCGATATGTGCGTAGGCGCGCGCGCCGCCGCCGGATAGCACAAGCCCTATTGAGCGCCGCGCAATGACGCGCGCTAAACGCGCCGCGTCCTCATCTTCGACGCCGCGCCAGTGAAAGAGACGCGAAGCCTCGCACGCGACGCGCCATTCGTTCGTGGTCGCGGCTTTGCGGTCCATGCCGTGGTGCAACAGCACAACATCGATCAGCCTGAACTGACGCGCTGGCGATGGCTCCTCTGGCGGCAGCAATGGCAGAGACGGGCGCGCATCGGCACGCGCGAAGAACCAGATGCGGTCGGCTTGGCGGATGCAGGTGCGGAACCATGGTGTGTCTGCGATCGGGGAAACGAGGAAGACAGCGTCGTTCTTGGCTTCAAGCGTATCAAACCAGGCGCTGTTCATCCCGGCGCCGTTCATCTGGTGCTGATCGTCCTCGGTGACGATCACGGCGCGGCAATTGAGACGCTTCAGCGCGGCTTGCAGCGTGCGGGCGCGGAGCATGATGTCGATCGTCGGTGACGTCGAGATCAGGGCGTAGACGCGTGGATCGGAGCGTGGGCTGTTGCGGCCGGTGGCGCGCGCCCGTGTCAGCATGATGCGGGCAATGTGCTCCATCATCGGCGGATGTGCATGGACCAGCAGATCGAACGCCATCGGCGGCAGTTTCAGCACCTCGCTGTCGCGCATGGCGAAGACGCTACCGGAGTGCGGCTCGCGCGCGATCATTGCCATCTCGCCCACCGGCTCGCCGTGGCGGATATAGCCGAGCAGAGAATGGCCGCCGCGTTCCCCGGGCTTGAAGGCCGCCAGTGAGCCCGAGATCAGGAAATAGACGCCGTCCGGCGGCTCGCCCGCATGAAGCAGCGGCCAGCCGGCGGGGATCGAAAACCATTCCGCAACGGCATCGAGCGCCGCCAGCACGTCGCTGGGCGCATCTCTTAGGGTGGGGATTTCCGACAGGCTGGGTTTCATTGCTTCGAAGCAAGTGTAGGCGGCGATTGTTAAGGCGCAATGAGAACGCCTGTGGGCTCCTTGCGCCGGGCGGTTTGCTGCCTGTCGGAGCCGGGCTTAAGAGGACGCATGACCGTTTTTATCGCCCATGCGCCCGCTGATCGCCCCCATGCCGAAGCGCTAGAGAGCGCGATTGAGCGCCGCGGGCAGTTCACGGAACTTGATGACGGCCAGACCGCGCTGCGGCCGGTGCAGCAGGGTGATGTGTTCGTTTTGCTGGTGTCACAGGCGCTGACGTTTGCGACGGCGCGCCTGCGCTTGGAGCAGCGTGCGCTGGATGCGTGGGCCGAAGGGCGGCTTGTCGTTGTAAAGCTCGATCATGGTCTCGCGCCCGTGGGCTTGCGCGATCTGCCTGCCATTGACGCCAGCTTTGAAGCACAGCGCGAGTTCAAGTGGGGCGAAGTCGCCGACGAGGTGCGCGCGAAGTTGAGTGCTGGTGCGCCGGCGCCGCAATCGGCCGAGTCCTCGGACCGCGCCGCCCCAAGTACGCCGCCACGGGCGCGCGCGCGCAAACGTGGGATTGCCGCCGCATTGCTTTTGCCACTGCTGGCGTTTCCTGGCGTGATGGCGATGGCGGCGGCGGTATCGATCTGGCTCGCGAACCGCATCGGCCCGACGCCCGGCGGCTGGCCGGAATTGCGCGCGGGCATCGGCGCGTTTGGGGCGCGCTTTGGGCTGCCAGCGATCGCAACCGAAGCGCTCTTCGCGGTTTCGATCCTGTTGACCTTCGCGATTTTGATTTATGGCGTGTCGCGTCTGTTTGCGAGGCCGCGACGCTCGGCTCAGGCGGAAGCGCCGAGTGCGCCGGCGCCGGTGAAGCTGAGCGACACGATGTTTGTTTCCTACGCACGCGCCAATGAAGGCGTGGTGCTGCCGGTGATCGAGGCGGCAAAGCAGGCGGGGCGCAAGTTTTGGCTGGACCAGCAAGGCCTGAGGGCGGGCGAAGGTTGGGCCGGCGAAATCGTGCGTGCTATCCGGGGCGCCAAGAGCGTCACCGTCATGTGCTCACAAGCGGCGTTCGAGAGCGATAATGTCAAGCGCGAGATTTATCTGGCTGACCGCTACAAGAAGAAGCTGTTGCCGGTTTATCTCGAAGCGGTCGAGCCGCCGGAGGATTTCGAGTATTTCTTTGCGGGCGTGCAGAGGCTCAATTTGTTTGAAACGCCAGAGGCGGAGCGTCCGCAGGCGTTTGTTAGCGCGATAGGATCCACCTGATGTCTCAATCCGCCGATCCGGTTCTGCTGGATGTCACCGCTGAAGGAATCGCCATCGTCACGCTGAATCGCCCCGAAAAGCGAAATGCGTTTGATGAGCTGATGATCGCGGGCCTTAGCGATACGTTCGAGACGCTGAAGGGCGCCGACAAAGTCCGGATCGTGTTCCTTCGTGGTGAGGGCGAGAGTTTCTGCGCCGGCGCCGATATCGACTGGATGCGCCGCGCGGCGGAGTTTTCCGAATTGGGCAACGAGACGGATGCGTTGGCGCTGGCGCGCATGCTGCGTCATCTCCATGAATTGCCGCAGCTTACGGTTGCGTTGGCCCACGGCGCGGCGATGGGGGGCGGCGCCGGGCTTGTTGCTGCCTGCGATATCGCAGTCGCGGTGAAGGACACCAAGTTTCGGTTCTCGGAAGTGCGCCTCGGGCTAACGCCCGCGACCATCTCGCCCTACGTCATCGAAGCGATCGGCCCGCGACACGCGAAGGCGCTGTTCGCGACGGCGGAAAGCTTCGACGGCGCGTACGCCGAAAAGATCGGCCTTACGCAATATACCGTTGATGATGCTGGCGGATTGCGAAAGATCATGGAACATTTGTCAGAGTTAACGCTTGCTGCTGCACCGGGCGCCGTATCCGATGCAAAAGCGCTGGTGCGGTACGTCGCCGGTCATAAGATCGATGACGGGCTCGCCAAGGAGACGGCCCGCCGGATCGCTGCTCGCCGCGTCTCCGCGGAGGGCCGCGAGGGCCTCGCCGCGTTTCTGGAGAAGCGCAAGCCGGAGTGGAATTCGTGAAGCTAAAGCGTGGCCTCAGCCGGATCTGGCCTGTTCTCTACCAAGCCAAACTGGTGAAGCCGCACATGCCGTTTTGGCGTGTTGTGGTCGAAGCGCGGCTGGACGGGCGCTCCAAGCGCTGGCCGCGCAAGTTTGGCTCCGCTGTGACGGCGGTTTTCGTTTGGGCGCGGACCATCGAGGAAGCGGAGGGCCTCGCGGTGCTCGCGCTGCAAGATGAGGGGCTCGACACGTTGACCGCCGACGCCAAAAAAACGCCTCCAGCCGCGGCTCCCCGACGCGTGCCGGCGGCGGTGGCGCGCACCGAACTGGGCTTCTTGCCGCGCCTCGATGGCGAAACGAATGCCGACGGCCCCTCGCGCCGGGACGCCCGGGCTTGATCGCGTCCCGATAGCGCGGGACAAGCAAAATCATGAGCGGGGAACTCGAAGCAGCTGGCGCGATGGCGACCGCTGGGCTGGTCGCCGGCGCAATCGAAGGCCGCGAACCGGGCAAGCCGGGCGATGGTCATTGCCTGAATTGCGGCGCCAAAATCGAGGGGCGTTTTTGCTCCAATTGCGGACAAGCCACGCACGCTAATCGTAAGCTCTTCACTCTGGCTGAAGAGTTCCTGCATAGTCTTTTTCATCTCGACACGAAACTTTGGCGCACACTGCCGATGGCGATCTTTCGCCCCGGCACGCTGACGCGCAATTACGTGTACGGGAAGCGCGCGCGATACATTTCGCCGCTGGCGCTGTTCTTGTTCTCGATCTTTTCGATGTTTTTTGCGGTGTCGTTCATCGATGCGCCGGTCGAGATCGGCGGGACGCCGGCGGAGCAACGCGCGGCGCTCTCGGCGCGATTGGCGGAGGCTCGCGCGGACGTCGAAGCTGCGGAGCGTGAACTGGCGGAGGCGCGCGCCGCGCCAGCACCCACCGACGGCACGCCGCCTGGCCTCGAGATACGCTTAGCCGAGCAAGCGCTGCAATTGGCTCGCGCCGATGTCGAGCGGCGCGAACAGGTCATAGCCCGTCTGGACGCGGTGGTCGCGGCGCGTCAAGCAGCGGCCGACTCCCAACCGCCCGCAACCGATGCTGGACCATCTGTGCAGATAGATGCTGGAGAAGCCTCGACCGAGGAAGACCAGAACGAGGGCATTACGTTTGAGGCTGGCGAGACGTGGCAGGATGGGCTGCGGCGGATGGCCGAGAGCGAGGATTTTGTCGTTGTCTCCGGCATGCCAGCCTTGAATGAGCGCGTGCGCCGCAACTTCTTGAATCCCGATCTTGCGCTGTATCGCGTTCAGGAAGCGGCGTCGAAATTCTCGTTCCTTCTCGCGCCCCTCTCGCTGCCGTTCATCATGCTGCTTTTTCTCTGGAAGCGCGGAACGACCATGTATGATCACATCGTCTACGCACTCTACGCGCTCTCGTTCGCGGCGTTCTTGTCCGTGACGATGATCTTATCCGGTATGGTGACGTGGCTCCGTTGGCTGCCTGGGACGCTGTTGCTGGTTGGTTTGCCGGTGCATACCTATTTTCATTTGAAGGGCGCGTACGCTCTCGGCTGGTGGTCCGCGGCGTGGCGCACGTTCTTCATGCTCATGTTCGCCAGTGTTATCCTGTCGGTCTTCCTTGTGTTGATCATTATTCTCGGGCTGGCGGGCTAGGGCGATGGACCTCGAAGTCTATATTGCGCAATGGGTCGCCGAGGCGCCGGTGCTGGCCGGTTCGGCGGCCGTTGTCGTGTTTATGGTTGCGGTTGCTGCGTTGCTCGGCTTTCGCAACACCGCAAAGATCGACGCGTCTGAACTTTCGCGGCTTGCGGAGGCGGAAGGCGTCCGCGTCGAGGACAGCCTGATTGCCCCGGATGAGCGCCAAGCGTTGGCGCGTCTCAGCGGCGGAAAAATCATGGTGGCCCGGGTGATGGGGACTGACGTCAGCGCGCGTATTGCGCCAGCCTCTGCGCTGCAGGTGGTTTTCCGCAAAGGGAAGCTGAGCGCGCGGTTTGCGGATCTGGGGTTCCCGCCGCTACACATGCGGTTGCAAGCGCCGCCGTCGTGGCTGGCAGACCTTGCGGGAGAGCCTGCGTGACCGCGCCTGTCACTTCTTTGACGATGCCGGCTTACCAGCCGCCATTCGATATCCCGCCGATCATCACTTACGCGGTGCCGGCGTTCGTGCTGCTGATCCTGATTGAGATGATCGTGGTGAAGGTGACCAAGCGCGGCCGCTACGAAGTGCGTGACAGCGCCACGAGTTTGGCGATGGGGTTGGGCAATCGTGTGATGGGCATCGCGTTTGGCGGCCTCGCGTTCGCGGCCTATCTTGGCGCATACCAGTTTCGGTTGTTCGATCTCGGCTGGACGTGGCCGGTGATGGTGGCGTGCTTCTTTGCCGAAGACCTTGCTTATTACGCATTTCACCGCATTGCGCATGAGCGCCGGTTCTTCTGGGCAAGCCATGTCGTCCATCACACGTCGCAGCACTACAACCTAACGACGGCGCTGCGCCAAACTTGGACCGGCACGCTGGGGCTCAACTTCATCTTCTGGCTGCCGCTCGTGCTGATCGGCTTTCCGCCGCTCATGGTGCTGATGTTCTCGGCGATTAGCCTGGTTTATCAGTTTTGGATTCACACCGAGGTTATTGGCCGGATGGGGCCGCTGGAGTGGGTGTTGAATACGCCGTCGCATCACCGCGTCCATCATGCGACCAATGCGAAGTATCTGGATGCCAATTACGCGGGCGTGCTGATTATTTGGGATCGCTTGTTCGGCACGTTTGTCGCGGAGGACGACAAGGAAAAGCCGCGCTACGGCATCATCAGCCAGCTTGGAACGTTCAATCCTTTCCGCGTCGCGGTGCACGAATGGGTTGGGATTTGGCGCGATGTGAAGGGCGCGAAGTCGTTGCGCGAAGTGCTTGGCTATGTGTTTGGCCCGCCGGGGTGGAGCCCTGATGGATCGCGCAAGACTTCGCGCTCGATCAAAGAGGCTTGGGCGGCGCAGCAGCAAAGCGCCGCGGTCCCGGCCGAATAATGTACGTCCCCGCGCATTTCGCGACGGATGATGCGGACGGGCTGATCGCGCGTCTGGCGCGACGTTGGGCGGGCGTGCTGGTGACCGTTGACGAAAGCGGCATGCCGGTTGGCACGCACATGCCGATCCTTTGGGACGCCGAGAACCGCATCGCCACCGGTCACATCGCGCGCGCCAATCCGCAATGGAAGCACAGCGCGCACAAAGGGCTCATCGTGCTGAGCGGGCCGGAAGCATATGTGACGCCGACTTGGTATCCGTCCAAGGCCGAACACGGCAAAACCGTGCCGACTTGGAATTATGAGACGGTGCACATCTCGGGCAGCGTCGAGTGGTTCGAAGATGCCGGGCGGCTCGAAGCCGTTGTGCGCGATCTCTCTGATTTTCACGAGCAGGATCGCCCCGCGCCGTGGGCAGTTTCTGAAGCACCGCGCACCTACATCGAAGCGATGCTGCGCGGGATCATCGGCGTGACTCTGAAGGCGGAGCGGATAGAGGCGAAGCGGAAGCTGTCGCAGAATAAGAGCGAGGCGGACTTTGCAGGTGTGAAGCAAGGATTGGCGGCGAGCGGGGACCCGATGGCGCGCGAGGTTGCGGATTTGATGCGTGAGGAATCGCGTAAAGAGCCGCAATGACCATCCACATCGTCAAACTTTGTGTCGGCGCAGATAGCGTTGAAGATCTTGCCGAGTGGCAGATCGGGCAGATCAGGCTCGCAAAGAAGGAAAAACGCCCGCACATCGCGCCGGTGTGCGGCACGCGCATGTGGCCGAAGCGGATTGAGGACGTGCTCGCGGGAGGTTCGCTGTATTGGGTGATCAAGGGTGTGATCAGCGTGCGCCAGCGCATCATTGCGGTGGATCACGTCACTGATAATCACGGCGAACGCTGCGGCCTTTATCTCGACGCACATCTGCATCGCACCGTACCGCAGCCGCGGCGCGCGTTTCAGGGGTGGCGCTACCTCGAACCAAAAGATGCGCCGAGCGACTTGGGTGAAGCGCAGGGTGGCGCTGATTTGCCGGAGCATCTGCGCCGGCAATTGGTCGAGCTTGGCGCTTGGTGAGTTAGCCTAGCGCTTGCCGGGCGGCGGCGCAGAAGGCTGGCACATCAGCCTGATCTTGATACAGCCCAAAGCCGATGCGCAGGATGTCGTCGCGGGCGTCGGTGATGGCGTTGGCGGCCATCAAGCTCGTCTTCCATGACGTCGCATCGGGATGGCGGAGCGAGAGGAAGCGCGCTTGATGCCCTGATGTGTTCGGGTGCAGCACTTCGGCCTTGCGCAAAGTCGTCCCGGCTTCGCCGTCGGCGATGGCTTCGCTCATCATCGTGCGCAAGGTCGCCGCGCGTGCGCTGATGGCGGCTGTGTCGAGAGCTTGTTCGAGCAACATCGCTTGCACGGCGTTGAAACGATAGAGGCCGGTTGAATCGTAGGTCGCGCCGAGGAAGCGGCCGCCGTCATCGCTGTAGGCGACTTCGCCCTGCTTCTTTTCCATCGCGCCGAAATCGGCGAACCAGCCGGTGAAGCTTGGGCGTTCCGCATAGCCCGGCGGCGCGTGAATGAAGCCCGCGCCTTCGCCGGCCATCGCGTACTTGTAGCCGCCGCCGAGCAAGAACACGCGATCCGCGACTGCGCTGAAATCGCACGGCATGGCCATGAACGAGTGGTAGAGATCGAGCGCGATCCATGTGCCGTCCGGTGACGCGTAGGATGCGAGTTCTTCAACGCCGTCGAAGCGCAAGCCACTGCGGAACATGACGTGGCTCAGAAACGCGATGTCCGGCTGCTTTTCGCGCATGGCTGCGAGGTAGCGTTCGCCGAATGTGTCGAACGGCTCGCACGGCACGACGCGGCGGCTGATCCAGCCTTGCTCTTCCCAACGCTGCGCTTGGCGGCGGAAGGAGTGAAATTCCCCGTCCGTGGTGAGCACGTCGAGTTTGCCGGGCTTGCGCGCAGAAAAAAGCCGCATCAGCAATTCGTGTGTGTTGGGGGCAAAGCCGATTGTGTTTGGATCGGGTAAGCGCAACTCCGTAGCGATATTCGCCTGCGCGCGGGGAATCACTTCGCCGAAAATCTTGTCCCACTTGCGATCCGCCAAAGTGGCGGCGTCCTCCCAGGCCTGCATGTGGCCTCCGTAGGATGCGTCGGGCCACAAATGGTGCGAGTGCGCGGCGAAATGAATGCGGCCCGGCGAGGCCGCGAGCGCGCGTGAGAACAGCTGCTTGTAGCTTTTCAAAGCTTTGTCCTCAGCGACCAGAGTTCGGGGAATGCGCGCCGCGCCAATGTCTTTTGCAAATAGCCAACGCCTTCGGTGCCGCCAGTTCCGCGCTTCATACCGATAATGCGCTCTACGGTGACGACATGCTTATGGCGCCAAGTCAGAAAGGCGTCGTCGAGATCAATCAGTTTTTCCGCAAGCTGGTAGAGCGCCCAGTATTTTTGTGTGTCGCGATAAACCGTGAGCCACGCGTTCTCCACGGCCTCGCTTGGCTCGTAACGTGCGCCAGCAGGCCGTTCGTAAGCGCTTCTGGGGATATCGAAACCGGCTTTGGCAAGTTGCGACAGAGCATCGTCATAGAGGCTTGGCGCCGCCAGCGCTTTTGCAAGCAACGTGTGACCGGCGCCGCCTTCAGGATGGTATTTGAGGAAGCTCGCATCCTTCAGCCCGAGCTGCGATTCCAACACGCGAAACTGTGCGGATTGAAAACCCGAACTCGTGCCGAGCAGGTTGCGGAAGTTGAGATAATCCGCTGGCGTCATCGTCGCCAGGATGTCCCAGGTTTGCGTCATCACGGCCTGAATGCGCGAGACGCGCGCCAAGTGCTTGTACGCGGGCACCAGATTGCCGCTGCGTATTTCCGCTTGCGCCGCGCCAATTTCGTGGATGGCCTGTTTCATCCACAGCTCCATCGTTTGATGGAGAATCACGAAAAGCAGTTCGTCGTGCTCGTCTGTCCGCGGCTGCTGGGCCCCCAAAAGTTCCTCAAGACGCAGATAGCCGCCATACGTGACTTCCTCGCCCATGGCGCTGCTTCCTCCGTTGAATCACGAGCTTAAAGCATGGGCGCCGTGTGGGGAAAAGCCGGCCCCGGCGGCCGGGCGGGGCCGAAAGTTCATTTAGGGGTTTGGCCTGCGGTTCGGTTTTGGTAGGGGAAGCGACCGTAGGGGGCAGAAGCCAAGGAGGGTGGGCCATGGGCGCACTGGGACGAACAATTGGAATTATCGTGGCCGTCGTGCTGCTGATCGCGGGCGCTGGCTATTTCTTGGGTCCGAAAACGGCATCCCGCTCGCAGACGCTCGAAATCGCGCGTCCGGCGCCGACAGTGCTGGCCCGTCTGTCTTCGACGCCTGTCGGCTCGACAGTGGTTGAAGGCGTAACGATCGCCGAGGCCGCCACGGTCGAGGGCGACACCGTCACCGCGCCTGTGACGTTCGCTGACGGCGCAACCGGTCGCGTTGTTTATACGGTGACGCCGCAGGGCGAAGGCAGCCAAGTCCGCGTAAAGCTTGAGCAGGACCTTGGCGCCAATCCGCTCGATCGCTTCCAAGTTCTGACTGGCGGTGATGTCGCGCCGCTAATCGCGACAGCCGCAAGCGCGATCGAAACCGATCTGACCGCGCTGCCGAACGCAAGCTTCGAAGGCCTGCAGTACAGCATCGTCGACATCACGGCGCGTCCGTTCTTCTACATCCAGAATTGCTCGGACACTTCGCCGGATTCGATCGTCTCGATCATCAGTCAAGCGGTTGAAGTCATTCCGGCCGTCATGCGCCGCAATGGCATCTCGCCGAACGGTCCTTTGATGGCGGTCGAGCCGGCCGTGCAAACCAATCAATATTGCTACCAAGTCGGCTATCCGTACGCGGGCCGCGCGCCGAGCTCAGGTGCGCTGTTGGTTGGCGCCGCCGGCCAAACGCCGGGCGGCCAAGCGCTGCGCATCGTTTACACCGGCACGGAAGCCGATGTGATGGCGCAAGTCTATGACCGCATGGATGCGTTGCTGGGCGCCGCGCACCTCGACAATCCGGCCACGCGTGAAGACGATTGGGTTACGTACGAAACTTACAACGACGACCCGACGCAAGAAGGCGGCTCGCGCAATCGCGAGATTTACTACGTTGTGCAGGGCGATATCAGCGCGCTGACGCGGATTGCGCCGCCATCGGAGCCTGCGCCTGTTCCCGCAGCTGCGCCTGCGGCGACCGAAGCGCCGGCGACGACTGAAACGCCCGCGCCGGCCACGACGCCGTAACGCGAAGCGTTGGAACGAAACGGAAAGGCCGGAGCGAAAGCTCCGGCCTTTTGGTTTAGGGCCGCATCCCAAAGCTGCTCGGGCCCGTCTCGCTCATGCGTTGCGCGAGGTTGGCCCATTCGCAGAGCAATGGACGGGTGTCGCGCGGGTCGATGATCTCTTCGGCGTAGAAGCTCTCTGCCGTGCGGAAGGGCGAGCGCAGCGCTTCCGCCCAGGCGCGGATTTCGGTGAGGCGTTTTTCTGGATCGGGGTGCGCTTCGATCTCGCGTTTGTATGCAGCTTCGATGCCGCCCTCCATTGGTAGCGAGCCCCAATCGCCGCTCGGCCAGCAATAGCGTACCTTCGTACGTGTCGGGTTCATCATGGCTGAGCCGGCGAGGCCGAACGCGGCGCGTACCACGATCGAGCACCACGGCACTTTTGCTTGATAGACGGCGGCCATTGCTTGCACGCCAAGCTTCACTGTGGCCGCGCGCTCATGTTTCACGCCGACCGCGAAGCCGGGGCAGTCGACGAAGTGGACGACAGGCAGATGAAACGTCTGCGCCAGGTCCACATGCTTGATCAGCTTGCGGCATACGTCTGCGGTCCAGGCGCCGGCGAGAAACATCGGATCGCCGGCCAGCACAGCAACGCTGTGGCCATCGATGCGGGCAAGGCCGGTGATGAGGCCGCGACCCCATTGGCGTCCGGTTTCGAAGAACGAGCCGCTATCGACGCAGGCTTCGACGATGCGCCGCATTTTGTAGGGCACGCGCCGATCGCGCGGGACAACGTCGATCAAAGTTGGATCGCGTCGCTCTACTGGATCGCCATTGCTGACGCGCGGCGGCAATTCGTGAATCGACGCGGGAAGGTAGGAAAGAAACTTTCGCGCCGCCGCGAACGCTTCCGCTTCGCTGGCGACGATGTCGTCAACGACGCCGTTCTTGCCGTTGATCTCGGCGCCGCCGAGTTCTTCCTTGGTGACATCCTCGCCGATCGCTTTCGCCACCGGCGGTCCGGCGACGAATACTTGCGATAAGCCCTGAACCATCGCGCTATAATGGCTCGCAGCCACGCGCCCGGCGCCGAGGCCTGCACAGGGGCCGAGTGCGAGCGCAACCACCGGCACGCTCGCCATGTTGGCGACGACCCATTCCCAGCCCGGTGTTTGCGGAATGTAGGTGCGCGGGTCTTTCTCCAGCATCTTCACCGAGCCGCCGCCGCCGGTGCCGTCAACCATGCGCACGATCGGCATGCGATATTCGTTCGCCATCTGCTCGGCGAAGACGAGCTTTTGCCAAATGCCCGCATCCGCCGCGCCGCCGCGCACGCTGAAATCATCGGCCTGAATGGAAACAGGGCGGCCATCAATGGCGCCGCGCCCGACGACGAAGGGTGTCGGCAGAAAGCTCTCCATCTCGTTGTCCGCGCCGTAGCTGGCGCGGCCGGCGATCTTTCCCGTTTCGTGGAACGAGCCTGGATCGAGCAACGCGGTGACGCGCTCGCGCGCCGTCAGCTTGCCGGACGCCTTCTGCCGCGCCACGCGCTCCTCGCCGCCCATCTCCTCGGCGAGCGCCTCGCGACGGCGCAGCTCTTCGATGTCTTTTTCCCACCCCATGAACGGTCTCCGGAGACAAGACTAAGCAGGAATTCGCCGGACTTGAAGGCGGATGCGTTGGCGCGCTAGCTTGCGGGTGGGAGGGCAAGGCCATGGGTGAGACTGAAGCGCCGACGCGCAGGCGCGCGGCGCCGTTGATCGTTTGGACGCTGCCGGCGCTGATTATCGTGGCGCTCACGCTCAACCACTTCTTCGTTTTCCAGATATTCCGGCAGCCTTCCGGCTCCATGCAGCCGGCTTTGCAGGCCGGCCAAATATTTGCCGTGGCCAAATGGGCGTACGGATATAGCGATCGCTCGTTTGCGCCATTCAGCTCGCTCGTCCCTGAGGGGCGTTGGAACGCGCGCGTTCCGGAGCGCGGGGACATCGTCGTTTTTGAGCCCGTGCCCGAGCCCGGTCGTAACTTTGTGAAGCGTGTCGTTGGATTGCCCGGTGAGCGTATTCAGATGATTGGGGGCGTTCTGCACATCAACGGCGCCGCCATTGCACGCGAGGCCGACGGTGATGCGCAGATCGAGGGTCACAGTGGCGGCCTCGAGACATTTCCCGCTTTCCGGGAAACGTTGCCGAACGGTGTGAGCTACATCGTGATCGAGCGCGGTGAAACAGAACTCGATAACACACCCGAAGTCGTCGTGCCTGACGGCCACGTTTTCGTTATGGGTGACGATCGCGATAACTCGGCCGACAGCCGTGTAGTCACCGTTGTCGGCTTCGTGCCGACGGAAAACCTCCTTGGCCGCGTCGATCATCGCTTCTGAACGCTAGCCCTTCTTCGCTGACGCACTCGGAAAAGTGGGCGCTCGATCGCGCCCGTGCTTGGGCTCGCTTATTTCAATGGCGGTCTGAGTGGTTGGTGTTGCGCGCTAGACCGCCATGTTGTCGATCAGCCGCGTTTTGCCGAGCCAAGCGGCCGCGAGAATGCGCGCGGGGCGGGAGAGGTCAGCTACCGGCTGTAGCGTGTCCGCATCGCGGATGGCGACGTAATCGATGCTGGTAAAGCCCGCGGCGTTGAGGTGGCGCGTTGCTTCTGTTTCAGCTTGTGCGATCGCTGCGCCGGCGTGGACAGCCTTTATGGTGTCATGCAGCACGTGGTTGAGCCGCGCCGCGATGCGACGTTCGTCGGCGCTCAAATATGCATTGCGCGATGACATGGCGAGGCCGTCGCTCTCGCGCACAGTGGCGCAGCCTTCGATCGCGACGGGGATGTCCAGATCGCGCGCCATGCGCTTGATGACTTGCAGCTGCTGATAATCCTTTTCGCCAAAGTATGCGGCATCGGGCAGCGCTTGCAGCAAAAGCTTTGTCACCACTGTCGCGACCCCGCCGAAAAAGTGCGGACGAAACTCGCCCTCAAGCGGTGTTGAAACGCTGGTCACAATGACGTTCGTGGCGAAGCCGTCCGGATACATAATCGCGCGTTCGGGCGCGTAGAGAAGGTCGCAGCCGGCGCCCGCCAACATGGCGCCATCGCCGGCCTCGTCACGCGGATAGCGCTCGAAGTCCTCATGCGGAGCGAATTGTTTCGGGTTGACGAACAGCGTTGCGATCGCGCGATCGCAATTTTCCTTCGCGGCGCGTACGAGGGAGAGGTGGCCCTCATGCAGCGCGCCCATGGGCGGCCCGAGGCCGACGCGCAGCCC